>Ga0207648_10007513_pt1 | contig 10700 bp, 7 predicted proteins | sample KBSMisM32_FD_184310 | JGI IMG/M metagenome (GOLD analysis project Ga0207648, IMG submission 184310) | Miscanthus rhizosphere microbial communities from Kellogg Biological Station, Michigan, USA - KBS Miscanthus M3-2 (SPAdes) (version 2) | ecosystem: Host-associated > Plants > Roots > Rhizosphere... | reverse complement strand
CCCAGATCCTGATTTTCCGGCGCAATCTCGAGCGCCTCGCGGCCGGCGACGACGAGCTGCGCGAGGAGATCCGGACGACCCTCCTCCACGAAACCGGCCACTTCTTCGGCCTGGACGACGAGGAGCTGGAAGGCCTGGGCCTGGGCTGACCCTCACCCCGACCCTCTCCCGCAAGCGGGAGAGGGAGATCAGATCCGGTCCCCTCTCCCGCTTTGCGGGAGAGGGCTAGGGTGAGGGCCCGTCACGGGTGAGGGCGCGCCTTGACAACGCCCGCCCCCCTAACCATGATGCGCGCCGCAATATGGCGAACATCAAGTCATCGGAGAAGGCGAACCGGCAGCGCATCACGCGGACGGCGCGCAACACGGCCCAGAAGACGGCCATGCGCACCATCATCAAGCGGCTGCGCACGGCGATCGGCAACAAGAGCGCGAAGGAAGCGCAGACGCTGCTGAAGACGGCGGTGTCGGCGATCGACAGCGCGGCGTCGAAGGGCGTCATCAAGCGCGGCACGGCGTCCCGGTCGATCTCGCGGCTCACGGTCGCGGTCTCCGCGCTCAAGTAGCTGAGCCGTCGGGCGGGCGCCCGGCGACTCATGGGGACAAATGCGACGGGTGTCGTCTGTCCTCATTTCTTTGGTGGTTGTTGGCCTCGGCTGCGGTGGGGGCAAAGGCTCCGGCACGGGAGGCAACGGCGGGAGCGCCGGTGGGGTGGCCGGGACCGGCGGCGGTGCCGGAACGGGCGGTGGTTCTGGCGGGATGAGCGGGACGGGGGGGGCGGGCAACATGGACGCCGGCTCCGACGTTCCGATCGTGACGAACCCGCTGGAGCACGTCACCTCGACCTTCCCGGCCCGCGACGCGACGGGCGTGTGCACGGACGCGCCGCTGCGGCTGATCTTCGACACGCCGCCGGCCATCGGGACCAGCGGGACGATCCGCGTGTACCAGGCCAGCAACCCGTCCACGCCCCTCGACATGATCGACATCGGCGCGCCGCTGACGACGATGCTGATCGCCGGCCGCAGCTACTTCTACCGGCCCATCGTCGTGTCCGGCAACGAGGCGTACATCTACCTGCGCAAGGTGCTGAACCCCGGCGGGACGTATTACGTGAACATCGATCCGGGCGTGCTGACCGCGGGCGCGGGCGGGGCGGCGATCGGCGCGGTGGAGGATTCGACCAGCTGGCGGTTCACGGTCCGCGGCGCGGCGCCGGTGGCGGGCGCCGCCGTCGTGTCGGTCGCCGCTGACGGCACCGGCGACTTCTGCACCGTGCAGGGCGCGATCGACTACATCCCGGCCAACAACACGACGCCCGTGACGGTGAACGTCGCGGCGGGCACGTACCGCGAGCTCGTCGCGATCGCGAGCAAGAACAACATCACAATCCACGGCGCGGATCGCAACGGGTCGGTCATCACGTACGCCAACAACGGCGCGCTTCAGATCCCGCCGGGCGGGACGACATCGCTGGGCACGAAGTGGCGCGCGATGTTCGGCATCGACACCAGCAACGACATCGTCATCGAGAACATCACGCTGTGGAACCCCAGCCCGCAGCTCTCGACCAACGGCCAGTCGGAGACGCTGCGCTCGGAGGGCGGCAACCGGATCATCGTTCGCAATGCGACCATCCGCGGGCTGCAGGACACGCTGCTTTTCTCCGGCCAGGTTTACGTCGCGGACAGCCTGATCGAGGGCAACGTCGATTACATCTGGGGCAACGGCGTCGTCTACTTCGATCGCTGCGAGATCAAGGACGTCAATCGCAAGGGCTACAACGTGCAGGCGCGCAACGGCGGCGCGTCGCTCGGATACATCTTCGTCGACAGCGCGCTCACGGCCGACGCCGCGATCACCGGCCACTACCTGGCGCGGACGGACAAGAACAACAACACGCCCGCGTCGCAGGTCGCGTACATCAACTGCAAGATGGGCCCGCACATCGATCCGGTCGGCTGGCTGATCGACGGCTACCCGAGGGCGACGATCGACGCAGGCGTGCCCGACGGCGGGACGACCTGGAACCTGTCGATGCTGCGCTTCAGCGAGTACAAGAGCGTCGACATGGCGGGCGCGCCCATCGACGTCAGCATGCGCATTCCGGAGTCGAAGCAGCTGTCGGACAGCGAGGCCGCGCAGCTGCGCGACGTCACCTACGTCTTCAACGGCTGGAACCCGAAGGCCGCGCCCGGCGACGCCGGGACTGACTAGGTCGCGGCCCCTCTCCCTAACCCTCTCCCCGCTTCGCGGGGCGAGGGGATCTGATCTGATTCTTTCTCCCTCGCCCCGCGAAGCGGGGAGAGGGTCGGGGAGAGGGGTCTGCCTAGCGCGCTTCGGCCAGCGCCTGCACCAGACGCGAGAGCTGAAGCTCCGGTTCGACCTTCGACGTCTTCACCGCCAGGTCCGCCTGGTAGAGGCGCTCGAGCGCGCGCTCCAGCGCGGCGCGCGACATTCGCTTCGCGGGCACCAGCACGTCGTCCAGGAAGTAGGGGTTGATGCCGACGCCGGCGGCGATGTCGTTGCGCGACGCGCCCGCCGCGGCCAGCTCCTTGGCGCGCCAGATCTGCCGCACCTGGCGGACCAGCATGAACTGGATCTTCAGCGGCGGCTCGCGGTTGCGCAGCATGTTCGTGCACAGCGCCAGGGCGCGCGGCACGTCTCCCATGCCGATCGCCTTGGTCAGCTCAAAGACCGCGTGCTCGCGCGTCTCGGCCACCAGGTCCTCGACGTCATCGACGCCGATGGGCCGTTCGCCGGCGACGTAGATGGCCAGCTGCTCCAGCGCCTGCGCCAGCCGGCCCAGGTCGGGCCCGGCCAGCATCGCCAGCGCGCTCGCGGCGTCGGGCTTGATGTCGATGCCGCGATTCTTCGCCTCGGTGCGCAGCCAGCCGGCCAGCGCGTTGTCCCGCAGCGGCACGAACACGTGCAGGTAGCCGCGCTTGCGCAGCTGCGCGAACGCGCGCAGCCGGACGTCGACCTTGTCGGCGATCAGCAGCAGGCAGGTCGACGGGTTCGGGTCCTCCAGGTAGGCGACCAGCGGCTCGAGCTCGGCGGCCTTCACCTCGTCGATTCCTTTGCCCACGACCAGCCGCCGTTTGGCCATCATCGGCAGCGTGCGCGCGGTGTTCAGCGCGGGGCCGATGCCGCTCTCCTTGAGATCGAACGTGTCGTGGTTGAACGCAGCCGCGGCGCCGGCCTGGGCGAGGACCGCGGCGCGCACGGCGCCCACCGCGGTGTCGACCAGGTAGCGTTCGCCGGAGAAGCAGTAGATGGGCGCGACGTCGCCGCGCTGGACGGCGGCCGCGATCGCCGCCGGCGACGGCGCGTCCGAATCGTACGAGGGTCGAGCCACCGTCCATTGTCATACAATGCCGGCCGCGACCTGGGAATGCCGAAGAAGCCGATCACGATCGCGCGCGCTCTGCTTCGCTGGTACGACCGCGCGAAACGCGACCTGCCGTGGCGCCGCGACCCCAGCCCGTACCGGACGCTGGTGTCGGAGTTCATGCTGCAGCAGACGGTCGTCGCGACGGTCGAGCCGTACTTCGCGCGGTTCACCGCGCGCTTTCCGGATGTGGCGTCGCTGGCGGCGGCCGGCGACGACGACGTGACGGCGCTGTGGTCGGGGCTGGGCTACTACGCGCGGGCGCGCAACCTGCGGCGCGCGGCGATGGCGATCATGGCCGACCACGGTGGCGCGATCCCGTCGTCGGAGGAAGCGCTGCGCGCGCTGCCCGGGATCGGGCCGTACACGGCGGCGGCGGTGGCGGCGATAGCGTTCGACGCGCGCGCGTTCGCGCTGGACGGCAACACGATGCGCGTGCTCGCGCGCCTGACGGGCGAGCGGCGGCCGGTCGACGTGCCGGCCACGCGCGCGGCGTTGCACGCGCGCGGACTTGCACAGGTCCCGCGACGGCGCGCCGGCGATTTCAACCAGGCCGTCATGGAGCTGGGCGCGCTGGTCTGCACGCCGCGCAGTCCGCGTTGCGACGTCTGTCCGCTGTCGCCCGGCTGCCGCGCGCGGGCCGAGGGGCAGGCGGCGTCGTTGCCGCGCAAGCGTCCGCGCGCCGAGCGTCCGGTCGTGCGCGTCGTCTGCGCCTGCATCACCGACGGCGCGCGCGTGCTGGTGGTGAAGCGGCGGGCGGGGCTGCTCGCGGGGACGTGGTCGTTGCCGGAGGCGGCCGATCGCGGCGCGCGTGCCCGCCCGGGCGTGGCGCGCCGGCTAGCGGAGGCGACCGGCGCGCGCGTCGCGGGCGTCGCCTACCGCGGCGCGGTCCGCCACGTGTTCACGCATCGCGACGTCACCGCCGAGTTGTTCCGGGTCGACGTCACCGCGTCGGGTCCGCCGGCGCCGGAGCGGCGCTGGGTGTCGTTCGACGGTCTCGGCGCGCTGGGCGTGTCGACGTTCGCGCGCAAGACCGTCGCGCTGGGCGTCGGGAACGTTGGACGTAGGGACGATAGAAAAAGTAGAAAATCGAGAACGGCGCGGCCTTACGAAAAAACGCAAAAACCGGACACAGAGGCGTTTCGGCCGTAGTAAGGAGGGATGGTGAGGCTCGCGTTCTGTGCCGCTCTGCTGGTCGTCGCGTGCGCGGCGACGCCGGCGCGGCCGAATCTCCCCGGGACGTTCGGGACCGGCGAGGCGTTGCCGCCGCCCGTCGCGCCCGAGCCGGGCGGCGCGCTGGCGCCCGCGACGGTGCCGACGCCGCCTCCCGCCGGACCGGCGACCGCGCCCGACCCGGGCGCGGAGGCCGACTTCCGCGACGCGAAGGCGCGCTTCGATTCTGGCGCGCAGGCCGAAGCGCGCACGGCGCTGGAGGGGTTCGTCGCCCATCACGCGGACCATCCGTTTCGTCCCGCGGTCGATCTGATGCTGGCGCGGCTGGCGCTGCTGCGCGGCGACGCCCTGGCGGCGAAGCGGATGCTCGATCCGATCGTCGCCACGCCGCCCGATCCGGGCACGGGATCCAGCGCGCGCTATTACCTGGGCATCGCGGAGATCCGCGCCGGCGGGTTCGCGCGCGGACGCGAGCTGCTGCTGCCGTTCCTGCCCGCGGCCGGCGCGGCCGGGCCGGGCGACGAGGCGCTGGTGGAGCTGCGCGGCGCGCTGGCCGAGGCGACCGCGGCGTCCGGCGATCTGACGGCGGCGCTGGAGCTGTGGGACGGCTATGCGCGGGGCGGGCGCGATCACGAGAAGGCGTACGCGCGCGCGCGGGCCGTCGATCTCGCCGCGGACGTGGCGCCCGATGCGGCGGCGCGCGCGTGGCGGGCGTCGGCGGAAAAGGGGCTGGCGCGCGCGGTGCTGGGCGCGAAGGCGGCGGCTTACGTGCGCGCGCAGGGCGATGCGCCCGGCGCGGCGGCCATCGACAGCGAGACGGCGACCGCGCGCCATGCGATGGGTTTCGACGATCCGCAAGCGCAGGCGCAGGGATCGGGCGACGCCGGGCGGCTGGGGCTGGCGATCGCGCTGACCGGGAAGTTCCAGCCTGTTGGCGAGGCGGCGATGCGCGCGGCGATGCTGGCCGTTGGATCGCCCACCCGGAACGCGGCCGCGCCGGCGCTCTCGTCGGCCGCCGCGATGCAGCTGTGCGTGCGCGACACGGGCGGCGAGGCGGAGCGCGCCAGCCGCGGGGTGGGGGAGCTGGCGCGCGACGAGGCGGTGATCGGGATCCTGGCGGCGACCGACCGGAAGGCGGCGGCGACGTCGCTGGCGGCGGCGAGCGAAAATGGCGTGCCGATGCTGGCGCTGGACGACACGGCGCCGGGCCCGACCAGCACCGCGTTCCAGTTGATTCACGGTCCCGAAGCGCGGGTCGCGGCGCTGGCGCGCGCGGCGCTGAAGCTGGGCGCGCGCGACTTCGCGATGCTGGGCCCCGACAGCGCGGCGGGGAAGCGGCTGCGCGACACGTTTCGGCGTGAGGTGACGGCCGGGGGAGGGCGCGTGACGGGCGACGCCAGCTATGCGGCCGGCGCGACGTCGTTCGGGACGGTGGTGGCGGCGATCAAGAAGACGCCGCCGCAGGTGGTCTTCGTCGCCGATGGCGCCGATCGGCTGGAGCTGATCGCGCCGGCGCTGGCAGCCGCGGACCTGTGGGCGGCGCCGTGGGGCGCGCCGAAGCCGGCGGCGGCGCCGGGCCAGGCGCGTCCGCGCAACATCCTGCTGCTGTCGACGGCGGCGGAGCTGTCGCCGCGCCTGCTGCAGAACGCGGGACGCTATGTGCAGGGGGCGCTGCTGTCGCCCGGCTTCTACGCCGCCGCGAGCGACGCGCGGGCGCGCGCGTTCGTCGACGCGTACCGCGCGGCGTACGGCACCGATCCGCACGCGACGGAGGCGTACGCGTTCGACGGCGCCAACGCGTTCCGGGCGGTCACCGCGTCGGGCGCGCACACGCGCGGGGACGTCCTGGGCGCGCTCGGCTCGCGCACGTTCGAGGGGCTGACCGGCGCCATGCGCTTCGGCCCGGACCACGGCCGCATCGATCCGCCGCGCATCTACGTCGTCGTCGGCGACGACATCAAACCGCTCCCCTGATCGGGCGTCTCCCGAAAGCGGCTTGCTTTCACCCCGACCTTCCAATTCACACTGCGCAAGCGGGAGAGGGAGAAAGAACGGGTCTGGCGCAGGGTCTATGATTCCGTTTCGGGAATAAATGGGGGCCTGACACGTAGCGGAGGGCGTATCCGTGGTGGACGAGATTACGAGGCAGCACGACCGGCCCTATCTGGAGGGACAGGTCGGCGTCCGGCTGCAGCAAGCCGAGCGCGAGCAGCGCGGCTTGGCGGTGCTGGTCATCGCGGGTGACAGCCTGGAGTGGATCAACCGCCGCTGGGGCCGTGCGGCCGGTGACTCGGTGCTGCGCAAGCTGGCGCGCCGCCTCGCCGCCAGCCTCGCACCCGACGATGCGTTCGCCCGCTACCACGGCAACCGCTTCGGCCTCATCCGCTGGTCCGCTTCGGCGGACCAGGCGCTCGCGTTCGCGCAGCACCTCGCGAGCCGCGTCGCGGGCGAGCCGTTCGAGATACCGGGCGGGCGCGACGCCGCCTTTCTGACGGTCAGCATCGGCCTGGCGTCGGCGGTCCCGGCGTTCGACGCAGCGGCCCTCGTCGGCGCCGCCGAGGCGGCGCTGCGCCAGGCCAAGGACGGCGGCGGCAACCGCATCTGCACCGCCTGACCTTACTTGCCGGCGGCGCGCAGCATCTTTGCCGTCAGCCGCTGCTTCGCCGCGATCGTCGCCGCCCACGGGTCGGCCTCCAGCGCGGCGACGCGCGCGGGGACGGTCTCGACCGTGAAGGCGCGCGGGTCCAGATCCGCGGTCAGCTCGTCCCACGCCAGCGGCACCGAGACCGGGGCGCCCGGGCGGGCGCGCGTCGAATACGCCGCGATCGCGGTGTTGCCGCGGTGATTCCTCAAGTAATCGATGAAGATCTTGCCGACCCGCTGGGCCTTGGACACGGTGGTCACGTAGCCCGACGGCTGGTCGCGGGCCAGGCGCTCGGACAGCGACCGCGAGAACGCGTACCCGTCGTCCCAGGTCACGTGGCTGGCCGCCAGGAAGGGCACCACGATGTGCAGCCCCTTGCCGCCCGTCGTCTTAACGACGCTGTCCAGGTCCAGCGCGGCGAGGCGCCTGCGGATCTCCAGCGCCCCCTCGACCACGCGCGCCCACGGCACGGCCGGATCTGGATCGAGGTCGAAGATCACCCGGTCTGGAAATTCGATCTGCTCGGCTGTGGCGTTCCACGGGTGAATCTCCAGGATGCTCATCTGCGCCAGCTCGAGCACGCCGGCGAGATCGCGCGCGACCATGTAGATGCCCGGCTTCGAGCGCGCGAGGATCCGGTGCGTCTCCAGCGACCGCGGCTTCATCAGGCCGGGGTGCTTCATGAAGAAGCAGGCGGGCTTCGCGTTCGGATCGGACGGCATCCCGTCCGGGCACCGAAACAACGACAGCGGCCGCCCGATCACCTCGGGCAGGATGTGCTCCGCGACAGCCAGGTAGTACTGCACCAGCTGCAACTTGGTGAACCCCCCCGCCACATCCGGCCAGAGGACCCGCTCGGGATGCGTGAGGCGGAAGTTCTTCGGCAGGGCGTTCGAGGACGAGGACGCCGACGAGGACGAGTACGAGGACGAGGACGGAGCTCCTGCTTTACCCGTACTCGTCCTCGTATTCGTACTCGTACTCGTCCTGCACTCGACCCTCACCCATCCCGCCTTCGCGTCGTACCGCGAATCCGCCCGCCGCGAGATCATCGCCTCGATCCCCAGCCGGCACGCCTCCCGGTAAAAGTCCGCGCCACCGCCCGCGATGTGCTCGACGAAGCCGATCGATTCCTCGCCCGCGCGGCGCACCAGCTCCTCCAGCAGCGCCTTGCGCCGCTCCAGCGGCACACGCGTCAGATCGTGGCCGTCGAGGTAGATCAGATCGGACAGGAAGTAGCCCAGCTTGTCGCTGCCGGGGCGGATGGGCGCCACGACGCCGTCGACCATCAGCGTCTCGGCCGGCAGCATCCGGACGACGTCGCCGATAGGCCGGTCCTTGCGCGCCGCCTTCGCGGGCAGCGGCGTTCCGCGGTCCGAGAACAGCTTGATGTCGCTGCGCTCGTTGCGTGCGATCACGCGCAGCCCGGGCAGCGCGATCTCGTGCAGCCAGTCGTCGCCCTCGGGCGGCTTGGTGCGCGTGATCGCGCGCGGCGGCCGGGGCCGGACGGGCAGGGGGGCCGCGCGCGCACCCGGCGTGCCCGCCACGTCGAGGTGGGACGGCTTCGAGTGCCAGACGCTGCTCTTGTCGGCGGCGATCTCCGCCATGGTTCGCCCGCTGACGACGCTTTCGGGTCGGGTCTCGGTCAGGTCGGGGGCATCGTCGCGGGCCTGGGCGTCCCGTTCCTTGATGAGCAGCCAGGCTTTTTCTACATGGCCCTCCGCCTTCGCCCGCGCGCCCCCCAGGCGGATCAGCGCGAATCCGCCGTGAAGCTTCTCACCCTTCAAGATGAACTTTAAGTTTCCCTTCGCGTAGCCGGCGACCGGATCCTCCTGCGGTTCCCATGTCCCGCGGTCCCACAGCAGCACGGTGCCGCCGCCGTACTGGCCCTTCGGGATGATGCCCTCGAAGTCGCCGTACGCGAGCGGGTGATCCTCGACGTGAACCGCCAGCCGCTTCTCCCGCGGGTCCAGGCTGGGACCCTTGGGGATGGACCAGCTGAGCAGCACGCCGTTCAGCTCGAGGCGGAAGTCGTAGTGCATCCGGCGCGCCGCGTGCGCCTGGATCAAGTAAGCGCCTGCGCCGTCCGCGCGGGGTTTCGGCGGGGCGGTGCCGGGCGGCTCACGCGTGACGCGGAAGTTCCGCTTCCGGTTGTATTCGGCGAGGCCCATGTCCGTATGTTAAGACGGGTCGCCAAACATGAGGCAGTCGCAAACGCTGGTCCCCACTCTGAAGGAAGCGCCCTCCGAAGCGGAGGTCCCGTCGCACATCTTCATGGTGCGCGGCGGTTACCTGCGCAAGGTCGCGGCCGGCATCTATTCGTTCCTGCCGCTCGGCTGGCGCGTCGTGAAGAAGGTCGAACGCATCATCCGCGAGGAGATGGATCGTTCGGGCGCCTCCGAGGTCTTCCTGCCCGCCGTCATTCCGGGCGAGCTCTGGAAGGAGTCGGGACGCTGGCAGAACTACGGCGACCAGCTGCTGCGCTTCAAGGATCGCAAGGGCGGCGACTTCGTCATCGGCCCGACGCACGAAGAGGTGATCTCGGCGCTGGTGCGCGGCGAGGTGCGCAGCTGGCGTCAGCTGCCGCTGAACCTTTACCAGATCCAGACGAAGTTCCGCGACGAGCTGCGGCCGCGCGCCGGCCTGATGCGCGGGCGCGAGTTCATCATGAAGGACGCGTACTCGTTCCACGTCGACGTCAAGGACGCGCAGCGCGAGTACAAGAAGATGTACGAGACGTACCAGCGCATCTTCACGCGCTGCGGCCTGCAGTTTCGCGCCGTCGAGGCCGACACCGGGAACATCGGAGGCTCGCTGTCGCACGAGTTCCAGGTCCTGACCGAGACCGGCGAGGACGCGCTGGTCGCCTGCGACAACTGCGACTACGCCGCCAACGTCGAGCAGGCGGTGGCGCGCGCGCCGAAGGGCGGCACGAATCCGACCGCCGAGAAGACGAAGGTCGCGACGCCGGGGAAGCACACCATCGCCGACGTCTCGGCATTCTTGAAGGTCACGCCCGACAAGCTGGTGAAGACGCTGATCTACCTGGCGGACGGGAAGCCGGTGGCGGTGCTGGTGCGCGGCGACCGCGACGTCAACGAGATCAAGTTGAAGAAAGCGCTCTCCGCGAACCAGCTCGTGCTGGCGACGGACGCGGCGGTCAAGGAGGTGACGGGCGCGCCGGTCGGCTTCGCCGGCCCGGTCGGCCTGACGGCGCCCGTCTATTGCGACCTGGAGATCTGCGCGCTGTCCGACTTCGTGGTGGGCGCGAACGAGGCGGACGCGCACCTGACCGGCGTCAATCTGGAGCGCGACTTCACGCCGACGGCGTGCGGCGACTACCGCGCGGCCGCGGCTGGCGACGCCTGCGCCCGCTGCGACACCGGCCACCTCAAGGCCTATCGCGGCATCGAGGTCGGCCAGGTGTTCTTCCTGGGCACGAAGTACTCGAAGCCGATGGGCGTGACGTTCCTGGACGCGGAAGGCAAGGACA
>Ga0207648_10007511_pt1 | contig 10703 bp, 10 predicted proteins | sample KBSMisM32_FD_184310 | JGI IMG/M metagenome (GOLD analysis project Ga0207648, IMG submission 184310) | Miscanthus rhizosphere microbial communities from Kellogg Biological Station, Michigan, USA - KBS Miscanthus M3-2 (SPAdes) (version 2) | ecosystem: Host-associated > Plants > Roots >... | reverse complement strand
CTCCGGCTGCGCCCGCCGCGGGCGCGCGCGCGACCACAGCCGCGAACACGTCCGCTGCGTCTCGCCCGCAGCCCGAGCTCGTGGCGCATCGGGCCCCGCGCGGTGAAGGTGCATTGCCGTCGAAGATCACGCTTCCGGCGCGGCACACGGTCCGCGACAACGGCATCGCGCGAACCCCAGCGATGGGATGGAACAGTTGGAACAAGTTCGCCGGTCGCGTCACCGACGCCGACGTGCGCGCGATGGCCGACGCGATGGTGAGCAACGGCATGCGCGACGCGGGCTACGTGTATGTCAACATCGACGACACGTGGGAGGGCGACAAGCGCGACTCGCTCGGCAACATCACGAGCAACAGCAAGTTTCCCGACATGAAGGCCCTCGCCGATTACGTGCACTCCAAGGGCCTCAAGCTCGGGATCTATTCGTCGCCTGGGCCGACCACCTGCGCCGGCTACATCGGCAGCTACGGCCACGAGGCGCAGGACGCGAAGACGTTCGCCGAGTGGGGGATCGACTATCTCAAGTACGACTGGTGCGGGGCGCGCATGCTGCATCGCGACGAGGACATGCCCGCGCTGTATCAGATCATGGGCGATGCCTTGCTCGCCACCGGACGCCCCATCGTCTACAGCCTCTGCCAGTACGGTCGGCTCGACGTCTGGAAGTGGGGCGCCGACGTCGGCGGGAACTCGTGGCGCACGACGGGCGACATCAAGGACACATGGGAGTCGATGGCGAACATCGGCTTCCGCCAGGACGTGGTGGCGCCCTACGCGAAGCCCGGCCACTTCAACGATCCCGACATGCTCGAGATCGGGAACGGCGGGATGACCGCCGACGAGTATCGCACGCACATGAGCCTCTGGTCGATGCTCGCCGCGCCGCTGCTGGCCGGCAACGATCTGCGCACGATGTCGCTCGAGACCCTGGCGATCCTCACGAACAAGGACGTCATCCGGGTCGATCAGGATCCACTTGGTAAGCAGGCGACGCGCGCATTGGTGTCGCCGGATTCGGCGAGCGTGCGCCAGGAGATCTGGACCCGTCCGCTCGCCAACGGCGCCTGGGCCGTCGCCGCATTCAACCGCGGACTGGATTCTGCGGCGGTCGAGATCGACTTCGCCGCGCTGCACATCAACACGCGGGGCGTGCCCGTGCGCGATCTGTGGGCGCACCGCAGGGTGCGTGTGCAGGACAACAAATACACCGTGACGATCCCGTCCCACGGCGTCGTCATGCTGCGCGTGGGACGGTAGGGGAGTCGGGACTCAGGCCGGCGCGCGCACGTCGGCCCGGGTATACTCGCCATCCACCAGTCGCCACGCGCGGCCGCCCGGGTTCTCGTCGCGCAATAGCGCGGGGAGCCGCGCCGGCCGCACGTTGTCGTACGCCTGCAGCGCGCCGAACCTACGGAGCGAAGCAGGGATGCCGACCGCGGTGAATCCCGGATGCCCCGTCGACGGATACGGGCCGCCATGGTTCATCGCGGCACTCACCGCGACGCCGGTCGGCATCTTGTCGTTCAGCAGCCGTCCGACCTTCGCGCGGAGCAGGGGCTCGAGCTGCCAGTAGAGCACCTCGTCCGCTCCGTGCGAGTCGGAGTAGATGCCGCCGGTGAGATTTCCCTCGAGCTGGTCGAGCACCTGCGCCGCTTCGTTCTCGTCGCGCACGACGACGGCGAGCGACACGTTGCCGAACGCCTCCGTCTGAAGTGCGTGCGGCTCGCGAAGGAACTGCGCACCGTCCACGCGCAGCAGCGTGTTGGCGTGACGGTATCCCGGCCCGTCGATCGCCGCGCCTCCCGTCACGACGCCCGCGCCGGCACGACGGAGCTCCGCCACGCTCGCGGCGAGCGACTTCGCCACTGCGCGCGACAGCAGTGGCGTCGGTGCGGTTGCCTCGAGACGTTCCCGTACACCAGATAAAAAGCCCTCCGTTGCGTCGCCGGCGAACAGCATGACGAGACTCGGGCTCGTGCAGAACTGTCCCGTGCCCATGAGGCAGCTCCCCACCAACTCTCCCGCGAGGTCGTCGCCACGCTCGGCGAGCGCACCCGGCAGAATGATCAGCGGATTCACGCTCGACAGCTCGAGGTAGATCGGCTTCCCCGCCGCGTCGGCTGCGGCCTTGAGCGTGAGACCGGCACCGCGGCTTCCGGTGTAACCCGTCGCGCCAGTGCGCGGATCGGCCACGGCGCGCGCGCCGTCTTCGTGGCCCGTGCGGTAGATCAGCTGCACCGTTGCCGGCGGCAGGCCCACGTCATTGACTGCGGCGAACGCCTCCTCGGCGAGCAGGCGTGTCGTGTTCGGGTGCGAGCTGTTCGCCTTGGCGATGACCGGATTCCCCGCCGCGATCGCGGCGACGAAATCGCCTCCCGCCACGCTGTTGAACGCGAACGGGAAGTTGTTCGGCCCGAACACCCACACCGGTCCGATCGGCGCGAGCATCGAACGTAGGCCGAGCTTCGTGTCGATCGTCGGCAGTGCCCACGATCCTTCGACAACTGCCGCGGCGCCCTGCCGGAGCTGTCCCGTGGTGCGCGGCAGCTCGACGTCGGCGAGCCGCGGCTTGCGAGGAAGTCCGGTCTCGGCGTGCGCGGCCTCGACGAGCTCACCCGCACGCGCCTCGATGCGCTCGGCGAATCGCGTCAGGAACTTGGCAATGTGCTCGGGGGGCAGAGTGCGCAGCTCGCGCGCCGCTTCCACCGCGGCGTCGAGCGCGGCGTCGCAGTCGGCCCACGTGCTGATCGGGAATTCGTCAGAAAGCTTTTCGCCGGTCGCGGGATTCTCGGAGCCGAAGGTGCCCGAGGCCTTCGCGGCGCGCCACGCGCCGCCGATGAGAACGGGATGGGTGCTCATCGGGCCGCCGTCGCCTCGCGGAACTGCTGCACCACCGCCGCCATGTCGTGATCGCCATGGCCCTGCGCCATAGCGGCGCGCAACACCTCCAGCGCCGTCGCCGCCGTCTTCATCGGCACGCCTCGGCTCTCCCCCTCGGCAATCGCATAACCCATGTCTTTCACGAGCAGATGCAGGTAGAAGTTCGGTGAGAAGTCGTCGGCGAGAATGCGCGACGCGAGCGTCTTCATGACTGGGCTTCCCGGCGAGCCGTTCACGATCGCCTGCACGGTGCGGTCGCGATCGAGCTCCGATCGCTCGATCACCGCGATCGCCTCGGCGAGCGACGCGGCTTGCACGCCACAGAGGAAGTTGTTGATCAGCTTCACGAGCGCGCCGCTGCCCACGGGGCCGAGATGGATGATCGTCTTTCCCATCGCCTCGAGCGCGGGGCGGATGCGCGCGAGCGCGTCGTCCTCCGCGCCGACGAGGAAGAGAAGCTCGCCCCCGGCCGCCTGCATCTTGCTCCCGGTGACCGGCGCGTCGATGAAGGTGCGGCCGGATTGTGCCGCAGCATCGGCCAGCTCGCGCACGCGGCCCACCGTCAGCGTGCTGCACTCGACGATGATCGTCTCTGGCCGCGCGCCGGCGAGCGCGCCTCGCTCACCCTCCCACATCGCGCGCGATGCGGCGTCGTCGGCCACCATGCTGAAGACGATGTCCGCTTCGCTCGCCGCGGCACGGGGCGAATCGGCGACGACCGCGCCTCTCGCCTCGAGCGCATGCGCTCGCGCGGCGCTGCGATTGTAGACCGTGAGCGGAAAGCCGGCGTCGAGCAAGCGGCCGGCCATCCCGGTGCCCATGATGCCGAGGCCGAGGAAGGCAATACGAGGTTGGCGTGTGTCGGAAGTCATCCGCGAAAGGTGCGTCGGGGCGGCAGAGGAAACCAGCGGTCGCGGGGCACGGGAACGACAGGAGAATCCGCCGACTTACTCCAGGATTCCCTCACCGCCACGGAGCGCATGCCGGTTCTCCAGGTCGTCACCGTCGCCACGCGCCAGAACCGCGCTGGCCCCGCCGTCGCCGAATGGTTTCTCCACCGCGCGCGCCTGCACGGGAAGTTCACCGTCGACCCGATCGATCTCGCGACGGTGAACCTGCCCATGTTCGACGAGCCGAAGCATCCGCGGTTCCAGCAGTACGAGCACGAGCACACGAAGCGCTGGAGCGCGATAGTGACGCGGGCCGACGCGTTCGTCTTCGTCACTCCCGAGTACAACTACGGCGCGCCCCCGTCGATCGTGAACGCAATCGACTACCTCAACAAGGAGTGGGCGTACAAGCCGGTTGGCTTCGTGAGCTACGGCGGCGTGAGCGGGGGCACGCGCTCCGCACAGATGATCAAGCAGCTGGTCACCTCGCTGCGCATGATGCCGATCCCCGAAGCCGTCACGATTCCCTTCTTCACACAGTACATCGACAAGGAAAGCGGCGCGTTCGCACCTGAAGAGACGCAGGCGACCGCTGCGACGGCGATGCTCGACGAGCTGCTGCGCTGGACGGGAGCGCTCGCTACGCTGCGGAGATGAGGGGTTGCGGAGATGCGGGGATGCGGAACGGCCTCGGGAGGCGATTGCTTCCCGAGGCCGTTCTCCAACTCACCAACTCACCAACTCACTGCTACTGTCGCTCGAACACCTGCGTGTAGCCGTTCACCACTTCCGTCAGAACGTTGTTGGTGACCGACCCCTGGTATCGAAGTCCCGTCTCGCTCGACTCGAAGTCCAGCGAGCCGTTGTCGCTCGTGTAGAACCCCTGATCCGTGCTCGTCTCGCCCGTGTCGTAGCGCGACGTGTCGAGAAACGTTCCGTCGCGGTAGAGCGTGAGCTCGTCGCTGATCAGGCGCGATCCTCCAGAGAACGTGTACGGCAGCGTCGCTCCATTGATCCGGCGCAGACTGTAGGTGCCCGCCACGCTGCCAGGCAGGCCGATCGAGTCCATGGAGCATGCGGAGAGGGACGCGGCAGTGAGAGCGAAGAACGCGATACGGCGCATAGGCGATCCTCCGTGAGGTGCGAAGCACGTTGCTGACGGACAGCTGATGTCCTGTCGTACTCCACAGCCCGCGCCCCGATCCACCTTTGGACTGTGCGCCAGATCACACTCCCCCCACTTGGGGTCAGAGTCAGTGGGGTCAGAGTAGATGGGGTCAGAGTCAACTGACTCTGACCCCACAGGCTCACGCAACCAATCGAATGCGTACCCAACCCGCCGGCACCTTGCCGTCGGTCACCGCGCCTGACGCGTAGATGCCCAGTCGCTCGAGATCGTGGCGGTCCGGGCGCTCGCCGCCCTCGATCCACGCGAGCATCTCGTCCAGTGTGTCCTCGGAGACTCTGAGCTCGCGCGCCGGCGCGAGCGGCGCGTCGGGGCGCCAGGCGCGCGTCAGCGCGACGAGCGTGCGCTCGAGCGCATCGAGTCGGCCCGCTATTCCGTCGCTCGCCGCGATGCTCCGCTCGATCACGAAGCGCAGCAGATAGTCGACGTGCGTGGTGCGCGGCACGCCCTGCGGCCACGTCGCCGGCGGAACGGTGCGCCCCCGGTTGCGGCCGTCAGGACGCACAGCGAAGCCCATTGGCGACGGCGCTGCCCGCGCTCTCCGTCGACTCGAGCCGAACGTCGTGCGCCGCCTTGTCGTCGCGCAGGCCGAGGAAGCTGGGCTGACGCAGGATCCCCGCTTCGGTGATCTCGTTGTAGCGCACCTGTGCGACCAGCACCGGCGTCACCCACGTCGTCTTGCCCATGCTGCTGCGCGGCGCGTCGACGAACGGCGAGGCGGCGCGACGCAGCGGCGCGAGCTTGCGCGCGAGCAGCGCGAGCATCGACGCCGTGTAGCCCGTGCCGACCTTGCCGGCGTACCGCAAGCGGTCGCTCGCGTCGTAGTAGCCCACGAGCAGCGCGCCGAGATGATCGCGCGCCGCGCCCTGCGTGGGCGCGGTGAAGCCGCCGATGACGAACTCCTGCTCGCGCTCGAGCTTCACCTTGCGCCAATCGGGGGTGCGCCGTCCTGGCGCGTACGGCGCGTCGACGCGCTTGAGCAGCACGCCCTCCCAGCCCTCGGCGCGCGCGCGGTCGAACAGCTTTCGCGCCGCGGCGCTCCCGCAGCGCACCGACTCGCCGCGCCGCACCACGCGGCCTCGCCCGCCGGGCACGAGCGCTTCGAGCGCCTTCCGTCGCTCGGTCCAGGGCAGCGCGGTGAGCGAGCGTCCGTCGTCGACGAGCAGATCGAATGCGACGAGCGCGGTCCGCGTCGCCTTTGCGTGCCGCGCGCGCGTATCCTCGCTCTCCGCGTGCACGCGCCCCTGAAGTGCCTGGAATCGCAGCGCTCGACCACGTGCGTCGACGGCGATGATCTCGCCGTCGAGCACGAACGGTCCGTGCTCGCCGGCGAGCGCCGTCAGCGCATCGACGATCTCGGGGAACTGCGGCGCCTTGTCGTTGCCGTTACGTGTCCAGAGTCTCGCACTCCGCGCCGAAACTTCGGCGACGACGCGCACCCCATCCCACTTCGGCTCGATCGTCCATTCGTCGAGTTGCTCGGGCAAGCTGGCAGCAGGCGCCGCGAGCATCGGCGCGAACCTCGTGGGATGGGGCGACATGCCCGCGTCTCACGCAGCCGGCGTGCTTTCCAGCAGTTATCAACGTGAGGGAATGAGGGAATGAGGGAATGAGGGAATGCGAAACGGCCTCGGGACGCTTCTGCCTCCCGAGGCCGTAGTCCAACTCACCAACTCACCGCCCTCACAACGTCCGATCCGGATCCTCCGTCGTCCCATGCGGGCGCGACGGCGTGCTCTCCTCATCGGTGCGCGGACGGCCCACCTTCGGCTCCCGCGAGACGTTCGAGTCGTCACGCCGAGGCGTGATCCTGGGTGAGGAGGGGCGGTCGAGATTCTTGTCGCGCTCTGGCATCGAGCTCTCCTGGATCGAGGAAGTACTCTCCAATCGGTCAAGTCGCGTACCGCGCTAGCGGCCGCGCTCGGCATCCTGCCGGGACTTTGGGCCCGTGGCATATTCCGCGCACTCGACCTCGGCCGTTCCCACTTCCACGAGATTCCCAATCGCCAATGCAGAGCGCCCTGCGCCGGCCCAATGGTCAGCTGGAACGTGACCTCTCCGTCGACGCGATTCGCGCTGCCCTCGAGCATCCGGACGGCGCCGTCCTCTGGGTGGACCTCGACGTCTCCGACGACGCGCAGGCTGCGCTGCTGAGCGACGTCTTCCATTTCCATCCCCTCGCCATCGAGGACGCGCGCAACCCGAAGAGTCGCGTGAAGGCGGAGGAGTACCCGGAATTCCTCGTCGTCGTCGCGCGCGTCGTGAGCTTCTGCGAGACGACGCCGGATCCGTACGACCTCGAAACGGCCAACCTCACGCTCTTCATCACCGAGCACGCGGTCGTCACGACGCATCTGGAGACGCTGCCCTCCGTGCAGGCACTCATCGAGCGGTTGCGCGCGAATCCCGATCTCCTCGAGCGGGGACCGGCGCGCATCGCGCACCAGGTGCTCGACGCCGCCATCGACGCGTACTTCCCCGTGCTCGACCAGCTCGACGAGTTCGTGGACGATGTGGAGCAGCGCGTGTTCGGCCGCTTCGACGAAGCGCTCCTCCAGGAGATCTTCAAGGTCAAGCGGCTCGTCATCTCCCTCCGCCGCTATCTGGCGCCGCAGCGCGAGGTGCTCAGTCAGCTCACGATGCGACCGTCCCGCTTTCTGCCGCCGGATGCGCAGCTCTACTTCCGCGACGTCTACGACCACATGCTGCGCATCACGGATGCGCTCGACAGCTACCGCGACCTGCTGAGCAGCACGCTCGACAGCTACCTCACGCAGGTCTCCAACAGGCTCGGCTCTGTCTCCAAGGGACTGGCGGTGGTCGGCGCGCTCAGCATTCCCTTCGTCGTCGTCGCCGGCGTGTACGGGATGAACTTCGAGCGCATTCCGCTCGCGCGTCATCCGTACGGATTCGAGATCATGGTCGCCATCCAGATCGCCCTCGCCATCGTGCTGCTCGTCATCATGCGGCGTCGCGGGATGATCTGATCGCCAGCCGTTCTGCCGGCCGCTCGGCAAAGTGGCGTGAGTCATGCTTCTGCGGACGCAACGGATGCTTCGTTCGCGCACGACTCACTTCACCGAGACGAACCATGAACGGAATCAGTGGACTCGTCCGCGCCCCACGCTCGTTGATCGCCGCCGCCATGGCGGCCACGCTGGGATGCTCCTCCGCCGTCTCCCAGCAGCAGGAGGTGCAGATCGGGCAGCAGACTGCGGCACAGGTGAACGCGCAGCTCCCGATGCTGCACGACGCGACGGTCGACGGCTACGTGAACTCGCTCGGCCGCTCGCTCGCGAGTCGCACGTCACGCGCCGACCTGGATTGGCAGTTCGCCGTCGTCAACACCGACGTGATCAATGCGTTCGCGCTGCCAGGCGGCTTCATCTACGTCGATCGCGGCGTTCTCGCGCGCGCGAGCAACGAGAGCGAGCTCGCGGGCGTGCTCGCGCACGAGATCGAGCACGTCGTGCAGCGGCATTCGGTGAAGCAGATGGAGCAGGTGCAGCAGGCCAACATCGGTGTGGGACTCGTGTGCGTGCTCACGCGCGTGTGCGAGAACCAGGCGGCAGCGGCGGCGATCCAGGTGGGCGGCTCCGCGTACTTCGCGAAGAACAGCCGAGACGACGAGGTCCAGGCCGATGAGGGCGGCTTCCGGACCATGATCCGCGCCGGCGAGAACCCGCGCGGCATGCTCACCTTCTTCCAGAAGCTCCTCGCCGAGGAGGGCTCCAGCGGAGGCGGAGCGAGTGCGTGGTTCGCGGATCACCCGGGGACGCAGGACCGCATCGCCGACATCGAGCGGATGCTCAACGCGGTGCCCGCTTCCCAGCTCACGTCGCTGCGCACCGACTCGCCGCAGTTCCAGCAGATGAAGCGACGGGTCGCCCAGCTTCCGCCCCCGCCGCCGCAGCGGCAGTAGAAGGCCGCATGGCCGTGCTCGCCGGTCGTCGCTAAATTCTCGGTATGGGGCAGACGGCGGATCGAGTCCGACAGGATGACCACGATCATCACGACCATGGTGATCATGGGCATGACCACGCGCACGATCACGATGTCGGGCCCGGCCATGCGGGCCACTCCCACGCGGGCCATGCGCACTCCCACGCGCCCGCGAGCTTCGATCGCGCCTTCGCCATCGGCGTCGGACTCAACGTCGCCTTCGTGGTGGCCGAGATCGGGTTCGGGCTCCGCACGAACTCGCTGGCGCTGATCTCCGATGCCGGCCACAACCTGGGTGACGTGCTCGCGCTCGTGCTCGCGTGGGCCGGCACCGTGCTGGCGCGGCGCGGCCCCACGCCGCGACGCACGTACGGACTGCGCCGTTTCTCCATCCTCGCCGCGATGGCCAACGCCGGCATCCTGCTCATCGCCGTCGGTGCGATCATCGTCGAGGCGGTAGACCGCCTGCGTCATCCCGCTCCGGTCGCGGGCGGCATCGTCTCGATCGTCGCGGCCACTGGCATCGTCATCAACCTCGGCACCGCGCTCGGCTTCATGCGCGGCCGCGAGCAGGATCTCAACATCCGCGGCGCCTACCTGCACATGCTCGGCGACGCCGGTGCCTCGGCCGGTGTCGTCGTCGCCGGTCTGCTCATCAGCGCCACCGGTCTGCTCTGGATCGACCCGTTCGTCTCGCTCCTGCTCGCGGCGGCGATCCTGTGGAGCACGTGGGGACTGGCGAAGGATTCGGTGAACCTCGCCCTCGACGCGGTACCGGCGGGCATCGACCCACTCGAGGTCGACGCGGCACTCCGCAGTCTGGAAGGAGTGGTCGAGGTGCACGACCTCCACATCTGGGGAATGAGCACCACGGACGTCGCGCTGACCGCGCACCTCATCCGTCCCTGCCACGGCGGTGAAGACGCGCTTCTCGCGTCCGCGACGCGACTCCTCCGCGATCGATTCGGGATCGCCCACGCCACGCTGCAGGTGGAGCAGGGGCTCGCGATCCACCCGTGCGATCTGGCGGCCCCGGACACCGTCTGAGATCCGAACGCCGGATGGCATCGTAGATCGAGTGGAGGCGACCGGATTCCCTTCTGCCTCCTCTCGCCACACGTTTCTCTTCACCCCATCTGCGATCGAGCTGCCGTGGCGCCACTGGTAAAACGCAACCACTGGGTCGTGCGCCTCACCCATTGGGTGAACGTGGTCGCGATCGTGATCATGGCCGGCAGCGGCATGCGCATCTTCAACGCGCATCCGGCATTCGCGCGGCCCGGTGAGACCTTCCCCCTCAATCCGTGGGATGGGACGCCGATCCCGAAATGGCTCACCTTCGGCGGCTGGCTCGCGGGCGCGCGGCACTGGCATTTCGCAATGATGTGGCTCCTCGTGGCGAACGGTCTGCTCTACCTCGGCTTCCTCTTCTTCCACGGCGAGTGGCGCGACATCGTCCCGCGTCGCGGCGACGCACGCGACGCGTGGGAGATGCTCAGGTTCTATCTCTTCGTGCGCAAGGACCATCCGCCGCAGGCGAAGCACAACGCGCTGCAGAAGAGCGCCTATTTCGCGATGCCGGTGCTCGGCATCCTCATCGTGTTGAGCGGGCTGGCCATCTGGAAGCCCGTCACGTTCAGCTTCATCACGGCGCTGTTCGTGAACTACAAGTGGGCACGGTTCGTCCACTTCGTCGCGATGGCGCTCCTCCTCCTGCTCGCGCTCGTGCACGTCTTCATGGTGTTCGCCGTGGACCCCTACTCGCTGCGCGCGATCCTGACGGGCTGGTACAACAGCGCACGC
>Ga0207648_10007510_pt1 | contig 10705 bp, 7 predicted proteins | sample KBSMisM32_FD_184310 | JGI IMG/M metagenome (GOLD analysis project Ga0207648, IMG submission 184310) | Miscanthus rhizosphere microbial communities from Kellogg Biological Station, Michigan, USA - KBS Miscanthus M3-2 (SPAdes) (version 2) | ecosystem: Host-associated > Plants > Roots > Rhizosphere... | reverse complement strand
TCGGCCTTGAACTGCTGTTCTACGCCGATGCGACGCTGTTCGGACGACTCGATCCCGACATCTGGGTCGCGCGCGGATTCGCCAACGTGATCGTGCTGCCGTTCATCGCCGTGGCCACGGCACGCAACACCGGCTGGACCGTGGACCTGCACCTGTCGCGACGCGCAGTGTTCCATTCGACGGCGCTACTGGTTTCGGGTGCGTTCCTACTGGCGGTCGCGGGCGCAGGTTATGTCGTCCGGTTCTTCGGCGGTGCGTGGGGCCGGGCGCTGCAGATCGAAGTGCTGTTCGCGTCACTGCTGCTCATCGTGCTGATCGCGACGTCGGGCCGCTTTCGCTCGAAGCTCAAGGTGTTCGTTAGCAAGCACTTCTTCTCATACCGATACGACTACCGCGAGGAATGGCTGCGCTTCACCCGCACGCTTTCCATCGAAAGCTCCGAGCAGAACCTGCAGGTGCGCACGATCGTCGCGCTAGCCGACCTGGTGGAAAGCCCCGCCGGGATGCTGTTTCTCCGCGATGCAGATCGCGGGCTGATCGCTTCGGCGCGCTGGAACCTGCCGCCGGCGGACTATGCCGACCGCGCCGATGCGTCGCTTGCGACGTTCCTCGAACGGACCGGCTGGATCGTCAGCATTCCGGAATGCCGCAGCGATCCCGCGCGCTATGCCGGTCTCGAGCTTCCCGAGTGGGTGTCGGCGCTGCCGTCCCCCTGGCTCATCATCCCGCTGATGTCGGGCAGCGAGCTGCTTGGTTTCGTCGTGCTGATGACGCCGCGGACGACGATCGACGTCGATTGGGAGATCCGCGATCTGCTGAAGACTGCGAGCCGGCAGGCGGCGAGCTTCCTCGGACAGGTTCGCGCGAGCGAAGCGTTGCTCGAGGCGCGGAAGTTCGACGCGTTCAACCGCATGTCCGCGTTTGTCGTGCATGATCTCAAGAACCTCATTTCCCAGTTGACGCTGATGCTCAAGAACGCGCAGCGACATCGCGACAACCCGGCGTTCCAGGCGGACATGCTGACGACCGTCGAGCATGTCGTCGGACGGATGAACGGGCTGATGCTGCAATTGCGGACCGGTTCGTCGCAGCCTGTCGACAGCCCGCGTCATGTCGAGCTCGATTCGCTCGTGCGCCGCGTCTGCGCGGCAAAGTCGGGGTCGCGGGTGGCGATCGACGTCGAGTCGGACGCGACGCTCGGCACCGTCGCGCACGAGGATCGACTCGAGCACGTCATCGGCCACCTGCTGCAGAACGCGATCGATGCCAGCACGCCTCCGGGCAGGGTTCGCGTAAGCGTCGAGCGGCGTAGCGCGACGGTCGCGATCGTCGTCGCGGACACTGGCAGGGGGATGACGCCCGAGTTCGTTCGCGACCGTCTGTTCAAGCCGTTCGAGACGACGAAGTCGTCCGGGATGGGGATCGGTGTCTATGAAAGCGTGCAGTACGTGTCGAGCATCGGCGGGGAGATCGCAATCGAGAGCAACCTGGGTAAGGGGACGTCGGTCGAGGTGCGTCTGCCTCGCAGCGACGTCGCGAACGGAACGCCGTTGATTCAGCGCCGGGAGCAGGCGGCATGAGCGACGTGCGCAAGCCGCTGCTAATCGTCGAGGACGATCCCGCGCTGCAGAAGCAGATGCAGTGGGCGTTCGACAACTACGAGACCATCGTGGCCAACGACCGCGCGTCGGCGATCGCGCAGGTGCGTCGCTTCGAGCCGGCAGTGGTGACAATGGACCTCGGCCTTCCGCCGCAGCCCGACGATCCGGCGGAAGGGCTCAAGCTGCTCGAGGAGTTGCATGCGCTCGTTCCCAACGCCAAGGTGATCGTGCTCACCGGTCAGAACGACCGGGCGAACGCACTGAAGGCGATCAGCATGGGTGCGCACGACTTCTGCGCAAAGCCGTTCGAACCCGAGCTGCTGACGTGGACGATCGATCGCGCGTTCCGCGTGCATGAGCTGCAGGAGGAGAATGCGCGGCTGCAATCGGTGCGCGAGTCGCCAGCCACGTCCGGCGTCGTCACGCGTGACCCCAGCATGCTGCGCATCTGCCGAACGATCGAGAAGCTCGCGCCGACATCTGCCACGGTATTGATCCTCGGCGAATCGGGGACGGGCAAGGAGTTGCTCGCGCGCGCGCTGCACGACCTGTCGCCCCGGCGTACCGAGCGTTTCGTTGCGATCAACTGCGCGGCGATTCCGGAAACGCTGCTCGAAAGCGAGCTCTTCGGATACGAGAAGGGCGCGTTCACCGGCGCCGCGAAGCAGACGCTCGGCAAGATCGAGACCGCGAATGGCGGGTCGCTGTTCCTCGACGAGATCGGCGACCTGCCGATGGCGCTGCAGGCGAAGCTGTTGCGCTTCCTGCAGGAGCGCGTGATCGAGCGCATCGGCGGACGGCAGGAGATCCCGGTCGACGTGCGCATCATCTGTGCGACGCACCAGAGCCTCAAGACGCAAATCGAGCAATCGAAGTTCCGCGAGGACCTCTATTACCGGCTGGCCGAGATCGTCGTCGAGATACCGCCGCTGCGGGCGCGGCATGGCGATTCAGCGTTGCTCGCCCACGGCTTCGTGCGCAAGTTCGCCGCCGAGCAGCGCCGGGGTACGATGACGCTGCTGCCCGATGCCGTCGAGGCAATCGACGGCTACGCATGGCCAGGCAACGTGCGGGAACTCGAGAACGTCGTCAAGCGTGCGGTGATCATGGCTGACACCGACAACATCACGGCGCAGGACATCGGTCTTGGCGTCACCAACGGCGACACGACGGCGCTCAACCTGCGCCATGTGCGCGAGCAGGCCGAGAAAAATGCCGTGCTGCGCGTGCTGGGGCGTGTGAACGGCAACCTCAGCAAGGCAGCGGAGCTGCTCGGCGTCAGTCGGCCGACGCTCTATGACCTGATGCATCGATTCGGCCTCAAATGACCGATCAACCAACCCCGGGAACGAGCATGAAGCAACGCCTTCGCCTTGTCGGATGCATGGCCGTCGTCGTCGGCCTGCTGGCACCGCTCGCCGCGTGCACGAAGGACGACGCCTCGATGTACGTCGCGTCGGCGAAGAGTTACATCGCCAAGCGCGACTACAAGGCGGCGGTGATCGAGATCAAGAACGCGCTGCAAAGGGAGCCGGACAACGGTGAAGCGCGGCTGCTCCTCGCCACGTCCCTGATGGAAACGGGCGACCCCGCCGGCGCCGAATCCGAGGTGCGGAAGGCGATTGTCGCGGGCGCGCCGGAGGACAGCACGTACCTGCTGCTCGCCCGCGCCCTGCTTGCCCAAGGTGATTTCAAGAAACTGACGAGCGAACTCGCAGATCGAAAGCTCGGCACCCCTGGGGCACGCGTGCAGATGGGCATCTCGCTCGCAACTGCCGTGGCCGCCCAGGGCGACGTGAGGCGCGCGAAGAACATCGTCAGTGCAGCGCTTGCAGAGGATCCAGCGAATCCCCGCGGCCTGCTGCTGCAGGCGCAATTCGCGGCACAGGAAGGCGACATGGCGCAGGCGAGCAAGCTCGTCGAAACCGTGCTGCAGAACGCGCCCGACGACGTCGAGGCGCTGATCGTCAAGGCGCAGATCGAAGCGACCGCGGGCAGGCGGGACGAGGCGATCAAGCTCTACGAACGTGCGATTGCCGGAGATCCGCGCTCGCTCGCCGCCCGGTTTGCGCTCGTATCCCTGGCGGTGCTCACCGGCAAGCACGACATCGCGAAGGCGCAGGTCGCGAAGATGAAGGAGTTGCAGGCCAACGACTTTCGGACGTTGTATTCCGACGCGCTCGTTTCCTATGTCACCGGCAATGCGCAGCATGCGCACGAGGTCGTCGAGCGGCTGGTCGCGGCAAGGCCGGATCACCTGCCGAGCGTATTCCTGTCCGGTCTCGTCGACTTCCAGCTCGGATCCAACGCATCGGCCGAAGTGTCGTTGCGCAAGGTGCTGGCGCGGTCTCCCGAAGACGCTAACGCGGGGCGGATCCTGGCGCTCGTCTATCTGCGCCAGGGCCGTCCCGCCGACGCGCTCGAAGTGCTGCGGCCCGTGTTGCAGCGCACGCCCGACGATCCTGTGTTGCTGCGCACCGCCGGCGAGGCCTACCTCGCATCCGGTAACGCGAAGCTCGCCGCCGCGTCGTACGAGCGCGCGACTGCAGTCGACAAAGGTGACGTGACCAGCAAGGTCAGGCTCGCGCAGGCGCGCCTTGCCGGCGGCGAAACGGAGCGGGCTTTTGGCGACCTGCAGTCGCTTGCAAATGCCGACCCGACGCATACGCAGGCCGATCTCGCCATCATCACCGAGTACATTCGCAGGCGCCAATACGACAAGGCACTTGCGGCCGTCGACGCGCTCGAGAAAAAGCAGCCCGAGGCAGCGCTGCCGTCGGTTCTTCGTGGCAGCGTGTATCTCGCCAAGCGCGACCTCGTGAATGCGCGCAAGAGCTACGAGCATGCGCTGGAGCTCGAGCCGGAGTTCTTTTCGGCGGCTTTCAGCCTCGCGCTGCTCGACATTCGCGAGGGCCGGCCGCAGGCAGCGCGCGATCGCTTCGACCGCATCCTCGCGAAGAATCCGAAGAACGAGCAGGCTCTGCTGGCGTCGACGGAATTGCTGCGGTTGATGGGCGGAACCGCCGCCGAAGTGAAGGCGTCGCTGGAGAAGGCGGTGGCGGCGAATCCTGCGTCGGTTCGTGCGCGTCTCGCGCTGATCAACGACGATCTGCTGCGCCGTGACGGCAACGCAGCGATGGCTTCGGCGCGCACGGCGCTGACGACGATGCCCAACGAGCCGCAGCTGCTCGAAGCGCTCGGACGCAGCCAGCTCGCGGCGGGTGAAGTCAACCAGGGCATCGAGACGTTCAAGCGCATCGTCAACCAGCAGCCCAAGAATCCAAGCGCGTACATCCTCCTTGCCGACGCGCAAGTCGTGGCGAAGGACTTTCCGGCCGCGATCGAAACCCAGCGGAAGGTGCTCGCGCTGCGGCCCGAGGCGTCGCAGATCGCCGCGAAGCTCGCCAAGATCTACATGCTGGCCGGTCGTCCGGGGGACGCGATCGCCGAAGCGCGCAAGTTGCAGAAGAGCCAACCTGACAAGGCCACCGGTTATGCGCTGGAAGGCGAGGTACTGGCCGCGCAGGCCAAGTGGGCCGACGCCGCCGCGGCGTTCCAGACCGCGCTGTCGAAGCAGCCGCTGCCCGCCATCGCCGTTGGCACGTACGTTTCGCTGCAGCGCGCCGGCAAGGCGCCGGAAGCCGCGGCGATGGCGAACAAGTGGATGAAGGACTATCCGAAGGACCCGACGCTGTCGTTGGTGCTCGCGCAGCAAAGTCAGGTGCGCGGCAATGTCGCCGATGCCAAGGTAGGCTATCGCAAGGTGCTGGAGCTGGAGCCCGAGAACGCCACGGCGCTCAACAACCTCGCGTGGATTCTGACCGAGGAGGGCGACGCCAAGGGACTCGAGTATGCAGAGCAGGCCCATCGGCTGGCACCGTTCAGTCCAGGGGTCCTCGACACGCTCGGCGTCGCCGTGTTGAAGAGCGGCGATGCGAAACGCGGCGTGACACTGCTGCGGATGGCTTCCACGCTGGGGCCGGCGCAACCCGACATCCGGCTGCACCTCGCGAAGGCGCTCATCGCATCCGGCGACAAGGTTGCGGCGCGCAAGGAACTCGACGAACTGGCCAAGCTCGACAGCGCTTCGCCCGTTCGCGTCGAGGCCGACAAACTCAAGAGTTCGCTCTGACGGTGCGAACGCGGGTCCGCTTCCAAGCAAATTCAAACAACGGCGCCGGCTGCGGCGCGCACGCTTCTTAAATGACCCATACAACAACGATTGCTGTCGTAGGCCTTGGTTACGTGGGGTTGCCCCTTGCTGTGGAGTTCGGCAAGCAATACACGACGATTGGTTTCGACATGTCCGAGGCGAAGATCGCGGCTTACCGGCGGGGTGTCGATCCCATGGGCGAGGTGAGCGGTGCCGAACTTGCCGCGGCGACCGGGCTCGAGGTGACGACCGATCCCGCGCAACTGAAGCGCGCGGATTTCATCGTCGTCGCGGTCCCGACACCGGTTGACGATGCGCACCAGCCCGATTTCGGGCCGTTGCTCGGCGCGAGCGAATCGGTCGGCAAGTACCTGCGGCGGGGCGCGATCGTGGTGTACGAATCGACGGTTTATCCGGGTGCGACCGAGGAGATCTGCGTCCCGATGCTCGAGCGCCATTCGAAGATGAAGTGGCTCGACGACTTCAACGTCGGCTACTCGCCGGAGCGGATCAATCCCGGCGATCGCGAACACACGCTGACGCGCATCACGAAGGTCGTGTCGGGGGATACGCCGCAGACCCTCGAGCGCGTGGCGGAGGTCTATGGCAGCGTGATCAAGGCAGGCGTCTATCGGGCGGCATCGATCAAGGTCGCCGAAGCCGCGAAGGTCATCGAGAATACGCAGCGCGACCTGAACATCGCGTTGATGAACGAGCTGGCGCTGATCTTCCACAAGATCGGCATCGACACGACGGACGTTCTGAAGGCGGCCGGCACGAAGTGGAACTTCCTGCCGTTTCGTCCGGGGCTCGTCGGCGGCCACTGCATCGGCGTCGATCCGTACTACCTGACTCACAAGGCCGACAAGCTCGGCTATCACCCGCAGGTGATCCTGGCGGGTCGCCGGATCAACGATGGCATGGGCAAATACGTGGCGGAGCAGACGGTCAAGCACATGATCCAGGCCGGCTTCCCGGTCAAGGCGGCGAAGATCAACGTGCTGGGACTCACGTTCAAGGAGAACTGCGCGGACCTGCGCAACTCGCGCGTCATCGACGTCATCCACGAGTTGCGCTCGTATGGCGCCGACGTGCACGTCCACGATCCCGTTGCCAATGCGGAGGAGGCGGTGCACGAGTACGGCGTCGAGCTGACATCGTGGGAAAAGCTGCCCCGCGGCCACGCGGTGGTCATGGCGGTCGCGCATCGCGAGTTCAACGCCCGGCCGATCGACGATTACCTCGCGAAGCTCGAAACCGGCGGACTGTTCGTCGATGTGAAGTGCCAGGTCGACGCCGATTCGCTGCGCGCGCGGGGCGTGACGGTGTGGCGTCTCTGATGCACGCCGTTCCGCGTCCGGGTTCGGCCATCGGCACCGCGAAGGATCGGCTGCGATCCCGACCGCGACGCTGGCTGGTCACGGGCGGCGCCGGCTTCATCGGTTCGCATCTCGTGCAGGCGCTGCTCGACCTCGACCAGCACGTCGTGACGCTGGACAATTTCGCGACCGGCCACCGGCGCAACCTCGCCGAAGTCGAGCGCGCCGTGGCGCCGGCCGCGTGGCAACGCCACGTGCTGATCGAAGGCGACATCACCGATCCCGCGACGTGCCGGCAGGCGTGCGACAACGTCGACGTCGTACTGCATCAGGCCGCACTCGGATCGGTGCCGCGCTCGATCGAGGATCCGCTGCGCACGCACGCGGCCAACGCGACCGGCTTCGTCAACATGCTGGTTGCCGCACGCGATGCGAACGCCAGCCGGTTCGTGTACGCGGCGTCGAGCTCGGCGTATGGCGATCATCCCGGGCTTCCGAAGGTCGAGGACGTCATCGGTGCGCCGCTGTCGCCGTACGCGGTCACCAAGCTCGTCAACGAGCTGTACGCCAGCGTGTTCGGCCGGTGCTACGGGATGGCGACGATCGGGCTGCGGTATTTCAACGTGTTCGGCGCGCGGCAGGACCCCAACGGCGCGTACGCGGCCGTGATCCCCCGCTTCGTGGCCGCGATGCTCGAACAACGGCCGCTGACGATCCACGGCGATGGCAGCACGACGCGCGACTTCTGCTACGTCGCGAATGTCGTCGAGGCCAACCTGCTCGCGGCGACCACCGAAGATCCTGCCGCGCTGGCGCAGGTCTACAACGTCGCCGTCGGCGGTCGCATGTCGCTCGATGAACTTTATCGGATCCTCCGCGATCTGATCGGCGAGCGGCATGCCGACCTATCGATTCCGGCCCCGCAGTACGATGATTTCCGGGCGGGCGATGTCCGCCACTCCGAGGCGGACATCGGCAAAGCCCGCCGCCTCCTGGGTTACAACCCGGTATGGACCGCACGCGATGGACTGGCCGATGCATTGCCGTGGTACGAAAAATTCGCCGCGCTGAATCCGTCGAGCGGTAAAGTCAATGTGCGCCGCGCCGTGTAGGAGAAGCCGATCCGCCGCACTCGCCTGGCGGCTGCAGGCGCTGACGGCGGTCCTGGCGTTGGCAACGTCCCTTGCCGCATCGGGCGTGACGGCGACAGGCGAAGCGCGTGCAGATCCCCCGCCGGCGCCCCTGGTGCCGTTGCGCGAGCCCGCGGGAGCCGCCGAGCAACTGGCGCGTGCGCTCGCGTACGAGCACGGCGAGGGCATGCCGAAGGATCAGCGCCTCGCCGCGGCAATCTACTGCGAAGCGGCGGTCAACGGCAGCGCCGAGGCCGCGTTCCGGCTGGGGTGGATGTACGCGAACGGTCGTGGCGTCGAGCACGACGACGGTGTTGCTGCCGCGCTGTACGAGCTCGCCGCGGCCGAGGGACATGCATACGCAGTCACGGCTCGCCGGCAGATCGCGGGCGCGCACGGTCTGCTGCCCGATTGCATGCGGCCGATCGATCCTCCGCCAGCCGGCGTCGTGGCGGAAGACGAGGACGATTCGCCCGATCCGTTCGGCGACCTTTCGGGCGATCGGAAGAAGGTGGCGGACCTCGTCAACGAGGTTGCGCCGCGCTATGGCATCCAGCCGCGTCTGGCACTCGCGGTCATCGCGGTCGAGTCAAACTTTGTTGCATCCGCTCGGTCACCGCGCGACGCGCGCGGGCTGATGCAACTGATCCCGGCGACGGCCGCCCGGTTCAACGTCCGCAATCCGTACGACATGCACGATAACGTGCGAGGCGGCCTTTCGTACCTGCGCTGGCTGCTGGCGTACTACCAGGGTGAGGTCACGCTCGCCGCGGCGGCCTACAACGCCGGCGAAGGGGCTGTCGATCGCTATCGCGGCGTGCCACCGTATCCCGAGACGCGCGACTATGTCCGGCGCGTGATGGGCCTGTTCCGCAAGGCGCGGCATCCGTACGACCCGAGTGTCGTCGAGCCGTCGGTTGCTGCGCGACCCGCCACGGGCAGTCGATGATCCCCGCGCCGCGTCGCTGGCAACCGTTCCTGTGGCGCACGCTGGTTCTGCTCGCGGGCATATTCGCCGCATCGCCGGCGGTTTTGGCAGCCGACGCACTGGACACGATCGCGCGCGTCAGGTCGTCGATCGTCGGCGTCGGCTCGTTCGAGCGGACGCGCGCGCCGCCCTTCAATTTTCGCGGAACGGGCTTCGTCGTCGCGGACGGGCTGACGGTGGTCACCAATGCCCACGTGCTGCCGACCGTGCTCGATCTGGGGCGCGCGGAAGTGCTGGCAGTCGCGATACCGGCGTCGGGAAGCACGCCGGCCAGCGTGCGCGAGGCCACCCGGATCGCCGTCGACTTCGACAGCGACTTGGCGCTGCTGAAGCTGACCGGGGCGCCGCTGCCGGCGCTCCGCGTTCGCGATTCCAGCACGGTACGCGAGGGCCAGGAAATCCTGCTCACGGGCTATCCAATTGGACCTGTGCTGGGACTCGTCCCGGCGACGCATCGGGGGATCGTCGCCGCGATCACGCCGATCGCCATTCCGCAAGCGCGCGCGGGCGATCTGGACGCGGCGGTTGTCCGTCGGCTCGGCAGCGGCAGCGGTCCGTTCCCGGTATTCCAGCTCGATGCGACCGCCTATCCCGGCAACAGCGGCAGTCCGATTTACGATCCGGCGACCGGTGACGTGCTCGGCGTGGTCAACATGGTGTTCGTCAAGGGCACGAAGGAGGCGGTGCTGAGTCAACCCAGCGGCATAACCTACGCAGTTCCTTCGACTCACCTCGAAGCGCTGCTGCGAAGCGCAGCGGCGCCGGCGCGTTAGCCCATCGTGGACTGGATGTACGCGACGATCTGCGTTGCGCCCCATCGGACGCCGGCCGTGGGCTCGTAATATCCCAGCGACACATACGCGTTCCATATGTTGCGAATCGTGGTTTCCGACAGAACAGGCGTGCGGTTCGTGCGGCTGTTGAGCAGTGCAGCGGCGCAGTAGCGGCCAACGGAATTTTTGGCCCCGTCGTCGGCCAGGTTCATGACCTGGAGCATCACCTTGCCCGAGAATACCGTGCCGTTGAACCCGGTCGTCGTACAATGGTACGGCGTGGCGTTGGCCCCGTTCTTCGTGTAGGGATTGGGCCACTGGGTGCTGGCGGCGGTCCAGGTAGAGACGGATAACCCGCTGCAGCTGCTGATCTGCGGCGAATGACTCGAGTGCAGCGTCGATCCGACCGCGGAGGCGGTCGAACAGTTGACGCCGAGCACCGGACGACTCAGCAGAGTCAGGATTATTGGCGCGGACCCGGCGCCAACCCGCAGGATCCTGCGGCGCGAGTTCGTGACGCCCGGGGCGTCGGACTTGGGACTCGATGGATTTTCCGCGTCGCTCATCCCGTGGATGTAGCAACGCGCATACCGGCGGCGTCAGACGTCAATCGAGTGTAATGTAAACAGCAACTTAAGGCATGTTGTTGTGGGCTACACAAGTCAATTGTTGCCGAACCTAACAACAACTGTAAAGCTTGGCGACACCCGCTCCATGCCGTCGATCGTTTTACGCCGGCTG
>Ga0207648_10007506_pt1 | contig 10709 bp, 9 predicted proteins | sample KBSMisM32_FD_184310 | JGI IMG/M metagenome (GOLD analysis project Ga0207648, IMG submission 184310) | Miscanthus rhizosphere microbial communities from Kellogg Biological Station, Michigan, USA - KBS Miscanthus M3-2 (SPAdes) (version 2) | ecosystem: Host-associated > Plants > Roots > Rhizosphere... | reverse complement strand
TGGAAAGGATTAACAGGTTCCGGCTTACTATTCTTTTGCCCGGGTTTAAAGTTTCTATCTGTTCGGGGAGATCTTGTTTCACCTTGTGTGGCATCCTTCATGGAGAGGGATATCCGTTTCCTGGGTGCATCCACTTCCAGCACAGTTACCATTACATGCTGGTTCAACTTCACAGCCTCATTGGGATCACTGATATACCTGCTGCTTAGATGAGATATATGTACAAGGCCATCCTGCTTCACTCCAACATTCACAAAAGCGCCAAAATTGGTGATATTGGTAACGATGCCCGGGATCTTCATACCTGGCTTGAGATCTTCCATTGTACTCACACCTTCTGCAAACCGGAATTCTTCAATGGGTGAACGTGGATCACGGCCCGGCTTTTCCAGTTCTTTCAGGATGTCTTCAATAGTCAGTGCTCCGGTACTCTCAGTAATATAATCTTTGACGTTTATCTTTTTTCTTATCTCAGGCTGTTTCACAAGGTCGCTAACAGAGCTATTGCTTTTGGCAGCCATGGCTTCCACCACATGATAACTTTCAGGATGTACTGCAGAATTATCCAATGGATTGGATGCATTGGGTATACGCAGGAATCCAGCACACTGTTCAAATGCTTTTGGTCCTAACAGGGCTACTTTCTTCAATTCCTCGCGGCTTTTAAAGCCACCATTCTTATTCCTGTACTCAACGATATTCTTTGCAACGGAAGAACTGAGACCGGATACATAGGTCAGCAAGTGCTTGCTGGCAGTATTTACATCAACACCTACAAAGTTCACGCAGCTTTCTACCACCTGGTCCAGTGATTCCTTTAATTTATTCTGATTCACATCATGCTGGTATTGACCAACTCCAATGCTTTTGGCATCGATCTTCACCAACTCACTTAAAGGATCCAGCAACCGGCGGCCAATACTGATCGCCCCACGTACGGTAACATCATAATCCGGGAATTCTTCACGGGCTACTTCGCTGGCAGAATAGATAGAAGCACCGCTTTCATTGACCATGAATATCGAAACAGGCTTTCCAAAATCTATTCCTCTCACTAATTGTTCAGTTTCCTTGCTGGCAGTACCATTACCATAACCGATCGCTTCAATATCATATTTTGCAACAAGTTCCTTTAGCGTGGCCACTGAACCAAAATGGTCCTGTTGTGGCGGATGGGGATATATGACAGAATTGTATAAAAGGGTTCCCTGCTCATCCAAACAAACCAGTTTGCAACCGGTGCGGAAACCAGGGTCTAATGCAAGCACTCTTTTATGTCCCAATGGAGAAGCCAGCAATAGCTGACGCAGGTTCTCTGAGAAAACACGAATAGCTTCCTCATCTGCTTTTAACTTGCTACTGGTACGGAACTCCGTTTCAATAGAACCTTTCAGCAAACGGTTATAACTGTCCTCTGCTGCAAGGGTTACCTGTTGAGCAACCGGGCCAGATGATTTTACAAATAATCGTTTCATCTCCTCGTTGGCTGTTTCTTTATCAACGCCAATATCCATGATCAGGAAACCTTCTTTTTCACCTCTCCTGATAGCCAGTAAGCGGTGAGAGGGACACTGGTCAAGTGGTTCACTGAATTCAAAATAATCACGGTATTTTTGCGCCTCTTCTTCTTCCTTCTTTGACAGCAATGCACGGGAAGACAATTTTGCTTCTTCCTGGAATAGTTTACGAATGGTATTTCTTGCCTGTTCATTCTCTGCCATCCATTCAGCCATAATATCCCTGGCACCCTGCAGGGCTTCAGTTGTATCCTTTACATTTTCATTAATGAATTTGGAAGCTTCGTCTTCGGGATTGAATGATAGCTGATCAAATAACATCTTTGCCAGTGGTTCCAGTCCTTTCTCAATAGCAATGGTAGCTTTTGTCTTTCTCTTGGGTTTATAAGGCAGGTAGATATCTTCCAGTACGGTTGCATCAATACAATCTTCAATTCTTTTCTTTAACTCTGGTGTCAGCTTTCCAACCTCCTCAATAGTTTTTAAGATGGTCTCCTTTCTTTTGGTGAGCTCTCCAAAATATTTCACCTGGTCCAATACGGCACCAATCTGCACCTCGTCCAGGTTACCAGTAGCCTCTTTTCTATAACGTGCAATAAATGGAATGGTACCTCCTTCCTCCTGCAGTGCAACAATATTGTTAACCTGCTTCAGGGAAAGATTAAGAGTAGCTGTTATCTGCTGTAAATATTTTAGCTCCATAAGGTTTTACTTGGGGCAGCAAATGTAAAGGTAGAAACAGAAGAAAAAAATTTGTTTAATCAACAGGAGTTTCTTTACCGGGATTTTCTATTTTTTCCCCACACATTCAGGAAAGAATACTCGTAGCTGACCAGGAAACTTTGTTTGGCCATTCTTTCCATATTACCTGAGATTTGAAAGCGATAGCCCAGGTTTAGCTTGGAGATGCTATTAAATATAAATTGTACAGCGGGTGCCAGGTCAATGAAATGGGTTTTCCGATCAAGTGTTTGCTGGGCCAGTATTTCCGTATACAGGTTCATATTGGTTTGCTTAAATCCAGTATAATTCCGGGGGAATAATAAATATCCGCCTGACAAACTATAATTAATGGACCGGTAATTCCGTTCCGGCACATAGATCACTTTATTGTATCTTGACTTATCCAGCAACTGGGTATGGCTCACCGTTCCCGAGAAGGCAAATTTGTTTATCAGTTGTGTAGTGATCAATCCTGCCTCCACACCGGTCTTATCACCCATAAGCGTTATTTCATCATAGTGGAAAGGTGACCGCGTATAGGATCCATCTGCAAATACTGCCATTCGGAAATGCTTATGCACATCGTCCACTGATATAAACCGGTACTTCGCGTACATTGATACCGACTCAAACCGGAAATCCGGCGTATGCATTTTGGCAAAAGTGCCTGATACATGTAGCATTACCTTTTTACTAATACCAAACATGATCTCCGGCATATATCGTTGGGGGAAATTGCTGTAGATATTCTTTTTGGTTGTGAAATGACCGGTCAATTTGAGATTGATTGAATGAGCCGGCATATTGGAAGCCGGTTCGGAGAACACATACAACTCCTGTGCGTTGAGCTGAAGATAGCCCAGCGCTATAACTAATAACGTACAATATTTTTTCATGGTAAATTGAAGCGATCTATGTTGGCAGACCCAATAGTTGCCTGATAGCTTTTTCCAAATCCTTTCCTTCCAGGTCCATGGCTACCACCTTCCCTTCCTTATCAATGAGATAGGAAGTGGGTATCTGGTAAATATTCCATCTCTCACCTGTAATTGCATTATGGCCACCATTATCGTTTACCTGTAACCAATTGATCTTATCCTGTTTTACTGCTTTCAGCCAATCGGACTTATGCTCATCCAGCGATACTCCCAGTATCTCAAAACCTTTGTCTTTGTATTTGGGATATATCCTGATCATCTTTTTATTGGTAATACGGCAGGGACCACACCAGGATGCCCAGAAATCTATTAATACCACTTTTCCTCTTAGAGAAGATAGTTTTACTGTATCGCCTTTAATTGTAGGGAGGGCAATTTCATAAGCCTGTTGCCCGTAACGAGGTTGGGAGTGCACGGCTACCGACAAAAGAATAACTACTGCCAGTAAAGGGATTCGTTTCAAAAGGTTTGACATAGATCTTTTTTAAGATTGCCCCCGAAAGCATTCGGGGGCAATCTATTATTAATATTATCCCGGATTTGTTCCTAATGTAGCATGATAAACCCGCGTATTGGCTGCCACTCCTTCTTTTTCACAGCAGGAGCCAGACTTACCGGTTTGCATGCAGGCCATGGAAGTTGCTGAGCTGAATTTCTTAAAATTCCTGACGCTCAGGAAACCCTTATCAACTATAGTGATCGTTTTCTCACCATTCAAAACCTGGTCATTCACTTTTACAAAATGAAAATGACGGTCGCCGATCACAATATGTTTATCATTGCCAATGGCCAGATGATCAAATTTACCGGTAACGGTAAAAGAAGCAACTGAAAAACCGGCATCTTCCACCGCGTTTTTAATTGCATCTATATCTGCTGCTACATTATCCTTAAAGACAGTAATAAACGTAGCATTCTTCACATTGGTTTCTACCGAAGCCACAAAGGGCAGTGCTTTCAATGCTTTATAGATGGCGTTGTTACACATGGAGCAGGTCAGCCCGCTCGCCTGTAAGGAGGCCTTTGTGAACTGCGCCTGAACAGAGGCGGTAAACAGCCCCAATAACAGTATGAAAATCAGCTTTTTCATAATAAATCTCCTTTAAAGTTACAAATCAGGATTGCTTTGTGCAAATGCCGTTTTTACAGCAATCCATCCCGCCGATGGCGGGCGAATTGATGGCATGATCATGTGCTGCCCCGGTTTTTTCTGCCTTCTTTTCCATTCCGCATTTGCCATCTTTACAGCAATCCATACCAGCGCAGCAATTCTCACCTTTACCGCATTTATCACTATCGCAACAAGCGGCTTTGGAGGTTGCTACCCTATCATATTTACAACAACCTGGCAATTTACCATAAGCCTTATCCTCAGCCTTTACATCACGGGTATCATATCCTGCTGCGGCAATTCCCTGTTGAATCTTTGCTGCATTTGTTAAAGAACTATTGAAACTGACTGTAAGTATCTTTTTATCTACATCCCAATTTGCTTCCCCGGCACCTGCTTTTTTTGCAGCTGTCTCAATTTTCTTTTTACACATTTCGCAATTACCAGAAACAGGAATGCTTTCTGTAGTTTCAGATGCTTTTGCTTTTTGTGCAAAAGAAAAATTAACGGTGGACAGTAAAAAGGCCAATAAGAAGGCCTGTATAGAAAATATTCTAAGCGCTTTCATAAATAAATTATTAAATGTTTGATGATCTGAATTTGAGAACAGGTGTACGCCTTCCCGAGCATCGGGATGACTACCATAAACTAACAGGGAAATAATATCAAATTCTGAAAACGCAATTGGCAATGTAAGTATCCTGATCTGATAATAAAGGCGGGGGATGACTGTCAGGATTCGCTGTTACATTACAATTATAGAAAGAAGTAGCAATAAATTCTGAGGGAACCCCGGCTGGCATGTCTAATGCTGGAAGTTCAAATGATACAGAAGAAGTAAGTTTCTGATCATCTTCCATCTTGACAATTTTCACTTCATCATGGCAACATCCATGGGATTTATGCATATTCATTCCACACTCGCCGCACTGTTTTCCTTCCATGGCAAACCATTCTGTGGACGCCAGCCTGTTCATGCAATAATGAAAATTGACTACTATTCCGCTGCTGACAGCCAGGTAAGAAACCAATAGTATTGCCAATAATAGTTTTTTCATGAACAGAACAAAGATAACATCTATCCTTAAAGTTTCATATGATTTCGGTCATATTAGTGGGAACCCGTCAATTTTAACAATTATACTGATTTAGAACACAGGAAGTTAGTTCACAAAACTCCAGAAGATGCCAAAACGCAGGATCATTCCGGGGTAATAATAACCTGGCGCTTCTGAGATATTATTGGTCCATCCGAATTTTTTATCCAGCACACGGGCTGTATTCAAATTCTCCGCCCGCAGATAAAACCTGAACGATCCTATATTTAAATGAAGGTACCCCGTAAGCTGAGGAGCCTGGTTCTTAACCGTAGAATCATTCTGATAATAGAACTGGCCCAGTACAGGAGAATATCCATCTCCCTTATAAGAAGTATGATAACGAACCTCCAGGCCAAATGCAGTATTCAGGTTCTTATATCCCAGTTTACCCTCGTAACCAATCCGGTTACGCGTATACACTGTTGGAACATTTACCGGAGCATTTCCGATGACCTGCTGAAAATATACATCTGCACGCCATTTCCAAGCCTTGCCAAGACTGATCGTTTTCTCCGCCCCTATCTGCAAAAGATTGAATAGCGTTCCTTCCTGTTGCAATTTGTAATAATCAGTGATGTAGGTATAATTGGTCACCAGGTAATAGTTACCTGTTAACCGTAACTGAAGCCAGGGCTGATATAAAGATGCCGATAGATGAGTAGTATTCTCTTTCTTGAAATCTGTGGGCGTGGATTGCAGGTAGAAACTGCTTCGCTGGTCGAAAATGAAAGAAGGAGTACGATTGACATTCTCAAATCCCAATTGCGCATATCCTGATTTCTTTCCTACCGATCGCTGCAGACTGGCAAATGCTTCATAATCCCCGGAGTTTAACCCGGTAAAATACAATTTGCCATTGGCCTCGATAAGCCATTTCTGATTACGTGAACGGTTTCGATATTCAGCATGACCAAAAACGTTATATAATTTTCGGTCTCCTTTCATATTGGCTAACGACAGGTTTTGAATGGCGGCTCCAAGCTTGAGGAATTGCTGAAGGTTCTTTGCATCCGGAAAAGTAATAATTGAAAAATCATTTCGCAGATCTACCCAGTGGTCCTGCACAATTAAAGTATCTTTTGGAGCACCTAAAGTCAGCCCATAATTCTTTGCATAATATAATGAATCGCCAATAAGGTCACTAAACTGGTAGTTAGACTTACTGTATTGAAAAGTATATTCAAACCGGATACGGGGATAAAAAAGGGGGATCACCGTTGAGTCGGTAACAAGTGAGTCCTTTCTCCCGAAATCATATTGTTGCCGCAGTACCACATTGAAGTCTTTGTATCGATTACCTGATCCCGTATTGGTGCTGAAAAAATTAGTACCAAATTCAGGGTCTCCACCTATCTTGGTAGGAATAGTGAACCTGTCGCGCCAAATAACATTATCTATAAAATTCGCTGTATCCTGAATGCCGCCACTTTCTCCTACCTGTAATTTATTGGCGAGCAGGATCAGGTAAACATTATATCGCTTTTTTTCCGATTCATACCAGGAAGAAAAAAGGTAATTATTGTGATTGGTCCTTTGATTCTTGAAGAACCCCGGAGCATTGATCAGCCGGTATTGAAACAGGAAATTCCAGTTGGGTTTGATATTCTGGGTATGAATGACCTGGATCATCTGCTCACCCCTTCCGGCGAGCACATAGTTCAATTCAGAATAAGGCCGCGTGGTATTAAAGAAACGCACCTTATCAAGGGTATATTTATATTGATCAAAAGAATGAAACCCCGGATCCCAACCCGGTTGAAGGGATGGTGAGAAGAGGAGATTACGTGCTGCAGTTCCTGTATTTCCAAGGGTTATATAGGTAGGAGGAACAGGAAAACGCTTTGTAAAATCATTTATGGAAGAATCAAGGGTATAATTCCGGGTAGAATCAAGGTATCGAAAGTGAATGGTAATAGAGTCTTCAAACTTGTCTCTCCGCTTTAAACTATCATTGCCGCCACTCGAACCTCCTTTAAAGCTTCCTCCCAAACTACGTAAACGGCCACCGGCACCACGGATTACTCCTCCCTGTGAAAAAGCATCAGCAGAAATAAAGAGAAGTGAGGCTAATAAGAAATATGTGATTTTCCTTGTCAGGGTAAGTAATTTATAAGCGGGGTTTTGAGCCACTGCAAATTAGCGGTGCAAAAGTACAAATACAGCAGCCAAATTGTTAAATGCCAGCAATCATCTGGTTAAATAACAAAGCAAGCTTGGGTTCTGCCTCTTTGGCTGCCTGCAACACCTCTTCATGTGTAATAATATTGTCATCGTCCCGGATGCCGATATCTGTAACAATACTTACGGCAAATACCGGAAGGCCCATATGATTGGCCGCAATTGTTTCCTGCACCGTGCTCATACCTACTACATCACCACCAGCAACATGGATCAGTTTGTATTCCGCCCTGGTCTCAAAGGTTGGACCTGTTACAGCCACATAAACACCTTCCTTTATATCTATCTTGTTTTTGGCTGCAATAGCTTTTGCCTGCTCAATGAGCGTACGCTTATAGGGTTCACTCATATCAGGGAACCGGGGACCCAGGTCATCATCATTTTTACCGATCAGCGGGTTGGGAGTAAAAAAGCTGATATGATCCTTTATGATCATAATATCCCCTACTTTGAAATCAGGGTTCACTGAACCTGCGGCATTAGACAAAAGAACAGTTTTAATACCCAGCATTTTCATTACCCTGATGGGGTAAACTACTTCCTGTGGAGTATAACCTTCATAATAATGAAAGCGTCCACCCATGGCTACCACAACCTTTTCACCGATCCTGCCAAAGATCAGTTTCCCGGAATGGCCTTTAACGGTGGATACCGGGAAATGTGGAATATCCCCATAGGCCACTTCCTTTTCAATTTTGATCTGGCTGGCAAAATTTCCAAGCCCGCTTCCTAACACAATTCCTACATCCGGAGCCTTCTTAAATTCTTTCTGGAGAAACTTTACCGTCTCTTTCAGGTCTTTTTGCAGCTTTTTTGACATTAAATAGATGGTTGAAGGGGTTTGGGCCTCAGAGCAAATATATAATATTCGCTTTTGATCTCTATCTTCGCCGAAATTTTAAGAAATCATGAATCTCCACGAGTACCAGGCCAAAGAACTACTTAAAAAATACAATGTGCCCGTGCAGGAAGGATTTGCCTGCAGTTCTGTTCACGAAGCAGAAGAAGCTTACCGCCAGATCAAGACCCAGTTTGGAAGCAGTTTTGCCGTTGTAAAGGCACAGATCCATGCGGGTGGCCGTGGTAAGGGTACCGTAAAGGAGACTGGTATCAATGGAGTAAAAGTGGGCAAGAACCTGGAAGATGTAGTTTCCATTGCACAAAAGATATTGGGCGGAACGCTGGTAACTATTCAAACCGGACCTGCCGGAAAAGTGGTACACAAGGTACTGGTAGCCCAGGATATGTATTATGATGGACCATCTGAACGCAAGGAATTCTACCTGTCTGTGTTGCTGGATCGTAGCAAAGGACAAAATGTGATCATGTACAGTACCGAAGGAGGAATGAATATTGAAGATGTTGCTCATGATACTCCTGAGAAGATCTTTAAGGAATGGGTTCACCCTTCCGGTGGCCTTCAGGGTTTCCAGGCTCGTAAGATCGCATTCAACCTGGGACTTAAAGGAGAGGCTTTCAAGAACTGCGTGAAATTCGTTACCAATATATATAATGCTTATGTAGGACTGGATTGCTCTATGCTGGAGATAAATCCTCTCTTCAAAGCGGCAGACGACAAGATCGTGGCAGTTGATTGCAAAATGGGCCTGGATGATAATGCTCTCATGCGACATGCAGACCTGGCTTCACTGAGAGATACTACCGAAGAAGATCCTACAGAAGTTGAAGCTGGCAAATACAATCTGAATTTTGTAAAGCTGGATGGCAACGTAGGTTGCATGGTAAATGGTGCCGGACTGGCTATGGCCACTATGGACATGATCAAATTAAGTGGTGGTGAACCTGCCAACTTCCTGGATGTAGGTGGTACAGCAAACGCACAAACTGTTGAAGCCGGTTTCAAGATCATTCTGAAAGACCCTGCTGTAAAAGCGATACTCATTAACATCTTTGGTGGAATTGTACGTTGTGACCGTGTGGCACAGGGTGTGATTGATGCCTACAAGAACCTGGGAAATATCAAAATACCGATCATTGTTCGCTTACAGGGCACCAATGCTGAAGAAGCCAAAAAACTGATTGATGAAAGCGGGCTGAAAGTACAATCTGCCATCTTGCTAAGTGAAGCAGCTGACCTGGTGAAGAAAGCAGTGGCTTAAAGGCTATGTAATTCCCAGTTGTTTTAAGAAGCCTTCTTTATAATTACTCCCGATCGGGATCTCTTTCTTATCGATAAAGACCCTGTTCCCTTCAATATGGGTGATCTTCATCTTATTGATGATAAAGGAACGATGCAACCGCACAAAATGGTTTTTGGGAAGTATATCTTCAATGGCTGTAAATGACATACCGGGTAGCAGCGTCTGCTGCTCGGTCACGATCCTGGTATAGTTACCGCTTGCTTCCGCAAAGAGTATATCATTGAAGAATACCTTGAATATCTTCCCATCCGCCTTGATGAATATGAACTCATCCTTTGCCTGCTCAGTAGCAGGAGGAGTATTGACAGCAGGCCTTTGTATCTTCTCTATTGCTTTATCAACTGCCACAATAAACCGCTCCAGTGAGAATGGCTTTAGTAAATAATCAACTGCAGCCAGGTCAAATCCATCAATAGCGTGTTCTTTATAGGCAGTAGCGAAAATAACCTGTGGCGGGTTCTTCAACGTCTTTAAGAAAGCAATCCCATCCAGCACGGGCATGTTAATATCCAGGAATATCAGGTCTACCGCCTGTTTCTGAAGGATCGCTTTTGCTTCCAGGGCATTAGAACATATAGCAATTATTTCAAGGGCAGGAATGTGTCCGCAATAGGTTTGAATGATCTTGCTTGCTATGGGTTCATCATCTATGATCAGGCATTTTATTTTATCACTCATCTTATTTTGCATTTACCCGGAGCATTACCGTATAGAAATCAGTTTCATCTTCTATTTTCAGGTCATATCCGTTTGGATATAATAGTTCCAGTCGTTTGTTCACATTCACCAGTCCCAGGCCGCTACTGCCCTGGAAACTTTCAGACTTTCTAGCCGAGGTATTATAGGAATTCTTGACAGAGAACAGAATGGAGCTGCCCCATACTTTCAATCCAATATAAATATGGATTTTGGATTCAATAGTATTCTTTGAATGCTTGAATGCATTTTCAAGGAAAACGATCAGCAACATGGGTGCGATC
>Ga0207648_10007502_pt1 | contig 10714 bp, 6 predicted proteins | sample KBSMisM32_FD_184310 | JGI IMG/M metagenome (GOLD analysis project Ga0207648, IMG submission 184310) | Miscanthus rhizosphere microbial communities from Kellogg Biological Station, Michigan, USA - KBS Miscanthus M3-2 (SPAdes) (version 2) | ecosystem: Host-associated > Plants > Roots > Rhizosphere... | reverse complement strand
TCGGAATGCCGCCTTCACATCGTCCTTGGTTTTGAGCGATTGCAGCGCAGCATCGCGGCACATTTGCGCGTCCGCATTGCCGCCGTCCTGGGCCAGGTCGCACCAGGCATAGGCTTGCACATAACTCTTTTCGACCCCGGCGCCATAGAAATACAGGCTGCCCAGCATAAACTGGCCTTCCGGTTGTCCGTGCTCGGCGGCCTTGCGAAGCCAGAAAGCGGCTCTGCGGTTGTCGGTCGTGACGCCCATGCCGCGGTGATACATGAAGCCGATTCCGGCTTGGGACGGGGCATCCTCCCGTTGGGCAAGCGGCAGCCAGATCTTCAGGGCCTTTTGGTAGTCGCCGCTGTGATAGGCCGACAGGCCTTGCCGAAAAGCCTGGTCGGCGGGTGCCGCCATGGCCGGACCAAGCGGCAACACGATCGCGAATGACAGCGCCAGCCGGCGCGCCCAACCAAAGTCGCGGATGGTCATATCGAGCCCGATCGCATGGCGCTTGGCGACTTTGGCAGGGCGAGCCCGGTTGTCAACATTTCGAGAATGCGCATCAAGATCAGAACGCGTGCCCCGCAAGATCGCTGCCGAAATTCCATGACAAGCGAGGATGCGCTAACCTAGATTGAGACGCTTTCGTTGGTCCGGCTGCTTCGGCTTTTCCTATGCCCCATCTTTCCATCCGTATCGATTTCGAGCCGTCCGGCAGCGCTTTGGGCCCCGGCATGGCGCAATTGCTGGAACGCGTCGCCGAGTTGGGCTCGATTCGCCGGGCAGCGGCTTCGATGGACATGAGCTATCGCAAAGCCTGGCTCCTGATCCAGGAATTGCAAAAGACTTTCGACGGACCGGTGGTGACGGCGGAAGCGGGTGGACTTTCGGGAGGCGGAACCCATCTCACCGAATTGGGAACGGGATTGCTAAAGTTATATCGCCGCGTCGAAAGCCGCGCCACCGATGCCACGCGCGGCGATCTCGACAGTTTGTCGGCGATGGTCCGGGCAAATGCCGCGCCGCGCCGTGCGGGACGGCGGCCGCGCAAGGGCTGAGCCCTTATTTGGCGCCTTGCAAGTCGATCATCGCGGCGCCGGCCAATAGAAAGGCGCCGACTCCAAATGGCTGGGTGTAGTCGGCTGCTACGGTGTCGGGCTCGCTGCCCACCTGTTGAACCCAGCCCAGCATGCCGTCCTGCCGCACCGCCTTGGTCAGCAGCGACCACCCCCTCTCGGCGGCGCGTCGATAGGCAGGGTCCTTCAGGACTCCCGCATGAACGCCCCACGCCAAGCCGAAGGTGAAAAATGCCGTGCCGCTGGTTTCCGGCGGCGTGTTTTTGCGGGGATCCAGCAGAGAAGGTGCCCAGGAGCCGTCGGGCTTTTGCAGCAACAGCAGCTTGCGGGACATTCTGAGATACAAGTCCAAATAGTAAGGCCGTGACGGCGAGTTGACGGGCAGGACTGTGAGAATGCGGGCCAATCCCGCATAGACCCAGCCATTGCCGCGGCTCCAGAATATCCTTTCGCCGTGCGGCCCGACTTTTGCGAAATAGCTGCTGTCCCGGTAGTAGAGGCTCCTTTCGCGGTCGAACAACAGCGCGGTGGTGGCACGAAATTCCTTATCCGCGTAAGCCAGATAGCGGGGGTCCTTCACAGTTTGGCTTAAGTCTATCCAGCCCATCGGTCCCATGAATAAGGCGTCGCACCAGCACCAGCGCCGGAAGCAGCCCTCGGGCGAAGAATTCTTCATCAGCAGCGAGTCCGACACCTGTGCTGCCATGATGCGGTCGAAGCGCTGCCGGACCATGGCGATGATGCGCGGGTCGTGCTTTCGCCGATAGGCCCAGACCCAGTTCTGCGCCACTTCGTAATCGTCAGCGTGAAAGAGGCGCGGACCGAGTCCCCAATTCTTCTGCTCTCCGACGGCGAAGATGGCGTCGGCATAGCGGGGATTGGCGGAATGGTCCGCCAGCGCGGTCAGACCGGTATAAAACGCGCCCACCACCCAGTCCAGGGGATCCTGGGGTTGGGGGACCGGCGCGCTGGCTTTGTCGGGATGGTCCAATTCCCAATCGGCCACACGCTCCATGATGGCGAGAATTGCTTTCGGTTCTTGCGCGGGCGCCGCCGGCACCGACGCCAAAAACAGAAGACCGACGATTGCTAATGCGTGCATCCTCATGCCGACACCTGCTTGCGGTACATTGCGGCGCCAAACCATAACAGCATAACCTCGCCAATAAATCTGGGGACCGGATGGCTGGGGATACGGAACGGGAAGCAGTTCGCCGCGTCTGCTGGCGGATATTGCCGCTGCTGTTTGCCGCCTATTTCGTGGCCTATATCGATCGCGTCAATGTCGGATTCGCGGCCTTGACCATGAACCGCGATCTTGGCCTCAGCGCCGAGCAATATGGCCTGGCCGCCGGCCTGTTTTTCGCCGGCTATGTCGTTTTTGCGGTCCCCAGCAATCTGCTTTTGGCCAAGATCGGCGGCCGGGTGTGGATTCCGCTGATCATGCTGGCCTGGGGCATTGCCTCGTTTTGCAACGCCTGGGTGACGGGACCGTCGTCCTTTTACTGGGTTCGCCTGGCGCTGGGGATCGGCGAGGCAGGGCTCTACCCGGGCCTGCTTTATATTCTGGTCATGTGGGCGCCCGAAACTTACCGCGTGCGCATGCTGATGCTGATGATCCTGTCGACACCCTTCTCCATCATGGTGGGATCGCTGATTTCGCAGCCTATCCTGTTGATGGACGGCATTTGGGCGCTGAAGGGATGGCAATGGCTGTTCATCCTCCAGGCCTTGCCGACCATAGCTCTGGCTTTGTGTTTCTGGCTGGTCCTGCCGGAGGGACCACAATCGGCCACCTGGCTTTCCTCGTCGCAGAAGGAATGGTTGGTCGGCCGCCTGGAGGCGGAACGCGGCGCGCGGGAGGCGGTGCGGCGCTTTCGGGTGCGCGATGTGATGATCAGTCCGGTGGTCTGGATGGTTGCGCTGGCGGGAACGGGCATCAACGCCGCGGCCTATGGGCTGATCCTGTTCCTGCCCCAAATCATTCATGGAATGGGCATCAGCAACTCCGCCACGCCTTTGGTCAATGCCATTCCCTTTGGCGTGGCCGCCCTGGTGATGACTTTCTGGAGCATTCATTCCGACAGGAAAATGGAGCGCAACTGGCACGCCGCGATACCGGCGGCGTGCGCGGGCATGGCGTTGATCTCTTGCGCCTTGTTGCGCGATCCGGTGGCCATCTTGGCGGCGCTGACCTTCGGGATCACCGGTGTGTTCTGTTATGTCGCGGTATTCTGGGCGGTGCCTTCGGCAATGTTGACAGGGCCCGCCGCGGCCGCCGGGCTCGCTCTGATCAATGCTGTCGCCAATTTGGGCAGTTTTGCCGGTCCCTATTTCATCGGTTGGATCAAGGATCACACCGGCAGTTTTTCGCTGGGCATCGTCGCATTGGGTGTCGGCCCGCTTCTGGCGGCCTGTGTTGCCGCCGGTTTGAAATCGGCGGCCAAATTCGCTCCCGCCAATCGCTAGCGGCTTTTCAGTAAGGCGCGGGCGGATTAAAATTTCCGGCAACAACAAAATGCGAGGTTTCGCATGACCGCATTCAATGCCGTCCGTTTTCGCGTCAAGGCGGGACGCGAGCAGGAATTCCTCGACGCCCATAGAAAAGCCAAGGCCGACTGGCCGGGACTTCTGAACGCCAACATGATCAAAACCGGTGAGCACAACTTTTGCATCATCGCCGAATGGAGCGACATGGACGCATTGATCCAGGCGCGACCCGCCATGATCGCGACGCTTGATGGTTTCCGAGACACGCTGGAGGATCTGGGTGGCGGATTGGGAGTGACCGATCCGGTGTCCGGGCCGGTGGTGTTGGCTCTCAAGTAACCAAGTCGTCCGCAGAAAATGCGGGCGATTTACCGAACCAGCTCGACCTTGTAGGTGCGCGGATTGTCGGAGGTGCGCAGGGAGTAGCTTCCGAACGCGCCTTGGGTGATGGTCACGGTGTAGCTGGCGGGTGGCTTGTCCCAACTGATGACACCGTCGATCACATTGGCCTGGCGCCATTGCTGACCATTTTCCAAAGCGACGACAAAGGCGCCGTTTCGCTCATAGCGAAAAGAGGCCATTTTCGAAACGGAAACCGGCGGAGCATTGAGCAGATTGTTGAAAAACCCGACGCGTTTGCGCGGCGCCGGACGGGCGCTCGTGGTGGCGGGTACGGTGGCCGCGGGAGCAGTCGCCGCCCGGACCGGCGGCGCGGGCGGCGCCAGATAGCTGGCATGGGCCGGAGGAACCAAGCGTTGCTGGAATTCCGGCGCCGGCTGCAGGCCCAGCTGCGCGCGCATGGGCTGGACCGCGCCATAGACGCAATCGAGCCAGACGCGATTGTCATTGATCACGCCGCAGCGCTGGATGCCGGCCACAATATCATCGCGGGCGTCCGCCAGCGCCTGCCCAGGCAGCGCAGCCAACCCAACGATCAAAACCGGAACGACATTTCCAAACTTCACGCGATGCCCCCTGCTGAATTCACGCCAACGGGAGGAGTTTGATGACGCGGAGCCGCCAAATCAATGGCCGTCTCGCTGCACGCCGGATTCCCCGGGTTCCGCGGAAAAGCTCTTCGGGCCATTGCCGTCGCGCCATGTTTGCCACATGGCGATAAAGACCCTTTCCATGTCCTGCCGGAACCGATCGGTGTCGAAGAGCGGATAGGTGAGGCGGTTGCGGGCCAGCTTTTCCTTCAAAAGTATCAAGGCCTGCGGATCGCGGGCCAAAGCGATGGCGCGGAATTCATAATCCTCGAGGGATTCCACGATGAGCTCGGGCATGCCGACAGCATTCAGCAGGCTGGCTGCGACCCGGCCGGGAAACGTGGTGCCGCGACAGGTGAGGAGGGGCACGCCCGCCCATAAGGCATCGCTGCCGGTGGTGTGTGCATTGTAAGGCAGGCTGTCCAGAAACAGATCGGCCTGTTTCAGCCGCGCCAGATGACGCTCATGCGGCAAGGACGGCGCAAACACCAAGCGGCTTGGCGCGATGCCATGACGTTCGGCGGCTTTCAAAAGATTGGCCTCAAAGGGAGGCCTGCTGCCGAGCAGCCACAGCGCGCTGCCTTCCACCGCCTTCAGGATGCGCATCCAGCTTGCAAAGCCATGCGGCGTGATCTTGTAGGCTTGGTTGAAGTTGCAAAAGACAAAGCCTTGCGGCGGCAAGCCCAAGGACTCGCGGGACGGCAGTTCGCCCGCTATGGCGCGACGATCGTCATTGGCTTGGTAAGAGTGCGGCAGATAAACCACCTGCTCGTCATAGAATTGCCGTTCCTCTTGAGGAATAACTGTTTCGTCGGCGACGATGTAATCCATGCAGGACGTGCCCAAGGTAGCAGGAAAACCCAGGTAATTGACCTGAATGGGCGCGGCGCGGCGGGCAAAGATGCCCATGCGCGGCACGCCGAAATATCCGTTGAGATTGACCAGGATGTCGATTTCCTCCCGCCGGATGCGCTCGGCGGCTTCGGCATCTGACATTTGCGAGATGTAGAGAAAGCGGTCGAAAGCGGACTCCAGCCGGCGGCGCATCGGACTGGCGTCGCCGCCGCCATTGTCGATGGCGATGACCTCGAATCTGCCGCGGTCGTGTCTTTCGTAAAGGCCGGCCATCAAATAGGCGGTGGCTTGCTCGCGAAATTCAGCAGAGACATAGCCGATGCGGATTTTATCATGCCGATGCGTGAAAGCTTGCGCCCCGGCCGCCGGAAGATTCAAGCTGTCGGCAAAGATGCGCGAGCATTTTTGCAGGTCGGCGGGCGAATGCGACAGGGCTTGATAGACGAAGGGCCGCACCACGCGCCGGCCTTGGCGCACGCCTTGGTCCAATGCCTGGGATTCGCGGTCGAAATCCTCCCAATCGGCGCCGAACATTTTCAAATGCAGCAGCTCGCCCTGCGCGAAAGGGTGGGCGGGATCCGCTTTCAGTGCGGCTTTGATGTCCGACACGGCGGCGGCATGATCGCCCTTGCCGGTCCAATGCAGAAGCGAGCGATTCGCCAAGGCGTCGGCAAGGCTGGGATCCAGCGCCAAGGCTTTGTCGAAATTCGCAAGTGCCTCGCTGCCGCGTTTCAGCGCATGCAAAATGGAACCACGCCCATTCCAGGCGCGCGCGCTGCCGGGCTGGGCCGCGATGGCCGCGTCGTAATCGGAAAGCGCGGCCGAAAGCTGGCCCATGCCGAACAGCATTTGCGCGCGATTGAGCAAGGTCGGCACGTGCCGGACTTGGATCGTCAGGGCGCGGTCGTAACTGGCTTTGGCCTCGCCGCCGCGATCGAGATGCCAGAGCGCGACGCCACGATTGTTCAAAGCCTCGACATCGGCAGGGTGGAGCGCCAGGGCCTTGTCCAAACTCTCCAGGGCTTCGCCGTGCCGCTCCAGGGACAACAAGACCGATCCGCGGCTCGCCCAAGCTTGCGCAAAATCCGGCTGCTGGGCCAAGGCCCGGTCATAGCCGGCCAGCGCCTCGGCAAAGCGCCGCAAATCGCAGAGCGCATTGGCACGATTGTAGAGCAGGGCGGCATCGGCGGGCGTGAAGGCGAGCGCGCGGTCGTAGCTTTCCAAGGCTTGGTCGGCCCGCCCCAGCTCGCGCAGGACATTGCCGCGATTGGTCCAAGCCGGCGCCATATTGGGATTGAGTGCCAGGGCCGCTTCATAGCTTGCCAGGGCATCGTCCCGGCGCCCCATCACCGCCAGCATGAGACCTCTGCTGTAGAGGCAGGGTGCATGGCGGGGATTCAATTTCAGCGCCTGCTCCAAGCTTGCCACGGCTTCGGCCGGCCGCTGCATTTGCGCGAGGGCGACGCCCTTGTTGTAGAGCGCCTCGAAGAAATCCGGCTTGACCGCCAGCGCTCTGTCAAACGCCTGTACCGCCTGCTGAAACTGGCCGGCACCGGCAAGGACCTGGCCGTAATTGGCAAGGGCGCCGAAGTCACGGGGCTGCAGGTTCAACGCCACCTCCAGCAGGTTTTTCGCTTCGGCATTGCGGCCCTGTTGGCTGCGCAACACGCCCAACAGTTGCAAGGCGGGGAAGCTGCCGGGATCGCGTTGCAAGACCTGGCCGTACAGAGACGCGGCCTGGTCGAGCTGGCCACGCTGATGCAAGCCCAGGCCTTGTGCGATGAGGCTTTGGATTTCGGGTGTGGTCATGTCGCGAGATGTGATTCCAGCATCAACTTGCAGGCTCCTGGCTTGCGAACATCAAGCATAGGCAGGATATCGAACTTCCTCTCACTAGATGAGATTGGCGTTACGCTGTTTGAGATTGCCGCGACGCAACAAGCGAAGTTTTGCGGTAAGTAGCAAAATAGCTACTGCGGGCGGCAGGCAACCCGCCTAGACTGTATACAAATCTGCTTCGCGGGATAAAGACTAAGGGGGAGTACATGATTTCCAGGATCGCCGCCCGCAAGGGCTCGGGCGCGAGCTCCGTGTTTTCGGGAAAATCCAAGCTTTTCGTGACCGCGGGGTTTAGCGCGCTGACGGTTGCCTCTGCTGCGTATGCGCAGGAGCCCTCGGCGATCGAATCGATCACTGTGTCCTCGTCGCGCATCATGACGCAGGGTTTCAATGCACCCACCCCCACCACGGTGCTGGGCCAGGACTTCATCCAGAATTCCGCCAAGGACACGATCTTCACCACCGTTACTCAGCTGCCGTCCCTGCTAGGCAGCACCGGTGTGGAAAGCGGCGTCAACGGCACCAGCGGCGGCACCAACGGCTTGGCGTCGTTCAACATGTTCGGCCTGGGCACCATCCGCACCCTGACCCTGTTGGACGGCCAGCGCTTTATGCCGGCGAATGTCACCGGCGTGCCGGATATCAGTGAGTTCCCGCAAATCCTGATCCAGCGTGTCGACGTGGTGACCGGCGGCGCGAGCGCCTCCTGGGGCTCGGACGCCATCGCCGGCGTGGTCAACTTCATCACCGACAAGAAATTCGTCGGCTTCAAGGCCAACATTTCCAGCGGTCTTTCCACCTACGGCGACAATGCAACCCTGACGGCCCAAGCGGCCGCGGGCTTTGCCTTTGCAGGAGGCCGGGGTCATTTCGAGATCGCGGCTGAATTCAGCCATATGGACGGCGTGGAAGGCGGCTGGCAACAGCTCACCTGCTGCGGCGGCCGCTCGGACAATTCGCTGTCCAATGGGCGCAAATGGTTCATCGAGCCCACCATTCTGCAATATGCGGCTCCCATCGGGGCGAACGGTCCGCCAGCCGGCCAGCCGCAATTGTTCGTCACCGCCAACGGCCAGCAAAACCAATTGGGCCGCTACGGCTTGATCAACAGCGGCCCCTTGATGGGGACCGCTTTCGGTCCGCTCGGCAGCACTTATGCTTTCGTTTACGGCACCGGCACCGCCGGGGTGAACATCGCCACCGGCTTCGGCGGCACGGTTCAAGGCGTGCCCGCGAGAAACGGCAATGCCAGCACACCCGGCACCGTGACCAACTGCATCGTGCAGTTCTGTGCCGGCGGCGAACTGGACAACCAGACCGGCTCCGGCGTGACCCTCGCGACGCCTTTGACTCGCGGCAATGTCTATACCCGCCTGTCCTATGATTTGTCGCCGAACACCGAAATCTTCATGACCATCAATTGGTCCGAGGTCGGGACATCGAATATTCCCAACCCCGACATGTGGCTTGGCGCCTTGCCGGGCATCACCGGCGGCAGCGGACAGAGCAATACATCCGCAACCGCTTTGACATCTTCCATTCTTTCCAACAGTGCCTTCAATCCGGGCCAGTTGCTGCAAGCGCCCGGCATCCAGTGCGGCAATGCCCCGGGCGGGGCCAACGCCTTCCTGCCGGCTTCTGTTCAGGCAGCCTGCCTGTCCAACAACATCACCAGCTTCAGCCTGGGCTCTCTCTATTACGGCCTGGGCCCGCAGAAGGTTTACACCCAGCGCGACAACCGCCGCTATGTCGGCGGCGCCAATGGTACCTTCAGCGCTTTGGACATCGACTGGACCTGGACCGCCTATTACGCACATGGCGAGAACGACACCAACATCCATGTCCGCGGCATCGCCTTGAAGCCGTATATGTACGCGGCCATCGACGCGGTGCAGGTCACGGCCGCCAACCAAGCGACCTATACCACGGTGAATGCACCACTTGGTTCGATCGTTTGCCGCAGCGTCGCAGCGGTCAAGCTGGGCTGCGTGCCGTTCAATCCCTTTGGCGCACCGGTCAGCCAGGCCCAAAAAGACTGGATCTATGGCGGCCAGAATTGGGGGCCCGGACCGATCCAGATTTCGCACCAGATGCAGGATGTGGCGGATTTCGCGATCAGCGGCGCCATCCTCGAAAATTGGGCGGGCAAGGTTTCGATGGCGACCGGCGCCAGCTGGCGCCAGGAAGCCTATGACGTGCGCGGCGACGGTGCCGGCAACGGCACCATCGGTGGGTCCGGCAATGCGCCGGGCAGCCCCTGCATCGATCCTTTGCTGAATTGTCTGCAGGGCACGAATTGGTATGCCGGCAGCTTCCACAACGGCCAAGGCAACTACCATGTGATCGAAGGCTTTGTGGAATTCAACATTCCCCTGATTGACAGTCCTGACTGGGGCAACGCCAATCTTGACATCTCCGGCCGCCACGCGCGCTACAGCACGGCGGGTGACGCCAACACCTGGAAAGTTGGTCTGACTTGGGACACGCCGCTCGACGGACTACGCTTCCGCACCCTGCAGTCGCGAGACATTCGTGCGCCCAACCTGAGCGAGCTGTTTGCCGCGCCGGTCACGGCCAATGGCTCAAGCACGGATCCGTGGGTGAACCAGAACATCCAAGTCATCCAGGGTACCTACGGCAATCCGGCGCTCAAGCCCGAAAAGTCGATCAACACCCAGTTGGGCTTTGTGCTGCAGCCGAGTTGGTTCTCGGGCTGGCAATTCTCACTGGATTACTACCGCGTCGCGGTGGCCGGCCAGATCAGCACGGTTGCGCAGCAGGCCAATGTCAACAACTGCTTCGCCGCCTGGCAGGTATCCGGCAACTTCAGTTCGCCCTATTGTTCCGCGATCATAGTATCGGCAGGCACCACGCCGGCAACCAATCCACCGGCCTGGCTGCAGGTGAACACCCAGTTCTACAACGTGGCATCCACGGTGACGGACGGGTTCAACCTGGAAACCTCCTACCAGTTCAGCCTGGAAGACTGGGACTTCATGCCTATTCCCGGCGGCTTCACCTTGCGGGCCTTGGCCACCTATGTGTCGAAGTTCGTCACCACCCCGGGCGTATCCGTTACCGCCCAATCCCCGGCCGGTCTGGTCTTGCCGCAAGGCATTGTCATCAATACGGCCGGCTCTAATGACGGAGCGACGCCACATCTCAAAGCATTCGCCACCCAGTCCTATAATGCCGACAATTGGTCGATCACCTTGTCGGAAACCTGGATCTCGGAAGGCAAGCACAACAACAATTGGGTCCAGTGCGTGCCGGGATCCTGCCCGGTGTCGACGACGGTCAATCCTACCGTTAACGACAACCATGTGCCGGGCATCTTCTACATCAACCTGGGCGGCTCCTTTAACATCAACGAACATTGGCAGACCTATTTCCAGATCGACAATCTGTTCAACAAGAACGGGCCGCCCTTCTATTCCAACTCGCAAAATCCGACCAATGACGGCATCAATCCGCTGCTCT
>Ga0207648_10007501_pt1 | contig 10714 bp, 11 predicted proteins | sample KBSMisM32_FD_184310 | JGI IMG/M metagenome (GOLD analysis project Ga0207648, IMG submission 184310) | Miscanthus rhizosphere microbial communities from Kellogg Biological Station, Michigan, USA - KBS Miscanthus M3-2 (SPAdes) (version 2) | ecosystem: Host-associated > Plants > Roots >... | reverse complement strand
CGACGTGCGCTACATGCTGATCGTCAAGACCGATGCCAGCGGCATCGAGCAGTGGCGGCGCACGCATTCCGGACCGGAATCCGATCCCGCACTGTATGTCGAGCCCAGCGGCGACGGCGGGTTCATCATATCGGGCGGGTTCGAAGACGATCTGCTGGTGCTGAAGATCGATGCGCAAGGCAACGAATCGTGGCGCAAGACGATCGGCACTCCCGGCGTCGTCGACAACAATCACGGCCTCGTTGTCCTGCCGGATCGGCGCATCGTCGTCGTCGGATACACCGCCAGCTGGGGTGCGCGCAGCAACGACATGCTCGCCGCGCTATTGTCACCGGCCGGAGAGTTGCAGAAAGTCGAGACGTTCGGCGGCGCCGACGACGATCGCGCGATCCTCGCGCGCGCCGACGAACAGGGCCGCACGTGGGTGATTGGCTATACCAGGAGCGCTGGAGCAGGCGGCTGGGACGTCATCGTCACGCGTCTGGACAAGGAAGGCTCCTTCGAAGGCGGCGTGACCACGCTCGGGACCGAGAAGGACGACAACGGCGCGGCGATCCGCCCGCTCGCCGACGGATCGCTGCTCATCGGCGGCTACAGCCGCAGCTTCGGTCACGGCGGCGAGGACGCTTTCATCGCACGCATATCCGCGCCGCACTGGAAGACGCCGCATCCGGCTTTTGCGCGCAAGAGGGTTTTCCCCGAGGCGGAATAGCGCGCCGAGCGGATTTCGAGTGGCCCACGGAACCACCGCGCAAAACCCGCGGCTGCTTCCGCGTTTCAATACGGCGGCAGCATCGACGCGCGGTGATGGAATCCGCAAGTTTTTACATTTGTAAAAAGCCTGTTTTTGCGACGCCGGGCGACGAACTGGCGTCAAAATGGAACCGCCTCGACGGGCGAGCCGAACACAGGAGTGGGATATGCATCGGGATCATTGCAAACAGATTTTCGTCTGCGTCCTGTTTTCTTTCTGCCACCTGGCATTCGCACAGATTACGTTTGTTCCACAGGCGCCGACCGGCGGTGAAATGGTAGCCGTCACGTTTACCGAACCGTTCAATTGCGCTGCGCGGCAGCCGGCGTTGACGGCAAGTTCGACCGGTTCGTTTACGTTCACTTCGACACTTCCGAGTGGAATCGTGCAGTGCCCGCAGATACCTTTCCCAATACCGGAGAATTCGAGTTTCACGATCAGTCTCGGTCTGCTTTCGGCCGGAACGTACACGGTGACCTGGAACTACTATTTGGACCAGGCGCCGGAACCGCCGAGGTTGTTGTCGAGTGAGTCGGCTTCCCTGGTCGTTGCGGCGGGCGCGGGCGCACTCGTGCTTTCGCCCGGATTCACCGGAAACTGGTACAGCCCGAACAGCAGCGGTCACGGCTTCAGCATCGAAGTGCTGCCCGGCAATGTGCTGCTCGCGCAGTGGTTCGTTTTCGCTCCGGGGGGCGGGCAGGCATGGATCGAAGCGACAGGGCCGATCGTCGGCAACGGTGCCGTGCTGCAAGCGTATTACCCCGCCGGTTCTGGTGGCCGTTTCCCGCCGTATTTCGATCCCGCGCAACTCGAAAACAAGTTTTGGGGAACGATCAGTCTTGCCTTCACGGACTGCAATACGGGACAGGTCAGCTGGTTGCCGGCAGCGGCCGCCTACACCAGCGGTTACACCGGCGGATCGATGCCGATCACTCGATTGACGATGCCGGCAGGATTGAGCTGCCCGTAGATTTCGCGCCGTCGCAGAGGTTGCTCACTTGTCTCCGCTCGGGTGAATCGTCCAGCGCGGTCTTACTTCACAATCCGCCGCCCCAGCGGTGCTGCCACGCCACCGCGATCAGGTCGAAGCTGTTGCCGGTACGGGCCGAGACGCCGCTGCTGGCGGCGACCTTGATCGAGTTGTAGCGGTCGACCGGAAATGCCAGCGTCGCGCCGACGCGGGAGTTCTGCTGCAGATCGTTGCGCAGCGCGCCGTTCAGCGTCGTGCGCCCGCCGCCGAACCAGGTCGCATCGACCGACCCCCATACGCCGTTGCGGAAACTGTAGATGACGTGTCCCTGGACCGAGTAGAGCGGGTCCTGCGCGCGCGTGTTGCCGCCGTAGAAATTGTCGTTGTCCGTGAACAGTGTCACCGCAGCGGCACCCTCGAGCGTCCAGGCGCCGAATGCCTTCGACACGCCGATCTCGGGCTTGAAGCGCCAGCGATTCGAGCCGATGTTGACCAGGCGTTCGTCGTCGTACTGGCCCCACGGCGGCGACACCTGCAAGCTGACGCCGACGATCAGATCCTGCTTGTAGCTTGAAAATTCCTTCAGCGACAGCGGCGGAGCCCCGTAGAGGTTGATCGACACGCGGAACAACGGATCACCGGGTCCATTCACGACGCGATCGACCGGCTGGCCGTTGTAGATCGCCGTCCCGGACAGCCATGTGTACGGCACGATCGCGTCGAACTTGGCGGACTTGCCCCACAGCTCCAGCGATCGTGCGTAGGCAAACACTGTATTCGATGTGTCGAGCTTCGGATCGGTGACCGGCAACCCGGTGTCGGTCGGAAAACCGCCTTGCGTGTAACCGTAGCCGGCGATCAGGAAGTTCACCCCAACCGGTGCATTCGAGTAGGACCGCGGCTCGATTTCCTGCGCTTCGACGGCCGGGACTGCGGTCATTGTCCACAGGACGCACGCCAGCAACGCGCGCAGCGCCGCAAGGGCATTCCGCACGTGGCCTGCATCATGCACAGGCGACGAAGGCGCAGCGTGGGAAGGGACGCAAGGCATGTACACGCTGGACCGTTACCCTCGGGATTGCGGGCGACGCTACGCGAAACCTGCCAGGGAGGTCAAGGCGACGGCAGGGCGATCCGGCCGTCACCGAGCGAGTGCTTTCTCCACCGCATCGAACAGCGACGTCAGGCCAAACGAAACGTCCTGAATCCGTCCATTGACGAAGAACGTCGGTGTGCCGCGCGCGCCACTGGCCGCGCCGCTGTGGATCTGTTCGCGGATTCGTTGCAGATAGATGTGGCTGTGCATCTCCGCGCGGAAGCGCGTCATCTCCAGTTCGAGGTCCCCGGCGTAGGTCTCGAGCTGGTGCAGGCTGAGGTGAGGTTGGTGATTGAACAACTGGTCATGCATCGGCCAGAACTTGCCCTGCGCGCCTGCGCATTCCGCGGCTTCCGCGGCCGACAAGGCGTGCGGATGGACTTCCTGCAGCGGGAAGTGGCGATAGACGAAGCGCACGCGGTTTGCGAAGCGTTCCAGCAGCAGCTTGACCGCCGGAGCAGCCTGCTTGCAATTCGGACACTCGAAATCGCCATACTCGACCACCGTGACCGCGGCGTGCTGAGGACCCAGTGCGTGATCGGTCGCGCGAACGGGCTCGGTCAATTCGAACTTGCGATGTTGTTGCATGACCAGCCTCCCTGGTGGCGTGAACGCACGCTCACTCTCGAGAGCAGAACCTAACTCGCCCGCGCGGTCCAGTGCAACCAGCCACGCAGGACCTCCGCCAAAACGGTGCCGGCGCGGCAGTCGGTTGGCATCGGCAGAGGCGTCTCGCGCGCGCCGGCAGGGGCCATGGCGGCGAATGCGGATCCGGGCCGCGAGACCATGTGATCTGTGTCAAGACGGACCCCGCCAGTCCGGCGCACGATTTTGTCGTGTCGAATCTCAAAGGGGAATTTGCCATGCAGGAATTACATCTCGTGACCGAGGATCAGGCAACCTGGCTGCGGATTCTGGAAAGCCGCGAGTACGAGGGCCTGAGCGATCGCATCGCCATTCCCGACGACGTGGTCGATGCGCTCGTAGAGAAGGGCCTCGTTCGCCGGTGGCGCGACGGTGCCATAGCAATCACGCTCGGCGGCATCAGGGAAGTCGCGCAGCACTGACGCGCATCGGCCGGACCGCTTCGCTCGAGTGACTCGAGGATTCGCGGCGAAGGTCACTGCGCCGTCGCCAAGATCAATCGAAGCCGTCGGCAAACAACGGGTCGGGCCGATAGATGATCACCTCGCCGGCGGCCGGCACAGCGTCGACGTTTCGGTTCCGCGCTCCTGCCGCGAACTGCGTGCCATCGAGAGTTTCCACCGCCGCGCCGAATAGCTCGTCGCTGCCGAAATAGTTATAGATCGTCGTGACGTTGGCCCACGTGTAACCACTGGGGACGAAGAACCGCCGGAATACATGCGCGGCGCCGGCGTCCGCCGCGGTACTGCCGAAGAAAAACACCGCGCGAAACGGCTCGCCGACTACGACGCGGTTGCTGCTCATTGCGATCGCGTAACCGAAGCTGGCGCCGGACTGTGGGGCTGGCGATCGCAGTGTCGCTTCGAATGGCGCCGTATTGCCGCTCAAGGCAAATATGTGCACGGCTCCGCTGTTTGCCGCGCCCGCCGGTTCATCGTCGATCGGGGAACCGACGGCGAAAACGGCACCGTTGCCCGCGACACTGGCGCCGAAGCTCTCGTGCGTGGCGGGCGTCGGGTCAGTCAGCTTGATCGGCGCTGCCAGCGGTCCGGTTGGCAGCAAATTGTCAATCCAGGCCGAGCCCGCTCCAGCGAGGTTGTTCGGACTATCGTTCGGTGCGCCGACAATCACGAACTCTCCGGCGATCGCGAGTGCGCTGCCGAAGTGCGCGCCCGTATGCAGCGGGCTGACGTAGTAGGCACCGCCGTTACACCACGTGGTCGTCATCGGATTCGAATTGCAGCGGGCGCGCCTATCCACAATCCCGACATCCTGATCTTCAGGCATCGGCGAGTTGTCCCAACCCGGCATCCCCACGGCAAGGTGGTCGCCCGCCACGTCGAGCGCCGCACCATACCGGTCGCCGGCTTTGGAATTGACTATCACCTCAGTATGCCAAGCACCGTTCACAAATTGGAAGATCCATACATAGCCGACATCGGCGCCATTGACGTCGTTGCGATCAGGCTCGCCGATGACGACGAGTGGAACCGTCAGCGTTGATACGGCGACCGCCAGGCCGAAGTGCGCATCGGTTTGCGGTGTCGGCGCGGTCAGCAACTTCTCGAATTGCCAAACTCCGCCGACCAGCCGGTAGATGAATGCGCGGCCGCTGGCGGTCGTAGGGCCCGGATCGTTGTTCGCGTACGGTGCTCCGACGACCAGCAAGTCGCCGGCCATGCGCACGCTGTAGCCAAAGCGGTTCAAGGCAGTCGGCGGCGTTTCGTCGACGTATTGCGTGGGCACCCAGAACTCAGCGAGCGCGAGTGCAGGCGCCGGGATCGCGGCAAGCCGGACAGTCATCGCAGTGTGTGAGTTTGCGGCGCGCGCGGCGCAGGGCAGAAGCGCGCAAGAGACCGCGAGCATCAGGGTCGCGGTTGCACGAAGCGGCGTGTTCACAGGGATACCTCCGACCCCCTGTGAAACCTGATCGACCAACGGCGCTGATTATACGCCTGCCGCAGTCTCCAGACACGGGGTCAGCGGGCCTTCCCGCTGAACAGGCTCAACTACACTTTTTGCATCAAAGCGCCTCTTGTCAGGCGGCATCCTTGGACCGAATATCTCTGGCGACATCCGTCAAGTCGTTTCCGAATTGATGACCGCGGCCGTCGACGGCGCGAATGGTTGCCTGCGGGAGCCTGGCTGCGTGCAGCGCAAGGTGAGCAAACGGAACAACCGCATCGTCGCGGCTGTGATAAAGACAGATGCGCGGTATGGAAGCAAGCCTTTGTGCGAGGTTCCGGGGTAGCTTCAGATCCTCGAAATTCCACTGATCCTCGTCCCATGATGGAGCGGCGAGCAGGAACAGTCCGGCTACAGGAATTTTTACGTCTTCCTCCGCCAAGTACTTCAGCACAATAGAGCCACCTATGGAGTGCCCGACCAACAAGACCTGCCCGCGCAACCGCGACAGCTCGTCAGAAGTCTTTCGCTTCCAGGTCGCTACATTCGGATCCGGCTCATCCGGCATTCGCGGAAAGTGCACCTCGTATTCGCCGCCTAATGCCCGCTGCAGAGATGCGGCGAGCGCTGCGTCTTCTTCATGCGCGCCCTCGCTCCCACCTTGCACAAACAGCACGCAGGTCTTTGCCACTTGCGTTCCTCACCCAAACTGCGTGTGCCGCTGCAGATTGGAACTTCCCGCGCAGCTACTGGATTTTCTCAACCGTGCCATTGTGCTTGGACCATTCCTTGCCATCGGAGGCAAACGCGACGAGCTTGCCGGACTTGAGATTCATTGCAGCCGTCAGCGTGTAGCCATTCGGCCCCATGTACGAACCGATGTAGCAGTCGTCGGCCAGCTTTTCCAGCTTGCCATCGCTCGTGGTCCGTTTGTCCGTTCCCGCGGCGCCCCAGTCGACCTTGTCGCCACGGAAAGTATGATCGAAGTCCTTGCCTTTCATCGGGCCGTCATTGAAATGGAACCGCAGGGTCTTGCCGTCAAGCGGATTGGAAGTCGTTTTGCCTTGCATACTCATCGCCAGCCTCCTTCGCATACATGCGGCGAAGTTAGCCGATTCGCGATGACTGCAGGCTTAGCTCCTTCTCACGCAATGGCCCGGACGACCTTGGGTTTCACGAGGATTCAGCTCCCGAAGTTGCAAGTCGGCGGACGACGAGCGGATCCCCGCACTAATTACCGATCACCTGTCCCGGGTTGAAGCCATCGACGAAGATCGAGTCGACGAACTCGAACGCGCCCATGTCCGGGCTCGGTCCGACGATACGCTTGAAGAAGCGCTGATCGAATGCCACAGGGCGGACAACGTTGCCGTGATCGATCGCCGGGCTGCCCGTAAGCAACGCCAATGTTTGCGTCGGTCCGCCGTTGCTGGTCAGTGGTCCAAGCTTCGGATCATCGGAAATCGTGTCGGCAGGAACGGTCGTCTCGGCAGCATGGACCATGATCAGGTTGTTGCTGCCGGTGGCAGTTGCGGCAGAGGCAGTCGCAAGATCGCGTTCGATCCCGTCGGCCTTGTTGAGGGCGAGGATCACGCTCTCCAGCCTGATTGCGGTCGGCGCTGCGACGACGAGTCCCGCCGCGCTTATGGCAGACGTGTTCCTGGCGATCGTGCTGTTGTAGAGGGAAGCCGACGTGCGCGCATACAAACCGCCGACTGCGAAAGCGTCATTGCCCGTCACCGTGCTGTTGACGATCGTGACGGCGTTGGCGAATGCGCCTGCACCCTGCGATGCCGTGTTGCCGGAAATGGTCGAGTAGGTGGCGATGACGCCGGCCTTGGCGTATATGCCGCCGCCAACTGCGTAGCTTTCCGTCGAGGATGCCGTGTTGCCATCGACGGTGGTGCCCTCGAGCCCGACCGAGCGGGCGAAGATGCCGCCGCCTGCACTGTGGCCGAACGTCGAGTGCACGGAGCTTGCGGATACGGTGCTCTCGAACAGACTGACATTCTTGTTCGCGTAGATCGCGCCGCCGCGCGCAACCTTGGCGCCGGTGGTCGAAGTAGCGCACATCGAGACGACGCTGGACTGGAGCGATACGCCGCCATACGAATAGATGCAGCCACCGCCGCTGTAGTCGTAAGGGTTGTCCAGGTGCCCATTCGAAATCGTCAGGCCATTGATTCTCAACTCGCCGGAGCCGTTGTGCACCAGTACCCGGCCTTTGTTCGCGCCATCGATCTTGAGCAGATCGCTTCCCGGCCCCTGCAGCGTGACGTAGGCGGCGCCATCGGTAAGCGCGCCGCTCAACGTAATGACGCTGCATTGAAGCTGGGAAAGATCGATCGTGTCGTCGTTCTGGGCGCAAAAGTACGACCTGCGCAGCGTGCCATCGTCCTGACCATCACACGCAGGAAACACGAGCGAATCGGTACAGGTCGTCACAAGATGCGTGACGCCTGCCGTCGCTGCAGGGCTGGCTCCGGCACCACAGGCCAGCATCAGGCACGCCGCAAGGGGGCGCATGCGCAGCGAGCGCCCGCGCCTTGTGAAACATGAGGTCATCACGATCTCGCTGTTGATTGGGTCTGCGGTGGCGGCGCGGATGATCGCTGCGGTCGCATGCAGGACGTACAACGTAGAAGGATCGCGATTTGCGCCACGGAAGGGCGGAGTCGCGCATTCCAGCCGCGAAGACGCGAACGCGAATGTGGAAAATCTATTGCGCTGCGCCGGATTCGGGCTGCTTGCCGTCGGCGACGTGCATCGCCTCGAGAGCGGCCCAGTCGCTCTGCCGCTTCGGATCGCAATGATCGCGGCGGCAGACGAGGAACTCGGTGATCGGGTGGATCTCCCACAGCGACATGCGGTTCGGCTCGTCCTTGAACGGATGGTCCGGATCGTCGCTGACGTAGTGAACCTTGTCGTACGACAGGGCGCCTTCGACCAGGACCTGAGTGCCTTTCGCCTGAATGTCTTTAAGTGCGTCGACCGTCCAGGCACTTGGCCGTGCCTGCGGGATCATCTCGACGACGATACCCTGGAACTCCGTGTCGCCCGCAGCGGCGACCACCGGGATGTGGAAGTCGTTGTCGTACGGTTTTTTCAGGTTGCAATTGACCGACTCGCCGGCTTTGTTGGCGTGCAGGCCGTCCTGGCCCTTGGGAATGTAGGCGACGATGCGGACGCGGTCGCCTTCGGATACTGTGCCGCCAGACACGTTGAGGTCCGTCAGCTTCTGGTGGCCGTGCGGGGTCAGGTCGTACGGACCCTGGCCGACTTTCTCGTCGGCCTGCTTCTGCAGCGATTTCAGATCGCCGAAGGTCAGAAGGACGGCTGCCTTGCCGCCTTCCGGCGGCGTCTTCTTGATCGCGTTTACCTCGGCCTCCCAGGATTCTTCCTTCGCGCAGCCGCGTGCCGGGCATTCATCGAGCGTCGCCGCGCAGACCTGATTGTCCGGATCGCTTTCGTGCGCGCCGTGTTCGCGTTCGTGCGTGACGCGCACATCGTCCGCGGCAATCCAGCCGACCGGTCCCTTGTCCCGGCGAACGACGCGGTAGAAACCGCCGCTATCCATGTGCGTCGCCCAGACCAGGGTCGTCCCTTTGGCGGCGGTAAATAGTGCTTCTGAATTCGTTGCCGGGCGCGAGCGCACCGGCGCGTCACGCACGCTCTGCACCAGATCCACGTCGTACGACTGGCACTCGCCGGCAAGCGGCAGGCCGAGAATCAGTGTTGTTGCGGCGAATACCCTGAGGCGACGAGACGATCCGGGCTGCATGCACATCTCCTCCTGTTTTGCGCGTGCCTCGCGCCAAGGTTGCCGCACATTGCCTTTTGCGTCCCAAATCGATGATGAATCAGGCGCGCTCCGCGCGGAGCACGGTCGGACATCGTTCAGCCGCCTTGCGGCGCGGGGCACTCGATTTCTTGAGCGAGTCGGAAACACCTTTGGTCCCGTTTGCCGGCTCCGCATGTCTCTGCACCCATAGGATGAGCCCGGATGAACGTTAGCCGCTTCTAATGTGCTTGGACGGTCTCGCGTTTCGCCACGATTCAGTTCCGGAAGCTTCTTCCAGGATCGATTCATCCGCCGTTGAAGAACGGCAGTGGAGAATCGCCGCGAACCTGAACCAGCAAGAAGGAAGCTGGAGCGACGGCGCGGAGGGAGCACGTTCGCGACCGATCGTGGTGGAACATTTCGTCACTTGCTCCAGATCCACGGGACCGCCCACCGGGCGTGCCCAATCCGTCTTTTGCCAAGAAATAGGAGAAATTTCTCATGCGCAAGCACGCCAACATTCTAGTAGCACTCGCCTTTGCCACGGCCATGTTGCAAGGCTGCAATCAGCAGCCAGACAACGCCGCCAAGGTTCAGGCCGACGTCGCAAAAGCCGAAGCCGATGGCCAGAAGAAGATCATCGATGCGCAGGCGAAACTCGATCAGGTGGTCGCGCAGAACAACAAGAACCTGGTCGGCTCGCAGGCCGATGCACAGAAGGATGCGAGCAACAATCCGAATGCGCCGCCGCCGGATGCCAGCGCCGATGTCGTCAAGGCGCGCAGCGACGCGGAAGTCAAGGTTGCGGATGCGCAATATGACGTGGACAAGGCCAAGGCCGAAGCGGCCAAACAGGTCGCGGATGCGCGCTGCGAATCGCAGGCTGGTGATGCGAACAAGCAATGCCTGGCAACCGCCAAGGCCGACTATGACGCGGCCGTCGCAGCGGCGAAAGCCAAGAACGATGCGGTGCACGCGGCTCACTGAGTCCAGGTTAGTCGAAATAGCGGTGGCGTTGGCGGGCCGCGCAGGAGCGCCCGCCAGCGCACGATGAATTTCAACAGGACCACGAGGAGATTCACATGCGCGTATTCACACTGCTGACTCTGGCGACTCTCGCCGCCGCAAGTGCCGGCTGCACGGACAGCGTCAAGCCATCCGAACCACAGACTTTCACCTACGACTGCTCGGGGCTTGGCAAGGGCTGGGGCGACTGCAATGAAAAGGCGGACGCCCAGTGCGGCGCCCACAACTACACGATCGTCTCGCAGAAGGGTGACGCAGAGGGCAAGAACACCAGTGGCAACACCGAGATGAAACGCACTCTGGTCGTTACCTGCAAGCACTGAGCTTCAGGAATATCGAGGTCGCAATAATGGGATCGGAGTGCAAAAAGCGCACTCCGAACCCGGTTGAAACTCATCCATTCGCGTCGATCGCAATTCGCGCATCGAACGCATCGAAACGCAGTGGTCCTTCGATCTCGCGCTTGTCGCGCCACGCTCCACGACCAGGCAGGCACGCCATCCGCGTGCCGCTCGGGCATAACGCGCAAGCCTCGCA
>Ga0207648_10007496_pt1 | contig 10717 bp, 9 predicted proteins | sample KBSMisM32_FD_184310 | JGI IMG/M metagenome (GOLD analysis project Ga0207648, IMG submission 184310) | Miscanthus rhizosphere microbial communities from Kellogg Biological Station, Michigan, USA - KBS Miscanthus M3-2 (SPAdes) (version 2) | ecosystem: Host-associated > Plants > Roots > Rhizosphere... | reverse complement strand
TCCGCCGGCGTCATCTGGTGCCCGCCGAAGAACACATCGAGCCGCACTACGCCGTCTCCTTCATGAGCTGCCCCTCGCGCTCCAGGAACTTCGTGTCGATGTCTCCAGCGCGGAAGGCCGGGTGCGTCATCACGCGGCTGAGAAACGGCGCCGTAGTCGTTACACCCTCGATGATGAAGCTCTCGAGCGCGACGCGCATTCGCGTCATCGCTTCCTCGCGATCGCGACCCTGGCAGATGAGCTTTGCGAGCAGCGAGTCGTAATACGACGGCACCGTGTACCCCGCATAGACGTGCGTGTCCAGGCGGACGCCCGGACCTCCCGGCGGATGGAACGCTTCGATCTTGCCGGGAGATGGCTGGAAGTTGCGGCTCGGATCTTCAGCGTTGATACGGCATTCGATCACGTGACCTCGAAGCGGCGGGAGCTCTGTGACGGAGAGCGGTTCACCACTGGCGACGCGAATCTGCTCCTTCACGAGATCGATCCCCGTGAGCATCTCCGTCACGGGATGCTCGACCTGAATGCGGGTGTTCATCTCCATGAAGTAGAACGACCCATCCTCGTCGAGCAGCATCTCGATCGTGCCCGCCCCAACGTAGTCGATCGCCTTCGCGCCGCGCACGGCTGCGTCCCCCATGCGGGCGCGCAGATCCGCGTCCACCGCGGGGCTCGGCGCTTCCTCGATGAGCTTCTGGTGCCGGCGCTGGACTGAGCAATCGCGCTCGCCCAGGTGGATCACGTTCCCGTGCCGGTCGCCGAGGATCTGGAACTCGACGTGTCGCGGACGCGAGAGGTATTTCTCGACGTACACGTCGCCGTTGCCGAAGGCCGATAGTGCCTCGGAGCGCGCGAGCTGGAACGCTCGCGCGAAGTCATCGACGTTCTTCGCGACGCGCATTCCCTTCCCACCGCCCCCGGCGGCGGCCTTGATGATGACGGGGAATCCAATGTCTCTCGCGAAGTTCAGTGCCTCGTCGGGATCCTCCACCGGCCCGGGTGTGCCGGGTATGATCGGAATCCCGACCTCCGTCATCGCGCGGCGCGCGGCGGCCTTGTCGCCCATGACGCGAATCTGTTCGGCGGTCGGCCCAATGAACGTGATGTTCGACGCCTGACACGTCTCCGCGAACTCGGCGTTTTCGGCCAGGAAGCCGTAGCCCGGATGGATGGCATCGGCGCCGGTGATCTCGGCGGCAGCAATGATCCGCGGGATCTTCAGATACGAATCACGGGCGGGCGGCGGGCCAATGCACACGTCATCATCGGCGAACCGGACGTGCAGGGACTCGCGATCGGCCTCCGAGTAGACGGCTACGGTTTCGATCTCGAGCTCGCGGCAGGCGCGGATGACGCGCAGCGCGATCTCGCCGCGGTTCGCGATCAGGATTTTCTTGAACATGCAGCGGGAGCGGGCGGCGGGGGCAAGCCGGCGGGAGCAGTCGGCCTAACGGTGAGCGGCCGACGGCGCTGCGAGTAACCTCGCCACGCTCCCCGGCAATCGATTCGCAGTCAAATGTAGTAGTTGCGGTCTGGGGTCGATGCAGGAACATGCAGCGGCGCCGGTCCGCGTTCAACCGAGGAAGTGCAAAGCACATCCGAGGTGACCGTGTTCAGGTCAACTCACGGCGCCGTTGCCTGTTGGAAACCGTCCCAGCTGGTGTCGCTCGACGCCGCTACACCCTGCACGCGAAGCGCGAACTCGCTCGGGTTGCTGGCGTAGAATAGCGCACTCTCGTACGAAATGACGCCCCTCGAGTACCACTGCATGAGCGACTGGTCGAAGCTCTGCATCCCGTACTGCGACGTGCCTTCCTTGATCAGATCCGGAATGTTGAGCGTCGTGTTGAGGTCACGGATCTGCTCGCGCACGGCTGCCGTGTTGATGAGCACCTCCGCGGCGGGCACGCGGCCCGGCTTGTCAGCTCGCGGGACGAGGCGCAGCGAGATGACGGCCGCGAGCGCCGTGGACAGCGCGAAGCGCACTTCGGACTGCTGGTGCGGCGGGTAGAACGACAGCACGCGGTTGATGGTCTGCGTAGCGTCCGTCGTGTGCAGCGTCGAGAACACGAGGTGTCCGGTGTCCGCTGCCTTCAGCGCCGTCTCGAGCGTATCAAGGTCGCGAATCTCACCGAGCAGGATGACGTCGGGGTCCTGACGAAGCACCCGCCGCAGCGCCTGTGCGAAGCTGCCGGTATCGGTTCCGACTTCGCGCTGATTGATGTGACAGCGGTTGTCGCGATGCAGGAACTCGATCGGGTCCTCGATCGTGATGATGTTCGCGTAGCGCCGCTCGTTGACGTGCTGGATCATCGACGCGAGCGCGGTCGACTTGCCGGACCCGGTGATGCCGGTGACGAGCACGAGTCCGCGCGGACGCATCGAGATCTCCTCGACGACCGCCGGGAGGTTCAGCTCACCCACTGACTTCGCCGTGTGCGGGATCGTTCGCAGCGCGAACGCGATCGTGCCGCGCTGCTGGTAGGCGTTGACGCGGAATCGACCGATGCCCGGCACGCCTGTCGCGAAGTCGGCTTCGCGATACTCGCTGAACTCCTTGACCTGCTTCGGCGTCATGAGCTCCTTCGCGAGCGCCGTTAGGTCCTCGGGGCGCAGCGCGGGAAGCGGCAGTGGCGACAGATCACCGTTGACGCGCAGCGTCGGCGGCCGCCCGACCTTCAAATGCAGGTCGGACGCGTTGAGCTGCACCATCTGCTGCAGGATCGCCTTGAAGTTGAATGCAGCGCGCTGTTGTGCCGCTGCTGCTTCGTGATCCGCCGCCACCGTGGGATTAGCCATAGGGATCAATCCTGAAGAGCACCTGCCCGTACTCGACGGGGTGCGCGTCCTGAACCGCGATTTCCGTGATCACGCCCGAGAACTCCGACTCGATCTCGTTCATGATCTTCATCGCCTCGATGATGCAGAGGATCTGACCCTTGGCGATGCGTGAGCCAATCGCCACGTACGGCTTGGCGCCGGGCTCCGGCGCCGAGTAGTACGTACCGACCATCGGAGATTTCACTTCCAGCAGCTTCGTCTTCGGCGCCTCGGTCTTCGGCTGCGCCTCGGGCTCTGAAACCACAGCATTGCCTTCGGCCGGGGTCATGCGCGACGACGTCGGCACGGCCGCCGGCAGAAGCGCGGGCATTGGCACTGGCGTGGGGATTTGCACCGTGCCCCGCTGCTGCGGCGTCTTCGAGATGCGGATCTTCATGCCCTTGTCGGAGGTGATTTCCACCGAGTCGACCGAGGACCCATCCATCATCTCGATGAGCTTTTTGACGTAGCGTAAGTCGATCATATCTCTCTATGGACGAGTGGCTCCCCTTCGTGTTCACGCGAGCTCCAGGAGCTCGTGGGTGAACTGCGTGAGGAGCTCGGGGCCCTCCGCCGCGAGGTGTACATCGTCCTCGATGCGTACGCCGCCCCAACCCGGCCGATAGATACCCGGCTCAATCGTCACGACCGCGCCCGGTGAAAGCACTCCATCGGCAGTGCGAGCGAGCCGCGGTGCTTCGTGCACTTCGATCCCGAGTCCGTGCCCGAGGCCGTGGCCAAACTCCTCCCCATACCCACAGCGCTCAATGTAGTCACGCGCGAGCGCATCCGCCTCTCGCCCACGTAACCCAGCCCGGACGTCGCTCGCGGCAAGCTCGTTCGCCTGCCGCACCACGTCGTACACAGCACGTTGCTCATCGCTTGCCTTACCAACAACGATCGTGCGGGTGACATCGGCACAATACCCGCCCGAGGCCGCACCGAAATCCATGAGGAGAAACTCACCCTTCGCGATCGGCCGAGACGACGAGCGCGCGTGAGGGAGCGCCGATCTCGGCCCGGATGCCACGATGGACGAAAACGGGAACGCCTCACTGCCCGCGTCACGAATGGATTTTTCCAGCACACCGGCCACCTCGAGCTCCGTCATCCCCGCTCGAATGGCCGGCAGCGTCTTCTCGAGCGCACCCGTGGCCATCGCGGCCGCTGCCCGAATGCAAGCGACCTCGGAGGGGTCCTTGCGCTCACGGAGCATCTCGACCAGGTCGGTCGTCGGTCGCCAACGCGGCCTTGGGCCGGCTTCGACCAGACGTTGGAAGTCGCGATGGACGATGTGTGCCGACTCGAACCCGGCAACCTCGACGTACGGGGCCTGTGCCAGCAGTTGCCAGAGCCCCGTCCAGAGACTCTGCGACTCGACGGACACGCGGGCGAGCTCGCCGACCTCCGAGCGCACCTGAGTCTGGTACCGAAAGTCCGTCACGAGGAACACGTCGCGCGACGTGACAAAAAGCAGCGCGCTCGTGCCTGAAAAGCCCGTGAGATACCGGATGTTCGGCAAACTGGTGACGAGCAGCCCATCGAGATGGGCCACGCTCAACGACTCGACGAGCGCCGCGAGGCGCTGACTTCGTCGATCAGACACGCGACGCCAGCGTCGCCGCCAGACCGCGAAGGGCCAGCTCGTATCCCGCGGCGCCAAACCCACAGAGCACGGCACGCGCGCCCGGCGCGAGCGTCGAGTGTCGTCGCTCCGGCTCGCGCGCGTAAATGTTCGTTAGGTGGACTTCCACATACGGCACTTCCACCGCCGCGAACGCATCGCGAATGGCGAGGCTGGTGTGGCTGTATGCGCCGGCATTGATGATCGCCGCATCTGCCCGCCCACGAAGCGCCTGAATCGCATCGACGAGCGCGCCTTCCCCGTTATGCTGCGCGCATTCGACCTCGACGCGAAGCTCGCGCGCCAGGTCGCGCAGTCGGGCCTCGATCTCCGGCAGCGTTGTACTGCCGTAGAGCGCGGGCTCGCGCGTGCCGAGCAGGTTCAGGTTCGGTCCGTTGAGGACGGCGATCCTCACTTCTTCTTCAGTCCTTCGAGCCAGGCGGTGAACTGCTCGATGTCGTGAGCGTCGCCCGACCCGCCGCCCCGACCCGACTCCGGCGCGGTGGCCGCTGCGGCCGCGGCGTCGCCGGATGCGTGTGAATCGGAGAAGAACTGGTCGAACGAAAAACCGCCGTCGGCCGCGGGAGCGGGTTCTGGCGCGCCGCGGAACACGTGGTCGAGCGACAGCTCGTTGCTCGCCGCGCGGGTCGGGCGACCCTGTGGCTCCGAGTGACCGAACGCCGACGCCGGCGTCTGCGCGGGCGTCGACCGCGGCGTCCGCCGCGAAGGCGTCGTCAACCCGGTCGAGAACTCGGCGAGTGGCTCGTTAGGTGTCGCTGCGGCATCGAGGGCCGACGCGGACATCGGCGCGGCCTCCGCGACGTCCGCAAACGGATCGAAGGTCGCGAGCGTCTCGGCCGCTGAGGTGACGGGCGTGCGGTCCGCGTCGCTCGACGCCTCGGGCGGCAACTCGTCGACGCTCGGCGACGCCGCCGCGCCGATGTCCGATTCCGAATAGGCTGGCTCTCGCGGAGCGGGCGCGCGTCTGCCCGCGAGCGACGCGAAGAATGACCGTACGGAACGCGGCGGCCGCCCGGATTGACGCTTGAGCGCCGACTCCACGACGTCCTCGGAAACCGACGCCATTCCGATGCTCGAGATGGACCCGCTCTCGATCTGCTGGATCCGCTCGCGCAGGCTCGTGTCGGCGGGGTTCCTCGCCAACAGCTCGCGATAGACGCCGAGCGCTTCGTTACGGAAGCCCTGCTGCAGGTACAGCTCGGCCATCGTTTCGGTGACGAACGCGGCGGGCGTCTGGCTCGGTTCGTTCGTCGATATGGCGAGCGTCCGCCCCAGCACCGGATCGGTGTCGGGCATCTCCGGGTAGACCCCGGGGGTCGGCGCCTCGCTCGATGGCGGCACAAATTCCATCACCTCGAGCCCGAGCCCATCGTCGATCGCCGCGGGGGGTGCCGGCGGCTGCCATTCGGCCGTCGCCTGACTCGCGAGCCGCTCGGCCGCGTCCTCGTTAGGTTCCGGCTCGGGAATGGCCTTGTACGAGCCGGTCGAGTACTCGGCGGCGAATGCGTCCATCCCTGGAATGGCGATCTGCTCCTTCGACTCCGCGCTTTCGGCGGTCAACTCGGGCGCCGCGCTCGAGGCTGCATCGTGCTCCGATGACGCGGCCGGTTCGGGTGGCGGAGGCTCCAGATAGAACGCCTCGTCGTCCAGGGCCGCGATGTCGCCGGTCGCCGCTCGCGCGGCGGCCAGCTCGGCAGACGTCTCGGATGGCGTCTGCGCGCTCTGCACGTCCGATGCGTCGGGCTCCGCGTCCTCGACGGTTGCATGAGCGCCAGACAACTCGGTCAGGAAGAAGTCGTCGGCCGATGGCGTGGCCGGCAGGTCGAGCAGCGCCTCGACCGATCCGGCCGGGTCGAGATCGAACGGATCGATGTCCGGCGCGTCGAGGGCCGGTACATCCGAGTGGGCCTCCGCGGCGTCCCACGACGCCTGCTCGGCGTGCGGCGCCGGCTGTGATGCGGAGTCTGCCGCGTTAGGCTGCGCAGGCGACGCGCCAAAACTGTCGTCGATCTCGACCTCCTCGATCGACAGCGGGGCAAATCGCGGGTCGGGTTCCGCCGGTGCGGGAGGGGGTGGAGCGCTCGCAGCAGCCGCGGGCGGCGCGAACGAAGATGCTTCCGCGACGGCTTCTCCCGCGCTCGCCTCTTCCGCGACAGGCAGTGGAGCGTCGAGATCGCGAATGAGCTGCTCGATCTCGTCGTTGCGCGGGTCGACCTCGAGCACGCGCTGGTACCAGCTCCGCGCCGTGTCCAGGTCCCGAGATTCCTTCGCGATGTCGCCGAGGTAGCGAAGCGCGATCAGGTTTTCGGGGTCGAGCCCGAGCGCCGAGTGAAAGATCTCGCGCGATTCATCGAGGGTCCCTGCTTCGAAGAGCGCCTGCGCGAGCACGATGTGCCCGCTGATGTGACCTGGCTGTTGCGGGAGATGCGTCCGACACAGCGTGATTGCCTGGTCCAGGTCCCCGGACTTGCGGTGCTCGTTCGCCAGTGGGGCGAAATAGCGCCGAGGGTTCTCCTCGAATTTTTTCTTCAGCTCGTCAAGCCGGGCGCTGCTGGCCATTACATGCCCTCTCGTGCGCCGCGCGATCCGGGCGGCGAGACCGGTCAAAAATTATATCCTTCTGACGACTCGAGTCAATCAGAAGTGACACTCTCTCTTGATTTTAGCTACTGCAGGCGTCTACTTTTCGCGTTTCTTGTGACCCACGCTTTTTTCGTGGCTCGCCGCACCCGTCATACTGCTGCTTGAGGAGTAACGCGCCGTGCTGCAATCGATGCGGAGCGCCGCCAAATACATCTGGATCTTCATCGTCATCGTCTTCGTTGGCGTGTTCCTGTTTACCGAGACGTCCGGCCTGCTCGGACGTGCTCGAATCACGACAGGGACCGTTGTTGCCAAGGTCAACGGTGACGAGATCCCTTATACGACGTGGGTACAGGCCGCTCAGCAACGAATTCAACAGGAGCAGGAAGGCCGCGGCCGTTCGCTCACGCTCGATGAGGAAGAGCAAATCCGCAACGACGTCTTCAACCAGCTCGTGCAATCGCTGCTGCTTGATCAGGAATACAAGCGTCGCGGTATCCGCGTCACAGACGAGGAGATCGTGCAGGCGGCGCAGTTCAGTCCCCCGCCGCAGTTCATGCAGTCGCCCGAGTTGCAGACCGATGGGCGGTTCGACCTCGAGAAGTACCAGCGGTTCCTGAAGAGCGCCGCGGCGCGACAGCAGGGCTTGTACTCCCAGCTCGAGAATTACTACCGGACCGAGATCCCCCGCGCGAAGCTCTACGAGGCAGTCGCGTCGCAGGTGTTCGTCACCGACGATGAGCTCTGGCGCGCCTACCGCGACCAGCACGATTCGGCGAAGGTCAGCTTCGTCACGTTCGACCCGGCTTCGGTGCCCGATTCCGGGATAACGGTGTCGGACGCGGAAATCAGCGCGTACTACGACGCACACAAGAAGGAGCTCGAGCGCCCGGGACGCGCGGTCGTGTCCATTCTCTCGATTCCGCGAGTCGTAACGGCCGCCGACTCCGCCGCCGTGCGCGCGCACGCCGTTGCGCTGCGTGACGAGATCCTCAAGGGTGCAAAGTTCGAGGACGTCGCGAAGCGCGAGTCTGCGGACACGGTGTCCGGCGCGAACGGCGGGTTCCTCGGCCGAGGCGCCAAAGGCCGGTTCGTCGAAGGCTTCGAAAAGGCCGCCTACGCGCTCACACCCGGACAGATCTCCGAGCCGGTGGAAACGCAGTTCGGCGTGCACCTCATCAAGGTCGATGAGAAGAAGGCCGACACGATTGCCGTTAGGCACATCCTGCTGCGCTTCCAGCAGAGTGATTCGTCGGCGAGTCGCACCGACAAGCGCGCCGACTCGCTCGCGAAGATGGCGGCGGCCCAAACGACACCCCAGCCATTCGACAGCGCGGCGAAGGCGCTCAAGCTGACTCCGGCGAAAGGCATTGCGGTCGAAGGCGAACCACTCACCGTTGCCGGACAGTACGTCCCCAGCGCGAGCGCTTGGGCGTTTTCCGGCGTGAAGCCCGGGGAAACCAGCGACCTGTTCGACTCGGACGCCGGCTACGTGCTGGCACGCCTGGATTCTGTGCAGGCCGGCGGTCTTCCACCGCTTTCGCAGGCGCGGGACGACATCAAGCGAACGCTCATCGCCGAGAAGAAGCTGGACCGACTGACGACGAAGGCAAAGGAGTTCGCTACGGCGGCGGCGACGTCGACGCTGGAGGCTGCGGCCTCGTCGCGTGGCCTAACGGTGACGTCGAGCGATGTGTTCACGCGAGGCGGGTTTGTCGCCGGGTTGGGCCGTCTGAATGAGGCGATCGGTTCCTCCTTCTCCCTGCCCGTCGGTGCGGTGAGCAGTCCCGTTCGAACCAGTGACGCCGTCGCGGTGATCCGCGTGGATCGGCGCGTCGAGGCGGATCACGCCGCGTGGGAAGCGCAGAAGGCTGCGCAGCGACAGCAGGTCACGCAGGGTCTCCGCCAGCAGCGCATTCAGGCCTTCCTCCAGCAGCTGCACACCGACGCCAAAATCGACGATCGGCGAAAGTCGCTTGCGCAGGCCGCGAGGCAGACGACGTCGTAGGGAATCGGAACAGGGGGAACCGGGAACCGGGAACGGAAAAACCCTCGGGACGCTCGCGGCAGGCGAAGCATCCCGAGGGTTTCCCGGTTCCCGGTTCCCCGTTCCCGAGTTCCCGCTGGAGCGTCAGCTCAGCAATCGTTTCGGCTCCGGCCTTTCTTCCTGCGGCTGGGACTCGCGCGCCGGATTCTGGATGCGGTCCGCGTTGAAGTCGCGATCGAACCGTGCATCACGCTCCGGCTCTCGAAGCGAACGGTCGACGTCCGTGATGCTCTTCTTGAACTCCCTGATCCCCTTGCCCATCGACGAGCCGATCTCCGGCAGGCGCTTGGCGCCAAACAGAAGGAGCACGACAACGAGGATGAGGAGGATCTCCATGAACCCCATGTTCCCGAAATTCATATCGTCTCCTAGAACAGCGACCGTGCGATGAGATAGGCGATGAGCACGCCGACGAGACTCAATAGTGATACATCCAACGCTATCGGTCCGATGGCGAATTTCAAGATAACGAGGTCGATGGGTAATGGGCCAACCGACGGTGTCACGCCCGTAGTGAGAAACTCCTTCACCGCCCCAACCGGGAGGAATTTCCGGGCGAACTGCGTCATGAAGCCGCCAACGATGAAGCCGATGGCCAATATTACACCGTGGAACAGCGGCCGGTGCCGCGACGAGCTCCGAGTCGCCATCATGACCGCCGGTCCATCACGTAGCCGATGGACTCCGCCAGCGAGTTGCGATAGACGCTTTCCGGAAGGTCGGCAAGGGCCTCCTCGGCTTGCTGGGCGAAGTCCTCGCCTCGGCGGCGCGCGTATTCCAGCCCGCCCTCTTCGCGAACGATGTCGACGACCTCGGCGATCAGCCCGTCATCGGGGTCAGGGTTGGCGAACAGCGCGTCGACACGCCGCCGCGCGGCCGTGGGCATCTTCCGGAGCGCGAAGATCAACGGCAGGGTAACCTTGTGTTCGCGAAGGTCGAGGCCGGTTGGCTTCCCGGTCGTCTCCTGGGCCTCGGTATAATCCAGCAGATCGTCCGCCACCTGGAACGCCATGCCGAGGCGCTGCCCGAATCGCGTGAGCGCATTCCGGTGCCGCTGCGCGCCACACAACGACCCCACCTCGCACGCTGCGGCAAACAGCGACGCAGTCTTCGACTCGATGAGGGTGTCGTAGTCGTCCTCTGAGAACGCCAGCGCATCGAGCGCCGCGAGCTGTCGCATTTCCCCGAGCGTGAGCGCGTTCGAGGCGTTGGTGAAGACCGCGAGCGGCGCCATGTCGCCCAGGCGGACGAGGTCCGACAGCGCCCGTGAATACAGAAAGTCGCCCATGATCACCGACACCTGATGACTGAACAGGGCGTTGATCGTAGGACGACCGCGCCGCATGACGGAATGGTCGACGGCGTCGTCGTGCACCAGTGTGGCCAGGTGAATGAGCTCCGCGACCGCTGCCAGCGTCGTCGCGCGCGGCTCGGGCGACCCATCAACGCTGCTGGAGAGGAGCAGAAGTGTAGGGCGAACCATCTTGCCCTTCGCCAGCAGCAAGTGGGCGTTGACGTCCGAGACGAGCGGATTGTCGGTGGCGACAATGCGCCACATCTCCGCGATCACTTCCCGCAGCCCCTCCTGGACGGGGGTCTGGATCTGCCGAAGGGTGTCGGCC
>Ga0207648_10007493_pt1 | contig 10722 bp, 5 predicted proteins | sample KBSMisM32_FD_184310 | JGI IMG/M metagenome (GOLD analysis project Ga0207648, IMG submission 184310) | Miscanthus rhizosphere microbial communities from Kellogg Biological Station, Michigan, USA - KBS Miscanthus M3-2 (SPAdes) (version 2) | ecosystem: Host-associated > Plants > Roots > Rhizosphere... | reverse complement strand
TCAGGATTCATGAGAACGAGCCCGTCCGCGTCGACTCGATCGAGATCCGCGGTGTGCCCGACTCCGCGATTCGGTCCCGCATCCGGCGCGGCATCAAGCTTCAGCCGGGAGACCCGCTCGATCGGTTTTCGCTCGACGCCTCGAGCGCGGCGATCGTGGCCGGGTTGCGCCGAGCGGGCTACCTCGCCGCGAGCGCGCGCGCGGGCGACCAGGCGGATTCGGCACGACGGCGCGCCATCGCGTGGATCGACGTGAAGATGGGGACGCGCCTGCGCGTGGGAGAGGTGCGCGTCGACGCGCGCGGGCTCGATAGCACCGAGCCGCGCATTTCGCCCGACCGCGTGGCCCGCCTAACGCGATTGACACCGGGAGCCGTGCTCGGCACACAGGAGCTGATCGACGCCCGACAGAACCTCGACGCCGTCGGGCTCTTCGACGACATCCGCATCACGCTCGACAGCACGAGGCGCCAGGACGGCGACGGCACCACCAACGTGAACGTCGCAGTCGTCGAGGGGACATCGAACGAGCTGCGAACGAAGGTTGGCTACGGCACCCTCGACTGTTTTCGCCTTCAGCTGCAGGCGAGCCGGGCAGCCGTGCTCTCAACGCCTGGCCGTTTCGAGGCCACGGTCAACCTGTCGAAGATCGCCGTGGGCACCCCGCTCGACTTTGCGCCGAGCTTCTGCTCGAGCGACGTGCGGGCAGACCCCTACAGCGCTCGGCTCAACTATTACGTCGGCGGCACCTACGCGATCCCGGCGTTAGGCCGGCGCCGCTGGGCCAAGTCCGTCTCGCTGTACACGGAGCGCCGGTCCGAGTATCTCGCGTACCTCAAGACGACGTACCTCGGCGGATCGGCATCGCTCACCCGCAAATACGGCAGGTACTGGAGCGGCGCGCTGGCGTACGACCTGAGCTACGCGCGCACGGAGGCCGAGCCGGCGGTATTGTGCGCGACCTTCTCGGCGTGTATGGCCGCCGATCGCGAGCAGTTCACCGAAGCGCTCCCGTTCGGCCTCGCGAGCATCCTCACGACGTTCGACAACACCGACGTGCCGCTCGATCCCACGCGCGGCAAGTCGCTGCGCGCCGAGATTCGAATCGCGCCGCAATGGCTCGGCACGGCGGTCCGGCAACAGGTCGCCGGCGCTCGCGTCAACGCCGCCGCCTACTATCCCATAGCGGCACGGACGGTGCTGGCGCTTCGCGCACAGGGTGGCGTGGTCACGATGCTTCCGGGCGCTTCGTTCATCCCGCAGGGTGAACGTCTCTTCGCGGGCGGCGCGACCACCGTGCGCGGCTTTCGCCAGAACGAGATCGGCACGCGCGTTTACCTCGCCGACAGCGTTCGGATCAAAGTGCTGCGTGACACGCTCCTCTGGGCACTTCCACCGGACAGTACTGGCTGGCGCGCTGTCCCGACCGGGGGTACCGCCGCCGCGGTGGCGAACGTCGAGCTGCGGTGGCGCCCGAAAGTGCTTACCGAGTTCGTTCAGTTCGTCGCGTTCGTCGATGCCGGCAACGTCTGGTCGAGCGAGGGCGATGACCTCAACAACACGCCCATCTTCGTGACGCCCGGGATCGGTCTGCGTTTGTCGACGCCCGTGGGGCCCATCAGGCTCGACGTCGCGTATAACTCGTACGCGCCGGCGGCCGGCCCGGCATATCGCGATACGCCAGTCGGGTTCTCGACCGCCCCGCTTTACTGCGTGAGCCCCGGCAACATGCTTCCAGTCACCGGGTTCGGGCAGACGGACGCCCAGGGCGAGCCGATTCCACCCGTCCAGGCGGAAGGGCCGTGTCCGTCGTCGTTCAACCCGAGCCGGCCCGTAGGGTTCTTCAACCGCCTAACGCTCACCTTTTCCATCGGGCAGGCGTTCTGATGGCGCGCCGGCGGTGGGTTCGCGGCCTTGTTTGGACGGGCGTCGGTTTGTCGATGCTCATCGGCGTGCTGCTGTTCATCCTCGTGCTGGTGACGCAGTCCGCGTTCGGGCGAGAGCGGGTGAGGCAGATCGCCGTGCGCGTGGCGTCAGGATATCTCCTCGGCTCGTTGCACCTCGGCGCGCTGCGCTTCGGGCCCGGCTGTGCTCTCGCGATCGACTCGGCGGCGATGCGCGATCCGGACGACTCGCTCCTCGTGTCGCTCGGACCGACGCGGGCGACATGCGAGTTCGGCGCGCTCGTGCGCGGGCAGTTGATCATCACGTCGCTCGACGTGGCCCGACCTAACGTGGTCGCTCGACAGACTCCGTCGGGTGTGTGGAACTGGTCGCGCGCCATCAAACCGGACACGTCACCGCCGAAGCCGAGCACGGGCGGCCCTCCGCGTGTCGTCGTTGTGGGTCCCGTTCGTCTCACCGGTGGCGCGGTCGTGCTCGAGGTGCCGTGGGCGCCCCCGGAGTCCCTGCGCGGCGCAGCACGGGACCGCGCGATCGACGCGGCGCTTGCCACGCGCGTGCCCTCGATTCGGCGGAGTGGCAACGCGCTGCTGCGTCGCCGCGAGTTCAGCGGCATTGTCATCGACGCGCCGCTGGTCCGTACGGAGATCGGTGACACCACGGTGATCGCTCAGCTGAACCGGCTCGCCGTTACGTCCGTCGACCCCGCGGTTACCGTCCGCCGTATTGCCGGGCGGATCGCGCTCTTCGGGTCCAGCGTCGATCTCGATCTCCCCACCGTTGCGTTCAACGAATCGAATGCGAGCGCGCGCGGCCACGTGGACTGGAGCGCTTCCGGGATGCCGGCAATCCAGGCCACGATCGTTGCTGACACGATCGCGTTCGGTGACCTCGCGTCGGTCGTGCCTGACGTGCCGCGCTCCGGTGGCGGGCGCCTTCAGCTTACGGTGAAGACAGACGGCGGCGAGTCGCCGACCGAGTACGAGGTATCGGGCGCGGACCTTCGCACGACGCGATCGGTCGTTCGCGGTGGCGTGACCCTCGAGCTCTCCGGGTCGAACGAGCTGACCATCAGCGACGTGGCGCTCGACTTCGCTCCATTCCACACGGAGCTCGTGAACGTCCTCGCGCCCGGAGCTCTTCCGGCGGACGTTCGCGGCGGGCTGACGGGACGCCTGGTTGGCCGCGGGAGTGCGAAGGGCGCGTTTCGCGTGGATACGCTCGACGCGCGATACGCCGACGAGGCCGTGCCGGGAAGCGTGAGTCGCGTCATGGCGCGCGGCACGCTGACGTTAGGCGGCGCTGCCGGCGTTTCCTTCTCGCGGCTTGCGGTCGCGCTCGACCCCGTCGATGCACGTACCGTCGTACGCATCGTCCCGGCACTGGCCCCGTTGAGCGGGCGGCTGGTTGGCAAGGTGACGCTCGATTCCACGTTCGAGCACCTGCGCTTTGGCGACGTAGACCTGCGGTACACGGAAGGCAACGCTGCTCCGCTGCGCATCACTGGCGGCGGCAGCGTTGCATTGGGCAAGGTGCCGCGGTTCGACGTGGCGTTGAACGCACAGCCGTTCTCGCCCGCCGCACTCGCACGGAGCTACCCAGCGCTCGCGACGCTCCCGACGATCGAAGCTCACGCCGAGGTTCGCGGGTCCACACAGGACCTCACCTTCGCAACGACGACCACCAGCGCGGCCGGATCGGCGTCGCTCGCCGGTCGATACGGCAGCGATGCATCGGGCGTCGCCATCCGTGCTACGGGGAAGATGCGCGACATCGATCCGCGTGCGGCCTCCGGGCGCACGGGTGTGCCGGCGGGCGGCCTTGCCGCCGACATCGATGTCGATCTCGCCGGCAAGGACTTCAACACGCTCCGCGGCTCGGCCGCGCTGACGAACCTCGCCGGTACGATTTCCGGCGTCACGATCGAGCCCTCGATCGCGCGCGTGGTGCTCACCGACACGCGTGTGGTGGCCGAGAGCGTCTTCGTGGCGACGTCGGCAGGCGCGGTCAGCGCGCGGGGCGCGCTCGGCCTTCATGGCGACGTCCGCGACACGCTTTCCGTCACGGCATCGGCGTCGCTCGCCAACCTCGCGCCCCTGCTCCGGGCGTTAGGCGCCATCGACTCCGTCAAGCCGGATTCGGCAGCCGGCACGGGTGCCGCTGGCAGCGCAGTCGATTCACTCGGTGGCACCGTGACGGCGCGAGCGCGCGTCGTGGGATCGCTGGATTCGCTCGACGCCGATGGCGAGCTCGTGGCGGACAGCGTGATGTCGCCGTTCGGGAACGTCAAGCGCGCGCACGCGACGTGGTCCATCGCCGGCCTGCGCGCGAAGCCCCACGGCCAGGCCACGCTCCAGGCGGACTCACTGGCAACCAGCGGGATCCATTTCGCAAGCGCAACCGTCCGCGCCCGGAGCGACGACGGCGACACCTGGCACGTATCGTTAGGTACCGCCGACACCGACCGACCCGGCGGCGCCACCAATGCGGTGATCGCCATACGGGCGGATACGCTCCGGGTCGACGTCGATTCACTCGTGGTGCGAGTTCCAGGCACGGACCTGAGCCTCACGAGCCCAACCCGGTTCCGGCGCGCCGGCGACGGAACCATCGTCCTCGACACGCTGCAGCTCCGCGGCACGCGCGGCGCGGTGATCACCGTGTCAGGCATCTACCGAGACAGCGGTTCCGTCGCGGTGTCGCTCGACCTGGCGAACGCGCCCGCGTTCATTCCCGGGCCCGGTGGCCCCGCTGATTCCGTACGCGTCCTGGTCGATGCCACCGTGCGCCTCGACGGCACTGCGCTGGCTCCGCGTGGCACGGCCGATCTGCGCGCCCACGTCGCGGAGGCTGACTCCCTGCCAATCGACAGCGTCGTCGCACACGTCAGCTACGCCGGCGGGCGCGCCGAGGCCAGCGTCGACGCCCACGCCGGCACGAGAAGCATTGTCAGCGGGCGCGCCACCGGCGCCTTGCAGCTGTCGCTCTCGCCATTCAAGGCCGCGGTGCTCGATGATTCACTGACCGGCCGTCTCGCCATTGACAGCCTCTACCTTCCAGATATCTCGCCCATTGTGCCGGGCGCTCGGCTCACTGCCGGTGTGCTGCGCACGCAGTTGACGCTCGCCGGCACCACACGAAAACCTCGTGCGGTTGGCACTGCGTCGTTGGCCGGTGGCGCGGCGGTCATCGGGGCGCTCGGCCTTCAGGTTCATGATGCCAACGCATCGGTCCGACTGGCGTCCGACCGGATAACGATCGACACGGTGTCGGTCCGCGCGGGCAAAGACCCGGAAGGTCGTGCCGAGCTCACCGGCACACTGGCATTGGTAGACAGCGGTCGCATCGAGCTGCACCTCCGCACGGCGTCGATGCCGGTCATGCGAGTGCCAACCACCGCGGACCTCGACGTGACGTCCGACCTGCAGCTTGTCGGTCCATACGCGAGGCCAACGCTGTCTGGGCGAATTACGGTGGACCGCGGAGTGCTGCGACTCCCCGATATGGGGCGCGCGGGCGTTGTGGGCGTAGACGACACGGCGTTCGTGCGGCTGGTAGACAGCCTGGCTCCGGCGCGCATCGAGCGTGCGTCCGCGCCGCTGGAGCGCGTCGCGATTGGCGGCGTGGAAGTCGTGATGGGTCCTAACGTCTGGCTTCGATCTGCCGAGGCGAGCGTACAGTTGGGCGGCTCGATCGGCCTCGAGGCTGCGGCACCGGGACCGGGAGTGGAGAAAGGTCAGATCGCGCTCCGTGGCAGGCTCGTGACCCAGCGCGGGAATTACCGCCTCAACATTGGCGCATTCACGCGGTCGTTCGAGCTCGAGCAGGGCTTCGTACAGTTCACCGGCGAACCGGAGCTGAATCCGAAGCTCGACATCAACGCCCTGTACTCGCGCGAGGGCTCCAACGATATCACGGCGACCTCCGCGGGACGCGCGCCCAAGGTGCGCGCGCATCTCGGGGGCACGCTCGAACGCCCGGTGCTCACGTTCTCGAGCGCGGACTCGAAGCTGACGCAGGCTGAGCTCATGAGTTATCTCGTCACGGGCCAGACAAATTCCGATGTCGGCAATGCGGTCGACCAATCCGTCCTCACGAGCGAGCTCGTGGCCAGCGCGACGGGCGCGCTCGCGCAGCGCCTGGCCGGCGGAATGTTCGACGTCGTCAATGTGACGCCAGGTTCGACCAACGACCCGGCCAAAGGCTCGACCGCGGCCGACGCCTTTTCGGCGAGCCGCCTTGGCGTTGGCAAGCAGCTCTCGGATCGGCTCTTCCTCAACGTGGACGCCGGCCTGTGCGCGCTCACCGGCGGCGCGTCCTCGGCCGAGCTTGGTCAGACGTTAGGCGTGTCGCTGGACTACCGGTTCCGCCGCGGCGTCCACGGCTCCGTGAGCTCGGCACCGTCCACGAATGGGTCGACGTGCGCGAACCAGGCGGCCGGGCGTGGCACCGCGCTGACGCCGCGGCAGTGGGGCGTGGACTTCAACCGCGTCTGGCGGTTCTGACGGGCGACTGACCCGCCGCGGCCGAGTGTGGTCGCCGCTTGCACGAAAGTCCAATGTTCGGCCGCGTGCACGCGCGCAAGCCTAGGCTCTGGCAGTGATCGTGCCGTCTCTCGTTGCCTAACGCGATGTCACGCCATGCGACACGCCGCCGTCATCTGTGCCACCCCCGTGTTCGCGAGCGCCGTCGCCTGCCGCGCGCTGGCCGCCCAAATGTTCCTCGGCTTCGGTGGATTGGAGGCGCGCGGCGGCATTGCCGACACGAAGACCGGCGGGTCGTCGGCGGCCTTCGAGGTCGACCTCGGGTACGCGTTCATTCCGGAACTGCGCACGACGCTCGGCATCGATTTCTTCGGCTCGAGCATCGATCGCGAGGGCTCCGGCGAGCGGGTTGGCGGGTCCTTGCAGGGTGCGGGCGGTATCGCGTCCCTGCGCTACGACGCCTTCGCACAGCGTCGCTTCGGTCTCCACTTCGTGGCCGGGGCGGCGATTCACTCGATTCGCGCGAATCCTGACGACCCGTCCGCGAAAGACAGCCTCGGCGGCGGGCACGGCGGCCTGCAGTTCGGCGCCGGCGTTTCGTGGCGCATCGGGAGCGGGCACTTCTGGTCGGTGACCGCGGACGTCCGCCACATTGCCGAGCCGGACGTGGGACGCACGCTCGTCGCCGTCGGGCTTCGGTACTCCCTTCGCGGTCGGCGGATGTACGACCGCGATGACATCCCGGCAGTTACCCCGACCCCGTCGCCATCCGCTTTCGGTCGTTGAGCGCAGGACGCACCTAACCCGTTCGGTTCCGTGCTAGCTGACTCATCCATTCGCATGCGTTGCACCTTTGGCACATGGCTCAGGTTCGCGAGTCAGCCCATTGTGCGATCGTCCGATTCGCACAGGCGAAGCGCCACGCCGCCGGCAGGGCAGCGCACGTCGTCGCACGTTCGTTCAAAGCCGGAGCTCACCTATGGATGATGCACAGCCACTCGTCCTCGTCGTCGACGACGACGAGTCCGTGAGACGTTCACTTCGCTGGCTGCTCGTTACTGCTGGCTACTCCGTCGCGACGTTCAGCTCCGGTGCCGACATGCTGGAGCATCGGCCGTCGGAAGGGCCTGCGGTCCTCCTCATGGACGTTCGCATGCCGGGCATGACGGGCCTCGAGGTCAAGGAACAGCTGGCGCGTCTCGGTCGCGACATGGTGACCATCTTCATCACCGGGCACGACGACGTCGCGATCAGCGTCCAGGCGATGAAGAGCGGGGCGGAAGACTTCCTGCTCAAGCCGTTCGACGAGGAGACGGTGCTCGGCGCGGTCGAGCGAGGCCTCACGCGCCAGCGCGCTCATCTGCACGAGGAATTCCAGGTCGCCGACATCGGCGGGCGCTACGAGACGCTCACCCCACGGGAGCACGAAGTCTGCGAGCGCGTCGTCGCCGGACGGCTCAACAAGCAGATCGCCGCCGAGCTCGGGATGTGCGAGCAGACGGTGAAGGTTCACCGGTCACGCGTTATGCGGAAGATGCACGCAGATTCACTCGCGGACCTCGTACGCGCGATCGACCTGTTTCATCGCCTCAGTAGGCGACCCAAACGGACCGATACACCGATGCCGATGGCCGCAATCGTCGACGGCGCGCACCCCTCCGCTTCCGCGTACACCGCGTTTTCACAACACGGCGCACGCCAAGCGGCACGCGCCGACTGATCACCGCCTCGGGCGGCGATACGCTCACGTCATGACACCGTGATGCCCGTCCAGCGCACACCGCCCGAGCAGATGAGCCGATGGGTCGCGATCGTGGACGACGACCCCTCCGTGCGCTCAGCGCTCGCCCGAGTGTTGAGAACCGCCGGCATCGCGGTCGAGACGTACGCGAGCGCCCATGAGTATCTCAGCGCGTCGCTCGACCGCGAGCCCGCCTGTCTCGTGCTCGACGTCCATCTTGGGGGCATGACCGGGTTCGACCTGCACGATCGCCTGCTCGCATCCGGCTCCGCGGTAGCCGTGGTGTTCATCACGGCGCACGATGAGGTGCCGACCGTCGAGCTCGAACGTCGCGCCGGACCGGACGGATACCTGCGCAAGCCGTTCGACGGCGAGCAGTTGCTCGCCCTGGTTCGGCGCGTCGCACATACCGGCTCGGCGTAAGTCGTCAGAACGTCTTGACCTTCCCGCGGTCGATCTCCTTGAGGAGCGCCTTGAGCCGGTCTCGCACGCCCTCGATCTCGAACGACGTGAGACCGAGCTGCAGCGTTGATCCCTTGCGACGGACTCCCTTATCGGGATCGAGGTTGGGACCCGGCGGCGTCGCGACGTAATCATCACCTCGGCGCTCGAACTGGGCCACGACGCCGAGCGCGGTCGACAGGCTTCCCTCGTTGATGCTCCGCAGGCGAGCGACGGTCGCGGCGGACACGCGTTTCACCCGCATGTTCTCCCAGTCCGTCCCGCGATTGCTGGGCGGGCTGGCGAACGCCACGCCGTTGTCCACCGCGAACAATCTCGGGTTCGCGGAGTCCGCCGACAGCAACATGTTGCCCTTGTTCGCGTCCCGGTGCCGAATGAGATACGTGAGGACGTTCAGATCGCCGAGATGACGCGCGTAGACCGAGTCGCGATCGGCGCGCTTCGGGTCGAAGACCCCCTCGGGTGTCACCCCCATCGTCCAGTACTGTAGTTCCACCAGCACGGCCGGCGAATCCTCGAACGTCGGTTCACCCTTGAGCCCCGCCGATGCGGCGAAGACGCTCTGCGGAACCATGCGAAGCACAGTCGGCGGCACAACGTAGTCGCGCTCGTCGAGAAAAAGCTTCTGCAACTCGTAGGCGGCGGCCTCGTATCGCGGCTGATTGTTGAACGCCTCCCCGCCGCTGGGCGCGATCGCCCATTTCACCTCGATGGCTGTGGTGTCGTTGAACGAGAGCAGCACGTGCTCCGTCCTGTCGCCCTTGAACCGCGAGCCCTGGCTCGCGACGGGTTTGAGCGCACTGTCGCGCAGGTACGCTTCGACTCGAGCTGCCGGCATCGCGATGTTCCCGTCCTGGGCCGCCAGGACGTGAATCGGGAGCGCCGAGGCAGCGAGTGCGCCTGCGACGAAAAAGCGGTGTCTCATGGTGGCGGTGCCTGTTCGAGGTTCCGATCGATGATCGGAGCACGTACGGAGCGGGAATCGGAAGCCACGTCGCGAACCCCGAGCTCGACCAGCCAGCGGAGTCGAGCGGCCATCCCTCGCAGCAGCGAGACCGCGAGATCCGGATGATCGTGCAGCAGGTCGCGAAGATCGCGACGCGTTAGGCGCAGCAGGCGGCTCTTTCGCACCACGCGGACGTCGAGCCCGATCGGCGCGTCGTCGAGAATCGCCAGCGCCCCCACCGCCTCACCCGGTCCAACGGAGCGCGTCGACCGGCCAGGCCGCTCACCGCGAAGCTCGCCGTCGATCACGACGTACATCGCATCGGCCTTCTCGGTGCCGTGCAGGAGCAGCGCACCCGCGTCGGCCTCGACCTCCTTGGCAAGGAGCGCGATGCGCGCGAGGTGATGGCTCGGCGTGTCCGAAAACACCTCGACCCGCTGCAGCAGAAACACACGTTCGATGACTTCCATCGCCTCCCCTCCTCCTCCGGTTTCCAGATATGCGGCGCACTGCGCAACCCATGGGTCCTCGTCCCCCCGGAGCGTCGCGATCACGTCCGCTCGGCCTCGCGAGACGCCGGGCGAGGCGTAATCGGGCGAGGCACGAAGGACCGGCTCGAGCCGCCGCATCACCTGGCGACTCGCCGACTCCTCGATCAGCTCGAGCGCCTCGGCGCGACGTCGCTCGTCGCTTCCTGTGATGGCGCGATAGCATCCGTCGACGACTCGAGGCTCGTGAATCACGGCAATCCCATCGAAGACCGCTGCCTGCCGCGTTTGCCAGGCTTCGGTGATCGATTGCCGGAGCAGCTGATCGCGCTCGCCATTCGTCGTCGCACGGACCACCGCGCCCGCGGCCGTATACCGCTCGGCCGCGCCGAGATGCTCGGTGACGATATCGTGGACGACGGGCGTTTCCACGTTTGCATCGGGGTGCTCGTCGTGCACTCGCCGGTACGCGCGCAGCGCGTCGGTCCGCAGCGCCAGCTCGAGAGCTCCGTCCGCCGCGGCGCTGAGGAGTGCGGCAGCAGCCTCGTGACTGCCGGATTCACGCAGCCCGTGCACAGCGCGCCGTCGCGCGCTCGGATCGCCGCTCGCATCGCGCAGCGTGGAAACGAGGGCCGGCACCTCGCCGTCAGCGTCGCTCACCGGCGCGCGCTGCCTAACGACCGCTTCTTCCCCGGTGTCG
>Ga0207648_10007492_pt1 | contig 10722 bp, 10 predicted proteins | sample KBSMisM32_FD_184310 | JGI IMG/M metagenome (GOLD analysis project Ga0207648, IMG submission 184310) | Miscanthus rhizosphere microbial communities from Kellogg Biological Station, Michigan, USA - KBS Miscanthus M3-2 (SPAdes) (version 2) | ecosystem: Host-associated > Plants > Roots >... | reverse complement strand
ATCGGCCTCCCCTGGTCGGAGTCTCTCGTGGAGCGGTCGTTCCGCGCCGTCGGTGGGACGTGCGAGGCAGCCGCCGCCGCGCTGGATCGCGGCGTGACGATGAACCTCGCCGGCGGCACGCACCACGCGTTTCCCGATCACGGCGAGGGCTTCTGCGTGTTCAACGATGTCGCGGTCGCGATCCGCACGCTGCAACGCGACGGGCGCATTCGCCGGGCGGTGGTGGTCGACCTCGACGTCCATCAGGGCAACGGGACGCACGCCATCTTCACCGGCGATCCGTCCGTGTTCACGTTCAGCATGCACGGCGGACGAAACTACCCATTCCACAAGGTGGCCGGGTCGCTCGATGTGGAGCTCGCGGATGGGACGGGCGACGACGACTACCTCGCAGCCCTCGCCGCTGCCCTGCCCGGTGTTCTCTCAGCCTCGGCCCCGGACGTCGCGATCTACCTTGCCGGCGCCGATTCGCACGAGGGTGACCGATTGGGGCGGTTGTGCCTGACGTTCGATGGGCTGGCGCGTCGCGACGTGATGGTCCTCGATGCCTGCCGGGAGGTTGGAATCCCCGTGGTGATAACGATCGCGGGCGGCTATGGGCGGAATATCGAGGACAGCGTGAGGGTGCATGTCAATACGGTGAGAATCGCGACGCAATACTGAAGACCAGCCGGTAGTCGGTAGTCGATAGTCGGTAGCTCACAGCCTAACGGGACACATCTCGGAGTAGAGGTGTCCCGTTGGCGTTTCCATCAGCTATCGACTATCGACTACCGACCATCGACCCCCATCATTTGCTGATCTTGAAGTCGGAGATGTGCACGTCGAGGTTGTGGCTCACGCGAATCCCCGCGATGCCATCGGTGGACGCCAGCATGTTCCCCGCGCCAACCGCCTTCGCGCGGTCCATGCTGTAGACCTCCTTGCCGTTGATCAGGTACTGGATCTTCTGCGCGCCCACGACCACCTCGAGCTTGTCGGTGCTCTTTCCGCTCGCATCGGGCTTGGCGATCGCGTCGCTCGGCGTCCAGTCGACGACCGTGTGAATCAGCGAGTCGGCGTCACCGGCGCGGTGCTTGATCAGGTACGTGCCGTTCCCGCCTAACGTGAAGTACATGTAGTTCTGGGTCGGGCCAGTGAGGTTCTTCCCGGCGAAGATCAGCCCGTACGCCTCGGCGTGGCCGGGCGGCTTCGTGAGCGTGAACGTCGCGCTCACTTTGTAGTTGCCCGTCGCCACGTCGCCGGGCCGCCAGTAGATCGCGCGCTCGCCGGAGGTGGCGTGGAACCCGGTCCCCATCGCCACGAACTTCGGCGGGGTGCCGCTGCCTGCGCGTGGGTCGACACGCATCTGCCACCCCGCGGCGAGCTCACCGCCACCGGCAACTGCCTTTGACGCATCCTGCGCCGCCACGAGCGCCGGCGCGATCATCGCACCGAACGCGAGCGTGATCACCGACTTCCGCATATGACCTCCAAGGAGTGCGGTCCAGACCTGGGCGAAACGCTCTGACATTATCAGCCGCGCCACCCGCATGCCAACTTTCGCCGGACGCCTTCTCCCTCGACATGCCCCCGATTCCACCGCCTCGCGATTCCGGCTTCACTACGTCTACACCGGTGCCCCTGTACTGGTGCGCCTACGGCCCCGCCAGCGCTCGCCGGCTGCTCGTGCTCCACGGCGGTCCGGGGGCCGATCACCGGTATCTGCTGCCTCAGATGCTCGCGCTGGCCGAAGACCACGAGCTGGTGTTCTATGACCAGCGCGGGGGTGGCCAGTCGCGGACGGATGACCCGTCGCCGATAACCTGGCAGACGCACGTCGAAGACCTCGCCGCCGTCGCCAACGAGCTCGGGTTCGACCGCCCGGAGATCGTCGGCTACTCGTGGGGCGGTCTGTTGGCGATGCTCTACTCGCTCAGCGCCCGCCACACTGTGCCCGGTTCCCCGTTCGCGCTTCCCATCCCCACCCCTTCCCGCATCCCCCATCCCGCATCCCTCACGCTCATCGATCCGGCTCCCATCACTCGCAAACACCGCGAGCAGTTCGAAGCGGAATTCTCGCGCCGCCAGCAGGGGCCTGTCATCCAGGCTCTGCGCACCGAACTGGCCGCCTCGGGTCTCCGCGAGCGAGACCCCGACGCGTATCGCCAACGCGGCTTCGAGCTCAGCGTCGCCGGCTACTTCGCCGACCCCGCTCGGGCACGCGACCTCACGCCGTTTCGTGTCGTGGGACGCGTCCAGCAGAGCGTCTGGAGCAGTCTCGGTGATTTCGACCTGACGTCCTCGCTCAGCCATGTCGCCATTCCGGCCTTGATCGTCCATGGACGAGAGGACCCGATTCCGCTCGAGTCGTCGGAAGTTGCCGCTCGCGCGCTCGGAGGTCGGCTCGTCATTTTGGAACACTGCGGACATGTGCCCTATGTGGAGCAGCCGCAGTCTCTATTCGGCGCACTGCGCGATTTCCTGTCCCAGATAACTCCCGTGCCGTGAGGGGAGCTTCATGACGACGCTCGAAAAGTTCGAAATGCCGCACATCGCTACCATCGACGTCGACGGCCGGCGGTACAACGTGGCGCTCCGCATCGAGCACGATGGGGTCGAGTTCGTGGGTCGCCTCTGGTTCGCTGACGAAGCGTGGGCGGAGGATGACGGCATCGTCGATCAAGGCGTGGTTCCGGGGCGGAGCGCCGAGGTGGTGATCGGCCATGCCCAGTCGCTCGGTGAGCGCGAGCTCGTGCAGCGCTACCGGCGGGCGCTGGCGCAAAAACGGCGGTTCCACGCACTGCGGCAAATGACGGTCGAGGTGCTCGGGAACATCCGGCACCTGAACGCGCTCGCCACGTCGATGCGGGCCGGTCTGGTGGAGCTCGACGAGGCCGCGGCGGAGCTCGATCTCACCGAGGATCGCCTTCACGAGCTGATCGATCGGCTGCGCTCGGTTGCGGGGGTGGAACGGTAACGGCCGGGAAGCGGGAAGCGGGAGACGGGAAGCGGGGCGAAAGCGGCCGCCTGCCGCCCGCCGCCCGCTAGCTTTTCGTCATGGACTCTCGTACCGCGGCGCACGTGCTGTCCGAGATCGCGGCGCTGCTGGAGCTTCGCGCGGAAAACCGGTTCAAGTCCCGTGCATACCGCGGCGCCGCCAAGGCCGTCCTCGCGCTCGACGCCGACGACCTCACGCCCCTCCTCCGCTCCGGTGAGCTCGCCAGGGTTCGCGGCATCGGCCCCGCAACCCTCGGCGTACTGACCGACCTCGTGGAGACCGGCGAGTCGCGCTACCTCGAGCAGCTGCGGCTCGACTTGCCCGACGGGATACTCGATCTCATGCGCGTGCCGGGGCTCGGCCCCGAGAAGATCGAGCGCCTGCACGAAACGTTAGGCATCGCGAGCCTCGACGACCTCGAGGCCGCCGCCCGCGACGGCCGGCTCGCCGCCGTGAAAGGCTTCGGCCCGAAGACGGCGGAGAAGATGCCCGAGGCCATCGCGATCGCTCGCAAGAGCGGAACCCTCGCCCTGTTCCCGCGCGCGTACGCCGAGGCGGCCCGCCTCGTCTCCGCCGTTAGGCGGCACCCGGATGTGACCCGGGCCGAAATCGCCGGATCCGTGCGTCGGCGCTCCGAGGTGGTGCGGAACATCGACATCGTCGCTGCCGTCACGGGCGACCCCGCCGACGTTGCCGCATCGTTCGCGCGGGTCGCCGGGGTCGTCGAGGCCACCATCGCTGATGGATCGGCCGCCATTCGTTTCGTGGACGGCACCCTCCTCGACCTGCACTGCGTCCCGGAGGCGAAGTTCGCGGTTGCGCTCTGGCGTGCCACGGGGAGCGAAGCACACATCCGGCAGATGTCGGACGCACTGACTGCCCGCGGCCTTCTCGTCGACGACGACGGCGTTCGGGACGCTCACGGCGAACGCGTCCCGCTCGCCGACGAGCACGCACTGTACGCGCTGCTCGACATCCCACTCGTACCGCCGGAGATGCGCGAAGGCTCCGGCGAGCTCGCCGCGGCCGCCCGGTCGCTGCCCAGGCTCGTGACGGCAGCCGATGTGCGCGGCATTCTGCACTGTCACTCGACCTATTCCGACGGTGTCGCAACCATCGCCGATCTCGCGCACGCGGCGATCGCGCGGGGATGGTCGTACCTCGGCATCAGCGATCACTCGCAGTCGGCGTTCTACGCGGGTGGCCTCAGTCGCGAAGCCGTCGCCCGCCAGCACGACGAGATCGACGAGCTGAACGCGACGCTCGGCGACTTCAGGGTGCTGAAAGGCATCGAGGCCGACATCCGCGTCAACGGTGAGCTCGATTACGACGACCAGACGCTCGACCGCTTCGATTACGTGATCGGTTCCGTCCACTCGCAATTCAAGCTGAGCGAGGAGGCGATGACCGCCCGCATCGTCAACGCTCTGGAGAACCCGTACCTCACCATCCTCGGCCATCCGACCGGACGGCTCCTGCTCGCGCGGGATGGCTATGCAGTCGATGTGGACGCGATCATCGAGAAGGCTGCCGAAGCGGGTGCCGCGATCGAGCTCAACGCCGATCCACGTCGCCTCGATCTCGACTGGCGCTTTCTGCGCCAGGCGAAGGAGCGCGGCGTCACCATCGAGATCGGACCCGACGCCCATTCCATCGGCGGGCTCGATAACGTCGTCGTTGGCGTGGGCGTCGCGCGCAAGGGATGGCTGGAAGCCGATGATATCTTGAATGCACGTTCGGCCGACGACGTGCTGGCGTTCGCGAGCGCGCGTCGCGACCGCACTCGCGCAACAGGCACGGCATCGCGCGATCGACGAGTCGCCGATTCGAACCCGGACGCCGACATTCCTTTCTGATCTGGCGAGCTTCATGGCAAGAAAACTCGAGGGTCCTCGGCAGCCGCTCTCCCAGCGGCGACCGAAGGTCGCGGCCGGCAAGAAGGGCGCGGTACCGCGCATCGGGCGAAAAGCCGCGGGCGGCCCGGCGCCGAAGGGGAAGGCAAAACTCAAGCTGACGCCGAAGGCGAAACGTGCGCCGACGGCCGCGCGTCGGCCTGCGCCCGACGCGCTCGTGCTCTACGATCACTTGCTGGCGCTGTATCCCGACGCGCACTGCGAGCTCGATTTCGCCACGCCGTTCCAGCTGCTCGTCGCCACGATTCTCAGCGCGCAATGCACGGACAGGCGCGTGAACATGGTGACGCCCGTGCTGTTCTCCCGCTATCCAACCGTGGAGTCGCTCGCGCGCGCGAGGCACGAAGACGTCGAGGAAATCATCAAGAGCACCGGGTTTTTCAGGAACAAGGCGAAGAGCATCATCGCGATGTCGGCGGCGCTGGTCGACCGGCACGCCGGAAAGGTGCCATCGAGCCTCGCGGAGCTGGTGACCCTTCCGGGCGTCGGCCGGAAGACCGCGAACGTCATTCTCGGCAATGCCTTCGACATCAACGAGGGTGTCGTCGTCGACACGCACGTCGGCCGCCTCTCCGGTCGACTCGGCCTAACGAGCGAGACGGACCCGGTGAAGGTCGAGCAGGAGTTGATGACCCGCTTTCCGCGGGACCGGTGGACGATGCTCGCACACCTGCTGATCTTCCATGGCCGCCGGGTGTGCGAGGCGAAGAAACCCCGCTGCGGCGAGTGCGCCCTGGCGGCGATCTGTCCGTCCGCCGGTATTGGCGGCTAGCCGTCGCCCGCCGCCCGCTTCGCGATTAGTTTCCCGGCCATGAAGACAGCGACTTTCGACACCAATCGCGGCACCATTGTCGCCGAGCTCTACGAGAAGGATGCTCCGAAGACCGTGGAGAACTTCGAGACGCTCGCGAACAAGGGCTACTATGACGGCGTGAAGTTCCACCGCGTCATGCCCGGGTTCGTCATCCAGGGCGGCGATCCGTACTCTCGCGACCTTCCAGTCGGCGACCGCCGCGTCGGAACGGGCGGCCCCGGCTACACCATCAAGTGCGAGACAAACGGCAACCCTCGCACCCACGAGCTCGGCGCACTATCCATGGCGCACGCCGGGAAGGACACCGGCGGCAGTCAGTTTTTCATCGTGCTCGACGAGAACAAGACGCGCCATTTGAACGGCGTGCACACGGTGTTCGGGAAGGTCACCAAGGGTATCGATGTCGTGCAGAAGATCCAGAAGGACGATGTGATGAATTCGGTTCGCGTCTCCTGAATCCACCGACAACCTGACTCTCGACGATGTCCCTCTATCCTGAAGACAAGAAAGCCGCGTTCATCGGCCTGATCGTCACGGCAGCGCTCCTCTTCACGATGTCGTTCACGATCGTGAAGCTCACGAACGCGAAGTATTCGAGGCACAAAGCCGAGGCGAAGGCGGGGGAGACCAAGTAGCGCGCCATCGCGGGCTGCCGGTTACCGGGATCGGTGACTGGTCGTTTCGAACCCCCGGGATGCTCATCTCGCTGAGAGAGCATCCCGGGGGTTCCGTTTACCCGTTACCAACAGCAGTGTCTGTGACTCGTGGCGGTTCTCACGATCTCCTGAGCCTAACGCCTCCTGACCCGGTCTCGATGCTGATCTCTCCCTTGCCATCGCCGATCGTCCCGGAGAGGTAGTCGTGTTCGGCCTTCTTGACCTGGATCGGGATGTCCGTATCGATGCCGCCGCTGCCCGTGTCGATGCGGATCGCGGCACCTAACGACTCCGGAATCCCGAGCGTCACACCGCCGGACCCGGACTCGATGTGAACGTCATCGACATCCGCGCGGAGATCGAGCTCCACCGAGCCGCTTCCGCTGTCGAGCTTGATCCGCTTCGACTGCACCTGACCGAGCCTGACGCTGCCCGAGCCCGTGTCCATCTCGAGCTCGTCGGTCACGATGTCCGATCCGCGCACGCGCCCCGAGCCCGTGTCCATCTTGAGGTAGGGCCCGCGGATGTTCATCACCTCCACACTGCCGGATCCGGTATCCAGGTCGACCTCGCCCTGGGCGTCGGTCACTTTCACTTCGCCGGATCCCGTGTCGAGCGAGAGTTTCCCGCGCGTGCGTGTCGAGGTCACCGGTGCGGCACTCACGTCGACGTACAGATCGCCGTCGACGTTCTCGATCTTCGCCTCCCCAACGCCAAGAAAGACGGAGACTCGTTTGCCTTTGGGCACGACGACGCGGACATCGGCGTAGGCTTCGAGGCCATCACCGCTCCCCACGATGTCGACGCTGCGGCCATCCTCATGGTGGTCGTCCCCAAACGTGCCGTCGTCGTCCACATGGAGCGTGGTCCGCGAGCGCCCGCGATACCACTCGCCCTGCCGGTACACGACCCGACGATCGGGATAGATGACACGCAGTGTCTCTCGGCCGCGGACGCGTCCGGTCTGGATGGTCAGCTTGGAGCCATCGGCGCCGCCGCGCGTCACCTCCACCGAGACGTCCGAGCCGGGGCCGCCTTCGACGCGCATGACACCGGCGATGTTGTAGACCGCGACGTCATTGCCGGGAATTGTGCGCCGCTCCGGCGTTTGGGCGATCAATGTGGTGGGCACGGTCACCACTATCGACACGAGCAACGGTTTCGCGAATCGCATGAGGGGGCGGGCGGCGGGTGACGGGCGACGGGCGCGGGGTGACGGGCGGCGGGCGACGGGAACAAGCGGTGTCATCCCGAGCGCAGCGAGGGATCGCAATTCTCCCGGTCGAGAGAGCCCTCTTTCCAGAAGACTACGATCCCTCGCCTATCGGCTCGGGATGACGACGGTTGAGACACTCCTAACGCGCGCGAGGTTTGTATGTGCCGTTGCGGAGCCGGTCGGTGGCAACTAAATTACCGACCAGTCAGTTATTTTAGCCGTACGCCGCAATGCCCAGCCGAACAAAACGCACCGCCACCGGTCCTCCCGCCCCGACCCAACGCTCCCCGCGGCGGTCCGGACCACGCTGGCGACGGCTTCCCGAAGAGCGCCCCCGCCAGATCCTCGAGGCCGCGCTCGATGTCTTCGGCGAGCGCGGCCTCGCCGGCGCGCGACTCGACGACATCGCCCGTCGCGCCGGGGTCTCGAAAGGCACGATCTATCTCTACTTCCCTAACAAGGAAGAGCTCTTCCGCGAGGTCGTCCGCGCCATCGTCGTCGACCGGCTCCGGCAGGCAGCCGCCGAGGCGGGCGAGGACAATCCGGTCGACGAGCTCAAACGATACCTGCGCGCCCACTGGAACTTCGTGCGGTCGCCAGAATTCCAGACCATCCAGAAGCTCGTCACGAGCGAGCTCCACAACTTCCCCGACCTCGCGGAGTTCTACGGTCGAGAGGTCGTGAAGCCCGCCAACGAGCTGATCGCCGCCAAGATCCGGCGCGGCATCGATCGCGGCGACTTTCGTCGCGTCGATCCGATCCTCGCGGCGCGATTCATGTCATCCACCACCATCACGCATTCCACGTGGTGCGCCCGTCGCCACGTCTTCAAGCTGCTCACCGACGTGACCGACGAGCAGGTGTTCGAGAGTCTCTCCGACTTTTTCTTCCACGCAATCCGCGCGACTCCAGCGGCGAATGCCGTCGAGTCGGTGTCTACACAATGACCGAGAACGTACCGACCACCAGCGTGCGGCAACGACGCCTACCCGTCCTGCTCCTCCCGGCTTTCGTCGTGGCGGTGGCCTTCGCGCCGGCGCGCGCTCAGACACCGGAGCCCGTGGCCGTCTCGCTCGGCGACGCGGCGCGGCTCGCCGCGAAGCAGAACGCCACCGTCGTCGCGGCGCGTTACCGCGCCGAGCAGGCGGACGCGCGGGTCACCCAGCGTCGTGCCGACCTCCTGCCCAACTTGTCGGCGTCGGCGCTCGAGAACGGCCGCACCATCAACACGGCAACGTTCGGCATCGAGTTCCCGGCCCCGCCGGGCCAGCCGCCGGTGTTCGATCCGGACGGCCAGATCATCGGGCCGGTGAACATCCTGGACGCACGCGCGCACTTCTCGCAGTCGCTATATGACGCGGGCGCGTTCGGTCGTGTGAAAAGCGCCCGCACCGCCGCCGCCGCGAGCGATCTCGACACCGAAGCAGCGGCAGATCAGGCCGCCGCGACCGCGGCCACCGCGTACGTCCGCGCGGCCCGCGCGGACGCGCAGCTCGGTGCGCGAATCGCCGACTCGGTGCTCGCCGAAGACCTGTTGCGCATCGCCCGCGAGCAGTTGACCGCCGGCGTTGGCGTCGGGCTCGACGTCACGCGCGCACAGTCGCAGCTCGCGGCCGTTCGCGCTCAGCTCATTCTGGCCAGAAACGACCGCGGCCGCACGCGGCTCGATCTGCTGCGGACGCTTGGCCTGCCGCTCGACACGCGCCTAACGTTGACGGACTCGCTCGCCGGGCTGTGGACGGACGAGACGCTTCCCGACGAGAACACCGCCGTTGCGCAGGCGCTTCGGTCGCGGGCCGATCTGCGAAGCCTCGACGAACAGTGGGCGGCGATCGGCCAGCAGGCGAGCGCCGTGCGCGCCGAGCGACTCCCCAGCGTCTCGGCCTTCGGGGACTATGGCACGGTGGGCAAGAACGGTGGGTCGTTACTGCCAACGTACAACTGGGGCGTGCAACTCTCGGTGCCGATCTTCGACGGCCTCCGGCGCGAAAGCCGGGTGGAAGAACAGACCGCGTTGCAGCACGAGGTCGACGTCCGGAGGCGCGATCTTCGCGAGCAGGCATCCGTCGAGGTGAGAACCGCCCTACTCGACCTCGCCTCGGCGCGCGAAGCGGTCGCGGCAACGCAGGAGCGCGTCAGCCTCGCCGAGCAGGAAGTCTCACAGGCCAGCGAGCGCTTCCGCGCCGGCGTCGCTGGCAACGCCGACGTGTTCACCGCGTCGGTTTCGCTGAATGGAGCGCGCACGCAGGCGGTCGACGCGCTCGCCGCATACCAGACTTCCCGCATCGCCCTCGCTCGCGCGCAGGGCAGTGCCCGGGAAATTCGCTGACTTCTGCATAACGACAGATCCATGGCCACCGCAATCGAAACCGAGTCCGGTCCATCCGGCCTTCGCGCGGAACCGACCGCTGAGCCCCCAAAGCCATCGCGCCGCAAGTTCATCGTCCTTCCAATCATCGTACTGCTCGGGCTCGCCGGCATCATCTGGGGCGTGCGGAAGTGGACGTACGGGCGCTCGCATGAATCCACCGACAACGCGCAGGTCGACGGGCACATCGTGCCGGTGCTCGCAAAGGTCGGCGGGTACGTCACGGCCGTACGCGTTGCCGAGAACGTCCATGTGAAGGAAGGGGATGAAGTCGTCCACATCGACGACGCCGAATACAAGGTCAGGCTCGCCCAGGCGGATGCCGATCTTGCCGCCGCGCGGTCGCTCGCGGGCGGACGCGGCGTCACCGGGCAGGCCGAGGCCCAGGTGCAGACCGCCTCGAGCCAGCGGCAGGTCGTCGACGCCCAGATCGCCGCGGCCGAGGCGAATCGCCAGAAGGCCGTGTCGGATCTCGCGCGCCTCAAGGACCTCGCGGACAAGCAGATCGTGTCTCGGCAGCAGCTCGACGGCGCGCAGGCGGCCGCCGATGCCGCGACGGCCAATCTCGAAGCGGTCCGCCGTCAGGCGACCGCTGCCGGCGCCGGAATCGTGAATGCCGAAGCCGGTGCGCGTTTCGCGCAGGCACGGCTCGGCGGAGCACAGTCGGCACGCGACAACGCGGCGCTCCAGCTCTCGTACACGTCGGTCACGGCTCCGATGTCCGGCATCGTGTCGCGGAAACAGGTCGAGGTCGGCCAGCTCGTTCAGCCGGGCC
>Ga0207648_10007491_pt1 | contig 10723 bp, 9 predicted proteins | sample KBSMisM32_FD_184310 | JGI IMG/M metagenome (GOLD analysis project Ga0207648, IMG submission 184310) | Miscanthus rhizosphere microbial communities from Kellogg Biological Station, Michigan, USA - KBS Miscanthus M3-2 (SPAdes) (version 2) | ecosystem: Host-associated > Plants > Roots > Rhizosphere... | reverse complement strand
GTCGGCCAGCATCTCCCGATAGTTCTCCAGGCCGATCCACGAGAATGTGGGGCTTCCAAGCTGGTAGTCGGTGAACGACAGCGCGATGACGCCAAGCAGTGGTCCGAGCAGCAGAAGGCACATCAGTATCAAGGCGGGCGCCACCATCGCCAGTGCCGGTCGTGCACGACTCGCGCCTTGCGCCCGTGCCGGCGTGATTGCCGCCGGACGGCGTTCGGAGGGAGGCGCGGTCGCGGTGAGTGTATCAGCCAACGGCTTGCTCCAGCACGCGTCCGCTGCGAAGTAGCGCGGCGACCTCTGTACGTTTGCCGGCGGCGTCGAATATTCTTGCAGCGTTGGCCGAGTAAGTGAGGTGGATGCTGCTTCCAATCGCGGGCAGCTGCCGGTCGGGATTGAGGCGCGCGAGCAACGGAAGATCGATCCGATCGACCTTGACGTGAACGAATGCCTCCGAGCCGAGGTGCTCAAGATGCACCACGGTGCCGGAAATAGTGGTGCCGGAAATGGCGCTCGGGCCCGCGCCGAGCTCCATGCGCTCGGGACGCACGCAGACCGAGCAGTGGCCCGCCGGGGCCGACGTGCTCAGGCCAAGCGGCCGTCCCAAGATCTCTACTCCGCCGTCTTCGCGGATGACGCCGGGCATGGCGTTGATCTTGGGACTGCCGACGAACTCCGCGCCGCGGATGTCTTGCGGGTTTTCGTAGACCTCGGCGGGCGTACCGACCTGAACTATATGCCCCTCGATCATGACAGCGATACGACTCGACATCGTCATCGCCTCGGCCTGGTCATGGGTCACGTAGACAAAGGTGGCTTTCAACTGGCGATGTAACTGGGCGAGTTCGGTGCGCATATGAACGCGCAGCTTGGCGTCCAGGTTGGACAGCGGCTCGTCGAACAGAAACCCGAGCGGCTGACGCACGATGGCGCGTCCGACCGCAACGCGCTGCCGCTGGCCGCCCGACAATTGTCCCGGCTTGCGCCTGAGCAGACTTGAAAGTTCGAGCTGAGCGGCAACCCGCTCGACCTCCTCGCGGATCCCGCGTTCGGTGCGGGCGCGTCCGGGCAGGAGCCTGCCGAGTAGGGGCGTGCGCGCAAGCGCGGAATGGCGTCGCATCCGCAGCGGCACGGCAATGTTGTCGAATACGGTGAGGTGCGGATACAGCGCGTAGGACTGGAACACCATGGCAAGATTGCGGGCGCTGGGACGAACCCCGTCGACGGACACGTCCCCGATGCGTACTTCGCCTGATGTCTGCGGCTCGAGACCCGCAATGACGCGCAGCAATGTCGACTTGCCGCATCCCGAGGGGCCGATCAGCGCGATGAACTCGCCGTCCTCGATCGCAAGATCGATCCCCTTCAGAATTTCCGTCGAGTCGAAAATCTTGCGGACGGCCTTAAGCTCAATCTTTGCCATTTCGCCGGTGCCCCAACTGCAATACAGCAACGGGCCGATGATTAGGGGCGGCGCTTGACAGTCACATAACAGTCAAAGGATTTTCCTATATTAAACCCAGGCTTTGCCTCTGGCTCATTTCCGGACACGCCGGCAGCGAATGGTCCAATAGCTTGAATTAAAGTGGCTTGAATCGACGTGGCTTTGACGTCTTCGCGGGTGCGCGCTGTGAACGCGGTCTTTGAGGCCGGAAATTTTTCGGCTGCGGCAAGACGTCTCGGCGTCTCGCAGCCCTCGGTCGCGCAGCTGGTTCGTGAACTCGAGGCCGAGTTCGATGTCAGGCTTTTTGAGCGGCATGGCCATAGTCTGGTGGCAACCCCGCTTTGCCGTCAGCTCTATGCGGCGACCAACCGAATCGAGGCGATGGAAGCCGATGCGGTCGCGATTCTTGAGCAGCGCGAGGAATTGGCGGGAGGTGAGCTTCGCGTCGGGCTCGGCAATTCGATGCCGGGAATGGCGCTGATTTCTTCATTCAAGGGGCTCTATCCGAAAATCCAGATCCGCGTTGAAATCGGTAACTGGTCGGACATCGTGGCCGCCGTCATCGATCGGCGCGTCGACGTTGCCGTACTCCCCGAGGTGCCGCAGGATCGCCGATTTCGATCCGAAGTTTGTCTGAGCCAGCGGGTCGTTGCGATTTGCCATCCCGCGCATCCCCTGAATCGGAGCCAGGTGTCGATATCAGAGTTGACGCAATACCCTCTCGTATTTCGCACCGGCAATTCCTCAACCCAGCGCGTCGTAGACAAGGCGTTCCGCGCAGCCGGATTGCGGCCGGAGCCCGCGATCGTCGTCAATACAAGGGAAGGCATGCTGGAGGCGGTAGCGAACCAGCTCGGCGTCGGGTTCATCTGGGAGCACGGCTCAAGCCGCATCGACCGGATCGCGAAAGTTGTGGTGTCGGAAATGGACGTTGAACTTCCCGAGTATATTTTCTCGCTGATCGGCGCGAAGGGAAAACTCGTGGAGTTGTTTTTTCACTCGCGCAATCTGTTGCCGTAGGGGTCGCGAGACACTGGCGACCATCGCGCTGGACCATTTTCGAATTAGTCATTTTTGAAGATACGATTGCAGTCATCCGCCTGTCGTAAAACCTTCGGTTCAGGGTCAAGTTGAGCGGGCACCCTTCGTCACGATTCGACGAGGGTGTTCGAAATGCCGGTTGCAATACGCCAAGGACGAGGGCTCACCAGACGCAAGCTGCTGGTCCGCTCAGCATCGACGGTCGCGCTGGCGGGGTTGGGCGGTTTCGCGATGCCCTATCTGAGCCGCGCTGCGGATCGCCCGCGGATCGAAGGCGGAATTGCATCGGGCGACGTCGCAGCCGATTCCGCGGTCATATGGGCGAGAGCCGATCGGGCCGCACGGATGGTGGTGGAGTGCGCGACCGACGACAGCTTCAAGGCCATCCTTGGCGCCGCTTCGGCGGACGCCTTGCCGGACTCAGATTTCACGTCGAAGCTGCTGCTCCACGGACTTCCTCCCGGGCAGGATATTTTCTATCGCGTGCGCTTTGAGAATATCGCGGAGGCCGGGATCTCAGGCGACACCCAGGTCGGGCATTTCCGTACCGCACCGGTAGAACGTCGCTCGGTTTCGTTCGCCTGGTCCGGCGATACCGCGGGCCAGGGCTGGGGTATCGATCCCGCGCGCGGCGGCATGCGTACCTACCGGACCATGCTCGAGAACCGGCCGGATTTCTTCATCCACTGCGGCGACCACATTTATGCGGATTGTCCGATCGAGGCCGAGTTGAAACTATCAGATGGAAATTCCTGGCGGAATATCGTCACGGAAGAAAAATCCGCGGTCGCGCACAGCCTGGCGCAGTTTCGCGGCAATTACAAATATAACCTGCTCGACGAGAATTTACGCGTCTTCAATGCGCAGGTGCCGATGCTCGCGCAGTGGGACGATCATGAAGTGACCAACGACTGGTCGCCGATCGGCACCGCCGACGAGACCGGTTATGCCGAGGACGGCACCTCTCGTCTGGTGGCGCGGGCAGCCCGCGCGTTTCACGAATTCATGCCGATCCGCACGACGTCAGCGCAGGCTGGCCGGATCTACCGCAAGGTCAGCTATGGGCCCCTGCTTGACGTCTTTCTGATCGACATGCGCAGCTACCGTGATTCGACATTCAACAGGCGCGGCGACGGCAACGACGCCTGCATCCTCGGACCGCTCCAGCTGGCCTGGCTGAAGCGCGAACTCGCGGCATCCGAAGCGACCTGGAAGGTGATCGCGGCGGATATGCCGATCGGTGTGATCAGCGAAGATGCGATTGCGCTGGGCGATGGCCTGCCGGAGCGGCGCGAATGCGAGATTGCCGATTTGCTGTCGTTCATGAAGCGCGCGGGCATCAGGAACACGGTCTGGCTCACCGCCGACATGCACTACACGGCCGCGCACCTCTACGATCCGAACCGCGCGGTATTCCAGGATTTCGAGCCGTTCTGGGAATTCATTTCCGGCCCGTTGCACGCGGGGACATGGGGTCCGGGCCCACTGGACAACACCTTTGGGCCTGAGGCCAAGTTCCAGAAGGGCTGCAGCGAAGAGCAGGGCGAAAACCTCGCGCCTTGTTTCGGGCTGCAGTTCTTCGGTCGAGTCGACATCGACGGGCAGTCGCAAGTCATGACGGTGACTTTGAAGGACGTCGACAATCGCGATCTGTGGTCGGTCGATATCGAGCCGCGGCCGGACGCGCGGGCGGCCCGAACGCTGGCCCGGCATTTCTGACCTGACGCGCCTACCCTAATTGTCGCTGACCGCGCGCTTGCGTGATCGCGAATTGTCGTACGACCCGGAACCGGGAATCCGCGTCGTCCTGACGGAACAACGCGATCCTGTCGATCGCGAGTGACGTGAGGCCAAGCGCGGCAAAATGATCGCGCAGCATCGCCAGCAAGGTTTCGCGGCGCTCGGTGCCGACGCGGCCTGTCAGCGTCATGTGAAAGCGGAAGTCGTCCATCACATAGGGATACCCCCAGCGATCGAGATGTTCGCGCTGCTTCGGCGTCAGCTGGGAAGGATTTCGCCGTGCGCGGTCCGCCTCAGTGAGCGGCGCACGGAACGAATCGAACGCGCTGACGCAATCGGCCGCGAGCCGGATCAACTCTGCCGGCGGTTCGGCCGGGATCACGGCGATGAAGCCGCTGATCGAACCGACAACCGGCCTGATCACCGGAATCGCCCGAGGCGTTGCGGCGAACGCCTCACAGGCAGAAATCAGCTCGGCCTCGGTCCTGCCGGGCCCGAGCGACAGCGGCGCCTTCAGCGTGGCATGAAAGCCGTATTTACGGGGATCGCCGGTCAGCCCGCGCCAGTCCGGCGCGGCCTGCAGGATGTCTTCCGGAAAGGGCAGGTCCTTGCCGGTGAAGGCGTCATAGCCGAGCAGCGCTGCGCCGAAGCGATCGAGGCCGCTTCCGGGCGCCGGGGCATAGTAGATCGCGTAGCGCGGATGGTCGGCCATTTCAGCAGAATAGAGCCCGCTCACGCCGCCGCAACCGCCTTGCGCGGCGCGGCTGTGAACCGGATCAGGCGATCGGCTTCGGTGAGATGAACCAGGCGTCCCGCGGCGATGACGCCGACGATACGTGGCCGCAGCGGCACTTCGTCATTGACGAGAATGACATCGGCGCGCCGGCCTTCGGCAAGGACACCACGATCGGCCAGGCCGGCGGCGCCGGCCGGGCTTGCCGATATCAGGTCCCAGGCTTTGGCAAGCGGCAATATGCCATCGGCCGCGAGGCGGAACGCGGCCAATAGCTGCGCCGGATAGTAGTAATCGGAAGCAAGCACCGAGCACAGGCCCTTGGCGATCATGTCGGCCGCCTTGGTCCAGCCGGTATGGCTGCCGCCGCGCACGACATTGGGGGCGCCGAACACGATGAAGTCGCCGGCTTCGGCTGCTTCGCGCGCGGTCTCCTCGTTGACCGGAAATTCGGCAATGCCGACGCCTTGCGCCCGGAAAGCCTTTCGCATCGCAGGAGTGCCGTCATCATGCGACAGCATTCTGACGCCGGCCGCTCGCGCCGCTTGCGCCAGCCGTGCGATCGATGCCGGGACCTCGGGTCCGCGCGAGACAACGCGCTGGACCAGTTGGTCGAAGGCCTCACTCGTAAGACCGGTACGTTCGATCATGCGGTTGCGCTTCTGCGGCTTCGCAAGGCTGGCGACCGTGGAATCCATGTGGTCGTTGAACGCGAACAGGTCGATCCGTCCGTCGGAAAGCCACTGGCTGATCTCGGCCTCGGCATCGAGATTGTAGGTCTCGTGGCGGAGATGGAAGCGGGTGTCCGCCGCCAGTTTCGGCCTCAGGATCTCGATATTTTCGAGCAACTGGCGGGCATTATCGGCGCTGCGCAGGCCGGGCTCCCACGACCAGGTCGTGGCATGAAAGACCGTGGTGATGCCGTTTGCGATCGCCTGCCGGTCGCTGTCGACCAGCGCCACATCGACGGGAAAATCGACGCCGGGACGGGGCATCATCTGCCGCTCGAAGGCGTCGCCATGCAGGTCGATAATACCTGGCAGCACCTTCAGGCCGCTTGCGTCGATGCCGGGCGAACCTCGTTCCGCCGCCGAATCCACCGCGACGATGTCGCGCCCTGCGACGCGCAACGAGATTTCAACAAACTCTCCGCCAACAAGCGCCTGGCCGCCTTCGATTGATAGATTGGTCATGACACCACGCTTCGTTGTCTTGTCTGCGTACGTCCAGAGGCCGCGCACTTATCGAGGAAGTCTTCGGCGGCCAGTTTACGGAAATCGGGCAGGGCGCGGCGCAGCGCTTCATGGTCCCAGTCCCACCAGGCGAGTTCCGACAGGCGGGTTGCGACATCTTCCGGAAACCGGCGCCTGACGATCCGCGCCGGATTTCCGGCGACGATGATGTAGGCCGGAACGTCCCTCGTCACGATTGCGCCTGCCGCGATGACCGCGCCGGTGCCGACATTGCGGCCCGGCAAGACCACGGCGCCGTGCCCGATCCAGACGTCATGGCCGATGTCGACGTGGTGGCTGCGGCGCCACGCGAAAAACTCCGTATCGTCGTTTTCCTGCGGAAAATACGTGCTGGCGCGATAGGTGAAATGCGCCTGCGAAGCCCGCTGCATGGGGTGATTGCTCGGATTGATCCGCGTCATCGCCGCGATCGAGCAGAATTTTCCGATCGTCGTATAGGTGATCTGCGCGTCATTCACGACGTAGGAATAGTCGTCCATCGTCACTTCATGCAGGATCGTGCGCGCGCCGACCTCGCAATAGGTGCCGAGCCTGACGTCGTGCAGTTTCGCGGATGGATCGATGGTCGGTTCGACGGAGAGCATTTTGCCGGCCATGCGAATTCTCGTGAGCGAAACAGAGCAGTTGAAGGGTCCGGACGTCATCGATTGGCTTGATGACAGTGTCGTGACAAATGGATGACAGATAGCCCGCTGTGGACGGCGCGTGCGCCGCGGCACGACTGTCACACAACTGTTGAATCCAGACGCTAGCGATGGGGGCAAACAAGCGCTCTGGAGCATTGCATGCTGGTGGTGGAAGGGTTGACGTGCCGTTTCGGCACGAAAGCCGCGGTCGACAATGCGTCATTCTCAATTGCGCCCGGCGGCTTTGTCGGTGTGATCGGCCGTTCCGGCGCCGGCAAGTCGACGCTGCTGCGGATGGTCAATCGCCTCGCCGAGCCGTCCGAGGGACGCATCCTGTTCGAAGGCGTTGACGTCACGGCGTTGCGTGGCAGGGAACTGCGGCAATGGCGTGCACGGTCGGCGATGATCTTTCAACAGTTCAATCTGGTTGGCCGGCTCGATGTACTGACCAACGTGCTGATGGGAAGACTGGCTGATATTCCCTCCTGGCGTTCGCTGACGCAGCTTTGGCCGGAACAGGACAGGGCGCTGGCGATGTCGGCGCTCGAACAGTTCGACATGGGTTCATTCGCGGCGCAGCGAGCCGATCAGCTATCGGGCGGCCAGCAGCAGCGCGTCGCCATTGCGCGCGCGCTGGTGCAGAACCCGGAAATGATTCTTGCCGACGAGCCGATCGCGTCACTCGATCCCCGCAATACAAGGGTGGTCATGGACGCCTTGCTGCGCATCAACAAGCACTTCGGCATCACCGTGATCTGCAACCTGCATTCGCTGGACCTGGCGCGCACCTATTGCGACCGCCTGATCGGCATGTCGGCCGGCCGGGTGGTGTTCGACGGTGCGCCGGCGATGTTGACCGATCAAATCGCGCGCGAGCTCTACGATCTTGAGGCCAACGAAGTGATGGGCGCCACGTCAGGCGAGGCGCCCGTCGATTCATCCATTCCGGCCCTCGGCTCTGCCGCAGCGGCCTGAGTACTTGCTTCCAGTCATCAGTGCGCACTGCGGAGTACCGCAGGCGATCGACTTCTGCATCAGAAAAGAGAGGGTGTCATGATCAACCGTCGTATCATTATCGCCAGTGCCGCGGCGCTGGCCTTCACGGCTACCGCCGCTTCGGCGCAGGACTGGAAGAGCAAGTATCCCGAGCTGACCTTCGCGGTGGTGCCGGCCGAGAACGCCTCCGGCGTTACCGAGCGCTGGACCCCGTTCGTCACTTATCTGTCCAAGGAACTCGGGGTGAAGGTCAATCTGCGCATCGCCAACGACTACGCCGCGGTTATCGAAGGGCAGCGCGCCGGCAACATCCATATCGCTAGCTACGGCTCGGCGTCGTTTGCGCGTGCGCGGCTGACCGGCGTCAAGACCGATGCCTTCGCCAACGACATCAATGCCGACGGCAGCACCGGCTACTATTCGGTGTTCTTCGTCAAGGCCAGCAGCCCGTACAAGTCGGTCGACCAGCTCAAGGGAAAGAATCTCGGCCTGGTGGATCCGAATTCCACCTCGGGTAACAACGTTCCCCGCTTCGAACTCGACAAGCTCGGCATCTCGGACGCCGACGGCTATTTTGGCAAGGTCGTCTTCACCGGCAGCCATGAAAACGCAATGCTGGCGCTGACGCAGGGCACCGTTGATGTCGCGGCCAACCAGTGGACGACCGACGACGATTCAACGCTTGCACAGATGCTGCACAAGGGGATGCTGAAGAACACCGACGGCACGCCGATGAAGAAGGATGATTTCCGGATCATCCACAAGTCGGCCCCGATCCTCAACGGGCCCTATGCGTACAGCTCCGAATTGCCTGATGACCTCAAGGCCGCGATCGCCAAGGCGTTCGCTGACAGCCCGACCAAGGACAAGGCCGCGTTCGATCGCCTGTCCGACGGCCAGAAAAAGGCTTTCAATCCCGCCACGACCAAGGATTGGGACGGCATGATCGACCTGATCAAGTTCGTCGACAATCTCCGCAAGAAGAAGGCGTCCTAAGCGTAGCGTAGAAACTGAAGCCGGGTCGCTACGACCCGGCTTCTTTCTTTATTCACCGCCAATGACGATGCAGGTGCAATGACCGTCGCCGTTCCCCTGTTGCCGAGCCAGCAGCTTGCCGCGCTGAGCGACGCCTACCGTGCGGCGATCACGGACCGGACCGTGCTCCTCGTCGGCTCGGCACCCAGCCTCACGCTGGGCATGGTCGACCCGATCGCGGAGCTCGCCCCCATCGCCGAGGAGCGACGGATCGGGTTCCACGTGGATGGCTGCGTCGGCGGGTGGTTCCTGCCGTGGGTCGAGCAGCTCGGCGAGCCGGTGCCGCTGTGGGACTTCCGCGTCCCGGGCGTCACGACCATCTCAGCCGACCTCCACAAGTTCGGCTACACGGCGAAGGGCGCCTCGGTGGTCATGTCGCGCGACCACGACGTGTTCGAGAACCAGCCGTTCAAGTTCGGTGGCCCGCAGCGCCCCGACGACTGGTACGTGACGCCGTCGATGACCGGCACTCGGCCGGGAGGCGCCATCGCGGCCGCCTGGGCGGTGCTCACGTATCTCGGCGAGGCGGGCTATCTGGATCGGACCCGAAGGACGCTTGCGTATCTCAAGCGCTGGTGGGCCGGCATCGAGGCGATCGACGGCCTCCGCGTCATGGGCCGGCCGGTGATGGGCGTGTTCGCGGTCACGTCCGACACGCTCGACATGTTCGCGATCGGCAAGGGCATGGAGGAGCGAGGCTGGCTCGTCTTCGCCGACAGTCATCCGATCCCCGCGCTGCGCTACATGCAGTCGCCGGGGCACGAGCCGTTCGTCGATGCCTACCTCGCGGACCTGCGGGAGGTCGCCGACCTCGTCCGCAGCGGGCGGCTCACCAGTGACGGCGGGAGGGCGCGCTACACGTGACGGCAAGACTCACGATCCGGGGTGTCCGGCTGATCGACGGCATCGCGGACGAAGCACGCGCGAACGTCGACGTGACGGTCGAGGACGGGCGGATCGCCGCCATCGGCGCGGCCACCGAGGTCCCGCCGCCCGACGGCACGACGATCATCGACGGCGCCGGCCAGACCCTCCTTCCGGGACTCATCGACTGCCACAGCCACTACCCGATCGACACCACGGTGGACGATGGCTTCGAGTCGTTCCGCCACGACCACGACACGCTCATCGTCCTGCGGGCGGCCGGGGCGGCCCGGCGGGCGCTGGAGTCCGGCGTCACGACGACGCGCAGCGCGGGCTCCCCGGGTGCGTTCGACTACATGCTCCGCGACGCGATCACCGCGGGCTTCGTCCAGGGACCCCGGATCCTCGCGGCAGGTCCGGCGATGACCATCACCGGCGGCCACGGCTGGCCGTTCGGGCGCGAGTGCGACAGCGTCACGGAGTTCATCCGCGGCGTCCGGGCCAACGTCCGCGACGGCGCCGAGGTCATCAAGGCGGTCGCCAGCGAGGCGGCGATGCTGTCGGGCTGGGACCAGGGCGCCGGTGGCGCCGAGATGACCGAGGACGAGCTCCGGGCGGTCGTCGATGAGGCGGCCCGGCTGCATCGGCGGGTGCTGGCGCATGCCCAGGGCGGCGAGGCCGTCCGGCGTGCCGCGCGGGCCGGTGTGGCGAGCGTCGAGCATGCGTTCCTGGCCGAGGAGGCGGACCTCGAGGTGCTCAAGGCGAGCGGCGCGACGCTCGTGCCGACCCTGAGCGTCACGGATGTCTGGCGCACGATCGAGGGCCTGACGCCCGTCTCGAGGTCCCGCCAGGACTACATCGAGCCGCTCCACCGGCGGTCGTGCGAGACGGCCATCCGCATGGGCATCCCGATCGCCACTGGTACCGACTGTGGCGTCCGCGGCGTGACCTCCGACATGGTCGCCCGTGAGGTGCGGCTGATCCACGAGCACGG
>Ga0207648_10007490_pt1 | contig 10724 bp, 7 predicted proteins | sample KBSMisM32_FD_184310 | JGI IMG/M metagenome (GOLD analysis project Ga0207648, IMG submission 184310) | Miscanthus rhizosphere microbial communities from Kellogg Biological Station, Michigan, USA - KBS Miscanthus M3-2 (SPAdes) (version 2) | ecosystem: Host-associated > Plants > Roots > Rhizosphere... | reverse complement strand
CAGGGGCAAGCAAAACCGGCTGTCCCGCATCTTCCATTTCGGCGCCGAAGATACCTGGCACCAGAATGCTGGAGATGATCCGCATCAGCCGGGAACCGTTTCGGCGAAAACCTCAAACAGAAGCGCGGTAAATCGCTCTTGGTCCGCCGGGCTGACCACGCCTTGAAAGAAGTGCAGCGATACCGCCGCCTCATGGCCCATGTCCATCACATGCAGGAACAGCGGCGAGGAACGGCGCGGCCAGCTTTGCGGCGGCAAGGTCGCGACATCCGGCGGCCAAGGCAGCGCCGCGGTGGTGTCGGGCCCGGCCTTTTTCTCGGCGCGCTCCCGCGCCGTCCCCATGGTGTAATAGTTGAACACTGCCGGAATCTTGTTGGGATAGTCCGCCACTTCGATGCCGGGCCGCACGCAATGCGGCGCCCAGAAATGCAGACTGGGAATGCGCAAGGCCCGCGCCGTGTCATACTCCGCCAGGATACCGCGCATGATGGTTTCGAAATCGCACGCAACGGGCGCATGGATTTCCACCGCGTCGGCGCAGAACATCAGGCCGACAGTGTTGGATAGCTCCAGCGCCGTGCGCTTGTCGCCCAGAATGCGAATCGCAAAGCGCTCCATACCCGACCAGCGCGCCATGGCGATGGAGAAAACCGTCAGATAGATCAGGAACGGCGTGACCTTCCATTGCTCTGCCAGGGCGCGCACCCTGTCTAATATGCGACAGGGGATGGTGAAATTTTTAACAATGCGGATGCCATTGCCCCATAGCAACGGCGCCCCATCCGCGGGCGCCTTCATGGTGGGCTGCTCATGATACCAGCGCCGCCAATGTTCGATCAGCTGCGCGCCTGGAGCGGTTTCCAGAAAATTCCGCTCCGCCAGGGAATAGTCGTTATAGGCCAAGGACGGCGCCGCCTGTGGTGCGCCATGGTCCAAGACATCGTGGAGTTCATCCAGGATGATATTGCGGGTTCCCGCATCCGCGATCATATGCGCGGATGACAACACACCCACACTCTCGCCATGCGGCAAGGCAAAGACCTTGGCCTGGGTCAGCCATTGCCCTTCGATCAAATTCACCTGGGCGCAGAAGTCCTGCGCGGCTTTGGCCGCGGCCTCGCCCGCCACATCCGGGCTCAAATGGCGCAGATCTTCCTGCTCGATCACAAAAGAGTCCGCAGGATTGAGAAAAGCCGAAAGAACGCCGTCACGCATTTCAAAACGGGCCCGCAGGGCATCGTAACGCGCCATCACCTGATGGATGGCGGCGGTGACGGCGTGCGCATCATGGCGGAATTTTCCCACCATGCCGATGTTGAGGGCGATGGGCTCTCCCTCTTGTGCGCCGCCTGCAAATGCCCGCCACATCTCCTGCGCCACCGATGGCCTGGGCGGACCGCTGACGCCGCCCGCGGCGCGCAAGCCGCGCGCTGCGGTGCGGGTTTGAAGATATTCGACGATCTGCGACCGCCGCGCGCGCAGGCTTTCCTTATCGGCTTCTGTCAGTGCGTGTTTGGGCGAGCGATAGCGGATTTCCCCATCGGTCAGGGACAAAAGAATGCCGCGGCTTTCCAGCCCTGCAATCAGCTTACCGATGGTCATGGCCGAAGCGCCCGCATATCCATGCGGTTATGCCATGACAGAGAAGATTGGGAAATATTACATCAACCCGCCCGGAATGGCGGCGATCTGGTTCTCCCAGCTCAGCTCATTCTCGGAACGGCGCGGTGTGTAATGGCAAAGGCCCATGACAAAAGTGGGCTCACCGGCGTCATTGGCCAGAGGCACGAACAGGTTTTCGGCATCGAGGTATTCGCGGCCATTGATATGAACCCGGCCCAGGAAACGCAGCGGCTTGCCACCATCCAGGATCAGGTCGCCGCATTCAATCCAGCGCGGCAGATGCTCCGCCGGCACGCTTTCATCGAAGGTGCGGCCGGTTTGATGGCCCGCGACCTCCGTCACTTTGGTGCCGACAAGCCGCCAAGTGTAGCGCGACGGATTCAGCGAGACTCGCTGGAACATGACGATATCGCGCAGAAAATCCTTGAGGTCGCGAGGGGTGATTTCGGAGCGCAACGGCATGGGACGGCCGGCGGACTTTTGTTGCCACAGGGACAGGAAATCCTCGTAACAGGTCTCATGGAATGCGAGTGATGGATCGCAGAAGTGGAACCACTTCTGCTCCGCGGCCTTCCGGTTAAGGGCTTGGGCGGCAGCTAGGACATTCATGCTGCAAGCTTGATGGAAAATCATAAACAGTCGGTAAAGTATCCTTATGGATGGTGCTGAGGCCCTAGAATCAGCGATAATTGCAATCTGGTGTTGTAGCCGAAGCGTTTCCGATCTCTTCGTTGTACAAGGCCAAGGCGTTCACAACTTGCGGGGAATCGATAATAGCCAGCAATTTCAGCCCGGTAGTCGAACGGAACTTGCGGGACCTCCCCTATAAGGAGTGTTCCTAATTGTTCACCATAGCCAGTAACCTCATCCTGGGTAGATCATTCCTGGCCGACCGAACCACCTATATGGTTTGGAAATTCTTAAGAGCACGATACTCAGATGGCACAGTCTCATAGACGGTTGGCGCAGGACGAAGAGCTCCGCGCCGCTCGGCACGGCAAATACAAGCTGGATGAGCTGGATCCCGCGCGGATCGCCAAACATCTTGTGCTGTTCCAGCCGACCGAAGGGGGCGTGGCGGACGTACTGGCAAAGGCCCGGCTCAGCATCCCCGGCATCGCCCAAACCGAGGAAGTCCTTCGCGTCGTCCGCTATAACCCGTTTTGCATCATGGGGCTTGCCCGCAAGTCAAAGTTTGATCCCCAGACCGCTGAGGCCGAAGGCTTCATAGGCGTGTTGCCGCTGACCCAGCTGGGCCTGCAAACCCTGGCGCTGGGATCCTTCAATGCCACCAGCCCCGACTTGCGCCTGATCTGCCAGCCGGAGGAAAGACCGGCGGGATTCTATATGTGGGCGGTCTTTGCGCCGGGCCCCTTGGCGGCCGGCATCGCTCTCTTTATGGAACGGATCTCGTCGCCCCTTTATGCCGGCGTCAGCCTTTATTCCCGGCCGAACACGGACATCGGGCGCAGATATAATGAGGTTTTGGGGCTGACTCAGGGCGTCGCGATCGACGGCATCGAGGCGCCCAATATCTGGATATTCCCGCGCACCGCCAAGCTGCCGATCTATGACAGCTACGTTCCTCATTCCGGCAAAAACGACATCGGCATTACCGTCGCCAGGACGTTTGACGATCTGATGCGGGTCGCCGCTATCCGCAACTCCGTCTATGTCGGCGAACAGGAATGTCCCTTTGACGAGGAATATGACGGCAACGACCTGTCGGCCACCCACCTGCTGGCCTTCATCGGTGATGAGCCGGTCGGTTGCCTGCGGCTGCGCTTTTTCGCAGATTTTGCGAAATTCGAACGCATGGCGATCCGGAAGGAATTCCGGAAATCTCACGCCGCCATCCAGTTGGCGCGCGCGGGTTTCAAGCTTTGCCAGAAAAAGGGTTATGCCCGCGTCTATGGCCATGTTCAGGAAAAGCTGGTGCCGTTTTGGAGCAGATTCGGTTTCCGCATGCGGGAAAACACAAGGCGCTTTACATTTTCCGATTTCGAATATGTCGAGATCGTTGCCGACATTGAGCGCGATCCCGCAGCGGTGACGCTGGAGGCCGATCCTTATGTCTTAATACGCCCGGAAGGACGCTGGCATGTGCCCGGTATTTTGGAGCGATCGGCTGCCAGGCCGGCGAGCAAGAGTCCCGTCGGCAAGAACCGATAATTTGTCAGTTGGCGGCGCGGCTTCGACGGGGGACCTCCAGCCTCCGGTTGCTTGCGGGTGGCCGGTCCAGTAGTTTGCGCCGCAGCAAACAGAGGCTTCGGGGCACCCTGTTTGCGACCCTGTCATGCCGCGTCTGTACTGAGGGATGGAATGGATTTTCATAGCCTGATCGCGGCCCTGCCCGGGAAAAAAAGCGCGGTCTATAGCTTTGAGCGCGGCAAGGCGGTCCGTCATCCTCACGCAGCTTTGCACGAAGACGCAGCAAGGGTGCGCGAAGATCTGCGCGCCTGGGGCGTGAAAGCAGGCACCCGCGTCGGCATCTATGCCCCCAATTCCTATCACTGGCTGGTTCATGACATCGCGCTGATCGGGCTGGGCGCGATTTCCGTGCCTTTCACCGACGATTTCGCCGGCAAGATCAATCAAGAGCTGCTGGACGCATACAATATCGCCCTACTGCTGATCTCCAAAAGAGATGCGCGGCTGTTTCCCAACAAGCCGGCCCATGTCGCTTTCCTCGACGGTGACAATGAGGGTGTCCGCGTGCTGCCGCGTCCGCCTTCGGGTGATCCGGACGTCGCGGACCAGCACAGCCTGGTATTTTCCTCCGGTTCGGCCGGCGGCCTCAAAGGCCTGGTGATCAGCCGCAAGGGCGTGGAAGCCACTTTGCCGCCGATTTTCGACGAATTCGATATCGGCACCGGCGACAGGCTGCTGTTGTTCTTGCCCATGTCGAATTTTCAGCAGCGCAATATGTGCTATGCCGCCCTGTGGTACGATTTCGACCTCATCATCACCGACTACACCCAGCTGTTCGCCGCCATGACGGCGCTCAATCCCACTGCGCTGGTGGCCCCGCCGGTGCTCTACCAGATGATCCATGCGGAATATGAGAAATATCCCAGCTGGAAGAAATCACTCTGGTCGGCCTTCAGCTCGCTGCTGTCGGCGCTGCCGTCCCAATCCTTGCGCCAGGGCCTGGCGCGGATTTTGTTTCATGATTTCTACAAGCAATTCGGCAACCGCATCCGGCTGCTGACAACCGGCATGGCTCCTATCCGGCGCAATATGGGCAAATTCTTTGAGCGGCTTCAGCTGCCATTGGCGGAATCCTACGGCATGGTGGAAGCGGGTTCGATCACCTACCGCCCCCCCGGTTCCAAAGAATATGGCTCGGTCGGCAAGCCGCTGCGGGATGTAAAGCTATCCTTCGAGCCCGATGGCGAGATCATTGTCAGCCGTGAATCTCCCTTGACCTTGCGCTACTTCCAATGCGCCGAGGGCGAGAATGAGCGCACCTTCCTTGGCCCAGGACGCGTCGCCACCGGCGATATGGGGCGGCTGGGCGCCGACGGCAATCTGTTTCTGCTGGGGCGCAAGAAGGAACTGCTGGTCACTCCGGGCGGCGTCAAAGTGCATCCCGAGACCATCGAGCAGGAGCTGAACAACAGCCCCGATGTGGCGCATGCCGTCATCTTTCTCAAACCCCATACTTCTCATTTGACCTGTGTGGTGGATCTGGTGCCGCCGGGCAGCGAGGAGGCGCGCGTGCGGGTGACGGAATTCGCCAATCGTTTGCCGGCGGCGCGAAAAGTGGCCCAGTTCGTGGACGTGGTCTTTACCGATTCTCCTTTCACCAAGGAAAACGGCATGCTGCGGCCCAATTTGAAAATCGACCGCAAGGCGATCATCGCCCGCTATTCTTAGAGCTAATCGGCCAGCGGCACGTCATGTGGCCGCGCCTTATGGCACAGCCAGACGATGACGATGGCGGCGATACACAGCCAAGCTGAGACCGTGAACATGTCGATCGAGGCCAGCAAATAGGCTTGGCCGGTCATAGCCCGCGTCACCGCCGCCTTGGCGGTCAAATCCGAAAGCCCCAAGGACTGCATTGACGAAAGAATATTGTTGAGCGCCGGGCTGTAGCCGGAGGTGAGATCAGCCATGTGGCTTTGATGAAAGGCTTCGCGCCGGTCCCAGAAGGTGGTGACCAGCGACACTGAGAATCCCGCGGCGATGATGCGCGCGAAGTTCGACAGGCCCGAGGCCGAGGGAATCTTCTCCGGCGGCACGCTGTCCAGCAGAATGCTGATCGTGGCGATGAAGAACGAGCCGGAGGAAATGCCCTGCACCATCAGCGGCAAGGCAATGGCCATGAAGCTGGCGTCGGCGGTGAGGCTGGCGCGCAAAAAATAGGAAAGCGCCGAAGCGGCGAAGGCGATGGTGGCCACCCATCTGGCGTCGAAACGCGCCATTAGCTTGGCGGCAAAGGGCGTCATCAACACCGCGATAGCGCCGGTGGGCGCCGAAACCAGCCCCGCCCAGGTCGCGGTATAGCCCAGCTGGGTCTGCAGCCAGAGCGGGATCAACAGCATATTGGCGATGAACACGCCGTTGCCCAGGCAAAAGACGATGGTGCCCAAGGTGAAATTGCGGTCGCGGAACAGCGACAGATCGACAACCGGATGCTCGTCCGTCAATTCCCATAACAGAAAAGCGAAAAAGCCCAGCAACGCCACCAGCGCCAAAAGGATGATCTGGGTGGATTCAAACCAGTCCGCATTCTTGCCGGTGTCCAGCATCACCTGCAGCGCCCCAGCCCAGACAATCAAAAGGCCCAGACCCACCACATCGATAGGCAATCTCCGGATGACGCTTTCGCGCGATGCCAGATTGGCCCAGCACAAGGCCGCCACCAGCAATCCCACCGGCACATTGATCAGGAAGATCCAGCCCCAATGCCAGGAATCGGAAATATAGCCGCCCAACAAGGGACCACAGATCGGCGCCACCAAGGTTGTGATCGACCAGACGGCCAGCGCCGTGGTGCGTCGGGTACGGGGAAAGATCGACAGCATCAAGGCCTGAGATCCCGGGATGATCGGCCCGGACAGCGCCCCTTGCAGGGCGCGAAAAAATACCAGTGACTCCAGGCTCCAGGCGATGCCGCAAAAAAACGAGGCCAGGGTAAAACCCAGCACCGACAGGACAAACACTTTCACAATGCCATAGCGGTTCATCAGCCAGCCGGTGATCGGCACGCCGATGCCATTGGCGACCACGAACGAGGTGATGATCCAGGTAGACTGATCGGTGGAAGCGCCCAGATTGCCAGCGATGGTGGGCAAGGAGACATTGGCAATAGTGGTGTCCAGCACCTGCATGAAGGTGCCCATCGCCAGGGCAAAAGCGGTCAAGGCAAGGCTAAAGCCTTTGAGCGGCGCTTGCGGCGCAATGTCTGCCGCCGCACTCACCGCGCCGGGGCGGCGTTGGCGGCGAGAATTTTCCTGATCAGCGCATCGACCTTGGCGTTGACATCCTCGCCGGTATTGGCGCGCATCGCCACCGCTGGCGCGTTGGCGACCCTTGGACCGGACTGATCGCGGACCTCGACGGTGGCGCTGACACTGAGCCCGATGCGCAGGGGATTTTTGTCCAACTCGGCCGCATCCAGCGCGATGCGCACCGGCACGCGCTGCACGATCTTGATCCAGTTTCCGGACGCGTTTTGAGGCGGCAGCACGGCGAAAGCGCTGCCTGAGCCCGCCCCCAATCCGGCGATCTTGCCGTGATAGACAACCTTGCTGCCATAAATGTCGGTGGTGATCTTCACCGGCTGGCCGATGCGCATGCGCGCCAATTGCACTTCCTTGAAATTGGCATCCACCCAGACATCCGACAAAGGCACCACCGCCATCAGCGGCGCGCCCGCATTGACCCGCTGGCCCACTTGCACGGTGCGTTGGGCGATCACGCCGTCCACCGGCGCCACGATCTTCATGTGTGACAGGGTGATGGCGGCGGCGCGCAGTTGCGCCTCGGCCGCCAGGACATCGGGATTGTGCGCCACATCCATGCCGGCGATGCCGGCCTGGGCTTGATCGAGGCCGCCGCGCGCCGAATTCACCGCCGCCTCCGCCGCCTGCACCGCATCGCGGGCATGGCCCAATTCTTCGCCCGACACCGCGCCGGCCAGGGCCGCCTGGCGGCGCTGATAGTCGCTTTGCGCCTGGGCCAAGGCGACCTCGGCCTGGCGCAATTGCGCGGAATAGGAATCGGCGCTGGCGAAATTGCCCCGCACCGAGCGCGCCGCGCGCGCCAGATTGGCTTCCGCCGCCCGCATGTTCACTTCGGCGACGGCAGGATCCATTTCGATCAACAATTGGCCATGATGCACGGCCTGGGTATTGTCGGCATAGAGCGCGGTGACGGTGGCGTTCTCGCGGCTGGTCACTGCCACGATATTGCCCGCGACATAGGCATCATCGGTGGTCTCGCTGAAACGGCCGGAGAGCAACCACCAGGCGCCATAGACCAGGGCCGCCAGCACGACCACGGCGCCGAACAGGATAAAGCCCTTGCGGCGGCGTTCTGCTTTTAACAAACGGGTATCGGCGATGTCGCTCATGGCGTTGAACCCTGTTTGGAGTTGAGCGCGGTTTGTTGGAGCGGCAAGCCGCCGCCCAGAGAAAGCAGCAAGGTTACGCGCTGATTGGTGGCCTCTGCCACCAAGGCGGCCATCTGCCGGCGCGCCTCCAGCAGGGTGGCCTCGGCGGTGAGCATGGGAATTTGCCCCGAAAGACCCAGGCGATAACGTTCCTTGGCCAGATCGAAAGCGCGCGCGGCGCTGTCCAGCGCCAATTTCTGCTGCTGGCGCTGATCGGCAAGACTGGCGACTTTGGTCAGGGCATTGGCGGTCTGGCGCACCGCGCCCACCACGGTGCCGTTATAGTCGGCAATCGCCGCATCCAGATCGGCGGTGGCGCGGGCATATTGGGCGCGGATTCTGCCGGCATCGAACACCGGCAAATGAATCGCGGGTCCCACGCCTGCGGTCAGGGAATCGCCATTGATCAGGTTGGAAATACCGATGGCCTGAAAGCCCAAAGCCGCGGTGAGATCGATATTGGGATAGAAATCGGCATGCGCCGCCTCGCGGCCGGCCATGGCCACCTTGATGCGCATTTGCGCCGCCGTGATATCGGGCCGCCGGGACAAAAGATCCGCCGGCAGATGGTCCGGCAAAGGCAAGGCATTGTCCACCGCCGCGGCGGGCCGGGTGATGGAGGGATAGGCATCGGCGCCACGTCCGATCAAGGCGGCAATGGCATGCACGCCGATATCGCGCTGCGCTTCGGTGCGACGCACATCCATTCTAGACATGGCCAACAGCGCCTTGGCCTGTTCCAATGAAGCCTCATTCTCCAATCCTGCCGCGACACGGCTTTGCGTCAGGTCCAGAATGGTCTGACGCTCAGCGACCGTCTCGCGCGCTATGTCGATATTCTGCCAAGCCAGCAAGAGCGCGACATAGGACTGGGCGAATTGGCCCGCCAGCGCCAGGCGCGCAGCGCTGGCGTCCAGGCTTGCTGCTTCACGCGCATTGCGGGCGCGTTCGATCAGGGCTGCCTGCTTGCCCCAGAAATCCAATGACCAGCGCAACCGCGCCTGGACATCGCCCACCCATTGCCAGGTGCCGCCATAGCGCGTGGGATAGACGAAATTCTTGCTGACCAGTTCATAGCTGTCCGACCCGTCGATATTGATATTGGGATATTGCAGCGCTTGCGCCGACGAGACTTCCGCTTCGGCGGCGCGGATGCGGGCCAGCGCGCTTTGCAAAGTGGGATTGTTGGCCAGCACCTGCTCCACCAGACGGTCAAGCTGTTGGTCGTTGAAAGCTTTCCACCAATCGGGCTGGAGTTGCGGCGCTGGCGGTCCATCAAGGCCGAGAGAGCCAGAGGCAATTTCGCGCTGAGGCGGCGGGGTCGCGGGCGCAGCGACACAGCCGGCGAGCGGCAGCGCCAAACACAATGCGGCGACCTGGCTTCTGTTCAACCTTTTCCCCGGGGATGTGGCCAATGGTCAGCATCACCTGATTCGTCTTTTCTTAAGGTTAACGCATCCTTTCGGGCGCGCCCGGGGAAAGTAAGTAACCTATTGAAATCGTTATTATTTTGTTCTGCGCATCCGGTCTGCCACCGCGATGGCGGAAAAGATCACCACCAGGCAAAGGGGAATAAGCGCCGCTGTCCGGAACGAGGCGGAGGCAGCGGCTGTGAGGATATGAGTCAGTTCGGCGCCTTGCGCATGGGCAGCCAGCACCGCGTCACCACCTACCGCCTGGAGCTTCGCCTTGTCATAGACCGCACCCAGATAGGGCAGCACGACATAGGTACAGGCAGCACCCGCCGAGCCCATCAAGCCGAACACCATGGTGCCGCTGCGCGGATAACGCTCGGCCACCGTCGCCAGCATGGTGGGCCAAAAATACGCAACGCCAAAGCCCCAGACCGTCGCCGCCAGCAGCACGGTGACGGGACTGTCGGCGGCGCCCAGCGCCACCAGCCCCAAGGTGGCGAAGACCGACGAGGAAATCAGCAATCCGATATTGCCCAGACGCTTGACCAGAGGGCCGGCGAAATGGCGCAACACAAACATCAGCCCACTGACATAGGCCAGCACCAAAATGCCCCGCATGCCCACGATCTGGGTCAGGGCGACATCCAGCCATTGACCCGGCGCGAACTCGGTGGAGGCGGTGAACATCATCAGCGCCACCCAGATAAAGATCGTGGGACTTTGCAAGGTGGCCTTGATCATCTCGCCCGGCGTTACAGGCGCGTCTGTGGAGGCACTGACGGGCGGAAATTTCTCTCGCAAGGTCAGCACGATCAACACCACGCACAGCAGCGCCAGCGGAACCATGTTCCAACGCCAAGGCAACTCCTTATGATCGATCGCGAGCCCCAGCAACGCGCTTGCGACCAGTCCCGCCGGATACCAGGCATGCAGGATGCCGAGACGGCCGACGCGGTCTTCGGGATAGAGTGCGCTGGTGAGCGGGTTGATGACCGTTTCTACCAAACCCCAGCCCAGTCCCTGTACCAACATGCCGATCAACAACCCGACATAAGGAGACACGC
>Ga0207648_10007489_pt1 | contig 10724 bp, 11 predicted proteins | sample KBSMisM32_FD_184310 | JGI IMG/M metagenome (GOLD analysis project Ga0207648, IMG submission 184310) | Miscanthus rhizosphere microbial communities from Kellogg Biological Station, Michigan, USA - KBS Miscanthus M3-2 (SPAdes) (version 2) | ecosystem: Host-associated > Plants > Roots >... | reverse complement strand
CGCCTCCGGTTGCCCAGCCGCTCGCCGTGGACAGCACCTTTACCAAGCCGCTCGACGCCGCCACGATTGCCCGCATCAATCGCGAGAACGCGCGCGCGCGTGAGGTCGGACGTGAGGCGCATGAGCGGGCACCGATGTGGACCGCCTCGTTTCTCAAGCCGCGCACCTCCGTGGTCACCAGCGAATTCGGCTCCGGGCGTTTGTTCAACGGCAAGCTCACCACGCGTCACCTCGGTGTTGATTTCCGCGGCGCGGTCGGTGAGCCGGTGAAAGCGGCGAATCGGGGAGTCGTGGCGCTGGTCGACAGGTTCTTCCTGGCCGGCAACGTCGTCTATGTCGATCACGGCGGCGGCATAGTTACGTCGTACTTTCACCTGAGCAAGACGCTCGTCAAGCAAGGCGATGTCGTGAAGCGCGGCCAGGTAATCGGCGAGGTTGGAAACACGGGACGCGTTACCGGTCCGCACCTGCATTGGGCCGCGCGTTACGGGGAAAACACCGTCAACCCGCTCGACCTTCTCGCAATCCCGAGCTCCTTTTACAGCGCTTCGGTGCCGCGCTAGAGGAGATTCGTCGGGCCGCCGTGCAGCGCGCGCCACGCCGCCAGTCGGTCGTCGAGAATGGGTACGAGCTTGTCGAAATTCTCCCAGGTATTGGCGACGTGATAGAGCGTGGGTAGATCTCCTCCCAGTACCATGTCGTAGTCGTTGGCGTAGCCGTTGGTCTCGTAATACGACTTGGTGAACTCCTGACCCTCTGGAGTCAGCAGCTGGTCGAAGAACTTTTCGTCCAGCTTCGTGATGAGCAGATCACGTCCGGTCACCTCGCGATTCATCACCCACTCATAGGTATCGCCCGCGTGTTGACGGAGCTCGTCGCTGGCCAGGTCCCGCAGCATGACCCAGGCGATGTACATGCCGATGTGGGTGCCGCCATTCTCAGGCGGGAGATCGGACGGGTAATTGCCGCCGTAGTGCCAGTCTGCGCGATCGATGTTGGCCATGAGCGACTAGCGTAACACCGCGGCTTTCGTCAGCCAAGAGGCTTCTCTGTCACGAGCCGAGGATGAGTTTCGCGCCGGCGACGATGAGCACCAGCGACAGCAATTGCCGCAGTACAGGCGCGGGCGCCCGCTTGCTCCCGTAGGTGGCACCGATCCAGCCGCCCACTACCGCGGTTGCACCCCAGAGTGGAATGTTGGGCGGAAGCTGCGCCACGCTGGAGAGATGGCCGAGCAATCCTGAGATCGAATTCACCAGAATGAAGGGCGCAGCAACCGCGGACGTCGCCCGCGTTTCCGACCACCCCATGTAGAGAAGCAGCGGGCTCAGAAAGATTCCGCCTCCCACTCCCGTGAGCCCGGAGAGGAATCCGATTACCAGCCCCGACAGAATCGCTGCCCAGAGTGGGGGCGCATGCGGCTCCTTGTTGACGGGCCGCAGCGAGGACCTGAACATCCACACCGCGGCGTAGAGAAGGACAACTCCGACGAGCACTTTGTACCATCGCGCCGGCAAGGTCGTGGCGCCGCCGAAATAGGCCGCCGGAATCGAGGCGACGGCGAACGGCCAGAACAGATTCCATTTGAAGAGGCCCGCTCGATAGAACTTGAGCGTCGCCACCGCCGAAACGAGAATGTTCAGCGCCAGCGCGGTGGGTTTCATTACCTCGGGCGCGAAGCTGAAAAGCCCCATCACCGCCAGATAGCTGGAGGCTCCTCCGTGCCCGACGGATGCGTAGAGCGCAGCCCCGACGAAAAAGAGAAGAGCGATCACCACCGTCTCTGAAACAGGCATTTAATTCGACGTATATTGTTGATCTACGACTTCCCGTCTCGCCGTTCCCCCGCTTCCCGCTTTCCCCGTCCCGCTTCATGACCGAATACGCGATCGACATAGTCAACGTCACCAAGCGCTACGCCGAACATACCGCTGTGCGCGATCTGACGCTCCGTGTTCCCACCGGAAGCGTCTATGGATTGCTCGGCCCCAATGGCGCCGGCAAGACGACGACGATCCGGATGATCCTCAACATCATCGCGCCGGATCAGGGTGCCATTCACATCTTCGGCCGCTCGTCGAACGATCCGAAAGTCACGCAGAGAATGGGGTACCTGCCGGAGGAGCGCGGACTGTATCGCAAGATGCAGGTCCGTCGCGTTCTGAAGTTCCTGGCCGAGCTGAAAGGAGTGAGGGGCGCAGACGCCGAGAAGCGAATCGACGAGTGGCTGGAGCGGTTGTCGCTGAAAACAGCGGAAAAGGACTGGGGGCTCGCCAAAATCGATGAGCTTTCCCGGGGAATGCAACAGAAGGTGCAGTTCATCGGCACCCTGCTCCACGATCCCGACCTGGTGATCCTCGACGAGCCGTTCAGCGGTCTCGATCCGATCAACGCGCAGGCTCTCAAGGACACCGTTGTCGAGCTGAAGCGTCGCGGCAAGACTGTGATCTTCAGTACTCACCTGATGGACAACGCCGAGCGACTCTGCGATTCGGTGTGCATCATCGCGCGCGGAGAGAAGGTTCTCGACGGCACCGTGACCGACGTCAAAGAGGAGCACGGTCAGCGTAACATCGCGCTGGCGCTTGATGGCGACGGGATGTCGGGCGTGGCAGCGATCCTGCGCGACAACTCACTAGTCAAGCGGGCCGACGACTCGAACCGGTTCTTCGAGATCGAGATGACTCCGGGCGCAGATCCACAGCAGCTGCTCAAGCGCATCATCGAATCAGGCGCGTCGATCCAGAGATTCGAAATGATCCAGCCGTCGCTGCACCAGATCTTCCTGCAGAAAGTCGGCGCCACCGGAATAGAAGAAGGAATGAGCGGACATGGCTAAGCTTTGGGCGATCATCAAGCGTGAATATCTCGAGCGCGTTCGCTCGAAATGGTTTCTAATTGCTACTTTCTTCGGCCCGATCTTCTTCAGCGCGATCATCATCGTGCCGGCCTGGCTGGCCTCGCGCAGCAAGGCGACGAGCGACGTCTACAACACGACGATTCTCGACGCGACGGGCACGAACTTCGGGCATCGCCTCGCCGTGAACATCGCGGGCGACAGCACCAACACGGCGAAGATGCCGACGGTGAGGGTGGTCGCTCCCGCCGAGCTCACAAAGGCAGAGAGCGTCGCCGTGCACGAGGTGATGCGCAAGGAGCACACGGGTTACATCGTCGTCAACCAGCAGACGCTGGCCGGCGAATCGGCGCGGTACGCGGGTACCAACGCGACATCGATCGCCGACATGGCGCAGATCAAGAACGCGATCCGCGATGCCATTCTCGCCTCGCGGCTGGAGCAGGTCGGCCTCGACAACCGCCGGATGAAGGAGATCACCTTCATCCCGCTGGATTTCAGCACCGAGAGAATCACCGAGCGCGGTCGCGCGGGCTCGGGGATGGCGAGCGTGCTGTTCGGCTTCGCCATCGGATTCCTGCTCTACATGTCGATCGTGATCTACGGACAGACCATCATGAGCGGGGTTCTCGAGGAGAAAACCACCCGCGTCGCCGAGGTTGTGATGTCGAGCGTACCCACCGACACGCTGCTGGCGGGCAAGGTGCTGGGTGTGGGCGCGGTGGGACTGACGCAGCAGATAATCTGGATTGCGACGACGTACATCCTGCTCAAGCTGCGCGCGCCGATCATGGCGAAGCTGGGAGCTCCGACGGTCAACTTCTCCCTGCCCGACATATCGATGATGGCGGGGATCCTGTTCCTGCTGTTCTTCCTGCTCGGGTTCATCTTCTACTCGTCGCTGTACGCGGCGGTTGGGTCTTCGGTGAATAGCGAGAGTGAAGCGCGGCAGGCGGCGAGCCCGCTCATGATTATGATCGTGAGCACGGGCGTCTTCATCCAGCCGGTGCTGCTCAATCCGACCGGGACGACGGCGAAGGTTCTGTCGATGGTCCCGATCTCTTCTCCGATCATCATGCCGATCCGTATGGCCGTGACCGGCGTCCCGCCGCTCGAGCTGGCGGGGAGTCTCATCTTCCTGGCGATCGGGTGCCTTGCCGCCCTGTGGCTGGCCTCGCGGATCTATCGGGTGGGGTTGCTTATGTACGGCAAGAGACCGACGATGAGAGAAATGGCTAGATGGGTCTCCTACGCGAGATAGGGCGAGTGAGGATTCAGGGGTACGGACTAACACAGTAGTCCGGTCTGCGGACTAATTGAGGATTTCGAAACGAGGACACGCCTTCGAAGGCCCCTCAGCGCAATCACTGCCTTCTCCTCGCTCCGCAGTAGGTCCGGACCCCTCAATTAGTGCGCAGTCCGGACTTTCGGTTGGTCCGCAACCCTGAATCGCTTTTTGTCCGCAATCCTGAATCGCGACTTGTCCCTCGCCGGTTCCCCGTGTTCCCGGTTATTATTCATGTCGCCCCCCCAATGAAGCAGGAGTTGTCAGCAGATGTATGATGAAAGGTTCGTTACGCCGATGCGCATGGAGCTCACCCAGATCGGGGTCGAGGAAATGCGCACAGCAGCGGAAGTCGATGCGAAGCTGAAAGACACGCACGGTACCACGCTGGTAGTCGTGAACTCGATCTGCGGTTGCGCCGCGAGAAATGCGCGGCCCGCCGTCGCCAAGGCCATTCGCCACGAGGCGCGGCCCGACCAGCTTACCACTGTTTTCGCCGGCCAGGACATGGATGCCGTGCAGCGGGCGAGAAGCTATTTCACCGGTTACGCGCCCAGCTCCCCCCAGATCGCGCTGATGAAGGACGGCGAGGTCGTCTACATGCTGGAGCGGCATCAGATCGAAGGACGCACCTCTGACGAAATCGCGAAGGATCTCACCCGCGCGTTCGACAAGTACTGCGAGAAGACCGCGGCGGCCTAGGGCTCGTCCGGGCTAGAGCTCGTCCCGTTTTCTTCGTTCGATGAAGGGCTGACCGTCGGGCAGAGTCTCGGGCTCGACGTCACGCCCGCTGTCCTTGAGGACGCGGCCCCGCACGAATTGCACGGTGGTGCCGAGCAGCAACGCCCACACGCATACAGCGATCAGCCGCCAGAACAGCACTCCGGTCGCCATCGGCTGCCAAGCCATGAACTCGGCTCTCGCCGTGCCCCATGGCTCGCGGTGGATCGAGATCAGTAACAGACTGATCGCCATCTCTCCCGCCGTCTCGAAGATGGCGAAGAGTGGCGCGCGCCACGGCCATTCCCGCACCGGGAATCTGCCGAGGTGCAGCGTCGCCGCGCCGAGCAGGAGCAGCGTGCCGAGAATGAGCGCGGCGAACAGGTAGCCGGTGGTCACGTCACCGTGCGTCAGCACCACCGCTCTAAAGAGTCGAATGACGACGCCCGTGATCAGCGCAAGCTCAACTGGTGAGCGCGCGATCCTCGCGAACGCTGCCGGCTCCTCGAGGTCCCACTCGCTGGACTTGAAAAGCCGCCGGCGCTTCTCGGTAGAACGGGACTTCGTCACGCGATCCAATATACCGCGCGCGTAGATAGCTCCCATGGAATCCCCTGCTGAATCATAGAGAGAAAGCGACCAATCTCCCGTTTCGACGCGGAATAAGCGCCGGTGGTAACTATTTGATCCAGTGTCCGATGCGCCCCCACCGGATGTCGGTGAGCGCGGGAAGCGGCCGATCGCTGTCGTCGGCGTTGTAGGAGTAGTACACGAACAGCGGCCTTCCTCTCACGTTTTCCCTGGGTACGAAGCCCCAGTAACGGCTGTCCTTCGAGTTGTAGCGGCTGTCGCCCATCATGAAGAGCCGATGCGGCGGAACCACGAGCGGGCCCCAATTGTCGTGATTGGGCTCGGCGGGCGCCGCTCCGAAACGCGACGACTTCAATCCGACTTTCTTCTGCCAGTCGAACAGAGGATCGGGAGCGTTCGCCACCTCGGGGACGACGGTCGCCGTCGCGCCGAATCCCTGACGCTGGGCGATGCCGTTCACATACAGAAGTCCGTTGCGCATGTGGAGCGTATCGCCCGCGGTTCCGACGAGACGCTTCACCAGTGTCGGCGTCGGATCATTGCCACGTTCGGCCTCGTCCGCCTGGTAGGGGGAGACGAACACAACTACATCGCCGCGTCGCGGCTCCCGGTACGCGGGAAGACTCGCGTTGCTGAGAGGGATGTGAGCGCCGTAGATCGCCTTGTTGACGAAGAGCCAGTCGCCGACGAGAAGCGTCGGTACCATGCTCCCCGAGGGAATGCGATAGGCCTCGACGAGGAACGCGCGCAGGACGAGGAAGATCGCCAGCGCGCCGACGATCGACTTGAAATTCTCCCAGAGGCCGCGCACGCGGGACTGCTGTGAAACGGGGCGCGCCTTTTGAGCGCGCCCCGCAGAAGACGGATTTGCCAAAGAGCTTAAGTATTCCGAAGGTGTTTGTTGACGAGGCGGGTCATTTCGAACATGGAGACCTGGCTGCGTCCGAAGATCGGACGGAGGTTCTCGTCGGCGTTGATCATGCGGCGGTTCTTCGAATCCTGAAGACCCTTACGCTTGATATAGCCCCAGAGTTTCTTGGTGACTTCGGTGCGGGGCATTGCGCCACTGCCGACAACCGCGGCCAGATCACCGCTCGGCTGCATTGGCTTCATGAATGCTGCGTTTGGAGTGCGCTTCTTACCTGAAGATTTCCGGCGGCTGCTCTTCCGACCAGCCTTCTTCGCCGCCTTTCTGCCGCTTGACCTCGATGACTTGCGGGAAGACTTCCTTGCTGAGGATTTCTTCGCCTTTTTCTTTGTTGCCATCTTGTCTCCTGGTTTGGTGATCGGATGCAAGTTGCTGCAGGGTGAAACGCGCTGCGTCAGCGACGCAAACTATAGTCCTGCGAGACGAAAGCAATAGGGAAAGCTTGGAGTTTCCCTATGAAAAAACCCAAATCCCATAGGGAAAATCGCCTTTTTCGCCGAGAGGGCGCGGGTTTTCTCTCTCAGTTTCAAGCCCAGCCCTCCAGCAATTTCACCATTTTCACGTCGTACGGATCGGGCGAATCGTCCTCGTCGGCGATCTCATAGTTCTGCTGTGGCGTCTCCAGAATGAGGGGAATTCCCTCGCTGCGATGGTCCTTCATGAGCCACTCGAAGGGCTGTTTCCCTATGAGCCCGTCCCCTATGAGAACGTGGCGATCCTTGTTGGAGCCAAGCTCGCCGGCGCTGTCATTGAGGTGGAAGAATGAAGGCCGCTCACCGATGGTCTGCTCGAATTCGTCGAGAATCGCGGTGAATTTCTCTCTCGACGCAGTGAGGTCGTACCCCGAGGAAAAGAGGTGACACGTGTCCAGCCCGTAACCGGTGCGGCCGCGCAGCGGCTTCGGCACGTTCACCAGAATGTCGTGGATCTCCTGAGCGGTCTTGCCCATCGTCTTCCCGGCGCCGGCAGTGTTCTCCACCAGCAGGCGCGTCGCCGAGTCGTGGGTCTCGAGCGCCGCCGTGATTGCCCTGGCGATTCGCTTCGCCGAGTCGGCGCGATCCCCGGTGAGAGCAGACCCGGGGTGGAAGCAGACGGCACCGACTCCGAGGGTGCTCGAACGCTCCAGCTCCTTGGTGAGGCCCGCGCTCGCGCGCGCCCACTTCTCGTCGTCGGGAGTGGCGACGCTCAGTACGTACGCCGCGTGTACCACGACATTCGCCGGTTTGATTTTTGTTTTGGCGAGCGCGGTCTTGAAGCGAGTCACCCGCTCCGGCTTGATTGTCGACTTGTCGCCGTAAAACTTGGGGATCGCCGTGAATAGCTGCATGGCGGTCATGCCCGCGTTGGCGGCGCGCTGAACTGCCATCTGGATGCCACCGTTGTCGATGGTGTGGGCACCGATATAGCGAGTCATGGCGCTGGTCGATGCAAGTACTCTACCGCGGGAGGCATGCGGGTTGCCGCCAGGTGTTGCACGCCAGTGTGCAGAGTTTGATTATAGAGAAGATCCCCCTCAGCTGGACGATGCGAGCGTTCACTCCCCTTATTTGGCTCGGCCTCGTGCTGGCTCCGGCGATGTTGCCGGGCCAGACCGATACCCACGTCGATGTCATCACCGGACGTGTCACCGACGTCACCGGTCGTCCGATCGCGGACGCCCAGGTGGGCGCGACGTCGCTGGTATCCGGGCTCGCGCGCACGACCATCACCGATGCCGACGGTCACTATAAGATTTTTTTCCCGGAGGCCCCGCGTCAGTACCTCCTCCTGGCAAAGCGAATGGGGTTCGCCCCCTCGCAGCGGACAATCACTCGTCGCACCCGCGGTCCTGAGCAGATGACAATCGACATGCAGCTCGGCGGGCTGCCGGTCGCGCTTTCCATGGTGGAGGTCACCGGCGGGTCGGACGCGCCGCCCGTCCGCAAGCAGGATCCCCATCCCCTGCCCGACGCGACGATTCCCAATCCGATCGCCGACATCCTGGCGCTCAAGGACACGCTGCATCTGAGCGCGGTGCAGATCCTCGGTTTGACGAGTGTCGCGGACAGCCTTCAGCTGAAGAACGGAAAGATCTACCAGAACATTCAGTCGCTTCTCGCCAAATCAGAGGCTGCCGGCAATCCCGCGCAGATGGCGGGCAGTGTCGCGATCATGCTCGAGGAAGCGTCGGGCAATACGTCGAAGGCGGTGGCCGCCGCCGAGAAATTGCTGAGGCCCGAGCAGTGGCAGGTGCTGCCGCAGGCGATCCGCGATCAGCTGCAGGCCACCAGCGCCAACAGCTCGCAGCAGTAAATCACTTCCACGTCCCTTCACGGTGGCCGACGCGGTCGAGCGCGTCGGGCGTCATCCACCAGACGCCGATTCGATTGTTCGCCAGCGAAACCCAGGGCGTGATGGCGCGGACGTCTTCCGGGACAACCTCGCCGCGTTGATCGAAGATGTGGCCGGTCGTGTGCGACAAGACCATTCCCAGAGTGGGACTGGTGGCGTTCGGGTCCTCGAATACGACAACCACGCTGTCGCCGTGACCGGCGACGCTCGCGCGCGACGGGTTCTTTCCGTAAACGACGGGCACCGGCGAGTGGAACATCCTGCCGTCGTCCATGGAGTGCGCGAAGAAAACCCCCGGTCCATCGGCGGCTTCCAGGAAGTAGACGAGATACACGTATCCGCTTACAGAGTCAGCCGCGACTCCGGGACCTGGCCGAGTGCATCCGCGGCCGCCACGATCCCGGGCATCGACTTCCACCGGCGTTTGCCAGTTGCTGCCGCCGTCCTTTGACTGCTGCATCGAGAGCACGGCGTTGCTGTCGGCACGGACCGCCCACCACACGCGAAACAGCTCGTCTCCCCTCGCCGCAGCCGTGACAGAGCGGCGGCATGGCGCGACGGTTCCGGATATCGAGGGAAGGTTAGCGTCCCTCAATGCGCTAATTGCCGGTGGGTCGCCGAGCTGCGAGTGGCGGTATGACACATCGCCCCACTGAACTGGCTCATCGACGCACGCGGTCAAGGCGAGTGCCGCGACGAGAGCAGCGAAGGCCGATGCTCGAGATTCCAATATTTTGCGGCGGGGGCGCGCGATCATTGGTGGACTTTACATGTCCGCTCCAGGCGAGAGAAGCCCGAAAGGGGTCCGTTTTCGCGCAGGGCGGCGTATCTTTCGAGGAGAAACGCCGCCTTCGAGGAGCTAAGGAATGTCAGCACCTTCCGCCGTTCGACCGGCCCGACCCGCGTCTTCCCCCAAGTCCAAGCCAGCCAGCGATGGCGCCGGCGAGAACACTCGCTCTCATGACGCCCCGACGCGGACGCTGACGGGATTCAACGGGAACCGGCGCGTTCCGCCGCCCGTCAACGAGCCGGTCAAGAGCTACGCCCCGGGATCGCCGGAGAGAGCAGCCCTCAAGGATCGCCTGCGCTCGATGTCGAACGATCGCGCCGACATCCCGCTGATCATCGGCGGCCAGGAAGTTCACACTGGCGAGCTGGTCGATTCGGTGATGCCGCACGACCATCGTCACGTGCTCGGCCAGTGGCATCGTGCCGATGAGAAGCACATCGATCAGGCGGTGCAGGCAGCTGCCGAGGCGGCGAAGGATTGGGCGAACTGGCCGTGGGAAGACCGCGCGGCGGTATTCCTGAAGGCAGCGGAATTACTGGCGACGACGTGGAGATCGACTCTCAATGCCGCCACGATGCTCGGCCAGTCGAAGACCGCGTTCCAGGCGGAGATCGACGCGGCGTGCGAGCTGATCGACTTCTGGCGGTTCAATCCTTTCTTCGCGCAGAGCCTGTACGACGAACAGCCGCTCAGCGACCGGACGATGTGGAATCAGCTGGACTACCGTCCGCTGGAAGGGTTCGTCTATGCGGTGACGCCTTTCAACTTCACGTCGATCGCGGGCAATCTCCCCACTGCTCCGGCGCTGATGGGCAACACGGTGATCTGGAAGCCGGCCTCGAGCGCGATGCTGAGCGCGTACTACATCATGAAGCTGCTCGAGGAGGCGGGGCTACCGCCGGGGGTGATCAACTTCGTGCCCGGCGATGCGGCGACGATCTCGGACAGGCTGCTCGCGCACCGCGATCTCGCCGGCGTGCATTTCACCGGCAGCACCGGTGTCTTCAACAGCATGTGGAAGACGATCGGTGCCAGCATGTCGCGCTACAAATCGTACCCGCGGATCGTCGGCGAAACCGGCGGAAAGGATTTCATCGTTGCGCATCCGTCAGCGGATCCGGTGGCGCTGTCGGTCGCCATCGCCCGCGGTGGTTTCGAATACCAGGGACAGAAGTGCTCGGCGGCGAGCAGAGTGTACGTCCCGGAGTCAATCTGGCCCGAG
>Ga0207648_10007487_pt1 | contig 10727 bp, 5 predicted proteins | sample KBSMisM32_FD_184310 | JGI IMG/M metagenome (GOLD analysis project Ga0207648, IMG submission 184310) | Miscanthus rhizosphere microbial communities from Kellogg Biological Station, Michigan, USA - KBS Miscanthus M3-2 (SPAdes) (version 2) | ecosystem: Host-associated > Plants > Roots > Rhizosphere... | reverse complement strand
TCACGCTGATCTGGTGATAGTGCAGCGCGTGCAAGGTCGCGGCGGTGGGCGAAGGCACCCAGGCGCAGCTCGCTCCCGCATTGGGGTGGCCGATCTTGGCTTTCAACATGTCGGCCATCTTGTCCGGCATGGCCCACATGCCCTTGCCGATCTGCGCCTTGCCCTGGAAACCACAGGCCAGGCCGATATCGACATTCTGATCTTCGTAAGCCGCCAGCCATTTCGACGTCTTCATGTCGCCCTTGCGCACCACGGCGCCGGCATACATGGAAGTATGCATCTCGTCGCCGGTGCGGTCCAAAAAGCCGGTATTGATGAAGACGATGCGGTCCTTGGCGGCGCGGATGCATTCCTTCAGGTTGGTGGTGGTGCGGCGCTCTTCGTCCATCACGCCCATCTTGATGGTGTTGCGCTGAAGGCCAAGAATGTCTTCCACGCCATCGAAAATCGCGCTGGTGAAGGCGACTTCGGCGGGGCCGTGCATCTTGGGCTTGACGATATAGATGCTGCCTTTGCGGCTGTTGCGGCGCTTGCCCTTGATGTCGTGCAGCGCGATCAGGGAGGTGACCACGCCGTCCATCAGGCCTTCGCCGATTTCACTGCCATCCGGCAACAGGATGGCGTCGCTGGTCATCAGATGCCCGACATTGCGGATGAAGAGCAGGCTGCGGCCCGGCAAAGTCACGTGCCCACCATTGGGCCCGGTGTATTCGCGATCCGGATTGGCGGCGCGGGTCATGGTCCTGCCGCCCTTTTCAAAACTGGCGGTCAGGCTGGCGTTCAACAATCCCAGCCAGTTGCGATAGGCGCCCACCTTGTCCTCGGCATCCACCGCCGCGATGGAGTCTTCGCAGTCCATGATGGTGGTGATGGCGGATTCCAGCACCACATCGCTGATGCCGGCTTTGTCGGTCTTGCCGATCACATGCTTGCGGTCGACATGGATTTCGATGTGCAAACCGTTATGCCCCAGAAGGACCAAGGATGGCGCATTGGCGTCGCCCACATAGCCTTTGAATTGGGACGGGTCCTTGAGCGCGGGGCTCAGCACGCCATTGGCGACGGAAAGCCCGGAAATGTCTTTCCAGGAGCCGCTGGCCAGGGGCGCGGCCTTGTCCAGGGCCTCGCGGGCAAAAGCGATCACCGCATCGCCGCGCTTCTGGTTATAGCCTTTGCCCGGCGCCAACTCGCCGCCCAGCGAAATCGCGTCGGTGCCATAGAGCGCGTCATACAGGCTGCCCCAGCGGGCGTTCAACGCGTTCAGCGCAAAACGGGCGTTGGTCAGCGGCACCACCAGTTGCGGCCCCGCGATGGTGGCGATTTCCGGATCCACATTCTGCGTACCGATCTGGAAATCGGCGCCTTCCGGTTGCAGGTAGCCGATCTCTTTCAGGAAAGCGGTGTAGGCGGCGGCATCGATCGGCTTGGCGGGATGGGCCTTGTGCCATTGATCGATCTGAGCCTGCAGCCGGTCGCGCTCAGCAAGCAGCGCCTTGTTTTGCGGCATCAATCGCGTGGCCAGAGCGGCAAAACCGGCCCAGAACTTGTCGGCCTCTATGCCGCTGCCCGGCAAGACTTCCTGATTGATGAAATCGTGCAATTCACGCGCTACTGCAAGGCCGTGAACCGTAATTCTGTCCGTCATGGGGGTCTTCTTTTGAAAAATGGGCTGAGCCCAAAGAGCCTAAAGCCCCCGGCTCCAAAGAAAAAGGCCGCACCTTGCGGTACGGCCTTTTTGTCACGTGCCTGGCTTGAAAGCCCCGTAAAGCCTTAATGCGGCGGGATCATCCAGGGCCACACATGCTGCTGCAGGAACACCAGAATACCCAGCAGCACGGTCAGGAAAATGCTGTGAATGAAGGTGCGGGCGAAGATGTTGCCTTCATGCCCTCTCAGGTCGCTGATGGCCGCGCCGGTCGCAATGTTCTGCGGCGAGATCATCTTGGCGAAGACGCCGCCCGATGAGTTGGTGGCGGCCATCAGCACCGGATCGAAACCCAGTCTGTTGGCCGCGACCACCTGCAGATTGCCGAACAGGGCGTTGCCGGATGAATCGCTTCCTGACAGGAACACCGCCAGCCAACCCAGGAAAGCCGACACCAGCGGGAAGAAAACCCCCGCCGAGGCCACGCCCAAGCCCAAGGTATAGGCCATGCCGGAATAGTTCATCAGGAAGGCCAGGCCCACGATCGCCACCACCGTCAGAGCCGGCAGCGCGGTCTGTTTGCAAGCCGTGGTGAAGGCCAGGATGAAACCTTTCGGTCCCATGCCGACCGCCAATGCGGTCAGCACCGCCGTCACCAGAACGGCCGTGCCCGTGGCCAGCGGCTGGAAGGCCCAGATCGCGGCATAGGGCTTGCCGTACAAGGTGATGAAGACCTGGTTGTGCAAGCCGGGCCATTGGATGTTCTGCTGGCCCATGCCGGCCACTTTGAAGATGGTCCACAGGATCACCACCACGGCCATGATCAGCCAGGGCAACCAGCCTTGCCAGGTGGGAATGGCGGCATGGTCGGTGTGGATTTCCTTGGAGGGGCCGACGCCCAACGCATATTCCGGATCGGGCTTGGGCTGCCACACTTTCAGGAACAGCACCGTGCACAGCAATGCGCTGAGTGCCGACAGCACATCGGTCAGCACATAGTTGATATAGTTTGAAGAGATGAACTGCATGCCGCCGAAGGCCCCGCCTGCCACCACCAGCGCGGGAAACACGGCCTTGACCGATTTGAGACCGCCATAGAGGGCGATGACATAAAAAGGCAGCAGGAAGGCGAAAATGGGAAGCTGCCGGCCGATCATCTTGCCCAGCGCGTCGGCGGGCAGGGCGGTGACACCCGCCAAGGTGGTGATCGGGATACCGAGCGAACCGAAAGCGACCGGAGCAGTATTAAAGAGCAGGGCATAGACCACAGCATCGATGGGCTTAAAGCCCAGCATGATCAAAAGCGAGGCGCTGATCGCTACGGGGGCGCCGAATCCGGTCACGCCTTCCAGCAGGGAGCCGAAGCCATAGCCGATCACAATCAAAACGATGCGGCGATCATTGGGGAGATGATTCAGCACCCAGCGCCGGAAGGCGTCAAAGCGGCCTGACTGGACGGCGACATTATAAAGCGTAAGCGCGGCGAGCACGATCCACATGATCGGCCACAGGGCGAAGGCGACGCCGTCTGCCGTGGCGGAAAAGGCAAGGTTCAGCGGGAATTGCCAGATCGCCAGGGCGATTACCAGCCCGGCGGCAAGGCCGGCGAAGGAGGATTGCCAGGCAGGGCGCTTCAACACACCCAGCATCAGCAGCACCACCCCAATCGGGATGGCCGCCACCAGAAAGGATAGGAGCAGGCTATCGCCCACGGGGGTCAGTAGTTGATGAAACATCGTGTGTCTCCTCCCGGCGCTGTTTTCTCGGACAGGCTATGGCCCGTTCCGGTTGTTCGTGCCGGCCCGCCCATTCAAGGACGCGGCCGGATTTCGGGATTTGGTGGTGCAGGACAGAAGGCCGAACCTGGATGAGAATCCGGTTTCGGACGCCCCGCTTTACCCCTTAGCCCCCATTTTTGTTGAAAACGTTAGATCAAAAAAAAGCGTTTCGGCCAAGGCATTTAAAACGGTGCAGTGCACCATTTGCCCTCCGGGCTGGTCTGTCACAAAGCGAGGGTCAGACGTTCCAGGTCGAGGCGATGTGGTCTTTGTCTTCCTGCGAGTTCCGCTCCGCCATCAGGAAACTATAATAGCCGCAGCCGCCGCCGGGATATTCGCGGCAGATGGCGGGGCGGGCGGTATAAATCGTGCAACTGCGCTTCTCGGTGTCAAAGAAACGGCAGATCTTGCCGAAATGCCGGTCCGCCTTGCGCCGCATGGCATAGGGCTCTTCGCCGTCGATCTTGGTGAATTTGGTGCGTGCCGCCTCAAAGCTCAGGCCGAAGTGATCGGCCAGCCGCTGCACATCACGTTTCTTGAGGGGGATTAGAGGATAAGAACAGCAATAGCCCGGACACTTCGCACAATTATAAGACGTCACTGAAACCGCCTGTATCGCTACACTACCTCTGTTAGCATGAACGCGTGGGCCCGCCATGTGGCTCCGTGCGATGGCGACGCCATGACGCGCACCCCTTTGGCGCGCCGCTTTTTGTGTGCCTCTTTTGTGTGTTGTATCAAAGGCCATGGCCAATAAGCCTATCTTCTTCGACGCCTCGGGCCGCCGCGCCGCCCGCATTAAGATTCTCACCTGGGCGGTGGGCGTTGCACTGTTTGTCATATCCGTGGGCTTTGCTGCCAGTCTCGTATTGGCGCCGCCGGTTGCCGGCTTCAATTTGCCCGGGCACGTGGTTACTGCAAACCCCGCGGTGGAAAGGCGCGCCCAAAAACCCGGCTTGCTCGCTCGTGCCGAAAGGCTGGCGGCGGCGGCGCGCAAACGCCGTTTGGAGGACATCGCGCGGCTGCATCGGGCCCAGAGCGCTCTTCCGGGCCGCGCACTGCCTGCCATTCTCAAGCCACAGGATGGCCGGCCTCTGGCGATCGGCTTCTATACCAATTATGGCCCCAATGACCTGAGTTGGCCGTCGCTGAAACGCACGCTGAAGGATCTGGATTGGGTGGTGCCGGTCTGGGCCACGCTGGATGGGCCCGATCTGAAATTCCGCACCTGGATCGACAAGCGCGGTCTGGACTTTATACGTGCCAACAAGCCCGGTGTGGCGATCCTGCCCATCGTCCAGAACGCGACGGGCGGCAAATGGGACGGTCCGGGATTGGCGAAGCTGATGGCCGACCGGGCGCGCAGCGATCAGCTGTTGGAGCAAATCACCAAATTCGTCGCCGACAACAAGTTCCAGGGCGTGACGATCGACTTCGAAGATTTCGAAAACCTGCCCCCCAGCGCGCACAAGGATCTTCAGGATTTCCTGTCGCGCCTGTCGGCGGCCTTTGCGCCGCACGACTGGATCATCGCCCAGGCCGTGTCCTTTGACGATGATAACTGGCCCTACCAGACCTATGCCGACATCGTCGATTACACCATCCTGATGGCCTATGACCAAACCGATGAGAACGGCGCTCCGGGGGCAATAGCCGGCCAGGATTGGTACGAGCGCATTCTCGACAAGCGCATGAAACAGTTGCCGGCGGATTCCACCATCATCGCCATCGGCTCGTACGGTTACAATTGGGTGAAGGGCGGCAGGACGCTGGTGGACAGCTTTGAAGACGCCATGACCCAGGCGCGCGACAATGGCGCGGTCGTGCAATTCGATCCTGCCACCAACAATCCGCATTTCAATTATCAGGACAATGACGGCACCCACCAGGTTTGGTTCCTGGATGCGGTCACCGCCTTCAACCAGATTCATGCCGCCGACCCTTACCGCCCGGCCGGCTATGCCCTGTGGAAATTGGGATTTGAGGATCCGTCCATTATTCCCCTGTTGGGCCGGCCCTATAACAGTCCCGCACCCGGCAGCCTGCGCCACATCGCCAACAATCTGGAGAATGTCGATTATGACGGAAGGGGGGAATTCCTGCGGGTGGAAGGCGATCCCGCGCTGGGCGTGCGCAAGCTCACCGTCGAACAGGGTACCGGCGATATCATCGACGAAAGCTATGACAGCTTGCCCACCAGCTACATCATCCGCGCCGGTGGCGCGGTGCCGGGCAAGCTGGCGCTGACCTTCGACGACGGGCCGGACCCGAATTGGACGCCTGCCATTCTCGATATTTTGAAAGAGAAAAAAGTCCCCGCCGCCTTCTTCATGATCGGCTCCAATATGGAAGCGCATCCCGGCCTGGTGCAGCAGGTGGTGAGCGAAGGGCATGAAGTCGGCAACCACACCTATACCCATCCCAATCTCGCCGACATCCCGCCTGCGGCTGTGCGGCTGGAGCTCAACGCCACGCAGCGGCTGTTCCAGGCGCTGACGGGCCGCTCGCTCACGCTGTTCCGTTCGCCCTATCTGAGTGATTCCCATCCTTCCGACGCCGATGAGATCGAGCCGGTCAAGCAGGCCCAGGCGCTAGGCTATATCGAGGTCACGTCCAATCTCGATACGCTGGATTGGGAATTAGAGACGGTGCCGCAGATGATGGCGCAGGTCTACAAGGCGTTGGACAATCCCAATCCGGACCTGCGCGGCAATGTCATAATGATGCACGATTCCGGCGGCGATCGCAGCAAGACGCTGGTGCTGCTGCCGCAGTTGATCGATTCCCTGCGCGCCAAGGGTTATCAGTTCGTGCCCTTGGCGCAATTGGTGGGCAAGAGTCGCAATGAAGTGATGCCGCGCCTGCCGTTGGACATGTCACTCTATGCCGACCGGGCGGTGTTTCTCACCCTCAGCTATTTCGCGCAGTTCCTTTATTACTGTTTCCTGGGTGCCATCGTGCTGGGTGTGGCGCGTCTTTTCGTGCTGGCGGGTCTGGCGCTTTGGAAGCTGGCGAGAGGCTTGGGCACGCCTTTGCCTGCCGCCGCCGGCGCGCCGCAGCAAGTGACCGTGTTGATCCCGGCCTTCAATGAAGAGAAAGTGATCGTCACCACCATCGAGCGGATTTTGGCCAGCGACTATCCCAATATGGAAGTGCTGGTGATCGATGACGGCTCCAAAGACCATACCGCCTATATCGTGCGCTCGCACTTCATGAATGAAGCCCGGGTGGGGGTGATCTCCATCCCAAATGGCGGCAAAGCCAATGCGTTGAACGTCGGTCTCACCAATGCCCAAGGCGAAGTCGTGGTGGCGCTGGACGCGGACACCCAGTTTGAGAAAACCACCATCTGCCGGCTGGTGCGCTGGTTCACCGATCCGGCAATCGGGGCGGTGGCGGGCAATGCCAAGGTGGGCAACCGCATCAATATGATCACCCGCTGGCAGGCGCTGGAATATATCGTGGCGCAAAATCTGGAACGCCGCGCGCTGTCGGCGCTGGATACCCTGACCGTGGTGCCGGGCGCGGTGGGCGCATGGCGGCGGGATGTGTTGCGCGACATTGGCGGTTTTCCCGCCGATACCTTGGCGGAAGACCAAGACCTCACCATCGCCATCCAGACCAAGGGATATCGGGTGCAGTTCGATCCCACCGCTATCGCCTGGACGGAAGCCCCCGACACGGTGCGGGCGCTGGCCAAGCAGCGGTTCCGCTGGGCTTATGGCACGTTGCAATGCCTGTGGAAGTATCGCGGCATCACCTTTAATCCCGCTTATGAAGAACTGGGCCTGGTGGCTTTGCCGCAAGTCTGGCTGTTCCAGATTCTGCTCACCACTCTGGCGCCGGTCGCCGATTTGCTGCTGCTGTGGCAGTTGATCGGGGAATATATCAACTATGCCCAGCATGTCGGTACCTATACCGGCGACAATCTTCGGATCGTCGGCATCTATTATGTGATCTTCATTGTGGTGGACATTTTGGCCGCCATGGTCGGTTTCCTGATGGAAAAGGGTGAGGACTGGAAGCTGTTGTGGTGGCTGCCGCTACAGCGCTTCGGCTATCGCCAGATCATGTATTACGTGGTGCTGCGCTCGTTATGGACGGCGTTGCGCGGGCCTTTTGTCGGCTGGGGTAAGCTGGAGCGTCACGGCACGGTCAAAGCCAGAGCCTAGCGTAAGGGCGTAAAGAAGGCGCCGTTATCGTTACTGTGATCGAGGCGATAGTGTTTCGCGATCGCGGTCTGTACTTCCGGTCCCAGCATGTCTTGAACCTGTAACTGGATCACCGCGAAATGATGGGCCGCGATCATCTCCACCAGCGCGGCGGGATTGCGGGTGCCGGTCTTGATCTGCTCACCGATATTGAAGGGGTCTACTTCGGCGCTCTTTCCGGCCCAAAGGCACGGCGAAATTTGATCGCATAAGGCTGGTCCGGGATGAGATCGGAGAAAGGCGATGTCGCGTGCCGACTGGGTGGCAAAGGCGCGGGTGTAAAAGAAATTATTGTCGTGGAAATTGAAAAACAAATATCCCAACAAGGCCGCGGCGCTGAGGACGGTCGGGAACGCCGTTTGCTCTATTGTGAGGCCTAAAATCAAGGTGCAAGCGATGGCGAGATCAAAAAATGCATTGGTGTCGACGCCGTCACCGGCGGAAAAGAACACGCCGAAAAGCAGAGCGCTCGCGGCATAAATCAGGCAGAAAGCTTTCTTTGGGTGCTGCAGCCGGATCAGCGCCGCCAGCGGCAGCACCGCCCACCACAAATGGCGGATGCCCGATGTGACGTTGCTCATTGAGATCAAACGCGGCGAAGCAACGACGGAAAGCAAGCTCACGCCATAGGTCAGGCGGAACAGAAGCAACTCCAGCGCAAGCAGCCCGCCGGTTGCGCCTGCGAATCGCAAAGCGCCAGGGCGGTCCTGCCGCCACAGCCAGAGCATGGACGCCAGCGGCAGCGCCAACAGGTTGTGCTTCACAAACAGGCTGACAGTGAAGAGCGCCGCCGCTGTGAGGCTCTGCCCGCGCAACAAAAACAGTAGCGCCGCCAACTGCAACGCATGCCCCAGAAGCTGCGGATCGTCCATCCCGACATAATCGCTGGCGATCAGCAGCACAGCGGCGAAAAACACCACAGCCGCCAACGCGCCGGCAAGCCCGGCGCCCATCCGGCGCGCGATGGCCGTGATCAAGGCGCAGGCGGCCAGAAAAGACAGAAGCGATAGAACACGTCCGGCACTGACCGCATCTCCGGTCAGTGCCGCCATCGCGGCCACGGCGTAGAAGGACAGCGGCGGATAGTTGTTTACCATCAGGCCTGTCGGCGGCGGATAAAGCGGATGTCCGGTCATCAATGCTATGGCGTGGGCCGCGTTCCAGCCTTCATTGGGATCCAGCGCCACCAGGCTTGGAATCGCCGCACTGTTGCGCAACAGAAGAAAAAGCGCCGCCAATGCCAATGCGGCGGTGGCGCTCCACATCACTTTGGTGGCGGCATTCACGTCCTGCAACTCCCGTCAGGCAGAATGTCATAAAAGGAAAAGAAACTGCCATTCTGGCGCAGCCTCAGCATGAGCGGAACCGGTGTGCGCTTGCCGCCCAGATGCACCACCACGGCGATGTCGAAATGGCATTGGAAATGATCGAGATAGGGCACCTCCTCGCGCATCGTTTCATCCGCGTCCAATTTGCCGCGCGCCAGATATTGCAATTCGTCGACATCCGGGGGCGAGCCTTGCTGGGCTGATGCGGCGGCATAGTGCGCAAAGGGCCGCTTCAATTGCACCACATGCTGGCCTTTGGTGGTGAACAGCAAGGGCGTGAACACACCGCGCTCGGGGATTGCGAGTTCGGCTAGGTGCCAGTAGGGCTGGTCAGGCCGATCACCGATGGCGTTGCCGTCCAGCACCGTCAGCAGGCGCGAGCCGCGCGGGATTTCCTCCAATGCGGCCTGGAATTCGCGATACTGCCGGTCATAACCCAGCCAGTTCTGAGTCAGAAGAATGGAATTGCCCGCAATCATGGTCAGGGCGAAAACCGCCAGGCTGGCGCGCGCCGCCGGCGCAAGCTTGAGCTCGGCAGAGGCAAACAGCAGGGCGCCGAACACGGCGGGCAGGCGCAGATGCACCGCCCATCCGCCCAGCGCCCATTCCGGCGCGCCCAAGGCGCCGATCAACAGCAAGGCCAGGGTACCCCACATGGCGGGATGCAGCCGGGCTTTGCGGAATATCAATGCCAGCGCCAGGCCGCCGAACAGGATGGCGGGCAGAACATAATCGCTGCCGTCAAAGGCGTGCTGCACCAGGCTTTCAAAACGGTCCAGCATGGTGTCGGCCAGGTTGAACTCCATCCCGCCATCGGAATTGCTGCGCGGACGAAGCAACAGGAAGGCCAATGCTGCGGGAAGATAGAGCAGCGCCACGCGCGCCATGCGCCGCGTCAAGGCGGCGAGATCGCGATTGTCGAGGCGGATATTTTGTGCCGTTTCAAATCCCGCCAGCATCAAGAGCAGGCTGGCGGCGGCGAAGATGTGACAGAAGTAAAGCGCGGTGACAGCGAGGGTGAAACCGATAAGCCGCGGCCAGCTATTGCGGCCGTCCGTGGCTATCCAGGCGGCGAAAATCGCGAAGCTGAGGCCCGAGGCAAAATAGTAATTGAAAAAACCCCAGATGAAATTGGCGTTATAGGCAAAGAAGCTGCCGAACAAAGGCGCGATGCCGATACGGCCATACAGCGCGCGGTGAATGGCGCCCGGTCCCACGATCCATAGAAAAAGCGCCAGAGTAAGAAACAGTTTGGTGGCCACCACCACACCCGTCAGCCGCGCCAGCAGGGGAACGATGATCTCCGATGCCAGATTGGGCACAAAGCTCCAGTGCAAATGATAGAAGCTGTTTCCGGCCGGCACGCCGTGATGGAAAGTTCCCCGTTCGATCAGCGCGAAGCTGGCCAAGTGCGCGGGATAATCCGGCATGGCGGGGGCCCAGACATTCCACAAGGGCATGACCAGCATCAGGGAGGCGGCGATCAGGGTGAGACCGGTCCAATGCCGCGGCGTCTTATCCCACTCCCACGCCATCCGTCTTTTGCCCCATACCGTGTGCGTCACGATAATAGGGCGTCTTGCGGAAAATCGCTGCTTTTTCGAAGCCGTGATTTCTAATGAAAATCCCGGCTTATTTAATGGCGCGATTTTCAGTGAAAATCGCGGCTGGGCGGCAGGATTCGCACATCACGGGGATGGCGATGCGCCGGTTTGTGCCTTGGCACCGCCTCGCCCGCCAGCAACCTAAGATCGGCGCTGCGGTC
>Ga0207648_10007486_pt1 | contig 10728 bp, 10 predicted proteins | sample KBSMisM32_FD_184310 | JGI IMG/M metagenome (GOLD analysis project Ga0207648, IMG submission 184310) | Miscanthus rhizosphere microbial communities from Kellogg Biological Station, Michigan, USA - KBS Miscanthus M3-2 (SPAdes) (version 2) | ecosystem: Host-associated > Plants > Roots >... | reverse complement strand
CGTTCGACATGTTCGTGCCGGGGGCCGTCATCAGCGTGGCCTGGGTCGTCTGGATGACGGCCCTCATGATGCTGCTGGGGCCGCCGCTCGGGTTCTTCTGAACCGGACTCTAGGGTTCCCTTCGATAGGTCGCGTTCCAGACGGTCGTCCAGGCGTCGCTGCCATCGAACCGCCGCTTCCGTTCGACCGTGATCGTTCGTCCGGAGAATCGATACTCCTGGCGGAGCGTGATCGTGCGGCTCAGGCGGACCTCCGCTTCGAACGCGAAACCGTTCGGAGTGGTGGATCCGGTGAAGGTCAGCAGGCTGCCGTGCGCCGAATCGGAGTGCACGAGCTGGTAGCGTCTCGTAGCCGAGTCGTACGCGAACAGGGTGAGGGTGGCGAAGGGCTTGCCCTTCATGGTTCCGCGTAACCGCTCCGCGGTCAGGCACCCGCCCAACTCCGACGAGAACTCGGATTCGCCGACGACGGGATCCATGCCGCCGTCCGGCCCGAGCCAGCTCCCCGTGACCTTCCAGGTGCCGCGGAGAGGCTCGAGAGCTTGCATCTCGTGGTGGGCGCAGGGCAGCGGCGGGGGGACGGCGAAAGCCTCGGGAGCCGAGCCGACGAGGAGGAGGGCGGCCAAACAGACTGGCAAAGCCACGACCACCGTCTTCAGGCGACGTGATCTCCCGGTGAACCGATAGCTTCCCAGCCTCCGCCTCGCACGAGATCCTGAACCGCCAAGGACGCGGCCACCCTCACCAGTTCTTCGCCCTGTTCGGCGGGACTCCAGTCCACGGAGCTGCATTCGAGATGACATCGCCAGGGCGGATCCTCGCAGTCCACGGTGCCTTCGAGGATGCCGCGGAGAAGCGCGGACTGGAGGGCCTGCCTATCGCGAGCGCCGAGTGACGCGGGCCAGGGGTGGGTCAAGCGGAGCACGAACCCATCTCCAGGTCGGGCGCTGAGGGACACCGTGCTCCAACGCCGAACGCCGCCCTCGTCCTTGATGCAGCGCCCCTCGCCCGATGTGCGCCAAAGGCACCGCAGGACGCGATCGGTTCCCCGCGACACGTCGGGGAACATCGCGAACAGCTCGTCCAGTTGCCAGCCCGCGCCGCTCGTCATGTTCGCTCCGTCACCGGCCGACTCCGTGAAACACCTCCGCGATGACGACCCTGCCCGCGGAGTCGAACACGAGGTTCTCGGAGACGCGCCTGGCCTTTCCGTCCGTTTCGGACGTGTAGATGATCGCCAGCTCTCTGGTCTGCGGGTCCCACGCCACGCGGTCTACCGTGAACCGAAGCGACGTCAGGCGTGACAAAGCCGTCGTCCAGTATGCGCGCAGGGACTCCTTGCCTCGCACGGTAGGAGTGCCCATCACCGCCAGCGCGGTCGGACTCGTGAAGACGACGTCATCATGGAAATGCGCCAGTACCTGCTCGATGTCTCGGCGGTTCCAGGCCTCGGCCCAGCGGACGGCGAACGTTCGCGCGTCATCCGTCGTCACTTCGATCCGCGCACTCGTCAGGCCTCTCGCCGCTCTGCTTCCGCGAGCAGGGTGGCAATCCTTCGCATTCCCTCCGGAAGTGTAGGCCCGAAACCCTGCTGGACCTGCTCCGCATGCTGGGCTTGGGACGGGCCACCAAGGCCGATCTTCTGCCGAACCCTGGTTCCCTTATCCGGGAGTACCTCGAAGATCCACTGGAACAGGAGCACCGCTCCTTCCAGTTGGGACTCGATCGTGTACGAGCGGGCCGGCACCACGTCGCGAATCACCCAGTGCAGAGGCTCACGCTCTGGGAAGAACGTCGTTCCGCGAGAACCGGAAACGAAGGGGCCATCCAGCTGGAATCGTGCCGGAGGGTCCGCCCAATGCGTGACGTCGGTCAGGTACTCCCACACGAAGTCCGGCGCAGCGGCGGTGTCTTCGGCATGTTCGAGCAGCCAGGTAGCGCCAGCAGCCATTCCCTCGCTCCGGTGGCGGATACGTCGTTGATGTGCCCACGTTAGATGAGTTCGAGTTTCGGCGCACCATTCCGGCGGCGCGAAGATGCACCGTGACCTCCCGCGAGGGTTGACGGGTACGCCGGCAGCCGCTAGGGTCTGGCCGCGGCATTGCTGAGAGGCAGGCGGACAGCCGTCCCCGTCTTGTCGTGCGTGTTCCTCTCCGCTATCGGTGTCGCCGCCGCGGACGATGGGCTTTCGGCGCCCTCGCAGACGGCGCGGCTCTCCATCGAGCGCGTGGCCCCCGGCCGCCTCCCCTGGGTCGTGTTCGACGAGAGGTCGGGCCTCCCGCAACACACGATCGTGGACATGCTGACCGACCAGCGCGGGTTCGTGTGGGCGGCGACCCAGGACGGGATCGCGCGCTACGACGGACGGTCGTGGGTGCCGATGTCGCTTCCGCGTGCCATGGGCTCGAACTACCCGCGGACCATGCGGGCGGCGCGGGACGGCGGTCTGTGGATCGGCTCCTTCGACGGCGGGCTCGCCCATCTGCGCGACGGGCAGTGGACCCTCACCGGTACCCGCGAGGGCCTTCCCAGCAACCGCATCCGCGGCCTGCTCGAGACGACCGATGCCTCCGGCGAGTCCGTTCTGTGGATCGCCACCGACCATGGTGTCGCGCGGCGAGCGCGAGGCCGCCTGGATGTCTTCGCCGAGGAATCGGGCCTGCCGAGCCTCGATACGGAAGGCTTGTGCGAAACGGCCCTCCTGAACGGCGAACGGGTGCTGGTCGTGGGGACCACGAACGGGCTGGCACGCTTCACCGGCGATCGGTTCGTTCCGGTCCCCGTCCCACGCCAGGTGCTCGGCCACCGGCTCGGGGACGTCGTCGAGAGCGCGGGGCTGGGGGGCCGGCCCGCGCTGTGGATCACGTCGTACGGCGCCGGAATGGCCGTCCTCGAGGGCGGGGAGTGGACGGTCATCGACACGAGCTCCGGCCTGCCCAGCAACGTCGAGGTGATCACGAAGAGCGAGGCGGAGGACGGCTCGCCCGCTCTCTGGATCGGCACGGAGGGCGGCCTCCTGCGCTTCGAGCGCGGCCGCTTCACCCTCTACGACGAGCGCAGCGGGCTGCCCATCCGCATCATCTGGAAGGTGCTCGAGACGACCTCGCCCGGCGGTCTCAAGACGGTCTGGCTCGGCACCTGGGGCGGGGGCGTCGTGCGTCTGTCGCCCAACGCCTGGAGAGGGTTCGACGGCGCGACCGGCATGCCCTCGGGGTCGGTGACGTCCGTATTGGTCACCGCGGACGACGCGGGGAGGGAAACGGTGTGGGCGGGGACGTCGGACGGCGAGCTGGCGCGATTCGTCGGAGACCGCTTCGAGGCGATCCCTCTACCCGAGCCGTTGCGTCACGCCATCATCTTCTCCCTGCTCGAGACGAAGGACGGCGACGGCCAGCGCTCGCTGTGGGTCGGCTCGTTCGGTGGTGGCGCCGGGCGATGGAAGGACGGCCGCTGGTCGTTGCTGGACTCGCGGCTCCTGCCCAACAAGCGCGTGTACGACGTCGCCGAGACGAAGGCGGAGGACGGCTCCAGCGTCCTCTGGTTCGGCACCGAAAACGGGCTGGCCCGTGTGGAGCACGGCAAATCCACCTTCTTCCGGCCGGGCACGGATCTACCGAGCGAGATCGTGACCGAGCTCCTCGAGACCACGCGCGCCGACGGCACGCGCACGATCTGGGCCGCGACGAGCCGCGGCGTCGCCCGCCTCGAGGGCGGCCGCTGGAGCATCCTGGGCAAGGCGTCGGGACTCCCCAGCGACAACGTCTCGTCACTCGCGGTGGCGACGGACGCCAGCGGCAAGCAGTGGCTCTGGGCGGGAACCTACGCCGGCGCGTCCCGCCTGCGCCTCGACGAGCCGGCCGCTCGCTGGGAGTCTTTCACGACCGCCACCTCACCCGCGCTCCCAACCGACATGGTCCAGGGTGTGGCCCAGGACCACGAGCGGCGCATCTACCTCTTCACGGCCCGCGGCGTCGTGCGTCTCACGCCGCGCGCGGCCACCGCCGACGACCCGGCCGTCTTCGCCGCCGAGCTCTTCACCGTCGAGGACGGCCTGCCGAGCAGCGACTGCCAGCAGCTCGCCCGCTTCGTGGACCATCACGGACGGGTGTGGACGGGGACGGCGCGCGGCCTCGGGATGCTCGATCCCAGTCAGGAACGCCCCGATCGCTCGGCCAAGCCGCTCGTGATCGACTCCGCCGCGCTCACGGACGGGAAGCGTACGCTGCGCGGAGGCGAGTCACTCGCGTATTGGCAGCGGAACCTCTCGTTCAACGCGGTGCTCCTGGCCTACGGCGGCGAGTCCAGGATCCGTTATCGCCACCAGCTCGCCGGATTCGACCTCCAGCCGTCGGAGTGGGCCGCGAGCGGCAGCAAGGAATACACGAACCTCGGCGCGGGCGACTACGTGTTCCACGTCTGGGGCAAAGACGCGCGCGGGAACCTGTCCGGTCCCGTGGACCTCCCGTTCCAGATCCGCCCCGCTCCGTGGATGACGGTCTGGGCCTTCGCCGCCTACGCCCTGGCCATCGCGTTCGCGGTGCACAAGGGGATCCAGTGGCGGGTGAGCGCGCTCGCCCGGCGCACGCTGGAGCTCGAGGGCATGGTGGCGGACCGCACGCGGGACCTGGTGGCGGCGCGCGACGAGCTGGAGCAGCTCGCGTCCGTCGACGCCCTCACCGGCGTGGCCAACCGGCGGATCTTCGACGCGACGCTGGCCCGCGAATGGAAGCGCGCCCAGCGCGGCGGGCACTGGCTGTCCGTGGTCCTGCTCGACGTCGACTTCTTCAAGCGCTTCAACGATCGCTACGGCCACGGCGCGGGCGATACCTGCCTCCGCGCCGTCGCGCAAGCCGTCGCCGCGCAGTGCCGCCGCCCGACCGATCTGGCCGCGCGTTACGGCGGCGAGGAGTTCGGGCTCGTGCTGCCGGAGACGGATCCGGAGGGTGTCCGGGGGATGCTGGCCGCGGTGCTGGCCGCCGTTGACGGCCTGGCCATCGCGCACGTGGACTCCGGCTGCGCGCCCCACGTCACGGTCAGCCTGGGCGCGGTGAGCCTCAAGCCGGCCGCGGACGGCGACGCCTCGTCGGCGCTGGTGCGAGCGGACCGCCTCCTGTACATGGCGAAGGAGGGTGGCCGCCATCAGGCGCGCCACGATGACGGCGGCGGGGAGGGCCAGCAGGTCCTCGCCGATTCGGTCCCCGCGTCCTAGACGGTCACGGGCGTTTCGTCACCTTCATCCCCTGGTTCGACGGCGCCGCCCCTAGCTCCGCTGCCCAGGCGAGCCCTTGACGAACCGACTCACCTCGAGCCCCTTGCCAATGGCCAGCGTCACCGACTCCACGCCCGGGTAGCCCCGAACCGCGCTCACATACTGGTCCAAGTTGTGCGACAGGATGTTATCGGCCACGACAACCGCGCCCGGAGCCAACCTCAGCAACGACAGGAAACGCTCGTAGTCCTCCTTCTCGCAGTCGATCAACACGAACTCGAGCCCGTCATATTGCGGCAGAACGTGACCCGCATCGGCAAGAACGAAGTCGACGTGACCGCTGAGGCCAAGCCCTGCGAGACGCTGTCGTGCCAACGCCTGCCTGGAGGGCTCGACTTCGATCGAGACGAGGCGCCCCCCGGTCGCGCGAGCCGCGGCCGCCAAGGCGATGGTGGACAGGCCGCTCGAGCCGCCGACTTCGAGCAACCGCCGCGCCCTGATGCCCGACGCGAGAGCGCAGATGAGCTCGGCGGAAGGCGGCTCGAGGTTCCGATGCCGCTCCGACTGCGGAAGACCTCGCGCGTCTTGCGCCAGCTTCTCTGACCAGAGGCCAGCGATGGCCTCTCGTTCCGACGGCGTGAGCACGCCTCCCTCCTCAGGAGACGGAGGTGGTTGCCGTCGGCGCGGGTTTGTAGCGGCCGGGCAACGCGCGCGTGGAAATCGCCAGGCGATTCCACAGGTTGATCATGCCCAGGGCGAGGGTCAGGTCCACGATTTCCTGTTCGCTGAAGTGCTTTTTCGTTTCCTCGTAGACGTCGTCCGGCACATGGGTCTCCGAGACCATCGTGACCGCTTCCGTCCAGGCCAGCGCCGCGCGCTCGCGGTCGGTGAAAAACGGCGTTTCCGCCCAGGCGTCGAGCGTGTACAAACGCTGCTCCGTTTCGCCGCCGGCCCGCGCATCCAGCGAATGCATGTCCAGGCAGTAGGCGCACCCGTTGATTTGCGAGGCCCGCATCTTGATCAGGTGGAGCAGCTTGTGCTCCAGACCGCATCCGGCCAGATACTTTTCCACTTCGAGCAACGCCTTGAGTGGTTGCTGAGCGAATTTCCTGTAGTCGATCCGCGGCTGCATGGCGATACCTCCCTTGATCACCCAAAATATGCGCGGCACCGCACCAATCGCAAGCGGCTTCGCCGCGAAGGATCGCTCACACCACTCTCTCCCAATCCTCGACTCCGCCGGGGACTACCCGAAAGAGCGGATGTGCGCGTGGTCGTGCGACGTTGCCGAGTTTCGCGAGCCAATCAGGATCGCGGGCAGCGAGCTTTCGCTGGAGGTGATGCCACTCGTACTCGAGCTGGCCGCGATTCACGGGTATGCGACCGGCGCCCCGGTTTCGATTGATTTTCGTCGCCACGAAGGCATAGCCGCGGGAGTTGGCTTCCGCCAGCACGACGTGAAGGTACATCCCGATGCAGTCCATGGGTCGTGGCTGGGCACGAAAGCGATCGAGCTGCGGGTGGCGCCGATAGCCCTTCGTCCGCCCGCTCAGTACCGCCTGAGCGAGCAGCGCTTCCCGCCAGACCGCGACCAGGCCCCGCCCGTCGAGGTAACGGGGGTGCAGGCTCCAGAGTCGCATGCGAAGGGCCGGCCGGGCCCGACCTCTAGACCGTGACCGGCTTCACCCTCGGCTTGCCCGGGAACGTCCGTGGCGTGTTCTTCGGACCCGCCCCGATCGCGCGCGGCTCCAGCGGCGGAATCAGCGCCAGACGCAGCACCTCGTCCACCTCGTCCACGAGATGGATCTCGAGGCCGCGCTTGAGGTGCGGCGCGATCTCGTCCACGTCCTTCTTGTTGAGCTTCGGCACGAGGACGATCGTGATGCCGGCCCGTCGCGCGGCCAGCATCTTCTCCTTGAGCCCGCCGATGGGCAGCACGTTCCCGCGCAGCGTGATCTCGCCCGTCATGGCCACGGCGCGACGCACGGGACGGTTCAGGAACACCGAGATCATCGCGGTGGCGATGGTGATGCCCGCGGAAGGGCCGTCTTTCGGGATCGCGCCCTCCGGCACGTGCACGTGCAGGTCGTGCGTGGCGAAGAAGTCCTCCTTGATGCCGTACTGACGCGCGCGTGTCCGTGCAAAAGAGAGCGCGGCCTGCGCGGACTCCTTCATCACGTCGCCCAGCGAGCCCGTCAACGTCAGTCGTCCCTTCCCCTTGAACGCGGTGGCCTCGATGAACATCACGTCGCCGCCCGACGCCGTCCAGGCCATCCCGGTGGCCACGCCGACCTGGTCTTTCTTGAGGATCTCCTCGGGCAGGATCTTGGGCGCCCCCAGGAACTTGTGCACGTTGTGGGGGCTGATCCGGATGGTTCCGGTCTGTCCTTCCGCCACCTTGCGCGCGACCTTGCGCGAGATGGAGGCGATCTCACGCTCCACGTTGCGCAGGCCCGACTCGCGCGTGTAGCCGTTGATGATCGTGCGCAGCGCCTTGTCCGTAACCAGCAGGTGCTCGGGCGTGATGCCGTGCTCCTCGAGCTGCTTGGGGATGATGTGCCGCTTGGCGATTTCGACCTTCTCGTCTTCGGTGTAGCCGCTGAGCCGCAAGACCTCCATGCGGTCGAGGAACGCGGGCTGGATGGTGTCCGTGAGGTTCGCCGTGCAGATGAACATCACGTTCGAGAGGTCGAAGGGCACGCCCAGGTAGTGGTCGCGGAAGCTGTTGTTCTGCTCGGGGTCCAGGACTTCCAACAGCGCGGACGACGGGTCGCCGCGATAGTCGGCGCCGATCTTGTCCACCTCGTCCATCATGAAGACGGGGTTGTTCGAGCCCGCCTGCTGGATGCCCTGGATGATGCGGCCGGGCATCGAGCCCACGTAGGTGCGGCGGTGGCCGCGGATCTCCGCCTCGTCCTTCACGCCGCCCAGCGACAGGCGCACGAACTTGCGCCCGAGGGCGCGCGCGATGGACTTGCCGAGCGAGGTCTTGCCCACGCCGGGCGGGCCCACGAAGCAGAGCAGCGGGCCCTTCATCTTGTCCTTGAGCTTGCGCACGGCCAGGTACTCGACGATGCGCTCCTTGATCTTCTCCAGGCCGTAGTGGTCCTCGTCCAGGATCTTCTGCGCTTCCACCAGGTCGAGGTTGTCCTTGGTCTGCTTGCCCCAGGGCAGCGTGACCATCCAGTCCAGCCAGTTGCGCAACGTCGCCGTCTCCGCGGAGTCGGGGTGCATGCGCTCGAGCTTCTTGAGCTGCCGCTCCACCTCCTCCAGGACGGGCTTCGGCATCTTGGCCTTGTGGGCCTTCTCCTTGAGCGACGCGATCTCTTCGGCGAGCTCGTTGCCTTCGCCCAGCTCGCTCTGGATGGCCTTGAGCTGCTGGCGGAGGAAGAACTCGCGCTGCGAGCGGTCCATCTCGCCTTTGGCCTGCGACGAGATCTCCTGCTGCATGGCCAGGACTTCGAGCTCCTTGGCCATCAGCTCGTGGACGCGGCGTAGACGCTCGACGGGATCGATCGCCTCCAGGATCTCCTGCGCGCCCTCCACCTTGAGGTCGAGGTTACTGGCGGTGAGGTCGGCCAGCCGCCCCGGCTCCTCCATGTTGGTGGCGATGACGATGACCTCGGGCGAGATGGGCTTGCCGAGGTTGGCCGACTTCTCGAGGGCGGCCTTCACGTTCCGCATGAGCGCTTCGAGCTCGAGGCCTTTCTCCGTGGGCTCCGGCTCCTGGATCGACTCGATGCGCGCCTGCAGGAAGGGATGGCCTTCCTCGAAGGTCTTGATGCGCGCACGGCCGACGCCCTGCACGAGCACGCGGATGCGGCCGTCGGGCAGCTTCAGCATGCGCATGATGAGGGCCACGGTGCCGACGGTGAACATGTCGTCGGGCCCGGGGTCCTCGTCGTCCTGCCGCTTCTGCGCGGTGAGGAGGATCATGCGGTTGTCGGCGAGGGCGGCGTCCACGGCCTTGATCGAGCGCTCGCGGCTCACGTAGAGCGGCACGATCATGAACGGGAAGATCACGATGTCCCGCAGGGGCAGGACGGGCAGGACCTCGGGGACCTTGGGCGTCTCGTCTTTGCTCGCGGTGACGGTGGGGGTGGCGGCTTCGTCGCTCATCGGTGGCGTCCTCGCTGCGCCTTGATCTTCATCAAGCGCTCTCGCGCGGAGTGCATCCGCGCTCGGCGGCAGAGGAAAGGCTCCGCTGCGGAAAACGCCGTCCTGGATTCGTTGCCCTCATTCCTGTCCCTCCCGTTGGACGACGATCACGGTGGCGCGTCCCCGCCGGTCCTTCAGCCGCGGCACGCTGACGGTGAGGAGACCGCCGGACAGGCGGGCCTCCGCGCTGCGGACGTCCACCGGCACGTCGAGCGCGACCAGGCGCGTGAAGCGGCCCTGCGGGCGCTCCATGCAGAGGAAGCTGGCCGCGGCGCCCGCCGGGCGCTTCTCGCGACGGTCGCCGGTGATGACGAGGTGGCGGTCCCGGAACGTGACGCGCAGGGAGTCGGGGTTGAGCCCCGGCACCTCGGCCACGATCGTGAGCCGGCCACGTGCCTCGTACACGTCGACGCTCGGCATCCATTCGCCATCGGGGGGAGGGTCGGCCCGGTCCATGTCGCTCAGGCGCTCGAGCAGCTGATGGACCTCGCGCTGCAGGAGGGCCAGGTCGAGATGCGCCGTACGCGCGGGCCGCCGGATGACGGTCATGGAATCTCGCCCCAAGTAGATCCCAGGCGCGGCACCGGCGCAAGAAGGCGTTACGAATCGAACCGGAGGGGTGACGCCGGTCAGTACCGCTTCAAGACTATGAGCGTCCGGTCGTCGGTGGACTTGGTCCCGGCCTCGAAGACCTCCAGCTCGCGCAGGATCTCCGTCTGGAGGCCGGCGGCGTCGAGGCCGCGGCCCCGCACCGCCACCTCGCCGAGGCGCTGGTCCCCGAACTCGTCCCCCTTGATGCTCCAGGTCTCGGTCACGCCGTCCGAGAAGATGAGAAGCGTGTCGCCGGCGCGCAGCTCGGCCACGCCTTCTTCGTAGGGTATGGAGTCGAAGAGCCCCAGCACCATGCCCCCTTCGTTGAGGGTTTCGATGGTGCCGTCGCGGCGGATGAGGAGGGGCGGATTGTGGCCGGCGTTGACGTAGTCGACCCGTCCACTGGCCGGCTCCAGGCGGGCCAGGAAGAAGGTGATGTATTTGCCGGCGGTGACGTTCTGGCAGACCGTGCTGTTGATGCGCCCCACCGCCTCCGCCACCGACTCGTCCGCCCAATGCCCGCGCACGGCCGCGCGCAGCACGGTCATGAGGAGGGCCGCGCCCGTGCCCTTGCCGGAGACGTCGCCGAGGGCCATCAGCAGCCGGCCCTCGTTGACGAGGAAGTCGTAGTAGTCGCCGCCCACCGTGCGGCAGGGGCGGTTCGAGCCGACCACGCCGTAGCCGGTGACCGTCGGCGCCCCGTCCGGGAGCAGGCCGCGCTGGATCTCCGCGGCCACGCGCATGTCGTCCTCGAGCCGGCGCTTCTCCATG
>Ga0207648_10007485_pt1 | contig 10729 bp, 15 predicted proteins | sample KBSMisM32_FD_184310 | JGI IMG/M metagenome (GOLD analysis project Ga0207648, IMG submission 184310) | Miscanthus rhizosphere microbial communities from Kellogg Biological Station, Michigan, USA - KBS Miscanthus M3-2 (SPAdes) (version 2) | ecosystem: Host-associated > Plants > Roots >... | reverse complement strand
GTCTTGACGAACGTGATTTCGGCCAGCACGTCGGGCGTCAGGCCCTCGTTGCGCTCGAGGAGTTCCAGGGTTCCCAGGATCGCCTGCAGGGGGTTGTTGAGCTCGTGGGCGACCCCGGACACGAGCAGGCCCACTGCGGTGAGCCGCTCCTGCCTGACCACCTGGCGCTGCAGCGACTGCAGCATCTCGCGCATCTTGCGTTCCTGTTCGAACTGCCGGTCGAGCGCCCCGCGCGCGTCGCGGAGACGGAGCGCCATGTTGGCGAACGCCTCCTGGACCTCGCTGAACTCGAGGTTGGGCGACAGGCTCACCTCGGGCGGCGACAGGTCGCCGCCGGCAATTCGCCGGGCGGCGTTTCTGAGCTGCGTCAGGTCGCTTGCGAACCTGCGCGCCAGCCACACACCGAGCAGCAACACGAGGAACGTCGAGACGGACAGGAGCGCGATGTTCCGGCGATAGGTCGGGGCGACGCGCGCGGACACCTCGCTGCGCGGAACGGCCACGCTCAGGAGCCAGGGACCGCGTTCGATGACGGCGTTGCCGTGATACCGCTCCACACCATCCACTTCGCGCTGCAGAAGGGTGCGGGGCACATCCTTCGGCTCGCGCGGCGGACCGAACGCCGCGCCGATGAACTTCGCGCTCTCCTGGCTCCGCGCCATCACGCGTCCGTTCCGATCGACCAGCGTGACAATCGATCCGTCCGGCAGGGAGAGGTTTGCGAACAGCCGCTCGAGCCGCTGCAGGTTGAGGCTGATGCCGAGGACAGCCACCGTGCGTGAATCGGCGCCCGGCACCGGATATCCCACCAGGACCGTTTCCCGGCCGGTAAACTGCCCCACTTCCAGCTGGCTGACAGCCGCCCGGCCGCTCTGCAGCACCTGAAAGAACAGCGGGGGCGGCGCCGGCTGGGAGGCCGAGCCCTCAACGGTCGGCGTCACGATCCGTCCATCCGCGCCGCGCAGGATGATGTTGTTGAGAAGAGGCTGCTCGCGCAGCAGCTGCGTGAACAGCGCCCGGCTGCCGCCCGGATCGAGCGACGCCACGGCCGGATGGCGTACGAGGAGCGACGCCATGGCATCGAGGCTGCTGAAATATTCGTCCAGCAGGGCGGTGGCGGTGGTCGCAAGCCGGCCGGCCTCAGCTTCGACCTCCTGCGCGCGCTCCTGGCGCAGGCGGTTACCGGACCAGAGAGCCGCGGCGAGGACGGGCAGCAGGAGGATGATCGCTGCCACAGCGACCTGCCGGAGGATGGGTTGAGTTCGAAGAAATCTCAACGATTCTCGGACGAATTTTAGCGCAGAAGCAGTGGATCGACCACGCCCGCTTCGAGAAACCCTTTTGCTCGCAGCACACAGCTGTCACAGTGTCCGCACGGGTTCCCCGCGGTGAGCGGGTCGTAGCAGCTATGTGTCAGGCCGTAATCCAGCCCGAGTTCGAGGCCTTTGCGAATGATCTCCGCCTTCGTCATACGGATGAGCGGCGTGTGAACGCGGACGCGCGCGCCCTCGACTCCGGCACGGGTCGCGACGGCCGCGAGCGCCTCGAACGCATGGATAAATTCCGGACGGCAATCCGGGTATCCCGAGTAGTCGAGCGCGTTGACGCCGATGACGAGGTCGCGCGCGCCGATGGCTTCCGCCCAGCCGAGCGCCAGCGAGAGAAAAATCGTGTTCCGCGCCGGAACGTAGGTGGACGGAATGCCCGGCTCCGAGACGTCGCGGTCGCGGGGGACCGCGGCGTCCGATGTCAGCGACGACCCGCCGATGCCGCGCAAATCGACGCTCAACTCCTGGTGGCGCGCGACGCCGAGCGCCCGGGCCACCACGCGAGCGGCCTCCACTTCACGCGCATGACGCTGGCCGTAGTGAATCGTCAGCGCATTCAGCGTGAATCCGTCCGACCGCGCCAGGGCCGCGGCCGTGTACGAATCGAGGCCGCCGCTCAGAAGGACGACAGCCTCGGTCACACGCCTCGCGTGGTCGGCGACCAGATGAGCTTGTGCAGCTGCAACTGCACGCGGACGGGCAGCCGATCCGCAATCACCCACTCCGACAGCGTCTTCGGATCCAGCACGCCGTGGACGGGCGAAAACAGGATCGCGGCGGCCCGCGACGGCAGCTGCGTGCGCGTCACGACATCGCGCGCGAACTCGTAATCCGCGCGATCGAGCACGACGAACTTCACCTCGTCGTGAGGCGCCAGGCGTTCGAGGTTGGCCCAGTGGTTCTTGTCGGCCTCGCCGCTCCCCGGGCATTTCACGTCGACGATCTTGACGACCTTCGCAGGCACGCGATCGATCGGTCGATGCCCCCCGGTTTCGAGCAGCACCGTGTGGCCGTCCGCGAGCAGCCGATCCATCAGGTCGTACACGCCCTCCTGCAGGAGCGGTTCGCCTCCGGTAATTTCGACCAGCGGGCACCCGTAGGCCTCGACCGCCGACATCACATCGTCCACCGACATCTTGCGGCCTTCGTGAAAGGCATACGGCGTGTCGCACCAGGAGCAGCGCAGGTCGCACGCGGTCAGGCGCACGAACACACAGCGGTCTCCGGCCCGCGTCGATTCGCCCTGGATCGAATGGAAGATTTCGTTGACCGTCAACATGGGTCTCTCACTATTCTATGTCCATGGGCGCGCCCGACCTGCGCATCGGCACCAGCGGCTGGAGCTATCCGTCGGGCCGCGGCACATGGAACGGGATCTTCTACCCGCCGTCCCGCGGCCGCGCAAAAAGCTTCGACGAGCTGTCGTTCTACGCGGAACACTTCAACACGGTCGAAGTGAACTCGACCTTTTACGGGCAGCCCAGGGCCGCGGTCAGCCGGGCCTGGGCGGATCGGACGCCATCCGGCTTCGAGTTCTCCATCAAGCTCTACCAGAAGTTCACGCACCCGAAGATGTTCAAAGACGCGTTCACGAAAGGGGTGCCGGCCGGCCCTGACGGCGACGCCCTGCTCGACGCGCTGGCGCGTCCCAACCAGTCGGACCTCGACGACTTTCGCGCGGGCATCGATCCGCTGGCGTCGAGCGGAAAGCTCGGCGCGCTGCTCGCGCAGTTTCCGCCCAGCTTCAAGGACAGCCCGGCGTCGCGCGACTACCTGGTGTGGCTGCTCGAGGCGTTCAAAGACCACCGCATGGCCGTCGAGCTCCGGCACAGCAGCTGGAGCGACGCCATGGGCGACACGCTGTCGCTGCTCAACCCGTTCGGATCAGCGTGGGTACAGATCGACGAGCCCAAGTTCCGGTTCTCGATCAGGCAGAACTTCCTGCCGAACGTGGAAGGTCTCTATTACATGCGGCTCCACGGGCGGAACGCGAAGCAGTGGTGGAAGCATCAGAGCTCCGAAGATCGCTACAACTACCTCTACGCGGACTCCGAGCTCAGCGAGTTCGTCGAAACCGTGGACGCCGCGCGGACTCTCGTCAAGAAGCTCTATCTCTACACGAACAACCACTTCTCGGCGAAGTCCGTCGCCAACGCCGCCATGATCAAGAAACAGCTCGGCGAGCCGCTGAACGGGGAGTATCGGGAAGAATTTCTCGCGGAGTATCCAGCCCTGGCCGGGGCGGCCACGCCGGTCAGACGAGACTCACTGCTTTAGGGCGAGGCGCCGTTTCAGCTCGTCAAGATGGTGATGAATCTCTTTGAGGAGGAATGGCGCGTCGTCGCGACGGCTCTCGAGCCCGCTGAGCTGCTCGACCAGAAAGCGTATCCGCTCGACCGACGCGATCGGATCAAGACCTCCACTCGACGGAAGAGCCTGGGAATCGGGCAGCGTCACGGCCGGCGGCACATTCCTCACGTGCTCACGAACGCTCTCGACGTTCAACCCGTGGCTGCGAAGCAGGCTCGCCGCGAACGAGCTCTCCTCGCGCAGGATCCCGAGCAGCATGTGCTCGTTGCCGATGTGCGGGTGATCGAGACGATCCGCTTCCTCTCGTGCGCGCTCGAGCACGCGCTTCGCCTCGTCGGTGAACGGGATCTCGAAGGAGGTCGATAATCGCTCGCGCGTGCCTTGGTGCGCTTGTATCGCCGCGCGTGCCTCTGAGTACGAAAAGCCGGCGGCCGCGAACAGCCCCGGCGCAGGGCCCTGGTCTGCGCGAAGGATCCCGAGCAGGAAGTGTTCGGTCTCGATCGCCGGACCGCCAAGTTCCGACACCTCGAACCGTGCGAAGAACAACGCGCGCCGGGCCTCGTCCGTGAAGCGTTCAAACATACCGCGGCCCTCGCGATACTACTCTCTCACGTACATGCGGGTGATCTGATCCCCTTTCTGGATTCGCTCAGGAACCTCGGTGCCGGCGATCAGCCGGCCGAACACGGTGTACCGGCCGTTCAAATCAGGACGGGCCGCGAGGGTCACGTAAATCTGGCTGTCCGCCTTCGCGGGATCGCCCATGTGAGCCACGCCGACCGCGCCCTTCACGTGCAGCCGCTTCTTGTTCATCTCCGAGACACCGACAGGCTTCCCGCTCGACGCGGCGTCGCCTGAACCCCAGTCCGCCGATTTCTCGAGACTCTTCGTTTGCGGATCGCCCCATTGCACGACGAACCCCGGAATCGCGCGATGAAACCGCTGCCCGTCGTAGAAGCCGTTCCGGACCAGTTCCAGGATGTGCGCGACCGTTTTGGGCGCTTCGTCGGGAAACGTCTCGAACGCGAAGGTGCCGGCGCTCGTGTCGACGACGATGACAGGACCGGCGTCCTGACCCGTCACCGGTGTCGCGCGTGCCAGCATCGACGGAACGAGCAGGGCCGCCAGGACGGCCGCGCGAAACCTGGTCATGATCGCCCGACCGTGGTCACGCCAAGCCGCGGACACCACTCCCTGATGACGCATGCTCCGCAGCGCGGGTAGACGGGACGGCAGACATTCTGTCCCCACGTGACGAGGTAGAGGTTGATCGACGGCCACCACTCGCGGGCCGTGGCCGCGTACAGGGCCTGCTCCGTTTCGTCGGGTGTCTTCGTCTTCACCCATCCAAGCCGGTTCGAAATCCGGTGGACGTGCGTGTCGACGCAGATGTTCCGCGCGCTCTTGAACGCGAGGATGAGCACGAGGTTTGCGGTCTTGCGGCCCACGCCCGGCAGCGTCAGCAATTCCTCCATCGTGCCGGGGACGCGACCGTTGAACTGCTCGACGAGGATGCGGCACGTCGCCTTCACGTGCCTCGCCTTGTTGCGGTAGAAGCTCACCGGGTAGATGAGGCGCTCGATCCGCTTCACGGTCAGCGCAGCCATCGCCTGCGGCGTGCTGGCCGCCTTGAACAGCCGCTCCGAGGCCGCGGCGGTCGTCGCATCCTGCGTCCGGGCCGACAGCAACGTGCCGATCAGCACCTGAAACGGATCTTCCTGGCTCGCCTCGGAGATTTTCTCGACAGCGGGAAGTTCGAGGCCGTCGATCTCGCGCGCCAGCGCGCGCATCACCGGACCGACCTTCCGGGCGTGGCGGAGTGACCTGGCGGTGGTCCTGGAGGAACGGGGCGGGGTCAATGGCCGAGCGACTGGCAGTAGCCGCAGTGGTTGCAGCCGACTCCCGGCTCGATCAGGCAGCGCCCATCGTCAGCGCTGCCGCCGGCGACGGGAAATCGTCCGTGGCTGACGTCGAAGCGAAGGACCGGGGACGGCCCTGGAACAGGATCCGCGGATGTCCCGGCCGGCCGGCCGTGCCGCGCGATGGCGTCGCGCACGAGCGCCCGCAGTTCCTGGTCAGAGATCTCCATGAACGTCGACCTGATCGATGATACCGATAATCGCGGCATCGACGGGCGCGGCCTTCTTCCCGAGGGCTTCGCCCGCGGCGCGCCCTTCGAGGACGACGAGCACCCTTTCGTGGACGCCCGCGCCGACGCCGTCGATCGCGAGCAGCGCCGGGCCTCTCGGCGCATCGTCGATGCCGATCGGCTGCACGAGCAGGAGCTTCGCGCCGTCGAACTTGGCGTGCTTCTGCGTGGCCACGACCGTTCCAATCACGCGCGCGATTTGCATGAATCGGTTACCCGAGATCCCAGTGATCGACGATGCCGACAATGCCGGCATCGACGGGGGCTTCCATCGGATAGAACGGAAAGCTCGCTTCCTTGCCGCGAACGAAGAACACCCGCTCGCCGACGCCCGCGCCTGCCGCATCGACCGCGACGAGTGTGCGACCGACCGGCTCGCCCTCGGGTGTCAGAGGCTGAAGGATCAGGAGCTTGAGACCCGTGAGGTTCTCGTCCTTGCGTGTCGCCACGACGTCCCCGACGACCTTCGCGATTTGCATCAGATTCGAAGCTTAGGGTTCAAGGTTCACGGTTCACGGTTCACGGTTCGTTGAACTCGATCGTGTCGATGATGCCGACCACGGCCGCGTCCACCGGGCAGTCCTTGAGGCCGGACGCCATCCGCGCGGAGCTGCCGCTGACGATCAGCACGGTCTCGCCGATGCCCGCGTCGACCGTGTCGATGGCCACAAGATAGCCGCCCTCGGCCTTGCCGCGCGGATCCATCGGCCGCGCGATGAGCAGCTTGCTGCTGACCAGCCGAGGATCCTTCCGGGTTGCCACAACGGTTCCCACGATTTTCGCCAGGAGCACTCAGCGCTCCTTCACCAGGTGCACGCCGCTACCGTCCTAGGCCTTGACCGCGGACGCCTTGCCGATCGGCAGCACGTCTTCGAGGTTGGCGTGCGGCCGCGGAATCACGTGGACCGACACGAGCTCGCCGACGCGCCTCGCAGCCGCCGCGCCGGCGTCGGTCGCGGCTTTGACCGCCGCCACGTCGCCGCGCACGATGGCCGTCACGTAGCCCGCGCCGATCTTTTCCCACCCGACGAGCGTGACCTTCGCCGCCTTGACCATCGCGTCGGCCGCCTCGATCATCGCGACGAGGCCTTTCGTTTCGACCATCCCGAGCGCCTCACCCATGGGGGACTCCTTGTAAGGGCAGAGGGCAAAGGGCGCAGGGCAAAGGGCCCGGTGTTCCGTGCCCTTTGCCCTGTGCTCTCTGCCCTGTTACCGCAGGCTCTTTATCGCATCTTCTATCAGTGCGGAGAGTTCGCGGTATGTTAACCGAATTTCAGCTTCATCACCCGCGGCCCGCCGGCCCTCACCGGACGCCCGTCGATGCGCTTCGATCAGATCGGGCACGAGCCGCATGCCGGTTCCAGCCGGCGCCTGCACTGTCTGGCAGGTGGCATCATCCTGGCTTTCTCGAGGACCAGCCACCACGACCTGAGCGGACTGTCCTGCCACGTCCGGGTCCAGGCAGATGGGCGCCGGCGCCTTGATCCCGTAGGTCCCGCGCAACTCCTGCAGGCGCATGACCTCTTCGCGCGAAATCAGGTTTTCGCCGCCGAGCATGCGCGCGACCAGGCTGATCTTCGCGAAGTGCTCGATGGTTTCCATCTTGTAGTACGCCGAGAAGAGATCGCCGCCGACAGTCAGCGCGCCGTGATTGGCGAGCAGCATGGCGTCGTGCGCCTTGATGTATTTCCGGACCGCCTCGGGCAGCTCGGCCGTCGACGGCGTCGCGTACTCGGCGAGAGGAATGCTGCCGAGCGTCGTGAGCACCTCGGCCAGGACCGCGCGATCGAGCGGGATGCCGGCCACGGCGAAACCGGTCGCGGTCGGCGGATGCGCGTGCACGACGGCCTTCACGTCCGGCCGCTGGCGGTACACCTCGAGGTGCATCAGCATCTCGGATGACGGGTCGCGGTCGCCCTGGATCTTCTTGCCGGCGAGATCCGTCACGCACATCATGTCGGGCGTCATGAACCCCTTGCAGACGCTCTTGGGGGTCATCAGGAGGCGATCCTCGCCGACGCGCACGCTGATGTTGCCGTCGTTGCTCGCGGTGTACCCGCGCGCGTACATGCGGCGGCCGACCTCGACGATGTCGGCACGAAGGGATTCGATGGTCATCCGGCCTGCATCCGGTACTTGTCCCGGCACACGGTCGAGCAGAAGAACACCTGTTGCCGTCCGTCGACGATGGCCACGGAGCGATCGGGCACGACGTAGGTGCCGCACACCGGATCGCGGGCCATCGGAACGCCGCGAATCTCCCGGCCCGCTCCGGCGGGCCGCCCCGACAGGCCCTCGATGACGCCGTCGACCAGCCGCCAGAACGCCCTGGCGATGAAAATCGAGAGGATCACGAACAGCGCGAGCCGGAACACGGCTAGCCTCCCGGCTTCGGCGCGCCCGTCCCCGGGTGAGCCGATTTCAGCGTATCGAGCGCGCGCTTGGCGGCCTGGCCCTCGGGCGTATCCGGCCCGAGATCGACAACCTGCTGCCACACCTTGGTCGCGCCTTCGAGATCCTGCTTGCCGAACGCCTTGACGATGCCGATGTTCAGCAGCGTCTTCGTATGTTTCGGATCGATGCTGAGCGAGTGCGAGAGCTGCAGGAGCGCCTTGTCCGCCTGGTTCGTGTAGTAGTAGCAGACGCCCAGGTCGGTGCTGAGATTCACGTCGTCGGGCGTGATCTTCAGCGCCGCCTGATACCACGCGATCGCATCGTCGTACCGCTCCGCGTCGAAATAGAGGTTGGCGAGCTCGGCGCGCGGCTGGGCGTTCGAGGGCTGCTGCTCGGCGACCGACTTGAGAGCCTTGACCCTGGTTTCGTCGAGGATCGCGGCGCGCTCGCTGGGGGCGTTTGGCGCGGGCGCGGCGGCGGCCTGCGCGGGCGCCGGCGCCACGCGCGGGGCGGCCTGCTGCGTCCCGATAATCCACCCGGCGATGAGGCCGAACGCCACACCGGCGATGCCGTACGCGATCGATTCGCTCTTCATGAACCCCAGGCGGCTGATGTAGTGCAGGGCTTCAGCCCTGCCTGCGCGAGCATACCGCCTGAGGCGGGCGGCCCGGCAGGCCTAAAGGCCTGCACTACGGACATCCACGAAACGCCGATCATATCAGGCGGCCGACAGAACATCGAGGTACTCGCGGACGACCGTCTCGAGGCCGACAAAGAGCGCGCGCGAGACGATGGCGTGGCCGATCGACACCTCGTCGAGGAACGGCAAACGCCGGAATAGCGTGAGGTTGGCGAGGTCGAGATCGTGGCCGGCGTTGACGCCGAGGCCGAGGGACGAGGCCAGCCGCGCCGCCGCGGAGAACGACTCGAACGACGCCCGGCCGGCCGCCGCGCCCGCCTCGAACGCACGGGCAAACGGCTCGGTATAGAGCTCCACGCGGTCGGCGCCGGCCTCGGCCGCCCACTCGATCGGGCCCTGCACGGGATCGACGAACACGCTGACGCGAACGCCGCGGGACTTGAACCCCGCAATGACGTCCTTCAGTGCCTCCGTCTGGCGGCCGGGCTGCCAGCCGGCCTGGCTCGTGATCTCGCCGGCGGCGACGGGGACGAGCGTGCATTGATCCGGGCGCACCTCGTTGACGAGGTCGATCAATTCCGGCCGCGGATCGCCTTCGATGTTGAATTCGACGCCGCGGCCGGCCAGCACGCGTGCGATCTCGCGCACGTCGCCCGGCGTGATGTGACGGCGGTCGGCGCGCGGATGCACGGTGATACCGGGCACGCCGGCAGCCAGGCACACCTCGACCGCTTCGATGACGTCCGGCGCGTGGCCGCCGCGCGAGTTCCGCAGCGTGGCCACTTTGTTCACGTTGACGGAGAGACGAATCATCCCAGGTGCTGTTTCACGACGTCGACGATCTCCTGGGCCCAGGCCCGGATCTCGGACTCGTGCCGGCCCTCGAGCATCACGCGCAGCAGTGGTTCGGTGCCCGAGTAGCGGATCAGCAGGCGGCCCTGCCCGCCGTCGGCGGTGACGCGCGTTTCGACGGCCGAAATCGCCGCGGCCACATCGGGCACGGAGTGAAGATCGACTTTCTCGCGGACCCGCACGTTCAGCAGCACCTGCGGGTAGTTGGTCAGATCGGAGGCGAGGCTGGCGAGGGTACGGCCCGTGCGAGCGACGGTTCGCAGCACGTTCAGGGCGGTGCACAGGCCATCGCCCGTGTACAGGTAGTCCGAGAAGATCACGTGGCCCGACTGCTCGCCGCCCAGCGAGACGCCGCCCTTGATCATCTCCTCCATCACGTACTTGTCGCCCACAGGACACCGCACGAGGCTGATACCAGACGCGCGGCACGCGATCTCGAGGCCGATGTTGCTCATCACGGTCGCCACGATCGTGTTGCCGCTCAGCCGTCCCTCGCGCTGCAGCTGGCGCGCACACATCAACAGCACGGCGTCGCCGTTGACGATCTCGCCGCGCTCGTCCACGAAAATGGCGCGGTCGCCATCGCCGTCGAAGGCCACGCCCATGTGGCAGCCGCGCTCGACGACGGTGCGCGCGAGCCCCTCGGGATGCGTCGATCCGCAGTCGCGGTTGATATTGCGTCCGTCGGGCTCGTTCGCGATGACGACGGTGTCGAGGCCGAGGCTCGCGAAGAGCCCGGGTGCGGCGAGGCTCGTGGCGCCGTTGGCGCAATCGATGGCGAGCTTGAAATCGCGGAGCGATGACGACTCCGGGAACACGGCGCGCAGATGATCCAGATACGTGTCGGCGCTCTGCCCCGGAGGGACGGCGCGCGCCTGCCCGGCGGCGGCGTGCCACGACGAGTCGGCGACGATCTCCTCCACCGCGCGTTCCACCGATTCGGTGAACTTCTCGCCCCGGCCGGAGAACACCTTGATGCCGTTGTCCTCGAACGGATTGTGCGACGCCGAGATGACGATGCCCGCGTCGTATCCGGAGCGCGTGAGATACGCGATG
>Ga0207648_10007483_pt1 | contig 10731 bp, 10 predicted proteins | sample KBSMisM32_FD_184310 | JGI IMG/M metagenome (GOLD analysis project Ga0207648, IMG submission 184310) | Miscanthus rhizosphere microbial communities from Kellogg Biological Station, Michigan, USA - KBS Miscanthus M3-2 (SPAdes) (version 2) | ecosystem: Host-associated > Plants > Roots >... | reverse complement strand
AAACGGCAGCTGAAGCAATCGATCGTCAGAGCCATGTCGGTCGATCCGTGACCACCCCAACGACGAGGCGCCGCCGGCGACATGCCGCCCGCGCGAGCGTGCTCGGAATCACAGCGATCGCGGCTCTCGTGTTCGCTCCTACGAGCCTCGGCGCGACTCGCTCGGGGGTCGCCGCGCTGCAGGTCGCGCTGAAGAGTCGCAGCCTCTACAGGGGCGCGATCGACGGGGTCATTGGCCCTCGCACGATCGCCGCCGTGCGCGTCTTCCAGCGCAGACATCGGCTGACCGTAGACGGGATTCCCGGCCCGGTGACCTGCGGCGCCCTCGGCCCGTACAGCCGCCATCGCCTCGGCACGCGCACCCTCACGTTCGGGGCTAAGGGCTGGGACGTCGCCGAGACACAGTTCCTCCTGCGCTCGCACGGGTACTCGCCCGGCCCTCTCGACGGCAGCTTCGGAGCCCGGAGCGTCGCAGCGGTCCGTCGCTTCCAGCGCCATTCTGCTCTCGAGGTCGACGGCGTGGTGGGCCCGGCGACCGTCGCGTCCCTGGACGGCGAGCGAGCGGCTGGACCGGGAGGGCTGACGACGGCCGAGGCTGGCCACGCTCGGGCGGCACGCCGTCTCGTCATCATTCGGCGTGACGCACACCGGCTCTACTTCTACAAGGGCGCCCGCCCGCTCCGCGTCTTCACGGTGGCAACCGGAGGCACCTGGACGCCCACGCCCCATGGTCGGTTCCGGATCGTGAGCAAATACCGCCATCCTTGGTGGTATCCGCCCGATTCCAGCTGGGCTGCGCACCTCCATCCGATCCCGCCAGGTCCCAAAAACCCGCTCGGGACCCGTTGGATGGGTCTCTCGGTCTCGGGCGTGGGCATCCACGGCACGCCAAATCCCACGTCGGTGGGGTACTCGATCTCCCACGGCTGCATACGGATGAAGACACGCGATGCCGAATCCCTATTTCGCTTGGTCAGGGTAGGAACCCGCGTCTGGATCATCTAGGCGCCGGGCCCGAAACCCAATCAGCCGCCCGGCCGTTGTGGGAACATGGCGTGGATGGCCACCTGGAAGTTCGTCGCGCTCGCGCTCAAAGCCCAGCGCGGCTGGAAGCGCATCCCGCCGGACCAACGCCGGCAGATCATCGAGAACGCGACGAAGCAGGCCCGCAAGCACGGGCCCCTCGTCGCGAAGCGCGCGGCCGAGATCGCCAAACAGGTCCGCAAGGACCGCTAAGGCGGCGTGCGGGATAGCCTGACCCTGGGCCGCATCGCCGGCATCAGCTTCGGCGTGAACTGGAGCTGGGTGATCGTCTTCGCGCTGATCGTGTGGACGCTCGCCACGGGCATCTTCCCGACGCAGAACCCCGGGCACGAACAGAGCACCTACGTCGCGATGGCGATCGTCGCCGCGATTCTCTTCTTCGCCTCGCTCCTCGCGCACGAGTTCGGCCACGCGCTCGAGGCGAAGCGGGAAGGCGTCGAGATCGAGGGGATCACGCTTTGGCTCTTCGGCGGCGTCGCCAAGTTCCGGGGCATGTTCCCGAGCGCGGGCGCTGAGTTCCGCATCGCCATCGCGGGCCCGCTCGTCTCGCTCGTCCTCGGCGCGGTCTTCGTCCTCCTCGCCTGGAAGGCAAGTCTTCCGGAGGTGATGGACGCCGTCGCCGCATGGCTCGGCTACATCAACCTCACCCTCCTCATCTTCAACCTCTTGCCGGCGTTGCCGCTCGACGGCGGGCGTGTCCTTCGCTCGGCCCTCTGGGGCGCAAGCGGGAACCTCGGGTGGGCGACACACGTCGCCGCGCTGATCGGCCGCGGCTTCGGCTACCTCTTCATCGTCGGGGGCGTCGCGCTCGTCATCTGGCAGAGCGCGTACAGCGGGATCTGGATTGCGTTCGTCGGCTGGTTCCTCCTGCAGGCCGCCGGCGCCGAGGACCGCACCCTGCTCGCGCGGCAGGCACTACAAGGGCTGCGGGTTCGCGACGTGGTCGTGCGGGATCCCGTCACCACGCGGCCCGACGTCTCCATCGGCGAGTTCATGGACGACATCGCCTGGACGACGCGCCACGCCACGTATCCCGTGACGGAGAACGGCCACGTCGTCGGCCTTCTGCCCCTGCGCTGCGTGGCCGAGGTGCCGCGGAGCGAATGGGAGACGCGCACCGTGCGCGACTGCATGCTCCCACGCGATCAGGTACCGGTCGTCCGCGAGGACGACGATCTTTTCGACGCCGCCGCGGAGATCTCCGACGGCGACCTCTCGCGCGCGCTCGTCCTCGACGGCGAGCGCTTCGTAGGCTTGCTGTCGTGGTCGGACGTGCGCCGCGCGCTCGAGCTCCGGCGCGCATGGAGGCGTTAGGGGTGGCCGACGGGACTCGAACCCGCGACAGCCGGGACCACAACCCGGGGCTCTACCAGCTGAGCTACGGCCACCGTGCAAGATGCAGTGTAGCCCGGGTGCTAGGTTCCTCCCCGACGCGCCCGTAGCTCAGTGGACAGAGCGGCGGACTTCTAATCCGCGGGTCGCAGGTTCGAATCCTGCCGGGCGCACCAAGAGAAAAGCCCCCGTTGCCGGGGGCTTTTCGACTACGGATCAGCGGATCCTTACGGCAGGAACCGGTTCAGGAAGTTCCTCGAGTACGTCGTGTCGTCCCGCTGGTAGCTTCCCGTCGCGTTGCAGGTGAGCGAGTTCACATACGACGCATCGCCGAGCACGTACGGGCCCCAGAACACCGCGCCGCCCGAGTCGCCGAAGCAAGAGCCGCCCCCGGCCTTCGAGTCGCGGTCGTTGATCTGGAACGTCACGACCTCGGTCCCGACGTTCTTGAGGTAGGAGGTCGTCGAGCGGCGCTCGCGGATCACGATCTGCGCCTTCTTGTCGCCGATGTCCACCCCGTAGCCCACGAGCATGAACGTCTCGTTCTTCAGCTGCCCCTGGTTCCGATTCAGAAAGCCGACGGGCGGAAGCTGGGCAGGCACGATGTCCCACTTGGACGTGGCCGGCGCGTCGAGCACCACGACGCCCTGGTCGTGCTGCTTCGCGAAGCTGAGCTTGCCCGTCCAGCCCGGATCGGGGTGAGCCGTGCCCGTGATGTAGTGCGCCACACGGTTCGCCTTCTCCTCCGCCGTGATGCCGGGAGCGAGCGGATCCAGCGCGAGGTCCGTGTCGAACGACACGTAGACATCCGTCGCCGGCCCCTCCGTGCAGTGCCCGGCCGTCAGAACGACGGTCGGCGCGATCAGCGTTCCGGAGCAGCGGAACCTACCGTCCGCCGTGGTGAAGCGGACGAGGCCCACGTTCGTATGCACCGTGTCCCGCTGGCCGCCGACGATCGCCCCGGCAGGCGCAGCGGCGAAGAGCCCGACCACACATGTGGCGAGCGCAAGCAAGGCAAGACATGCCTTTCGATTCATCAGTTCCCCTCTCTGTCTGACCAGGTCCCGGTCCGGGGGCACCATACAACGCGCCGCGGAGTCGTAGACCCGGGAAGGTTCCGGCCGAACGGCGTCGTACCTTGTTCCGAAACCCCGTGGAGCTGGCGCCAACCCCCCGCCGGTCGGTCCCCTTCGCGGCTCCTCACGGCGCCGCGGAGATCTTTCGGCTGCCGCGGCTCAGGATCGTCCAGCCCGCCCCCCTCCTTGCGGTCCTCGGGCTGCTCGTCCTCGTCAACATCGCGCGGATCGGGGAGGACGGCTGGGTCTTCCGCACGGGCAAGGTGGAGCCGCACGGCGCCCTCGGGTCATTCGTCTCTCTCGCCCGCGGCCACTGGAACCCCGGTCTCCTCAAGTTCTCCGCCGTTGCGGCGGGGCTCGTCCTCGTCGTAGCCCTCGTCTACGCGCGTGAACGGTGGACGGCGAGGCGGGCGCTCCTCGTCACGTTCCTCGTCACCGGGCTGCTCACCGTCCCCGGCGTCCTCCTGCAGGCGGGCCTTCGCGACTCGACGGCGCCCTGGTTCTACACGAACGACTCCACGTACCAGATCGAGGTCGCGGGGGATCTCGTCCTCGACGGCCAGACTCCGTACGGCCACGACTACCGCGGCACCGGCGTCGAGCGGTTCTACAGCCGCGACGGCTCGCCGCAGCTCGGGCATCAGGCGCTCGATCACTTCGCCTACTTCCCGGGGGCGGCGATCACGGCAGCAGGCTGGCGTCTCCTGCCGGCGCCGTTCGACGACTACCGGTTTTTCGTGCTGCTCGCGACTCTCGCGCTCATCCCGGCGGCACTCTCGTTCGCAGGGCCGCTCACCGTGCGGCTGGCGATCGGCGCGGCCCTCGCAGCCAACCCGCTCATCGTCCAGGCGGCCTGGTTCGGAACAGCAGACGCGCCAAGCCTCTTTTTCCTCGTGCTCGCGTTCGGGCTCGCCAGCCGCTCGCGTTTCGCCTGGGCGGCCGCCTGTCTCGCGGCCGCGGTGCTGCTGAAGCAGTTCGCGCTCGTGGCCATTCCTTTCTTCGCCGCCATGCTGCTCCTGAGCCGGGGAGGGCGTGGGAGCTTCGCACGCCCGGCCGGCGCATTCGCCGGAGTCATCGTGGCGGGCTCGCTGCCGTTCCTCATCGCAGCGCCTGGAGCTCTCTGGGCCGACACGATCGGCTACGGAACCGGGGACTACCGGATCATCGGCTACGGACTCGCCTCGCTCCTGGTGCGGCTCGACATTCTCGACAACCGCAACGCCGCCTACCCCTTCGGCCTCCTCGCGCTCTTGGTCTGGCTCCCGGCCACACTCTGGCTCGTGCGCGCCCAGCTCCGCTCACGTGAGCCGTGGGTGGGTGCGGCCGGGTTCGCGGCCTCGATCTTCCTCCTCCTGTTCCTCGGCCGCGTGTTCCAGGCGTCCTATCTACTCTGGCCCCTCACGGGGATGGGAATCGCGGCCATCCTGGCCGCGGCTCAGACGGCCAGAGGGACCTCGACGACGAACGTCGACCCGCGGCCCGGCTCCGAGTCGACCGAGATGCGCCCGTTCATGCGCTCGACGAGCTCCTTGCTGATGTAGAGCCCGAGGCCTGTCCCGTTCACCCCGCGGGTGAGGGCCGGGTCGAGGCGGTAGAACTTCTCGAAGATCCGCTCCTGCTCGTCGAGCGGGATGCCGAGGCCGCGGTCGGCGACCTCGATGCGCGCGAACTGGCCATTCCGGTTCAGCCGCAGCTCGACGTCTCCGCCCTGCGGCGAGTACTTGATCGCGTTGTCGACGAGATTCGCCAGCACCTGCCGGAGCTGATTGGGATCCCCGGAAACGGCCGGCACGTCCGCAGCGGCCTGCACGCGCAGCTCGATCCCGCTCGGCAGGTGGAGCTCGGCCGAGTCGACCACGCTCTTGGTCAGCTCGACCGGGTCGAAGTGCTCGTGCTCAAGTGGAAGGCGACCGGCCTCGAGCTGACCCGTGAGGAGGATCTGGCCGACGATTCCGGAGAGGCGCTCGGCCTCGCTCTCGATCATGCTCATGAGCATCTCGCGGTCGTCAGAGTTGAGGGCGACGTCATTCCGCTGCAACGTCTTGACCGCACCGAGGACCGCCGAGAGCGGCGTCCGCAGCTCGTGTGAGGCCGTGGCGACAAAGTCGCTTCGCGTGCGCTCGAGAAGCCGCTCCTCAGTCTCGTCGCGGAACGCGTAGACGACACCGTCGCCGAAGTCCACCCCTGAGACCGAGACCCAGCGCTCGGTGCCGTCGCTGAGGATGAGCGGAAGCGTCACTGGGCCGCGCGTCTGGCCCCGCGACGGCCGCGCGTTCTCCTCGATCTCGCTCCAGCCGCCGATCGAGCCGAGAGCGGTCTCTCCCACGACGGCCGCGCTGTCGACCGAGAGGATTCGCGCGGCGGCGGGATTGACGGAGACAACCGCACCCTCCTCGTCGAGGAGGACGACGCCGTCGTCGACGTGCGCCAGGGCGCGGGAGGCGTCGCCGCGCCGTTCGGCCTCCCGGTACAGGATCGCGTTGTCGACGGCCGAGGCTGCGCGTCGCGCGAGCTCCGAGGCGAGGTCGAGGTCGAGCTCCGTATAGCGCGGCGCGGTGTCGTCGCGGATCAGGGAGAGCGCGCCCAGCGCTCTGCCGCGCGCGATCAGAGGCACCGTGATCGCCGACCTCAGGCCGAGCTCGCGGACGATTTCGAGCAGACGCTCGTCGCCTTGCGCTGCCTCGACGAGGAGCTCGTCGGTGATCTCCGGGACGAACTCCGCCGTCATCGTGCGGATCACGTTGGGGACACCCATCGGCTGGTCGGGATCGGGCGGGTATTCGGCGCCGAGGCTCTCCGCCCACGCGACGCGGTCCGGGTCCTCGTGTGCGACCGCTAGCCGCTGAATCGAGCCGTCCTGCCCGACCATGTCCACCGAGCACCAGGTCGCCATCTCCGGAACGGCGAGGCGGGCGAGCTGGGCGAGCGTTGCCTCATAGTCGAGCGACGAGCCGAGGAGCTCGCTCGCATCCGCGAGGAACGTCATCCTCTGGCGCAGGGCGCGCTCGGCCTCGTAGAGGCGGACACGCTCGATCGTCTGCGCGGCCTGCTGGGCGAGCGTGGCCTTGAGCGCGCGCCGCTCGGCGTCGAACTCGATCTCCGTCGGGAAGGTGAACGCGATGCCACCGATCGCGCGCCCTTCGACGACGAGCGGGAGGATCGCCAGCGCGTGGCTGGGGCCGCCGAGCCCGGCCATGGGTGGAAAGGCCGCATTTCGCTCGGCAGAGCTGCTGAAGAAGAAGGGGGTGTCTTCGCGGATCGCGGTCGCCATCGGCGTGTCGCCCGCGAGCGGAAAGGTCTCCCAGCCGACGAAGATGTTCCGCTCGTACCCGCGCTGCGCGACAATCTCGATCGTCTCGCCGTCCGCAGTCAGAAGACCGATCGCGCCCGCACGGGCTTCCGCCGCCTCGACGCCCTCCGTCACGATGGCGTCGAGCACCTGCTGCGGCGTGACGGCCTCGGCCAGGCGCGCGGTGACGGCCTGCAACCGGTTCGCCCGGGCGGAAGCCGCCTCGGCCTGGCGCTGCACCTGGCGGCGGCGCTCGAAGAGCTGCGAGATGAGGATCGCGACGACGAAGAAGAGGGCTACCCCCGCTCCCTGATCGCCATTGGCGGGAATGAAGTCGTAGCGCGGTGGCGTGAAGAAGAAGTCGAGGCCCAGCGTCGAGAGCACGGCCGCGACGAGCCCGGCTGCAAAACCGCCGAGGTACGCGGCCAGCGAGACCGCGAGCAGGTACAGGAAGCCCGCGAGCTGATAGCTCGGCCGGCTCGAGAGCGCGTCCAGAGACGAGATCGCGGCCGGCGCGAGGAAGGCCGCCGCCCAGCCGAGAGCAGTCGATGACCGCAATAGCGATGAGAAGCTGCGCCCCCTCGTCTCCTGCTCCTTTGCTTCGCCCGGCCCTGGCGGCTGCATGGTACGCCGCCGGACACGCCTCAGCAACGGGTCACCCCTCGAGATCGGCGGGCCAGAGCTGGGGCGACCGCTCCTTGCGGAGCGCGTCAGCCTCCCCGCGGGCGCAGCGCTCGACGACCTGGGTGACGAGCGGAGCGAGCCGGACGGGGTCGAACGGCTTCAGGATGTAGCCCAGCGCGCCGAGCTTCTCGGCCCGGCGGCGGTCCTCCGTCGTGGCGCGGGCGGTGAGGAAGACGATCGGGATGTCCCGTGTCCGCTCGTCGGCACCGAGCTCCTCCGCCACGGTCCATCCATCCACGCGCGGCATCATCAGGTCGAGCAGGATGAGATCGGGCGCGGACGAGCGTGCGAGCTCGATCGCCTCTCCGCCGTCGGCGGCCTGCAGGACGTCCATGCCGGCGACGGCGAGGTTCACCTGGCAGAGGAGACGGATCGGCGGCTCGTCATCGGCGACGAGCACGAGAAGACGCGCCGGATCGGCTCTTTGGGTTTGAGCGGTCACAGCCTCAGGGATCCGCCAGTCTAAAGCGGTTACCCGCGGATCCCCAGGCTTAGGCGCGTCGCTGCTGAAGGCGGCCGAACGAGGGTCGCGTCACGGGGCGCGCCGGTCCGCTCCAGCTGCGCGTGACGTCGTAGCCCCATTTGCGCACGGGATCGAGGCGAGCCTGCTCGCGCTCGTGGTCATAGGACCACACCGTTTCGCGATGGCTTCCGTCGACCTTCACCACTTCGAGCGCCTGCACGATTCCCTCGCGGGCTGGATCGCGCCGCTGCAGGAATTCGAACGCGTACTCGACTGCCTGGACGTAGTCCCGGCATTCGTGGCGGACCTCAGGGCCGAACGCCCGGCCTTCGAGGATCTCGCGCACTTCATATCGTTCTTGCCCGGCCGCATGGCTGACTGTGACTGCCATGCTGTCGTCTCCTTTCGCACAAAGCGTAGGTATGCCGGAACTCCGTGCAAATCCCCCTGTTTAGGGAGGCGAGGAGGCCGTCTCCGCACGGTAGCGCAGGAACTCCCGTCCCACCGCCTGGACCATTCCGGCCACGGGGATCGCGGCGAGCGCGCCGAGGATCCCGGCCAGCTCCGCGCCGATCAGGACGGAGACGAGGACGACGAGCGGCGAGAGCTGGACGGTCCTCCCGTAGATGACGGGCTGCAGGACGTGGTTCTCGAGCTGCTGGTAGAGGAGGAAGAACACGATGATGATCACGCCCTTCACCCAGCCGAGCTCGACGAAGACCACTGCCGACACGATCACTGCGGCCATCGTGGCGCCGGCAAGCGGCACGAGGTCCAGGATGGCGACGACGACCGCGAGCGCGACCGAGTACTTGCTCCCGAGCGCGAAGAGGACGATCGCCGCCGCAACGCCTGCGATGACGCTGATGACGACGTTGCCCGTCACGTAGCCCCCGACGGTTCGATAGATCTCGTGGCCCACTCGTTGCCAGCGCGGCCGGGCGCTCTCGGGAAGGAACGCGTAGAACCGCTCCACGAGCCGTGGCCCGTCGAGAAGCATGAAGAACGTCAGGAATGCGATCGCGACCGCGCCGATGATGATGGAGAAGACGCTCTGCGCCACGGCGAGCGCCGGCGCGGTGACGCCGAGGAGGCTGCCGGCGCCGTGATCTTCGATGGCGGCCCGGATGCGCTCGACGATGTGGTAGTCACGCTCGAGGAAGCCGAGCTGCCCGCGGCCGGCGACGAGGTCGTCGACGAGATCCGGGACGGCCTGGATGAAATCCGCTACCTGCCGGACCAGAGGCGGGAGAACCAGGAATCCCAGTCCGACCATCGCGGCGAGCGCGAGCACGAAGACGATTGCCGCCGCGTAACCCCGTTTCAGCCCCCGGCGCTGGATGTGCTCGACCGCGGGGTTGAGTGCAAGCGTGAGAAAGGCCGCGACGAGAATCCACGTGATGATGTGCCAGGCCAGATAGACAAACGCGATGATCGCGAGCGTCGCTAGCACGATCCCCAGCACCTGGAGGATCGTGCGCGGCCGGATGTAGACGACCCGCTCGGTCGCGGGATTGGTCGCCATGCCGGCAAGCCTGAAGGACGAGCCGGACGAAGCCTCGCGGCCCGCCCGGCTCGCCCGGGTAGAGGTGCCTGGCTAGGAGCCCTACTGTTGGACTGCCTTGCCGGCCGGCGAGACCGCATACCATGCGCCGCCGAAGTCGGTCAGGCCTTCGCCGTTCGTGTCTCCCGCCGCCGAGTCCCCCGAGAACCAGTAGAGGGGGTGACCGGCGTACGTCACCTGGGAGGAACCCGTTGCGGTCCCGATCATCCCAGCGGTGACGCCGCTCCCCGCGGTCGCCTTCCCGTTCGTCATCACCGGCGGCCAGAGAGAGAGGCAGCTTCCGCTGCAGTTGCTCTTGTTCGCGCTGTCGGCCTCGAAGAGGTACAGCGTCTTCCCGTCCTGATCAACGAGAATCGTGCCGAGCGGCGAGCTTGCGGCCTTGACCGTGACCGCCGACGCCGAGCTCGAGGAACCGCCCCCGCCTCCGTAGCCGTACGAGCCGGACGAGCCGCTCGACGCGTTCGTGCCGCTTGCCGGCGCCGCGCTTGACGAGCTGCTCCCGCCACATCCGGCCGCGGCGATGCCGAGGGCGAGCGCGGCGATTGAGAACACCGCGAATCTGGGGATCTTCATGTTGGCCTCCTGTCTCCAGTGGAGACGCAGGCCCGGCCGGTACTGCGCTCGTTGTTCAGTGAGAGATACGCACGCCAAGCCCAGCGAGATTGCGCCCGCGGCGGCCTTCATCAAGGCGTAACAGTCGCGTTAGTCGGGCTTCGCGGTCATCGCCCACAGCGCGACCAGGTACGCGGCGAGCACGACGAGGACGAGCACAGTCGCGGAGCGAGTGAGCCAGTCTGCACCCCGGCCTCTGGCCAGCCGCCGAGCCCCGATGCCTGCGAGGACGACCGAAATGAGGAGGAGCAGACCACCCGGCTCCGCCGTGACGTAACCGATGCCGATCCAGCCTGGCTCGTCGGCGCCACTCGGAAACTCCTTGGAACGAATCCATTCGGCGCCGATTCGCATCGCGAACCACGCGGGGATCGCGACGATCAGGAGGGTCCGGAACGAGAGTCGCGCGAACATGGGAGCGCCACCGCCTTGGTCGCGCGCCCAGCCGAGAATCTGCATCGAGCCCGCCGTGACAAGGGCGCCAACGAGAACCGCTGCCCCGAGGACGTGCAGAAACAGCGCGTAGTTCCAACTGTCCGGTCGAATCGCAGCGAGCATCGTCAGGCTCCCGGCTTGAAGATCATGTCGATGAGGAGGAGGACGACCGTGGCGATGCCGGCAACATGGAACCAGAGGGCGCGGCGGTCTTGCAGAAGGGCGCGCAGCTC
>Ga0207648_10007479_pt1 | contig 10733 bp, 7 predicted proteins | sample KBSMisM32_FD_184310 | JGI IMG/M metagenome (GOLD analysis project Ga0207648, IMG submission 184310) | Miscanthus rhizosphere microbial communities from Kellogg Biological Station, Michigan, USA - KBS Miscanthus M3-2 (SPAdes) (version 2) | ecosystem: Host-associated > Plants > Roots > Rhizosphere... | reverse complement strand
CAGCGCCGCTGAGCAGCTTTCTCATCTTGAAGCGCAGCATCAGCGCATGCCGCCGACTGACCGTGCCGAGAATGCCGGTTTCGAGATATTCGGCGCGAACGCCGTCCTCGCAGGCCGTCCGCCCGGAATCGCGCAAGAGCTCGTTCCATGATTCATTCACCCGGACGATCCGCCCCGCGCCGTCGAGGATCGCGACCGGCGCCGACATCGCATTCAGCGTTGCGTCGAGCAGGCCCTTGGTCCGCTCCAGCGTCTGGACCGCCAGCCGCCGCGCCGTGATGTCGCGGACGAAGACGCTGTACCCGTCGGCGGTCCGGTAGGCGTGGAAGTCGATCCAGCGTCCCGGCCGCGTCCTCGACGCGAGTTCGGTCTGATAGGAGCCTTCGCGATCGAGCTGCGCCCGGACGGCGGGATCGGCGAGCGGAACGGCGGGAAGGCGCTCGACATAGGAATGCCCGACCATGTCGTCGCGCGCGATGTCGAGCCAGCGCAGCACGGTGTCGTTGACGTCGGTGACGATGAGGTTGCGGTCGAGCGCGAGATAGCCGTCCCTGATGGCGTCGAGGATCGAACGAACCTGCTCGTTGCGCGTGAGCAGCGCGCGCTGGCTTCTCTCGACCTCGGTCTGTGCGGCACGCTCGGCCGAGATATCGCGGCATACCGAGAGGATGCGCACGATCGCGCCGGTGCGCGGATCGCGCATCGGCGCGAGCGTGGTCGACCAGTGCCGTTTCCCGCCCGGCAGGTCGAGCACGTGCTCGAAGCGGATCGGACCGCCGGTCTCAAGGCAGTCGCGATAGTGCCCGCACAGCGCGTCGGCGATGTCCGGCGCAAGACAGTCGTGCGGCGTCTTTCCGGCGATCTGTTCGTCGGTGAATCCGGTCAGCCGCTCATGCACGGGGTTGATGCTCTCGAAAACAAACCGGCCGTCGGACGTGACCTGCACCGCATAGAGACCCTCTCCGATGTGATTCCAATACGTCTCATAGCGCGATTGCGTCGTTGCGAGATCGCGCTCCGCGGCGTGCAGCCGGTCGGTGATCGCATTTGACGCCCGCTTGAGCATTTCGAGCGGCTGTTCGGCGCGCCGTCCCGCGATCAGCGCCACGCCGATCGAGGACGCCAGCAAGGCGATACCGCCGAGACCGAAGAACCAGAATTTACCCGACAACGGCGACGCGATCGCGCTCATCGGGACTTCGAGCAGCGCCGTGAATCCGGCGCCCTTCGCGCGCGCATAAGCCGAGAAGATCGCGGGCTTTTCCGATCCCGATGTGGTGAACTTGCCGCGCGCCGGCCCGCTCCGCAGTTCGTCGATGACGTATTCCGGCAGCTGCGATGCGGCGCGCACAGGCCCCGACGACTGCGCGAGGATCGCATATTTCCGGTCGACGAGGGTGTAGGCGGCGCCGGCTGGCGCGACGCCGCTTTCCTTGATCAGCCGGCGCCAACCGGCCTCGGAAATGTTGGTTTGCAACAAATAGGTCGTCCGGCCGGCCCCGTCCTTGATCGGCAGCCGGACCACGATCAGGAACGTGTCTAGCAGCGGTCCGAGCAGGCGGTTGGTCACCGACACGCCGCGCATATCGACTTCTTCGCGCAGCCTTTCTTCGTAGTCAGGGAAATCGCGATTGGCAGGCAAGCGCGATCCGTACGGGCGAAGCGTGTTCAGCACCTGTCCCTGCGCGTCCTTCAACGCCAGCCACGAGCCGTCCGGCACCGGCGTTTCGACGAGCTGCTTGTGGAAGCCTTGCAGATCTCCCGATCGCAGCGCCGGAGATGCCGACAATCCCTTCAGCAGGCTTGCGCCGACGTTCACCTCCTGATCGATCGCATCGGCGAGCGCGACCGCGGCTTCGACGAAGCGATCCTCGCGCATCCGGCGTTCGTCGAGATAATGCGTGTAGCTCAGCGCCCCGGCGAAGATCAGCACCGAAGCGCAGGTAAAAAACGCCAGCGCGACGATCCTGCCGCGCAAGCCCTGCCGCTGAACCAGTCCGCGCAACACGCCGAGCCAGAGTCCGACGGCCGCGATGACGCCTTTTGGCGTCCCACTCGCGCGAGCCGTGCCGGTCTCAACCGTCGACGTACTCATGGCCACCCCGAACTGCGATGAGGGTATTCCCGATCACCGCCTGTGCAAAGCCTACGCGCGTTGTGCGGCAGTAAGATTGTCGTGACTCCCGCACAATTGCGTCCATTTTGTTGATCTTTGGCGTGTACCGGACGGCTGCTGTGCAGCACCCGCGCTCGGAACTCTTGCTTGTGCGGCACGGCTGCATGTTTTCTGCCTACGAAAATTCAGGGTTTTCCCTGATTTTCCCCAAGGGTCTTCTTCGCGGTTGAATGCCCGGGTTCAATTGGAGGAGTCCACCCATGCTTCTCAACCCGGCTCTGGTGCGCTTCGGCCGCGCGCACGCCATCGGCACTCTCGCGACCGTCCCGCTTCCGGGAACTCCGCCCACTGCCGGTACCGCGGTAGCCGCCAAGGCCGTCTCGTATGTCTGCGTGACCGAAGACGGCTACGACCATGCGGCCGTGCTCGGCCGGCTACAAGGCGAAGCACGCCAAGTAACGCCCGTGCACCAAGTGACGCGCATGCGAGAATGGGAAGTCCCGAAGCGGTTTTCAGGGAATACCCCAATTTTTCTTTCGGCTTCGCGCGAGCATGCTTGGTGATCCGCTCCGAATCCGGATGACGGATGGATGGGTCGCATGGATTCGAGCCCGTTTTCCTTGGGCGGGCCCGGATTCGAGCCATTCGGCGCGCGGCGATGTTCCCCCCGGGCTAACGCCCACGCCGCGCGTCTCCTTCACTTCTTGATAGGTGAGGGCCGCATCATGGACAGATCGTCGGGCAATCGGCGAGGGCCTGCCTCGCTGATTTCGCTTCGGCGCGCGAGTTCAGGCAATCACTGAGCCAGTTTCAGGTGAAACCCGGATAGCCCGTAACACCCATCCGGGATGACCATCCGCGACGCCCACGCGCCAGTCGCAGCACGGCATCGCATCGCGGAAGCAATCGTGACCGATCATCTCATTGCCGAGCACCCGCAAGCCGAGCCCGTCGCGCGTCCGACCCGCACCGGCATGATCTGGCTTCCCGGCGGCACGTTCCGCATGGGATCGGACCAGCATTATCTGGAGGAGGCGCCGGTGCATCGCGTCTCGGTCGCCGGCTTCTTCATCGACCGCACGCCGGTGACCAATCGGGACTTCCACAAGTTCATCAACGCCACCGGTCACGTCACCTTCGCGGAAATCAAACCCGACGCGCGCGACTACCCGAATGCGCTGCCGCACATGCTCAAGGCCGGCTCACTGGTATTCACGCCGCCGAAACATCCGGTCGATCTGCGCAACTGGTCGAACTGGTGGACGTTCAAGTTCGGCGCGACCTGGCGCCGGCCTTACGGACCGATGAGCACGATAAGCGGCTGCAACGATCATCCGGTCGTGCACATCGCGTATCGCGACGCGCAGGCTTATGCCAAGTGGGCCGGCAAGGAGCTCCCGACCGAGGCCGAGTGGGAATTCGCCGCGCGCGGCGGGCTCGACGGCGCCGAGTTCGCCTGGGGCGACGAGCTGAATCCCGGCGGACGCGAGATGGCGAACACCTGGCAGGGCGCGTTCCCGTACCAGAACCTCGCGTTCGACGGCTACGAGCGCACTTCGCCGGTGACGGCGTTTCCGCCGAACGGCTACGGCGTCTACGACATGATCGGCAATGTCTGGGAATGGACCGCCGACTGGTACTCGCCGCGCCACGAGGCCGACGCGCCGAAGGCCTGCTGTATCCCGGAAAACCCGCGCGGTGGGCGCGAAGACGCAAGCTACGACACCCGCCAGCCGAACATCCGCATTCCGCGCAAGGTGCTGAAGGGCGGCTCGCATCTGTGCGCGCCGAATTATTGCCGCCGCTATCGCCCCGCCGCGCGCCACGCCCAGCCGGTCGACACCTCATCGAGCCACATCGGCTTTCGCTGCGTCATCAGAAACGGGAGTTGAGCATGCCGCCGCAAGGTGATCGCAAGTCTGCTCTCGATCTGACGCGACCGGAAAAAGCTGTTCGCGCTCGAGAGGTGACGGGATGTCCTTGTCTGCACTTTTAGGGAAACACGCATCCGCTTTCAGGTGAATTCCCGATGGCCGCCTGCTACGAAGATGACCTACGAAATGCCGGCCAGCATGGATCGTTCCGGTTGGCGTTGACGGCGTCAATCAACGCGTGCCGGTAGATTCTCAAGAGCAACAGCATGCTCGGTTCGTCTGCTGATACGTTGCCGCAATCTCGTCTGGGCCAGGCGGGAGCGGCGGTGTATGCACCGGCGCTGGTGGCCGTCGCCTACTATCTCGGCGCGGAAGCGGCGTTTTTCGTCGGCACATTGTCGGACCGGATCTTCGCGCCGTTCTGGCCACCCAACATCATCCTGTTGTGCGCGCTGCTGCTCACCTCCGAGCGCCGCTGGTGGATCTTCATAGCGGCGGTCTTTCCCGCCCATGTCATCGCCGAGATCGGCGTCGGCATGCCGATCCATCAGAACTTGATCGCTTTCGCGACCAATTGCATGGTCGCGACGCTCAGCGCCTTCGCCATCAAGCGGCACATCGGAGAGCCGCCGTGGTTCGTGAACTTCAGGCAGGCCTTTCTTTATATGCTGATCGCGGTGGTCGCGAGCCCCGCCGTGTCGGCCTTTGGCGGCGCGTTCGTGCAGATCTCGGGCGGCGGCCCGGTTGAGAACTACTGGACCTACTGGACGAATTGGTTCAACGCGAATGCCCTCGCCAGCGCGACGCTTGGGCCGGTTTTCCTCACCTGGGTCGGCGCGGGGCGGACTTCAACCGCGTTCGCCGGCAACCGGAAAGTCGAAGCCGCGGTCCTGCTGATCGGCCTTGTCGCCGCCTGCGCCGTGGCCTTCGGCACCGGGCCGAGAAGCATGTCGCACGGATTTCTCCCGACATTGTTCTACCTGCCGGTCCCGTTCATCGTCTGGGGCGCGGTGCGGTTCGGCGCGGTCGGGGCAAGCGGCACGATCCTGATCGTGACGATCATGTCGATCTGGGAGAACCTGCAAGGCTCGATGACCTTCAACGCGGGCAGTCCCGAGGAGAACGTTCTTGCGCTGCAGGTGTTTCTGACCGCGCTGTCGGTCCCGGCGCTGCTGCTCGGCGCCGCGATCGAGGAACTGCAGCGCGCCAGAAGCGGAATGCAGGAGCTCGCCGGCTCGCTGTTGCGCATCCAGGACGAAGAACGGCGCCGCGTCTCGCGCGCACTGCACGACAGGGTCGGCCAGGATCTCGCAGCCGCGCACATGGCGGTCGCGCGGTTCGAACCGGACGCACCGCCCACGTCCAAACCGGTGATCGCCGAGCTCGATGCCACCCTGCAGCGCGCGATGAGCGAAATCCGCGCCGTCTCCTATTTGCTCCATCCGCCGCTGCTCGATGAAGCCGGACTGAAGCTCGCGCTGAAATCCTACGTCGGCGGCTTGGCCAAGCGCAGCGGCGTCGCGGTCGATCTCGCGCTGTCGTCCGAACTGGAGCGGCTCCCTGCCGAAGTCGAATTCATTCTCTTCCGCGTCATTCAGGACGCGATCACGAATGTTCATCGCCACTCCGGCAGCGGCAAGGCGCGCATCGAACTGGCGCCCGGGCGCACGACCGGCGAGCAGGAGATCGTTCTGACGATCGAGGATATCGGCGACAGCGTGGACGCGCCCGCACCGTCAACGCGGATCGCGGGAGCGCAGGAGCTCGCCGGACCCGGCGTCGCCGGAATGCGCGAGCGCCTGCGCCAGATCGGCGGCCGCATCGAGATCAAGTCGGCGCCCGGGCGGACCACCCTCACCGCCACCGTTCCGGTCGCGCGTTAGACTTTCCGGCGCCTGCAGTGCACCGTGCAACGACCAAACACGAACTTGTTTTCAGGCTGATTGTCCGCGATATCGCGCGTTCAACTCCGGCATTTTCAGGGATTCGACGGATGGCGCGCATCGTGTCGCGCGGCGATCATTGCGGCACGCCTTGAGCGGCGCCGTTCGGCGCCGCGTGAAAGACACAGATGGCATTGTCTGCCGCACACTGGCTGCTTCGGGCCGAAGAGGCGCGACGCGCCGCGCAACTCTGCGGCGATACCGCGCTGCGCGGCCTGCTGCAGGAGATCGCGCGAAGCTATGACGAACTTGCTGCCGGCAGATATCTGCAGACGCGCCGCGCCATCAAGAGCGCGGGTTGCGAGAAGGCGCCGGGCTCCGATGCTGCCTCGTCAAGGATATAATCGGAAATAAAAAGCGCACTTGCATACTTGACGCCACATAGTCCGGCCTTTCGAGGGCGGCGCATTTTTCCAACTCATCGCTTTCCGCGTCGCCCTCCCTCGCGAGCAGGCGGAAGTTGCCTCCGCCGTCGCTGAAGACGTTGCTGCGCTCCCCCGCGTTATGAATTCCCGATAGTGCAGGCGCGCTTTGTCTTGGTCGCAGTCGCGAAGCATCTGCAGGCGGACCCGCTCCCAATCGCTCTCCGTGAGACCATCAGTACCGACTTGTCCGAGATCAACCACGAAGCTCCCGCCCGCGTTGTCAATCCTGAGGCTGTCACGCCGTCAAACGCCGGCATCATCATGTCAAGATGAGCAACCATAGGACGGCGACCGGTTTGCCTCCACGATCCAGGCTACATGCCAGCGTCGATGCCGAGAAACCCCGACAGGGAGATTTCGGGCTCAGCCCGGGAATCAGCGAAACGTGACTGCATTCCACAGTTGAGGAATTTTCATTAGCCTTTGGCGGAGACGGGGGATGGCCGATGGCGCCACGCGAGCGCGACGTTTGGCTGGGCGATTTCAGCCTGGTCCTGTCCAAGGATCATTTCCAGTCGGTTCGGCGCGACCCGCAATATGAGGTGTTCAGCGGGTCGAAACCGCTGGCCTTTCTCTGGCTGGTGGCGGCGGCGGCGGCAGGTGGCGCGCTTGGCGGGACATTGGTCAGCGGTGCGTTGTGGGGGCCCTGGTGGCAGGTGCCGGCGTGGATCGCCGCACTGGTCGCGACGGCAATCGCCGTCTACTGGACGGCTCGCGCCTTTTCCGGCCCAGGGCCGCTCGGGTTCATGGCGGGGTGGAGCCTGTTCTGGGGCCTGCTGATCGGCGCCGTAGCGATGTGGGGGGCGCAACTGGATGGCGCAGGCTGGGCCTATGGAATCGTCGGCGGGATCGGATTTCTCGTCGGCATTACACAGGGCGTTTACGAACCCGACGATCTTCAGGGGCAGGACGGCTTCTTCGCCATCTCGATGATCGCAGCGCCGGCGGGCGCGTGCCTCGCCGCGTGGCTCTATCGCCAAGGCCTGCTGGGCGAGAGAGGCTTGCCATCGGCGGCATTGGCCGGAACGCTCGCAGGGTCGATTCTCCTCGGCCCATCGATGGCCTATTTCTTTTCCCACCTCGATAATCTGGGTGGCCTGAAGCGCTTGGCATCGCTGCTCCTCCATCGCGACGAAACGGCACGCGAAGCGATCGCGACGCTGAACATGGCGATCCTGCTCGCTCCCGGCGATGCGAACCTGTTCAACCGGCGAGCACTGGCGCATGCCCTGTCAGGCAACGATGAAGCGGCGGAGCGCGATTGGACGCAGACCGCCGAACTCGCCCCCGGCTCGATCGCACCGGCGATCAGCCGAGGTTGGCTGGCGCTTCGGCGCGATCGTCGAGCGAAGCTGCGGCACACTTCGAACAGGCTGGGCGCGGGAGCCCAAGAGAGCGATGGGCCTGGATCGGACTGGCCGTCGCGAAGCTCAAGCTTGGCGAGGCGGCCCAGGCGATCGCGGCGCTGGAACGGGTGCCGGAGGCGGAACGGCAGGCGCTCGACCTCACCTATTTGGCCGAAGCCTTGCTGAAGCTTGGCGACGCGAAATTGGCCGAGCAAACGGCTACCGAGGCGATCGACGAACTGGATTCGATTCATGGACGATCGTGGATCGTCCGGGCCGAAGCTCGGCGGCTGCTGGGCGACATCGACGGCGCCGCGATGGATTACAACAAGGCCTTGATCGCCAGCGACGAGCCGGGGATCGGCCAGCATGCCCTCGACGGACTGGAGGCAATCGACCGACCCATCGAGGAAGATATGGAATAGAATGAGAGGCAATGCTGACCAGATTTGCTCAGCATGCTAACGAAGGATATGCGCGGAATCGTCTCTGCACTCCTGGTGGCGGCCGCGACGTGGCTGTGGCCCGCGGCGGTCGCGGCGAAATATCCCGAGCGGCCGGTCAATCTCATCGTTGCGTTTACGCCGGGCGGCCCAAGCGACGTGCTGGCGCGCATCCTCGGCAAGAAGCTGGAGCAACTGCTCGGCCAGCCGTTCGTGATCGAGAACCGGCCCGGCGCCGGCGGCAATATCGCGGCCGAGCTCGCCGCGCGCGCGGCGCCCGACGGCTACACGCTGCTGATGGGCAACAACTCGATCCTCGCCACCAATGCGAGCCTCTACAAGACGATGCGCTACGATGCCGAGAAGGACTTTGCGCCGATCAGCCTGATCGGCTCGCAGGCGAACATCCTGGTGGTCAATCCGGCGCTGCCGGCGCGCACGATGGCCGAGCTGATCGCGCTTGCGAGAGCAAAGCCCGGCCAGCTCGACTTTGCCTCATCGGGCTATGGCGCTGCCGCGCATCTCTCCGGCGAATTGTTCAAGGCGCAGGCGCACGTCGACATCGTGCATGTCGCCTACAAAGGCGCGGCGCCCGCGCTGCAGGATGTGATCGCCGGACATGTCCAGATGATGTTTGCCACCGCGGCGTCGGTGGTCGGACACGTCAAAGATGGATTGGTGCGCCCGCTTGCCGTGACGACGGCGACGCGCACCGCGGTGCTGCCCGATATTCCGACCGTCGCCGAGCTTGGCATTCCGGGTTTCGAGGCGACCACCTGGCACGGTCTGGTCGCGCCGGCCGCTACGCCGAAAGACGTGATCGAGACCCTGCATCGCGCGACCGTCGCGGCGCTGAACGATCCGGTAACGCGCAAGGCGCTTGGCGATCTCGGGGTCGATATCGCGGGCTCATCGCCCGCGGAATTTTCGACCTACATCAAGGCGGAAATCCCCAAATGGCGCGCGGTCGTACAGGCCTCCGGAGGACGGCTCGACTGATGCGCAAGACCGACACCGGCGCGCTGGCGCACAATGTTCGCCGCCTCGCGCATCTCGATATTCCGGGCGCCGGTCAGGTGACGGTTGCGGGTCATCACGCCTATGTGGGCCACATCCCCAACAAGGACCGGCTCGGCACCACCATCATCGACGTCGCCGATCCGTACAATCCGCGCGTGGTCGCAACCATCACACTCGACGATCCGGACTCGCACAGTCACAAGGTCCGCGTCGTCGGCGACGTCATGATCGTGAATCACGAGCGCAACATGAGCCGCATTGGGCGGCGGGCCGAGCAGCTGCCGGCCGCGCGCGCGGAGCTTGGCGTGCGCCTGCGGCGCGAACCGACGGCAGCCGAGATCGCCGCGAAGATGGGCGTCAGCGAGCAGGATCTGCGCGCGCTCGAAGCGGCCGCAGCGCAGCGCTACCGGAACGGCGGATTCAAGGTCTACGACGTCGCCGATCCCGCGCAGCCGAAGCCGATCGCGTATCAGAAGACCGGCGGCATCGGCGTTCATCGTTTTGCGATGGATGCGCGCTACGCCTACATCTCGACCGAGATGGAGGGCTTCATCGGCAACATCCTCGTCATCTACGACATTGCCGATCCGCGAGCCCCGCGCGAAGTCTCGCGCTGGTGGATGCCGGGACAGCACATCGCGGGCGGCGAGACGTCCACATGGTCCGGCCGGCGCCATCGGCTGCATCACGCGCTGCGCTTCGGCGACGAATTATGGGCGAGCTGCTGGCATGGCGGCTTCTGGATCGTCGACTGCTCCGACATCGCCCGCCCGCGCAGCCTCGGCTCGTACAACTATCATCCGCCGTTTCCCGAGCCGACCCACACGGTGATGCCGCTGCCGGCGCGCATCGGCGGACGGCGCATCGCGGTCTCGATCGACGAGGAAGACCAGGCGCAGAGCGCAAGCGAAGAACAGGCGCGGCGCGGGCGCCCGCATGCCGGGATTGCGACCTTCGACGTGAGCGATCTCAGCGTCATCAAGCCGCTCGGGCTGTTCGAGGTGAGCGAGCGCGACTCGCCATTCGCCCGAATGGAGGGCGCGCGTTTCGGCGCGCACCAGTTCCACGAGGCGATGACCGGCACGCTCATCTATGCCGTATGGTTCAGCGCAGGTCTGCGCATCATCGACGTGGCCGATCCGGCCGCCCCGCGCGAGGTCGGCTGTTTCATTCCCGAGCCGGCGGGCGGACACAACGCGCCGCAGAGCAACGACGTGATGCTGGACGGGCGCGGGCTGATCTATGTGGTCGATCGCCGCGCCGGGTTCGACATTCTGGAGTTTGGTGGCGCGTGACGGGATGACGCATGGACCCGGCGCCATGACCGCAGTCGCTTGACTTGCGAAAAAACAACGGATTTTTTGGGAAAATTCAGAATGGACATGTTGCGCCCGCCGGCCACCGCCGGCGGGCGTTTTGTTTAGGCGCGCGCTCAGCGCGCCACCTTGTCGATGGCCGCGCCCAAACGGCTCACCCCGAAAGACGTCCTAGCCAACGCGATTGATCCCGCCGCGAAAGCGTCGCTGCGCTGCGCGGCCTTGCCGCCGCACGCGCATCGCGCGCGTC
>Ga0207648_10007478_pt1 | contig 10733 bp, 7 predicted proteins | sample KBSMisM32_FD_184310 | JGI IMG/M metagenome (GOLD analysis project Ga0207648, IMG submission 184310) | Miscanthus rhizosphere microbial communities from Kellogg Biological Station, Michigan, USA - KBS Miscanthus M3-2 (SPAdes) (version 2) | ecosystem: Host-associated > Plants > Roots > Rhizosphere... | reverse complement strand
GACGACCGCGATGCTGACGCTGCGACTGCTAGACTTGGGACATGCTCCGTGAGCTCCGGTTCGCGTTTCGGGCCCTGGCCAAGCAGCCCGGCTTCACCGCGATCGCGGTGCTGACCATCGCGCTCGGGGTCGGGGCCAATTCCGCCATCTTCACCGTCGTCGACGCGGTGATGCTCCGCCCGCTGCCCTTTCACGACGCCGATCGCGTCGTGATCCTCAACGAGCGCACGCCGAACTTTCCGCTGCTCACCTTCTCGGCCGAGAACTTTCGCGATGTCTGCCACGACGTCCAGGCGCTGCAGGCGTGCGGGGCGTTCCGAAATTTCACCATCAACATGAGCGGCGGCACCGAGCCGGAGCGGGTGAACGCCAAGATGCTGAGCGCCAACGTGCTGCCGATGCTGGGCGCGACGCCCGTCGTCGGGCGCACGTTCACCGCTGCCGAGGACAGGCCGGGCGGCGAGCCGGTCGCGATGATCAGCAGCTACTTGTGGCAGGCGCGCTTTGGCAGCCAGTCCACCGTGCTCGGCGAGCGGCTGCTGCTCGACGGCAGGCCGTACTCGATCGTGGGCGTGCTGCCCGCGGCGTTCCGGCTGTTCCAGCGAGCCGACGTCTACCTGCCGATCGGCGGGTTCATCGCGGCGCAGCCTCCCGACCGCGGCTGGCATCCCGGCATCCAGGTGATCGGCCGCCTCAAGGACGGCGTCTCGATCGACGCGGCGGGCACCGAGGTGGCCGGCATCGCGGCACGCCTCGAAAAGGCGTATCCCGAGACGAACACGAAAGTCACGATGCTCGTGAGCCGCGCGCAGGACGTGATGGTGCAGGGGGTCCGCACCGCGCTGCTGATGCTGCTCGGCGCCGTCGCCGGCGTGCTGCTGATCGCCTGCATCAACGTCGCCGGCTTGCTGCTGGCTCGCGGCCTGAGCCGCCGGCGGGACGTCGCGGTCCATATCGCGGTGGGCGCGAGCCGATGGCGCGTGATGAGACACCTGCTGGCCGAGGCCATCCTCATCTCGATCGGCGGCGGCGCCGCAGGACTGCTGCTGGCGGCGTTCACCGTGCCGGTGCTGCTCTCGCTCGTCGGCGCGACGCTGCCGCGAGCCGACACGATCGCCGTCGACGCGCGCGTCGTCATGTTCACCTTCGGCCTTGCGCTGCTGACCGGCATCGTGTTCGGGCTGGTCCCCGCGCTGCAGTCGACCAGGGTGGACGTGCGCGAGACGCTGAACGAGGCGGGACGATCGGGGATCGGCGGCGGCGTGTGGCAGCGACGAGCGCGCGCGACGCTGGTCGTCGTCGAGATCGCCGTCACCGTCGTGCTGACGATCGGCGCGGCGCTGCTCATCCGCAGCTTCTCGAAGCTGCAGAACGTGACGCCGGGGTTCGACGCGACGCACGCCATCGCCGCCGACGTGCCGCTGTCGGGGACGAAGTACGCCGACGACGCGCTGCGGACCGGCACGGTCGATCGCCTGCTCGAGCGGCTCGCCGCGGTGCCGGGCGTGCGCGCCGCCGCGGCCACGACGATGCTGCCGATGAGCGGGGCCGGCGCGACGATTCACTTCAACATCAAGGGACGGCCGCCGGCGGGGCCGGCCACCTACACGATGGCCGGCTACCGCGCCGTCAGCGCGGGGTATTTCGAGGCGCTGGGCATCCCGCTGAAGGACGGGCGGCTGCTCGACGCGCGGGATCGCCAGGGCTCGACGCGGGTCATCGTCGTCAACGAGACGATGGCGCGCGTGCACTTCGGCGGGCACGCGATCGGCCAGCGCATCCAGCTCGGCGCCGAGCCCGATCCCGATCCGCAGTTTCCCTACATGGAAGTGGTGGGCGTGGTCGGCGACACGCGGCAGCAGCCCGATGCCGACACGAAGTCGGAGATGTTCGTCCCCTACGCGCAGTACCCCGACGCGTTCCTGCGGCGCATGTACTCGAACGTGACGATCGTGGCGCGCGCGGCGGGCAACCCTGCGCCGCTGGCCGGATCGCTGCGCGGGATCGTTCGCGAGATCGACGCCGATCAGCCGATCGCGAACGTGCGGACGCTCGACGACGTGATGGCCACGTCGGTGGCGCAGCCGCGGTTCCGGACGCTCCTGCTGGGGCTCTTTGCCGCGATCGCGCTGACGCTGGCGGCGATTGGGGTCTACGGGTTGCTGTCGCACGGCGTCGCGCAGCGGACCAGCGAGTTCGGCGTGCGCATCGCGCTCGGCGCCTCGCCGAACACGGTGCTGCGGCTGGTGCTGCGCCAGGGGATGGCGCTCGCGCTGATCGGCGTCGCGATCGGACTCGCCGCCGCGGTGGCGGCGGTCCGCGCGCTCAGCACGGTGCTCTTCGGGATCAGCCCGTGGGACCCGTGGTCGTGGACAGCGGCAGCGACAACGCTGCTCGCCGTTTCTCTAGCTGCATCCTGGGTGCCCGCGCGGCGCGCGCTGCGGGTAGATCCGGTCGTGGCGCTTCGGGCATAGCCTGCGCCTTCACCAGCTGGAGCGTCGGCAGCGGGCGCACCTGCGACGGCTGCATGTCCTCCTCGACGATCGCAAGCTCGACCATCTCGTCGGCCAGCCGCGCTGCCACCAGGTCGAGCAGCCGCGCGTGGTCGTCCGAGTAGGCGGCTGGCGCGTGGCTGTAGATCGCCAGGATCGCAATCAGCGACTCGTCGGAGATCAGCGGCATCGCCAGGCACGAGCGCAGCGGATGCGCCGAGTCGATCGCGCAGCGGCCGAGATCGAAGGCCGGGTCGCCGTTGACCATCGCCTTCCAGTGGACGGCCACCGCGCCGGCGATGCCGGTCCCGATGGGGCGCGTCACCTGGCGGATCGCGTCGGCGTGATTGCCGGCGGCGAACCGCACCGCGACGTGCCCGCGGTCGTCGTCGATCAGGAAGATCGCCATCGCGTCACAGGGGACGCTCTGGCGAAGAACCATCCACAGCAGGCCGCCGACATCAGACAGCCGCGCGTCGCCGCCCAGGCTGCGCGCGAGACTCGTGATCGCGAGCAGACCTTCGGCGCTCTCGTGTGTTAACCACTTCATGGAAGCCTCGTTGCGCCGCCCGTCGACTCGGTTGCTCTCGTGGAAGGGCCGGCTGCGTTTCACTCCTGAAACAGCAAGGGGCGCACCAGCTCTGCGGCGGCGCGGCCCTCAGACTAAGTGACGTCGATGTAACGAGATAGCGACGAAGTCTGCCCCGGGAAGGAAGTCTCCGAAGGGACCGACTTGAGCCAAGAAAGGACAACGGCGCCATCTATTGGCCGCTCTGTCGTCCTAAACTCTTCAGTGATAATGAGATGACCGGGTTGGCCCGTTCCGGAACATGACCGTCGCAGAACGGGACATGTCAGGCGTGTCCGCAGGACTCTGTTCCTCTTCCGCCGCCGCTCCCGCGAGCGATCGCGCCAGCCGCGGCGCGAGCAGATCGAGCAGCCGCAGGTGATCGTCGCTGAAGGCATCGGGGGTCTCGGCGTAGAACGCGAGCACCGCGACGACGACCTCGCTGTCGACGAGCGGCAGCGCGAGGCAGGACTTCAGCCGCCGCGCGCTCGAGGCCAGCACCGGCCCGAGATCCAGTTCGGGATCGGCGTTCACGGCGGGCTTCCTGGTCGTCGCCACCCATCCGGCGATGCCCGAGCCGAGCGGACGGCTGGTGCCGCGCAGCGTGCCGGCCGCGGCGCCGGCCGCGAACCGGGCGACGACCTGGTCCCCCGCCGGGTCGGCCATGAAGATCGCCATCGCCTGGCATTCGACGATGTGTCGCGAGAGCAGCCAGAGCAGCGACCCGACGTCGGACAGGCGCGCCTCGCCGCCGAGCGCGCGTGACAGCGAGGTGATGGCGAGCAGCCCGTCCGGGATGGCGTGGGCCGCCGCCGCCTGCGCTTCGGTGCGCTCCTGTTCGCGATCGTGCGATCGCGCCTCGCCGACCGCCTGCGCCACCGGATGCGGCACGGTCGCCGCCGGCGGCATGATCCGCTGGTACGCCGCCACGAACACGTCGACGATCGTCGGGTCGTACATCGTCCCGCGGCGCTCGACCAGAATCTTCAACGCGTCGGCATCGGTCATCCGCTTGCGGTAGGGACGATCCGAGGTCAGCGCGTCGAAGCAGTCGACGACCGAGAGGATGCGCGCGCCGAGCGGGATGTCCTCGCCTTTCAGGCCGTCGGGGTAGCCGGTGCCGTTCCAGTTCTCGTGGTGGTGCCGCACGATCGGGACGACCGGGTAGGGGAATTCGATCGACGAGAGAATCTGCGCGACGATCGGCGCGTGGCGCTTCATCTTCTCGAACTCGCCGGGCGTCAGCCGCCCGGGCTTGTTCAGGATGTGCTCGGGCACGGCGATCTTGCCGGTGTCGTGCAGCAGCGCCCCGGCTTCGATCGCCTTGAGCGCGTCTGCGTCGGTAATACCGAGCTCGCGGGCCAGCGCCAGCGCTCCCTGCTGGACGCGGCGGACGTGGTCGTGCGTGACTTCGTCCTTGGCGTCGATCGCGGTCGCGAGGGTTTCAACGGTCGAGAACAGGAGGCGATTCAGATTGGCGACGTGTGCCTTGGCATCCTCGAGGCGGCCGAACGAGGTGCGAATAGTCAGGTAGCAGATGAGCAGCAGAGGCAGGATGAGCGCGATCGCCGTGAGCTGCATCTCGCGGAACGCGAGCACGAGCAGCAGCGCGACGGAGGCGCCGGCGACATAACTCGGAAACAGCGGCATGTAGTGCTTGCGCCACACCGCGGGAATCGAGCACCGCGACGACAGGCCGACCACGGTCGCGATGAGTCCGCTGTTCAGCGCGAAATACGACGCCGTCATCACCGCGAGATAGAACAGGACCGCGGGCGGCGGCGTCTCGCTGTGGTAGAGCGGCGCCGCGCCGCTCATCAGGAAGAACAGATGGCCCGAGACCCAGATGGCCAGGCTGAGATTGGCGAAGTTGAACGCCGTTTGCGTCGCGTTCATCTTCCACCGGAACGAAATGCGGATTCCATCGAGCGCCAGCGTCACGGCGCCGACTTCGGGGCCGAACAGCAGCACCGAAGCGAACGCGAACGCTTCCGACACCGAGAATCGGGTTTCGATCGAGGGGACCTTCAGCGACAGCATGCCGCTGCCGATGGTGAGGACGGCGAAGAGCAGCCACGCGCTCGGAACGGGCTGCTGTACGAGGACGGCGACGCTGTGGGCCACCACAGCGCCGCCGCACAAAGTGACCGCGGCAACGAAGATGCGCGAGCCGATGGGCAGCGACGCGCCGGAAGGATCCTTCATTCCGGACGGCGCTACTGCCCGCCGCCGACGGTATTACCCCAGACCAGGTAGTTCCCGTCGGTGTATTCGTTGTTGCCCCACACCAGGTACTGGCCCGACGGGGACTGAATGGTGTTGCCCCAGACCAGGTAGTAGCTGCTGGACCAGCCCGCGACATTGCCCCAGACCAGGTAGTTCGCCGCGGTGTGGCCCATCGGGTTCCCTGATCCAAGCAGGTTGAGCACGCCCGGTTCCATGCTGTCGTTGCCGAACAGGATGCTCAGATCGAGCAGGCCGAGCAGCTTGATGCCGGTGCGATCGTAGACGCGATCGATCAGCGTGCCGGTGCCGTTGAGCGGCCGGTCGAGGAAGGTGGCGCCCGACGAGACCCCGAGAAGGCTGGTCAAGGTGCTCAGGAGCGAGTCGACCAGGCCCTGTTTCGCGATCTTCTGCGACTGCGCGAAGTTCACGCTGCCCGTGCCGCCGCCCACCAAGCCCGCGTCGGGCATGAACCGTGCGCCCATCTGCATCGAGATCTTGACCTGCATCGGGTTCAGCGACGGCTGCGCATTCAGCAGCAGCGCGACACCGCCGCTGACCACCGCGGTCGCCATGCTGGTCCCGGTGAGCCGCATGTAGGCGTTCTTGCCGCTGCCGGCGATGTGCCACTGCGGATAGGTCGTGCTGAGATACGAGTTCTGCGCCTCGAGCGAGACGATCTTGGTGCCGGGCGCGACGACGTCCGGCTTGACGACGATCTCGTAACGCGCCGGGCCCTTCGAGCTGTACGGCGCCACTTCGTCGTCGGACGTATCGAGCGTGCCCTTGGTGTCGATGGCGCCGACGGTGAGAGCCGCGGGCGAATTACCGGGTGACGTGATCCCTCCCAGGACCGGCGCGCCAGCCGATGTCACCCCGTAATTGCCCGCGGACACGACCACGGTGATCCCGGCGGCCACCGCGCGCTCGACCGCCTGGCACAGCGGATCGGTCACGGACGGCTCGGTCACGGGATGACCGAGAGAAAGGTTGATGACCTTGATGTTGTAGTTGTTGTCGCGCTGGTGTGCGATGGCCCAGTCGATGCCTGCGATGACGTCGCTGGTCCGCCCCGAGCCGGTGCGGCCGAGGACGCGGACGTCGATCAGCTTCACCGCCGGCGCGGTGCCCCCCGCGAACGCCGGGGTCACGTACTTCGCCGCGCTGGTGTTGCCGCCGACGATGCCGGCGATGTGCGTGCCGTGGCCGAACGGATCGCCGGTCACGCCGGGCTCGTCCGAGACGAGATTCACGTGCGCCACGACGCGCGAGTCGAGCGCGGTGTGTGACGCGATGCCCGAGTCGAGCACGGCCACGCCGACGCCGGCGCCCATGTAGCCCGGCGTCCCGAGCAGGCCGAGCAGGCCCGACGTCCCCTGCCACACCGTCGTCGCCGCCGTCACCTTGTTGGTGATCGCCATGTCGGCGTTGACCGGCAGGTCGCCGGAAATGTGCGACAGCAGCGGATTGCGCTGCAGCGCGTCGAGCTCGGCGTCGGTGACTTCGAGCGCGACGGCTCCCCCCTCCGCCAGGTCGCGCCGCAGCAGGCCGTGCACGCTGCGCCGCAGTTCGGTCAGCACGGTGTCGTTGGCCTGGACGATGACGCGATGACGGTGCGTGCCCTTGGGATGCGCCGCGAGATCGGAAGACACGCTCGGCGGACGCTGGCCGGCAGGCGTGGAGCTGCCAGGACCGAGGATCAACACGCCGAGCGACGAGACGAGGAGCGCTACCTTGACAATTTTCATGGCCTGTTCCGCAAAAGTGTGAGGACGCCAGCCCTTGAGCAAGGACTGCTCCAACCTCGGCCGTGACGCCATGAACGGCCTTATGTCAGTGGAAGGACTACAGATAGCGGGACAACCGGCTGGGAACTTCCATCCGCGGGTGATTCAAGAATGGAACACACGATTTCGATACGGACAGCCTGTCATGGCCGTAAATCGTTACCGCAAAAACAAATAGCCGGCAGTGCCCCGTTTGGGAACACTGCCGGCTACTATTGGGACACTATGGACGCTACTGGATCTCCAGCGTCGATTTAATCCCGCTGCCGCGCTCCGTGAACCACGTCTTGTGATTCGCCCAGGGGATCTTGTTCGTGAGCAGCCGGTGCATCGCGCCGGGCCACTTCTTCTGGATCGTGACGAAGTCCTTGACGCCCTGCTTGAAGTGCCGCGGGTTGGCGTTCACGCTGCCGAACACGACCTGGTTGCCGAGCACCAGCCGCTGGTTGATCAGATCGATCGGCTCGGCGTTCATGGTGTCGCCGCCGGTCACCGACAGCAGGCACAGCACGCCGTTGGGGCCGAGGATCTCCATCGCGTCGAAGACCACGCGTGACACACCTGTCGCCTCGATCACGATATCGGGGAAGCCGGTCTCCTTCGGCACGTCGGGGAGCGCCTTGTTGGCGACGCAGACGTACTCCGCGCCGAGCTGCTTGGCGATCTGCGCGCGCAGATCCGAGGGGTCCTCGCGGCCGATGACGACGGTGCGGAGCCCGCGCGTGCGCAGCACCGCCGCCGCGAGCAGCCCGATCGGGCCGCCGCCGAGCACCATCGCGAACTTCGGCTTCCATCCCTTCAGCCGGTGCTGCAGCAGGTAGGTGTGGTCGATGCCTTTCTCGACCACCGACATCGGCTCGAGCAGGACCGCGAAGTCGCGGATCTCCTTCGGGATCTTGTTCAGGAACAGCGGCGACTCGGTGTAGTACTGCGCCATGTAGCCGTGGCGGCGCATGATGCCGCGCTCGGTGTACTGGCCGCTGCTGCACATGTCGTTCTCGCCGGCCTTGCACTGCGGGCAGACGCCGCACGGCCGCCGCACCGTGGCGACGACGAGGTCGCCGGGCTTCCAGCCCTTCACCTTCTTGCCCACGTCCTCGACGACGCCGAGGTTCTCGTGGCCGAGGATCAGGAACTCGTCGCCGTCCGGCGCCTTGCCGTAGAGCCCGTGATTGATCTCCGCGTCGGTGCCGCAGAGCCCGACCCGCAGCATCTTCACCGCGACCTGGTCCGGCTTCATCTTCGGGTCCGGCATGTCGCGCATGTGGATGCTGTCTTTCTGGCCGGGCTTGACGACGATCGCTTTCATGATGGCCTCATTTGAAATCCGTCAGCGAATAAGAAGGCGTGACCGGATGCGCGTTCGTCCAGTCATGGTACCGGTGGCATTCGAAGCATTGTGACTGTGCCCCTTTTGCCGGCGCATGGCAAGTGGCGCAGACCGACTGGTTGGGCAGCAGCACATCCGAGGTCTTCGTGCTGGCCTGGGCCGCATGGCACTCGCCGCACTTCACCATCAGGTGCGGCGTGTGATCGAAGGCGGCGCGCGGCATCCACTGCTTCGTCATGGCCGTGGCGGCATAGACCGGCAGCGTTACGGACTGGCCCGACGAAGCCGCCGGGGGTTCGCTCGCGGCGGCGGCCGGTGTCGTGGTGTCGTGACACTCGACGCAGGTCTTGTTCCACAGCAGCCGCTCGTCCGACAGCAGCCGGCGCGCGACCCAGTCCTGCGCGTTGCGGGCGGGCGGCTCCGGCGGCCGCGGAAAGTTGAGCGGCACACGGCGGAACGCCGCGTCCGGTTTGTTGATGTCGCCCGGGTTCTTCTGGATGTAGCCGGCGAGCGCCTGCTGCACGAATGCGTGGACGGCGTCGGGCCTGGCGTGCGGCGCGGCCTGCTCGATCCGCTCGTCGAAGAACAGCGGGTGGCAGCGCGCGCAATTGTCCTGGTAGGTGATCGGCGCCATCAGCCCGGTGCGCAGCGGCCGTACCGAGGTCGCCGTGCGGACCACTTCCGGCTTGTGGCACGCCGAGCACTCGAGCTTTTCGGCGCCGGCCGGGCCGCGCAGCGAGTCCTTCAGGTGCACCGCATGGTTGAAGCGCAGATGCGCCGGATCCCGCGCGCCCGCCTTGACCGCCGCGAACTCGGGATGCGCGGACGGGAAGCGGCCGACGTCACGCGCGATTTTGGGCTCCCCGCTCGTCGTCTTCAGGTTGCCATGGCAGTCCACGCAGAAGCGATCGTCGGTCTTCGCCAGCTGGACGCGGCCGCGGTGCTCCTGGTGACAGGTCGCGCAATTGGGCGGCGGCGGCTGGTTGGCGGCGTGCGCCGGCGCGTCGTGGCAGGTCAGGCAGGCGGCATCGCTGGTGTGGGCGCGGAACAGCGGCGCCGAGCCGCGTGCCTCGCGCGGCGTGCGCGGGTCGAGCGGTCCGCTGTGGCACGCCTCGCATGTCTTCTCGGTGAAGGCGTGCGCGCTCGAGACCGGCCCGGCGCTGTAGGTGGTGCGGTTGCCGGCCGCGGCGAACACCGACACCCAGAGCACCGCCGCGATCGGCAGCGCCAGCGACAGCAGGAGACGCCACCGGCGCATGCCGCGCGGACGCGTGAAGTAGTAGAGGTCGATCCGCTCGGCGAGCTTCTTGGCTGTTCTGACTCGCATGCTAGAACCGCAGCGCCATGAAGATGTGGGCGACGGCGAGCACCATCAGCGCGAACGACAGCGGCACGTGGACGATCAGCCACGCGTGCAGCAGTCCGTGCAGCCGCCCCTGCCGCCGCAGCTGCCGCTCCTCTTCGCAGATGCTCTCGAGATCGACGATGGCCGGTTCGAGCGAGGCGGGCACCAGCGCGCGCACCTTGGCGAACATGCCCGAGGCGGTCACGGGATCCCCCAGCGGATGCGGGCGGTTCGGCGCCTGCACGAACGGGCGCATCTCTTTCAGGTAGAACTCGCGCAGCGGCGCCGTGTCGTCGACGTCGCTGCCGACGGGGCGCATCACCGTCGCCAGCGCTTCGGCACCCGTCGGGGATGCGGCCACCGGCACCGCGATCGTCACCTCGAGCTTGCCGCACGCGTCGGCGACCACGTTGTCGGCCTCGTCGAGGAGCTGCTCGCGGACGTGGGCGAGCTGCTCGTAGATCGTCTCCATCGGCACTTCCCGGAGCAGGCGGCGCGGCATCGTGTGCTGCAGCCACGCGCCGAAGAGGCCGCTGGCATAGACGATGGCGAACAGCCACATCATGATCGCCGTCAGCCCGTGCCCGAAGAGGAACCCGGCGTGCAGCAGGATCAGCGGCAGCGACAGCGCGCCGAGCCACAGGTGCCCGCGCATCCACGTCTGGGTGCGGCCGATGCGCCAGATCGGAAACTTCTTGCGCAGCGCCAGCAGCGTCACGAAGGCCATGCACGCGAACCCGACCGTCCCGTAGGCCAGGCCGGGAATCGTGCCGCCGCCCGGCCGCGTGCCCAGCGCATACGGGATGTAGGCGGCGACGGCGAGCGCGAGAATCGCCGCGCTGGCCATGGCCCACGGGCGGTGCGTGCGGTCGATCAGCACGGATCCGCTCCTTCGTATCCTTCGTCCTCCTTCGTATCCTTCGTCGTGATCATTTACTGGTCCCCGTGGTCGAGCCCGAGGTCGGCTTCTGATCTTTCGCCTCGAGCA
>Ga0207648_10007477_pt1 | contig 10733 bp, 7 predicted proteins | sample KBSMisM32_FD_184310 | JGI IMG/M metagenome (GOLD analysis project Ga0207648, IMG submission 184310) | Miscanthus rhizosphere microbial communities from Kellogg Biological Station, Michigan, USA - KBS Miscanthus M3-2 (SPAdes) (version 2) | ecosystem: Host-associated > Plants > Roots > Rhizosphere... | reverse complement strand
CGAATCCAATCGCCCGCTCGTCGAACGCGTTGCCCGAGTTCTGGCGGGCGCCGCCCACAGCAGCAATGCCGAGGGAAGCGACCCGTCAGCCGGTGAGACGGTCGACCTGGTGTGGCGCGAGCACGTCAACCAGGCCGAAGCCGTGCTCCACACGATGCGCGAGCCAGACGAGGCGATGGCGGCGGCCGGCGATACCGAAGTGTGGCGTACGATGGTCGAAGCAGCGATCGCGCAACGGGTCGATTGAGCCCGCGGGACAGCCACTCCTCGCCCACGAAGCGAGCCGACCCGCGCTGGACTCTCGTCGCATGCATCCTCGCTTCGAGTTTGAGCTTCGTTGACGGCTCCGTGCTCAACGTCGCGTTGCCCGCGATCAAGGCCGGCTACGGCGCGGGGGCTCAGGACGTGCAGTGGGTCGTCAACGCCTATCTCCTCCCGCTCTCGGCCTTGCTTCTGCTGGGAGGCGCGCTCGGCGATCATTTTGGGCGGCGGCGGCTGCTGGTCATTGGCACCAGCATCTTCGGAATCACGTCGCTCGTTTGTGCGCTTGCGCCGAGCCTACCTATCCTGCTCGCAGCGCGCGCGGCTCAGGGCATCGGGGCGGCGCTGCTACTTCCGAACAGCCTCGCCCTGCTCAACGCTGCCTTTTCGGGCGAGAAGCGCGGGCGCGCCGTCGGCATCTGGGCAGCGTCCGGCGCCGCAATGGCGGCTGGCGCGCCCCTGATCGGCGGCTGGCTGGTCGGAACCGTCGGCTGGCCGGCGATCTTTTACATCAACCTGCCACTCGCGATCGGCGCGATAGCCTTGGCGGTTAAGTTCGTCACCGAAAGCAGCGAAGCCGGCGCCGGGCGGACGGACTATGGCGGAGCGCTGCTGGCGACAGCTAGCCTTGGCGGCCTCACCTACGCGCTGACGTTGTGGTCAGCGACGCGCCGTCTGAACGGTGAGGCGCTCATTACCCTCGGGCTCGGAATTGCGCTCAGCGTTGCCTTCCTGATTGTCGAGCATCGGCGCGGCAACCGCGCGATGATGCCGCTTGGCCTGTTTAAGGGCCGCTGCTTCACCGGCCTCAACCTGCTGACGTTCCTGCTCTACGGCGCGTTCGCCGTCGCGATGCTGCTGATCCCGTACGTGCTCATCACAAGCGGCGGCTACTCACCCGTTGAGGCAGGCCTGGCCCTGCTCCCGCTGCCGATCGTGATGACGGCACTGTCGCCGACGATGGGCGGCGTCGCGGCAAGAACCGGGCCAAGGATCCCGCTCACGGTAGGGCCGGCGATCGTCGCGGTCGGCATGGTCCTGTCGCTGCTGATCCGGCCCGACACGGCTTATTGGGCGGGCAGCTTCCCGACCATCCTCGTGCTGGCAATCGGCATGACCATTGCGGTCGCGCCGCTGACCGCGTCGGTGCTGGGGTCAGTCGAAGAACAGCATGTGGCCATGGCCTCCGGCTTCAACAGCGCGGTTGCTCGTACCGGTGGCCTGATCGCGACGGCCCTCCTCGGCGCCGTCATCGCCAGCAGCGGCAAGGAGCTCTTCGCCGGCTTCCACGCCGCGATGCTCGTATCGTCAGTCGTCTCCGCGCTGGGTGCGGTAGTCGCGCTCACCATGCTCGGCGGCGTGAAGATGAAGAACGGCTAGCCCTTCGCCTTGGCGATGAAGCCGTCGATCACCGTTTCGAGCAAGGTCATCGGCACGCTTCCGCCGAGCACCACTGCATCGTCGTAGCGACGGAGGTCGAACTTCGGGCCAAGCGCTGCCTTCGCCTTGTCGCGCAGCCGATTGATCTCGAGGCTGCCGACTTTGTAGCCGCACGCCTGCCCGGGCATGGAGCAATAGCGGTCGACTTCCTTCGTGACCGACGAGCGCGGGTCGCCATTCGTCTTCACGAACCAGTCGATTGCCTGGTCTCGGGTCCAGCGCTTGGCGTGGAGGCCCGTATCGACGACCAGCCGGCAGGCGCGGAAGCCCATGGATTGGAGGTAACCGAGCTCGCCGAGCGGATCGCCCTCATAGACGCCAAGCTCATCGGCCAGCTGCTCGGCGTACAGCGCCCAGCCCTCGCTGTAGGCGTTGAACGCCAGCATTGAGCGGATGAGCGGCATGCGGTTGGCATAGTCGCCTTGCCAGACGTGGCCCGGAATGCCCTCGTGATAGCAAAGCGTCGGAAGCGAGAACTTAGGCCATTCCGACGTGTCGCGAAGGTTGATGTAATATTGGCCCGGCACCTTGCCGTCGATCGACCCCGCGGCAGCATATCCCCCCGGCGCGCCTGCCTCGATCGCGGGCGGCACGCGCTTGATGATCAGTCGCCCGGGGACCATCGTCGCAAAGGCGCGCGGCAGACGCGTGCGAACGTCGGCGATGCGGCCGTTGAGATAGGCCAGCAGCTGGGCCCGTCCCGTGTCGTCGTTCGGAAACAACTGCTTCGGGTCCCTGCCGAGCGCGCCCATCCGTTCGCCCACCGTGCCGCCGGTGATGCCCTGCTTCTGCATGATGGCTTCCATCCGCGACTGGATCTCTTTGACCTGATCTATGCCCAGCTGGTGAATCTCGTCCGGCGTGCGCTTGGTGGTCGTGCCCGCCTGAAGCACCCAGCGGTAGTAAGAGTCGCCGTCCTTGAAGTGCCATACGCCGGCGTCCGAGGTGGCAATTGCGCGGTGCTGCTTCAGCTCCTCGAGCTGCCGCTGGAGGGCCGGGATGACCTTGGTCGCCATCGACTGCGTGACCCGGTCGACAAGCTTGTCGTCGGTTAGCTTGGCCTCGCCCATCTTCTTCTTGAACGTCACGAGGACGGCTGAATTCTCGGGCGTTTCGGCTGCGCCGCCGCCAATGATCTTGAGCGTGCTGTCGAGCGTGAAATCTGGCGCGACGACGCCGATGCCGCGATCGTGCTTCAGCCGCTCCGTCTCACCGTCGATGTTGCGCGCGTAAGCGTCGACGCGGTCGGCGAACGCAAGCGCATCGTCAGCGTTCGCGATCATGTGGCGGCTGTCGAGGAAATCGGGGATGTCGATGTAGCTGCTGCCGAGCTGGTTCACGACATAGGGCGTGTTGCGAAAGCCATTGTTCGGATCGAGCATCAGCGGGTCGCCGAACGGGAATGCATAACCGCCCTGCGCCAGTTCGTGCGCCTGTAGCGCCACCGCGCCGTTCAGCTTATCCGCCTGAGACAGGTCGCCAAGGTCGAGCGTCTTAAGGCGCGACAGTCGGTCGCCAATGGCCTTGCGGCGCGCATCAACGCCGGCCGGGGTCTGGTCCTGCCACCGGTGATTGAGCGCGGCGAACTTATCCTTGGCGATCCCTAGGATCGTCGCGTTCTGCGGATATTCCGCGAGCATCTCCTCGGCGAGGCCCTGAAGCGTCTTGGCGAGGTCGCCGCCGCCCGCGGCCTGGCCGGACGGGCCCTTCGCAACCTTGCAGCCAGCGAGCATGCCCGTGGCCGCTGCCGTCACCAGAAATTCACGCCTGCCCAGCATCGCCCTCTCCTCTCGAGGAGACGCGCTATAGCCTGCGGTTTTTTGTCGAACAGCCGATTTCGGCGAACAGCCTAGTCGTTGGCGGCGATGAACTTCTCGACGACCGGTGCGATGCGCTCGCGCCATTTGCGGCCATTGAAGATGCCGTAGTGGCCGACGTCCTTGGCCATGAAATACGTCTTCTTCGGCGCGGGGAGCTTTGTCGCGATTTCGAGCGCGGCTTTCGTCTGGCCGAGGCCGGAAATATCGTCACGCTCGCCCTCGATCGCCAGCAGCGCCGTGTCGCGGATCGCGTTGGGATTCACCAGCCGGCCGCGATGCTCAAGCTCGCCGTCCGGCAGCAGGTGGCGCTGGAACACCGCGTCGACCGTCTGCAGGTAGAATTCCGCGGTCATGTCGCAGACCGAGCGATATTCGTCGTAGAAATGCTGCGTCGAAGCCGCGCTTTCCTCGTCGCCCACAACGAGATGTTTGAACATCTCCCAGTGCGAGATGAGGTGTGAGCCGAGGTTCATGGTCATGAAGCCTGCCAGCTGCAGGAAGCCCGGATAAACCTTCCGCCCCGCGCCGGGATAGATCATCGGCACGGTCGCGATCACGTTCTGCTCGAACCAGGCGAACGGCCGTTGGGTCGCCAACGTGTTTACCGCAGTCGGCGCTTTGCGCGTGTCGATCGGGCCGCCCATCATGGTCAGGCTCTTGGGCCGATAGGGATTCTTGTCCTCTCCCATCAGGCAGGTCGCAGCGAAGGCCGGCACCGCGGGCTGGCAAACCGCCAGCAAATGCGGCCGCTCCTTCGTCTTGGTCCCGATCAGTTCGAGGAACTCGATCAAATAATCGATGTAATCGTCGAGATCGAAGCTGCCGTCCTTGGTCGGCACCAGCTTCGCATCACGCCAGTCGGTGATGTAGACGTCGCACGTCGGCAGCAGCCGCTCGACCGTCCCGCGCAGCAACGTCGCATAGTGGCCGGACATCGGCGCGACGATCAACAGGTGCGGGCCCTCGTCATGCCCTTCCCTATAGAAATGCTTGAGCTGCCCGAACGGCTTGCGGAGAAGGATCTCCTCGTGGACCGGTACGTCCTTGCCGCGGATGTGGACGCTCTCGATCCCGAATTCCGGCTTGCCGCGCGGAGCGGCGGCGTGGGCAAAGACCTCGAGGCTCGCGGCCGCGATCGGGCCCATCGAGCTATAGCCCCAAGGGTTCGCGGGGTTGTTCAGCCATCCGGCGCCAAGGCCCGCCAGTTTGCTCGCACCTGCGAGAAACGAGCGCTGAACTTCATAGGCGTCGTAAAGCATCTAACCTCATATCTACCCTCGTAAACCGAACGGATGTGGCCCCTGTTTGGTTCACTGGCAAGGCAATGTTGCGCCGCAAAAGGTCAAGGCTGTGGAAAAGGCCCGCCCGTCAGAGGAGCTTGGTGATGATCAACGAGACGTTGTCCGGGGCGCCGCGTTCCAGGACCTTCGCCAGCAGGCGATCAGCTATGTCGTCGAGTGAACCACTGCGAAGTTCCAGCGCCAGCTCCTGGTCGCTCACCACGCGAGTGAGCCCGTCACTGGCGACGATGTAATGATCTCCGCGAAGTGCTTCGCCGCCGATCACTTCCACATCAACCACCTCACGAACGCCCACTGCGCGGGTGATCACGTTGGAATTGGCATGCCCCTCTGCCTCGTCAGGGCGGAGCATCCCGGCATCTACGAGGTCCTGGACCAGGCTGTGATCGCGGGACAGGCGAATGAGACCGTCATCGCGGAAACGGTAAGCGCGGCTGTCCCCCGCCCAGAAGCAACGGAACTCGCTCCCCTCAACCGCTACTCCAACGACGGTTGTCCCGATCGTCTTGTCGCTTCCGGTCGAACGAGCCAGGCCGATGAGTTGCCCGTTCACTTCATGAAGCACATTAATCGCGTTCCCCACGAAGGTATCGAGGTCGGGGCCATGCGGGACATTGCGCAAGGCATCGACGACCATTGCGCTTGCGACTTCACCCGCTTCGTGCCCGCCCATGCCGTCGGCCACGACCCACAGGCCGCCCGCCGTGTCGGCGAGGATGGAATCCTCGTTGATCTGACGTTTGAGGCCGACATGCGTACGGCTCACGCACTCGAAACGCATTCAGCCCCCTTGCGAATCCCCCGAGAGGCCTACACTAGCAATCGCTTAACGTCTGTGCGATTTCCTTTTTTGTAACCGATGTCGAGAGGGGGCACCTCGACCCATGAATAAAGCGTACAGCAACAAAGCGTTACCCATGGGTACCGTGCTGCGCGAGTGGCGCATCGAGGAGGTCCTCGGCGTCGGCGGATTCGGCATCGTGTACAAGGCCAAGGGCATTTATTTCAACGAACTCGTTGCAATAAAAGAATATTTTCCGAGCTCGATCAGCGAGCGCGATTCGTCGGATACGGTCGTTCCGATCGATTCCGATGCGGAAGAAGTCCACGCGTTGGGGCTCAAGAAGTTCGTCGAAGAAGCGAAGCTGCTGTGGAATCTGTCCACGCCGTCTCGCCACCCGAACATCGTCAGCGTCCGCAGCTTATTCGAAATCCACGGCACCGCGTACATGGTGATGGACTTCGAGGACGGGATTTCGCTCTCGCGGATGCTGAAACAGGGCCGGCGCTTCAACGAGCGCAGCCTGTGGAACATTCTCCGTCCGATCGCCGAAGGGCTAGAGCGGGCCCACCGCGTTGGCGTCCTCCACCGCGACATCAAGCCGCCGAACATCCTCATCAACGAAGACAACCGGCCAGTCCTGATCGATTTCGGCTCGGCGCGGTTCGAAGCGGCGGAAGCGACCAGCACCAAGGTCACCTTCCACACGCCGCCCTACGCGGCGATCGAACAATATGTGAAGACCTACGAGCAGGGGCCGTGGACCGACATCTACGCGCTCGGCGTCGTCATGTACGAGTGCATCACGGGCGAGAAGCCGCCCGAAGTGCTCGAGCGTCTTCACGCCGGCCTCGGCACTCCGCTCGCGAGCGGCAAGTGGCCCGGTTACACCAAGAAATTCCTCAGCGCCGTTGACGCCGCGATGGTGGTGAAGCCCGAAGAGCGCCCGCAGTCGCTCAGCGACTGGCTCGCCATGTTCGGCAAGATGCCCGAGGACGCTACTGACACCATCGACAGCGATGATGAGGCAACGCGATTCATCGCGAAGCAAGTCGAGACCGAAGAAATCGTCCCGGTCCCACCCGTCCCGAACATTGATCCGAAGGCGTCGGTAGAAACCGGTGTTCCCGACGATCCCAAGCAGGCGAAGTTCAAGCGCGCCGGCCAGGAAACGGGCGCGGGGAAGAAGGTCGCGCCGGAACCTGTCGCCGAATCGCCTACGCAGGACGCCAAGCCGGAAGGGGAACTCGACCGCCGCCGTGTTCCGGAGGTCGCGCCCGTCGCCGCGGCGGCAAAGCCGGCGGAAAAAGCTCCGAGCAAGTCTCCTCCTGGTGAAAAGAAGGACAGGAAGCTCAGCCCCGCCCTGATCGCGAGCGCTGCCGTCGGACTGCTCGTTATCGGCGGCGCTGGTACGATGCTGCTTCGCGGCAGCGGGTCCTCCGGACCGGGCAGCGCAGCCTCGGAATACAATACGGGCAGCAACGCCGCCTCGTCCGTGCTCGACGGCCCGGCGGGGTCGGATATCAATGTTATTGATAATTCGGGGCTCACCGCTGCCGCTCCGGATACGAACGCCGTCGTACCGACCAACACCCTCACGCCCGAGCAGCAGTCAGCGCTCGCCCTGAAGCAAGAGCAGGCAAAGGCCAAGGCTGCAGAAGCCAAGCTCGCTGCCGCCCAGAAGGCGCAGAAGGCGGCGGCCGCTGCGGCTGCCAAGACCGCGACCAAGGAAATCGTCGCGACTCCGGGCGTGAAGACACCAGCTCCTGCGACGGCTTCGTCCAACTCCGGCGGCGTATCGCCGGGCAAGCTGTCGCAATTCTACTCGATCGTCGACGATGCGCGTTCGCAAGCCAAGCGGGTTATGCGGTCGGGCAATTCGCAAAACGCCGGGCTGGCCCGGAACTACGATGCGAACCTGAAGACGCTTCGGGATTCGATCCGCGGCGTCAATTCGGACAAGGAAGCGGACCGGCTGATCAAGCAGGCGACGCTGACTCGTTCTTACGTCGAGTTCCTCGCCAAGCAGACGAAGTAGAGAGGCTTAAATCAGGAGGATGCGGCCAGGCGCTTGTCGGTGGCGCCTGCGTTTGGGCTCGCCGCGTCGACCTCACCGCGAACGCGCACTGAGTGGGTCATCGAGACCTGGCCGATCTGCAGCGTCGAACCGACCGGCACGATGGTCGCGCGCTCAATGCGCTCACCATCGACAAAGGTCCCGTTCGTCGAGTTCAGGTCAGTGACGAGGAGTGAATCGGCAGCAAGGCCGAACATGCAATGCTCGCGCGAAATGCTTCGGTGCGGGATGACGATGTCCGCTGGCGGCATGCGGCCCACCTTGGCGCTGGGCGCATCGACGATGATGATCCGGTCGCCGAGCTCTGAATCGCTGATTTCCAGGCAATGGACCTCGGCGTGGTGATCGACCTCGGCCTGCTGGACCTGCGGTTCCTCGACGGGGGTACGGACGATCCGCTCGCGGTTTCCGCCCGCGAACAGGACTTCGTCGTTCCCGGGCCTGATCGGCTTGCGCTCGGGCGCTGAATGCCGGCTGTGCATGTCCAGCCTCTTGGCCGCAGCCTGGATCAGTCGGCTCGGCGACGGGGCCGGTGCCTGGCCTTCGGCGGCACGGGCCTCGATCAGGTGGCTGAGATCATCGACGAACGTGCGCCAGCGAAGATCGGTGATGTCGCCGGTCCAGTCGCACAGGTCCGCGGCATGGGTCAGCTCGAAGATGATCGGGCGATCGCAGGGCTCGATGATGGCTGGGGCCAGCTTATTGCGCCGGTCCGCCTGCGTGGCCTCCGCCCTCACCCAGCGCGAGGCGACGGAGCGCGGCGACCACAGGACGACGACGGCGCCGGACTCGCGCAGCTTCTGCTCGATGACTTCGTCGAAGGTCTCGCCGGAATGAAGGGCAGCATCCCACCACACGCTGAATCCTTCGTCGGCGAAGGCCTCAGCGAACATGCGAGCAGCTGCCCGATCGGTACGGGCATAGGACAGAAAGATGTCTACGCCGGACACTCCATACCCCCTAATTGCCTCCCTTTTGCAGGGGACACGCGTCTCCCTGCGACTCAAACCGCATGATGGTTAATGTCGGTTAACCTACAGAGTTTGTCGAGTTTGGTCGAGCCTGAGTCCCGTTTTCGCACAGCAGTAGAGCAATTTAACAATCCGGGCGCCGCGGGTGGCCTACGCCCATTTGAGGCGGCCTTCCGACACTGCTAGTCGGAACGGCAATGGCCACGAACCCCGCCAGCCGCCCAAAGGGCCGCTCAATCCGGAACCTCAGGATGATCTGGGGCTTCGCGTCCCGCTATCCCGGGCGCATCGCGATCGCGTCCCTTGCCCTCGCCGTTGCGGCCGCCGCGACGGTGTCGATCCCGTGGGGCTTCAAGCTCGTCATCGACAAGGGTTTCAGCTCGGGTGTGGGCAACGCCCGCTCCATCGCTCCCTGGTTTGAAACCCTGCTCGCGGTCGTGGCAGTGATGGCTGTCGCGACTGCCGTGAGGTATTTTTTCGTGTCGTGGCTGGGTGAGCGAACTGTGGCTGACATCCGTCTCGCGGTGCACCGCAACCTGCTCCGCCTCTCTCCCGGCTTCTTCGAAGAGAACCGTCCGGCGGAAATCACGTCGCGGATGACGGTCGATACAACGATCATCGAGCAAGTGGTCGGTACCACGGTCTCCGTCGCGCTGCGCAATATTGTCATGGGCATCGGCTGTGCGGTCACTATGTTTTTCCTGGCGCCGAAGCTCGCCAGCGGGATGCTGCTCGGAATCCCGGTCGTGCTTGGCCCGATGCTGTTCCTCGGACGCCGCGTGCGGTCGATATCGACGAGCAATCAGGACCGGATCGCCGATGTCGGCACCGTGACCAGCGAAGTCCTCGGCTCCATGAAGATCGTCCAGGCATTCAACCAGGAAGGCCGCGAAGCGACCCGCTTCAGCGATGCCGTCGAGCGCGTCTTCGCCACAGCCAAGCGCCGGATTGCACTGCGCGCCGTGCTGACCGCCATGATGATCTTCTTGATGATCGGATCGATCGTCCTGGTCATCTGGCAAGGCGCGGTCGACGTTGCGGCGGGCCGCATGAGCGGCGGCTCGATTGCCGCGTTCGTGCTGTGCGGCGGGCTTCTCGCTGGCGCTTTCGGCAATTTGTCCGAAGTCTATGGCGACCTTCTGCGCGCCGCCGGTGCTTCCGAGCGCCTCAACGAATTGCTCGAAGCACAGCCAGACATCCGCCCACCCGCAGAACCCAAGTCGCTACCCGTGCCCTCGCGCGGTGAGCTCGAGTTCGATTCCGTGACCTTCCGTTATCCGACGCGGCCGGAGGTCTCGGCGCTCAACGACTTCAGCCTGGTCGTGAAGCCGCGCGAACGGCTGGCGGTCGTCGGCCCTTCCGGCGCAGGCAAGACTACGATCTTCCAGCTCGCGGAGCGCTTCTACGACCCGCACGAAGGAACGGTTCGGCTCGACGGCGTCGATCTTCGGGATGCCGACCCTGCCGACATCCGCCAGCGGATTGCGATGGTGCCGCAGGACACGGTGATCTTCGCCGCAAGCGCGCGCGACAACCTTCGCTATGGAAATTGGGACGCCGATGAGGACGCAATCTGGCGGGCGGCGCGCGATGCGAATGCGGAAGACTTCCTGCGCGCGCTTCCGGATGGCCTCGATACGTACATGGGCGAAGGCGGCGCTCGCCTGTCGGGCGGTCAGCGCCAGCGCATTGCGATCGCGCGTGCCTTGCTCCGCGATGCGCCTTTGTTGCTGCTCGACGAAGCGACGTCAGCGCTCGATGCGGAAAGCGAGAGGCTGGTACAGGACGCGCTCGACCGGTTGATGGAGCACCGAACCACCATCGTTATCGCGCACCGCCTCGCGACTGTACGCGCAGCCAACCGCATTGTGGTCATGGACCAAGGCCGGATCGTCGAAGAAGGCACGCACGCGCAGCTCACGCGCCACGACGGGCTGTACGCGCGGCTTGCGCGCCTACAGTTCGAAGATCGCGCGGCTTAGGCCGGCTTCTTCGCCGCCGGACGCTTGGCTGTCGATTTGCGAGCGGCAGGCTTGCGCGCCGCTGACTTCCGCGGGGCCTTTGCAGCCGTAGACTTCGGAG
>Ga0207648_10007471_pt1 | contig 10741 bp, 4 predicted proteins | sample KBSMisM32_FD_184310 | JGI IMG/M metagenome (GOLD analysis project Ga0207648, IMG submission 184310) | Miscanthus rhizosphere microbial communities from Kellogg Biological Station, Michigan, USA - KBS Miscanthus M3-2 (SPAdes) (version 2) | ecosystem: Host-associated > Plants > Roots > Rhizosphere... | reverse complement strand
CTGCGCTGCTCGTCGCCACCCAAATCGCCCCCGCCGGGCAGCACCTGCCGCGAAGTCCACGGGTGTTGCTGTTCGCTGAAAACACGCCACGGTGGCTGCCCGGGCGCGGCTTTGCTCGCGCAAGCGCTCGCATGCAAAGCAGACGTCGAAGTTCGGCTGCGGGCCGAAAACAGACACACCTCCACAACTCAACGCACTGAATTCGTCCTAGTCGGACACCGTGACCAGCGCCGCGGCCGGAAGTCGCGCGAAGACCTCGGCGATATCGATGCCGCCGCGCTCGACGTGCAGCCGCTCGCCGGTCAGGACGTTGTCCAGGCGCGTGCCGTCCGGGGTGCGTGGCAGCGCGACTCGCGTGTCGCCCCAGACCGCCGCGCCGACCGGCAGCCGTCGCGGCCGCGCGCGCAGCCCGGCGAACAGGCGCCCGGCGACGACGACCAGGCTGCGGCCTGCATGCTCGCGCCGGTACGCGATCAGGTGCTCGGCCTGCGCGCCGCTGGCCTTCAGCGCCGCATAGCCGCCGTCGCTGAACAGCCCGTGGTCAGCGCGCCGCAGTTCGAGCAGGCGCCACGTCGCCCAGAGCTTGAGGCGGCCGTCCTCCGGCGTGGCCGCGAGCGCGGCGATGCGCGCCGCGGCATCGGGCGTGTCCAGCAGGCCGGCGAGCTCCTCGAGCAGGCGCTCGCGCAGCGCGTAGTCGACCGGCCGGCGGTTGTCGGGGTCGACCAGGCTCAGGTCCATGATCTCGTTGCCCTGGTACAGGTCGGGCACGCCGGGCGACGTGAACTTGATCAGCACCGTCGTCAGGCTGTTGAGCGCGCCGAACCAGGCCAGCGTCTGCGCCAGCGCCTGCAGGTCGGCCAGCGCCGGGTTCGGCTGCAGCCGGCCCAGCAGGCCGCGCACGAAGCCGAGCAGCGCGTCTTCGTAGCCGGGGTTCGGGCTGACCCAGCTGGTGTGGGCCTTGGCCTCGCGCGCCGCCTTCAGCATGTAGGCCTCGATGCGCTCGCGGTAGGGCGCGAGCGTGGTCTCGTCGAGCCCGCCGGCGGCAGGCTGCCGAGCAAGGTCTGGTACAGCAGGTACTCGTCGCTCGCGCTCGGCACGCGCTCGCCGTCGTCGGCCTTGACGCGCCAAGCGCGCGCGAAGGTGTTCCAGCGTCGCAGCGCGAGGCGCCAGGTCGCGGGCATCTCGGACAGCACGTCGATGCGGTTGCGCACGTCCTCGGAGCGCTTGTTGTCGTGCGTCGAAGTCGCCAGGATGGTGTGCGGCCAGCGCGCCGCGCGGTCGGCGCTCGCGCCGTGGAAGGCACGCACGGTGATGCCGAACTGGCCCGGGTCGCCGCCGACTTCGTTCAGCGACGCGAGCCGGCCATAGCGGTAGAACGCGGTGTCTTCGACGCCCTTGGCCGCGACCGGCGAGCAGAACTGCTGGAAGCGCATCGCGAAGCGCCGCGTGCGCTCCTGCAGCGCCGGCGATGCGCCCGCATGCGCGTGCCCGAGCAGCGATTGCCGCACCATCTCGAAGATGCTGGTGTCGGCGGCGCGGCTGCGTCGCCGCGCCTGCGCGACCGCCCAGTCGATGTAGCGCTGGTCTTGCGGCGACGGCGTGTCGACGATGTAGGTGCGGTACACCGGCATGCAGGCCGCGACCTCGGCGAGCGCGTTGCGCAACGCATTGAAGCTGTAGTCGCGGGTGCGGCGGTCGGCGCGCGCGATGCGCAGCAGCCCGGTGGCCAGCACCGTCAGCTCGGCCGCGAGCGCGCCGCGCATGATCGCGCGCTTGCCGGCATAGGCGATGTCGCCGAAACCGAGCGTCTCGCCGCTGAACTGGCGCCAGACGCGGTCGAAGCGCTCGCTCGCACTGCTGTCGACCAGCACGCCGTTGAGTACGGTCGCGAAGCGGTAGCCGGTGGTGCCGTGCACCGGCCAGTCCGCCGGCACGTCTTCATGCGCCGCGGTGATCTTCTCGACCACCACGTACAGCGGCCGCGCCGGGCGCCCGCCGGCGTCGGCGTCGGCCAGCGCCACGCCGGCGCGGCGCGCGTAACCCTGCTGCAGGCGGCGGAAATACTGCGCCGGGTCGTGCAGCCCGTCGGGATGGTCGATGCGCAGCCCGTCGACGCGGCCGGCAGCGGCGAGGTCGAGCGCGAGCGCATGCGTGGCCTCGAACACCGCTTCGTCTTCGATGCGCAGCGCGGCGAGCTCATTGATGTCGAAGAAGCGCCGGTAGTTGATCTCGTCCGCTGCGACGCGCCAGTGCGCAAGACGATAGGCCTGCGCTTCGTGCAGGGCGTGCAGCGCATTACGGGCATCGGGCGCATCGAGTGCGTTGAACGCGGCCACTGCCGCATCGATCGCACGCGCCACGCCGGGTTGCTCGCGCGCGAGCCGGCCGAGCCGCTCCTTCAGCCGGGCGGCATCGCGCGCGCGCGCCGCGATCAGCGGCGCGGCCGGGGCGGGCGGTGGCGGCGCGCTCGCCGGCAGCGCGGCAAACGCCGCGGCGATGCCCGACAGCGCCGCCTGCGCCGAGACGCCGGGCGCGAGCGCCTCGGCGCGCGCCAGCACGGCCGCAACGCTGCGCGGATCGACGGGGAAGCGGTGCTCGAAATAGCGCAGCCAGAAGCGGCCGCTGTCGGGCTCGAAGGCCAGGCCCAGCTCGCCCGCGTCGAGCACCTCGCCGTACTGGCCGCCGAGCACCGGCAGCAGCACCTTGCCGTCGAGATCGCGGTCGACCGGGTGCCACTCGATGTCGAAGTGATGGGCATACGGCGACATCTCGCCGTTCTCGAGCGTGTCGGTCCACCAGGCGTTGTCGGCGCCGAGCACGCCCATGTGGTTCGGCACCATGTCGAGCAGCAGGCCCATGCCGTGCGCGCGCAGCGCGTCGCTGAAGCGCTCGAAGCCGCCCTGGCCGCCGAGCTCAGGGTTGATGCGGTCGTGCGCGACGATGTCGTAGCCGTGCAGGCTGCCGGCGCGCGCCTGCATCAGCGGCGAGCAGTAGACGTGGCTGATGCCGAGCCGCTGCAGATAGGGCAGCACCCGCGTCGCGGCCGCGAAATCGAAGCCGCGGTGCAGTTGCAGCCGGTAGGTCGCGCGCGGGATGACCGCGCCGCCGCCGGCACCGCCCTCAGCCATGTGCGGCCTCCAGCGCGACCAGCACCGCGCCCGGCGCCAGCGCATGGCGCGCCGCGGCGTCGGCCGGCGCGAGGCCGTGGGCATAGAGCGGCTGCCCCGGCGGCAGCTCGGCGGTCTCGACCGCGCGGTCGCCGAGGTTGGTCACGAGGTGCCAGCGCGCGCCGTCGGCCAGCGGCCACGCGACCTCGAGCAGGCCCGTACGGATGCGGTAGATGCCGCCGCTGTGCTGGCCCGCCAGCCGCGGCACCAGCCAGCGAGCGCGCAGCGCGAGCAGCTCGCCGACCAGCATCAGGCGCTCGCGGTGCGGCGTGACGGCGTGCTCGTCCCAGCGCAGCTTCGAGGCGTCGAAGGTCGACGGCGCGTTCGGATCGGGGATGCGCGCGCGCGCCGCATCGTCGCGAAACGCCGCGAAGCGCCTGAACTCGTCGCGCCGGCCGGTCGCCACCGCCGCGGCCAGCTCGGGGCCGACATCGCAGAAGTACTGGAATGGCGTCGACGCCGCGAACTCCTCGCCCATGAACAGCATCGGCACGTGCGGCGACAGCAGCAGGCACGCCAGCAGCGCGCGCAGCCGATGCGGATGGCGGTCGCTGGCGAGGCGGTCGCCGAACGCGCGGTTGCCGATCTGGTCGTGGTTCTGCAGGAACGACACGAAGGCGGTGCCCGGCAACATGCCGCTGGGCTCGCCGCGCGGTGCGCCACCGCGCAGCGCCGACGCCTGGCCCTGGTAGGCGAAGCCCTGCGCGAGCGCGCGGCCGAGGTGCGCCAGCGGGGCGTCGGCATAGTCGGCGTAGTAGCCGTCGGTCTCGCCGGTGACGAGCACGTGCGCCGCATGGTGCAGGTCGTCGTTCCATTGCGCATCGGCACAGCGCGCGGCGCCACTCGCGTCGCGCGCCAGCAGCCGCGCCTGGTTCGCATCGTTCTCGAGCACGAGGTGAACGTGGCGCTCGCGGCCCGGGCCGTCGCGCAGTGCGCGCGCGATCTCGCAGACGATGTGCTCGTCGCTCGTATCGTGGATCGCATGGACCGCGTCGAGCCGCAGCCCGTCGAAGCGGAATTCCTCGATCCAGTAGAGCGCGTTGTGGACGAAGAACTCGCGCACCGTGCGGCTGCCCGCAGCGTCGAAGTTGATCGCCGCGCCCCACGGCGTCTGGTGGCGCGGGTTGAAGAACTCGGGGCAGTAGGCATGCAGGTAGTTGCCTTCGGGCCCGAAGTGGTTGTAGACGACGTCGAGCAGCACCATCAGGCCGAGCGCATGCGCGTGGTCGACCAACCGCTTCAGGTCGTCGGGCGTGCCGTACGAGGCTTCGGGCGCGAACGGCAGCACGCCGTCGTAGCCCCAGCCGCGCCGGCCCGGGAACTCGGCCACCGGCATCAGCTCGACCGCGGTGATGCCGAGCGCCGCCAGCTCGCTCAGGCGCGCGCTGGCGGCCGCGAAGCTGCCCTCGGGCGTGAAGGTGCCGACGTGCAGCTCGTACACGACTGCCTCGCGCCAGGGCCGGCCGCACCAGCCGGCGTCCAGCCAGTCATGCGCATGCGGGTCGACGACCAGGCTGGCGCCGTGCACGTCATCGGGATTGCAGCGCGATGCCGGGTCGGGCACCGCGAGACCGCCGTCGATGCGGTAGCGGTAGCGCGTGCCGGCGGCCGCGTCGGCGACGATGACTTCATGCCAGCCGCCCGGCAACGCTTGCATCGGCGCGCTGGCTGATGCGGCCGCGCCGTCGACCAGCAGTTCGACGCGGCGCGCGGTCGGCGCCCACAGCCGGAAGCGCGTGCCGCCGCCCGGCAGCAGCATGGCGCCGAAGGGCATCGCATGGGCCGCGTTCATCGGGCGTCGGCGGGTCGGTGCAGCACCGCGAGCGAGCGCGCGGCGAGCGTCAGGGCAGGGGATTCGCCCGCCTCGGCAGTCGCGACAGGTTCGGCGCGTTCAGGTCGGCCGACGCGTGCGTCGGCCTCGGCGGTGTCGACGTCGACTGCTGCCGGATCCTGCGGTGGCGGTGTCGCGCCCGGTTCGGCTGCCGTGTCGAGCAGCAGTGCCCACACAACGCCGTCCTGCACCGGCAGGTGGAACGCGAGCGGGTTCGCATCGGCATTGAACAGCAGCAGCAAATCGTCGTCGCGCACCGGTTCGCTGCGCGCGCTGCAGTCCTCGATGCCGCGGCCCGCGAGCAGCATGCCGAGCGAGCGGGCGTGCGGCTGCTCCCAGTCGGTCTGCGTCATCTCCTGGCCATCGGGGCGCAGCCAGAGCACGTCTTTCAGCGCGCCGTCGGCGATGCCGCGGCCCGACAGGAAGCGGCGTCGCCGCAGGCTCGGGTGGGCGCGTCGCAGCGCGATCAGGCGCTGCACGAAGTCGCGCAGCGCGCTGCGTTGCGGCGTCGGCGTCCAGTCGATCCAGCTGATCTCGTTGTCCTGGCAGTAGGCGTTGTTGTTGCCGTGCTGGGTGCGCCCGATCTCGTCGCCGGCAACCAGCATCGGCACGCCCTGCGACAGCAGCAGGGTCGCCAGCAGGTTGCGCTTCTGGCGCTCGCGCAGCGCCAGCACCTGCGCGTCATCCGTCGGGCCTTCGGCGCCGCAGTTCCACGAGACGTTGTGTGCATGGCCGTCGCGGTTGTCCTCGCCGTTCGCCTCGTTGTGCTTGTCGTTGTACGAGACCAGATCCTCGAGCGTGAAGCCGTCGTGCGCGGTGATGAAATTGATGCTGGCCGACGGCCGCTTGCCGGCATGGCCGTAGAGGTCGGACGAGCCGGTCAGCCGGCGCGCGAATTCGCCGACCAGCCCGGCGTCGCCCTTCCAATAGCCGCGCATGCCGTCGCGGTAGCGGTCGTTCCATTCGCTCCAGCCGGGCGGGAAGTTGCCGACCTGGTAGCCGCCGTGGCCGAGGTCCCAGGGCTCGGCGATGAGCTTGACGCGGTTCAGCACCGGGTCCTGGCGGATCACGTCGAAGAAGCTGCCCAGGTGCTGCACCTCGCCGCGCTCGCGCGCCAGCGCCGATGCGAGGTCGAAGCGAAAGCCGTCGACATGCATCTCCTCGACCCAGTAGCGCAGCGAGTCCATCACCAGCTGCAGCACGCGCGGGTGATCGAGGTTCAGGGTGTTGCCACAGCCGGTGTAGTCGGCGTAGTAGCGCGGCTGCTCGGGCGACAGCATGTAGTAGGACGCGTTGTCGATGCCGCGCAGCGACAGCGTCGGGCCGAGCTGGTGGCCTTCGCAGGTGTGGTTGTAGACGACGTCGAGCAGCACCTCGATGCCGGCCGAATGCAGCGCACGCACCATGGTCTTGAATTCCTTGACCTTCTGCGAGCACGAGTAGCGCATCTCGGGCGCGAAGAAGCCGAGCGTGTTGTAGCCCCAGTAGTTCTGCAGGCCCTTGTCGGCCAGCGCGCGGTCGTTGACGAACGAGTGCACCGGCATGAGCTCGACCGTCGTGATGCCCAGGCGCTGCAGGTAGGCCACGACCGGCGCGGTGGCCAGCGCCGCATAACTGCCGCGCAGCGGCTCGGGCACGTCGGGGTGGCGCATCGTGAAGCCGCGCACATGCATCTCGTAGATCACCATGTCGCTCCACGGCACGTGCGGCGCGCGATCGTCGCCCCAGGTGAACGCCGGCTCGAGCACGCGGCACTTCGGCATGAACGCGGCGCTCTCGCGGCGGTCGAAGGCGAGGTCTTGGCGGCGGTGGCCGATCGTGTAGCCGTACAGCGAATCGTTCCAGCGCAGCCGGCCGATGTAATCCTTGGCGTACGGGTCGAGCACCAGCTTGTGCGGGTTGAAGCGGTGGCCCTGCTCGGGCTTGTACGGGCCGTGCACGCAGTAGCCGTAAGCCAGGCCCGGGCGCGCCTCGGGCAGGTAGCAGTGCCAGACCTGGTCGGTGCGCTCGGGCATGACGATGCGCTGGCGCTCGCGCCGGCCGCTGGCATCGAACAGGCACAGCTCGACCTTCTCGGCGTGCTCCGAAAACAGCGCGAAGTTCACGCCTTCGCCGTCCCAGGTGGCACCGTGCGGATACGGCCGCCCCGGCCACACCGCGGTGAGGCGCTCGCCCCCGCTCATCGCTCCAGATCGTGTCGCTCGCTCGGCCACCATTGCTCCAGACGGGCGGCGGCCCATTCGCGCCCGCCCAGGCCGAAGGCCAGCGCGATCGCGAAGACCAGGCCGCCGAGGATGATCAGGAAGGCCTGGCGCACGATCGTGCCGCCGATGTCCATCTGATCGAACGCGATGATCAGCACGAAGGCCATGATCGCGTATCGCGCCAGGCGCGCCAGCAGGTCACCGTCGCGCAGCCCGACGCTGGCGCAATAACTCGAGACCGCGTTCGCGACGAAGCGCGCGAAGTAGGTGCCGAAGGCCAGGATCAGCAGCGCGACCACGACCCGCGGCACGAACAGCACGATGCGCCCGAGCAGCTCGGTCACGTTGGTCAGCCCCAGGCCGTTGAAGGCGACGATCAGCGCGGCCAGGATCACCAGCCAGTACGCGAGCCAGCCGAACAGCCCGGTCGTGTCGATCTCGGTGCCGCCCTTCTGCAGGAACGCGTCCATGCCGGAGCGCTGCGTGACGATGTGGAAGTTGATCGCGCGCAGCGCGCGCACCAGCGCGAAACGCACCGCCTTCGCGATCAGGTAGCCGGCCACCAGCACCAGCAAGGCCAGCCCCAGGCGCGGCAGGAATGCGGCGATCTGGACCAGGAACGCCCGCACGGGCTCGAGGAAGACGTCGACGCGATCCATTCACGCTCTCCAGTGGTTCAGTCGGCCGCGGCCAGCGCGAGCAGGCCCTGCAGCGGCACGCGCAGCCAGTCGGGCCGGTTGAGGAGCTCGTAGCGGAGCTCGTACAGCGCCTTCTCGAGCTCGAACAGGCCGAGCAGGCCGCGGCCCGGCTCGAGCGAGTCGTACAGGCCGCTGCGTCCGGCGATCCAGTCGTAGCTGCGCAGGAACGCGGCGCGCGCCTGGCGCTCCCATTCGTCGGCCAATGGTGCCAGGCGCTGCAGCTCGTCGTCGGTCTGCGCGGTGTCGGCCAGCGCGCTCAGGCGCGCGTAGCTGAACGAACGTAGCATGCCGGCCACGTCGCGCAGCGGCGACTGCTTGGCGCGCCGCTCGTCGAAGCTGCGGCCGGGCTCGCCTTCGAAGTCGATGATGATGAAGTCGTTCTTCGCGAGCAGCACCTGCGCCAGGTGGTAGTCGCCGTGGTGGCGGGTCTTCAGCGCCTGCGGGCTGCCGGCGCTGAACTGCTCGATGCGCTGCAGCAGCGCGCCGCGCGCGGCCAGCAGCGTCTGCACATCGGCGCCTGCCTTCGGCCCGAGCTGCCCGGCGCGGGCCTCGAGCGCCGTGAACGTGCCCTGCAACATCTGCTGCAGCTGCAGGCGGGTGCCGGCCAGGTCGGCCGGCGTCAGCGGCTGGGGCTCGAAGGCCGGGTCGCCGCTGCGCAGCGCGAACGCCAGGTGCAGCTCGGCGGTGCGCCGGCCAAGCGTGCCCATCAGGTCGAGGTAGGCGCCGTGCACGTCGGGCGGCACCGGCTCGGTGCTGCTGCGCCGCAGCTCGAGGTAGCGGCGCAGGTAGTCGGCGGTGTAGCCCCAGCCGTCGCCCTGGTTGTGCACGTAGGCCTGCGCCATCGCCAGGGTCATCAGGCTGCCGTCGTTGCCGACGTACTCGAGCACGCCGGCCACCGGCACGCAGTTCGGGAAGCGCGCCACGTCGGTCAGGTAGCGGCCGATCTCGAATTCGGGGTTGATGCCGGGGCGCACCCGCCGGTAGCCCTTCAGGAACAGCTTCTCGCCGAGCGTGACGAAGGTGTTGCTGGTGAGCGCCTGGTGGCGTTCGACCGGCAGCGTCGCGAGGTCGCCGCTCGCCAAGGTGGCGAACAGGCTGGTCGGGCGGAAGCTGAGCCGGCCCTTGTCGGTGGGCAGGTCCTTCGAGTCGCGCATCGCGATCAGCATCGCGCGGCAGAAGTCTTCGTCGGCGAACGCGTCGCCCATCACGCCGACATTGGCCTGCTGGCGGGTGCGCGCGACCGCGACCGCGCCGAGCGCGCGCATGCGGTCCTCGCCGTCGGACTCCCAGGCCATCGCCAGCGGCACGAAGTAGCTCGAGGCCTCGGCCGGGCCGTCGAGCTCGACGATCGGCAGCAGCCACGGGTTGCGGCCCTCGCTCCAGATCACCTGGTCGACCAGGCGCGCGCGCTTCAGCGCCTGGCCTTTGGCCGCATACCAGCGCTGGGTCTCGATGTAGCGCGGCAGCGTGTCGGCTTCGAACTGCGCCCGCGTCTTGACCGCCAGGCCGATGCGCCACGGCACGACATGGTCGCGGAACAGGCTGAGCCAGCCGTCGAACAGCACCAGCACCGGCCGCTCGTCGGCCGACGGCGCGACCTCGTGCCAGCTCGGCACCTGCACGTCGGCCGCGAGGCGGAACCAGTAGAAGCCGTGCGCCGGGATCGTCAGCAGGTAGGGCAGCTCGCCGATCGGCGGGAACGGCGTGCGCCCGAGCATCTCGACCGGCACGCGGGTCTTGAAGCGCGCCAGGTCGAGCTCGACCGGCTGCGCCGAGCGCGCCAGGTTCGCGACGCACAGGATCGCCTCGTCGCCGTACTCGCGCAGATAGGCCAGGATCTTGCGGTTGCCCGGCTTCAGGAACACCAGCTCGCCGCGGCCGAAGGCCTGGCTGCTCTGGCGCACCGCGAGCAGCCGGCGCATCCAGTTCAGCAGCGACGACGGGTCGCGCATCTGCGCCTCGACGTTGACTGCCTGGTAGCCGTAGACCGCGTCCATGATCGGCGGCAGGTACAGGCGCTGCGGGTCGGCGCGCGAGAAGCCGGCGTTGCGGTCGGGGCTCCACTGCATCGGCGTGCGCACGCCGTTGCGGTCGCCGATGAAGACGTTGTCGCCCATGCCGAGCTCGTCGCCGTAGTAGATGATCGGCGAGCCGCGCATCGACAGCAGCAGGCTGTTCATCAGCTTGATGCGGTCCATGTCGTTGTCGAGCAGCGGCGCGAGGCGCCGGCGGATGCCCAGGTTGATGCGCGCCCGCGGGTCGGCCGCGTAGGTGCTGTACATGTAGTCGCGTTCCTTGCTCGTCACCATCTCGAGCGTCAGCTCGTCGTGGTTGCGCAGGAAGATGGCCCATTGGCAGCTGTCGGGGATCTCCGGCGTCTGCGCCATGATCTCGACCACCGGGAAGCGGTCTTCCTGCGCGATCGCCATGTACATGCGCGGCATCAGCGGGAAGTGGTACGCGGCGTGGCATTCGTCGCCGTCGCCGAAGTAGTCGCGCACGTCCTCGGGCCACTGGTTGGCCTCGGCCAGCAGGAAGCGGTTCTTGTAGCTCGCGTCGATCGCGGCGCGCAGCTGCTTGATGATCGCGTGGGTCTCGGGCAGGTTCTCGTTGTTGGTGCCGTCGCGCTCGACCAGGTACGGGATCGCGTCGAGCCGGAAGCCGTCGACGCCCATGTCGAGCCAGAAGCGCATGGTGCCGAAGATCGCCTCGAGCACGCGCGGGTTGTCGAAGTTCAGGTCGGGCTGGTGGCTGAAGAAGCGGTGCCAGAAGTAGGCCTTCGCGACCGGGTCCCAGGTCCAGTTCGAGGTCTCGATGTCGGTGAAGATGATGCGCGTGCCG
>Ga0207648_10007465_pt1 | contig 10748 bp, 10 predicted proteins | sample KBSMisM32_FD_184310 | JGI IMG/M metagenome (GOLD analysis project Ga0207648, IMG submission 184310) | Miscanthus rhizosphere microbial communities from Kellogg Biological Station, Michigan, USA - KBS Miscanthus M3-2 (SPAdes) (version 2) | ecosystem: Host-associated > Plants > Roots >... | reverse complement strand
GTCGAGGAACAGCGTGCCGCCCTGCGCGGCCTGGAACAGGCCGCGGCGGTCGGCGACCGCGCCGGTGAACGAGCCCTTCTTGTGGCCGAACAGCTCGGACTCGAGCAGGCCCTCGGGAATCGCGCCGCAGTTCACCGCGACGAACGGGGCCTGTGAGCGCGGGCTGGCGCGATGGATGGCGCGAGCCAGCAGCTCTTTACCGGTACCGCTGGCGCCGAAGATGCAGACGCTCGCGTCGGAGGCGGCCACGCGGCGCGCCTGCGACAGCAGGTCTTCCATGGTCGACGAGCGGGTGGTGATTTCGGCGCGCCAGGATTCCTGCTCCCCGGCGGCTGCCGGCGGGCTGGAAAGCCGCATGGCTTCCGCCACGGTGTCGAGCAGCACCTTGGGCTCGAACGGCTTGGTCAGGAAGGAGAAGATGCCGCGCCGGGTGGCGCTGACCGCCTCGGGAATCGTGCCGTGCGCGGTGAGGATCAGCACCGGGAGCGAGGGCGAGTCGCGGTGGATGGCGTCGAACAGCGCCATGCCGTCCATTCCCTGCATGCGCAGGTCCGTCACCACCACCTGGGGGCGAGAAACGGCGAGCGCGGCCAGCGCCGCCTCTCCCGATTCGACCGCGGTGACCGCGTAGCCCGCGGCCGTCAGGCGCATCGCGATCAGCTGCAGCAGGTCCTTGTCGTCGTCGACCAGCAGGACCCGAGGGTTCTCGTTCGCCATTCCCATTACCTCTTATCTCCTGGAAGCATGTGATTGTTGCGTCGCATCTTTACGCAGCGTCTGCCAGCGCACGCGCCGAACGGCGCGGCAGCGTTACACGAAAATGACCGCCGGCCCCTCCCCCTATCACCGCGATATGGCCGCCGTGGGCCTCGACCAGCTCGCGCGCGATGGCCAGGCCGAGCCCGCTGCCCTTGACGCGGACCCGACCGTCCGCCGTGGTGCTGTCCCCTCGTTGCCCCCGGAAGAACAGGTTGAACACCGACTCGCGCTCTTCCACCGGAACGCCCGGCCCGGTGTCGAGCACTTCGATGATCGCCTCCCCGGCGACCTCGCGCGCGCACACCGTGATGGTGCCGCCGGCAGGCGTGAACTTGACCGCGTTGGAGATCAGGTTGTCGACGATCGAGCGCAGCTTCTCCGGGTCGGCCTCGACCGTGGCCGGATCGGCGTCGATCACCAGGCGCAGGCCCTTGGCCTGCGCGGCGAGCTCGTGCGGTTTGGCCGCATCGTGCACCACGCTGTTGAGGTCGATCATCTTCACTTCGAGCGACGCGGCGGCGTGCAGCGCACGCTGGTAGTCGAGCAGCTCCTCGATCAGGCGCTGCAGCTTGACGCTGTTGTCCTTCATGATGCCGACCACCTGGCGCTGCGGCGGCTGCAGCGGCCCGCCGATCTCGTCGTGCAGCAGCTCGGCGCCCTCGCGCAGCGCGGTGAGCGGCGTCTTCAGCTCGTGCGACACGTGGCGCAGGAAGCGGTTCTTCTGAGTCTCGAACTCGTCCAGGCGCCGTCGCAGCCAGTCCAGCCGGCGTCCGAGGTAACGCAGGTCCTCCGGCCCGCGCACCGAGATCGGCCGCGAGAAGTCGGCGCCGCCGAGCTGGCGGATGGCGCCGTCGATCTCGCTGATCGGGCGCGCGATGGCGCGCGTCAGCGCAAGGGCGATGGTGAGCGCGACCGCGGTGCTGAAGATCAGCAGCAGGATGATGTTGCGCTGGATCTGCTCGGCGCTCGCGCGCAGGCGCTCGACCTCGCGGTCGACCACGCGGTTGTTGATCGCGAGCACGTCGCGCGCGCTGTCGATCAGCGCATCGATGCGGCTGCCGATCGCCTGTGCATCCAGTCTGGGCTTTGCAGAATTATTGAGCAGCTCGTAAAGGGCCTGCTCGTGTTCCACCGTCACGTTGAGCGCCTGCGCCTGCGCCTCGTCGAGCGGCAGCTGCGCGATCTCGGCGGCGAGCTGCTTGAAGCTGCGGTGCACGCGCGCGTAATCGACCGCGAGCTCCGGATCGTTGAGCAGCGCCATCTGCTGCGCGACGCGCTCGATCGCGGCGATGCGATCCACCAGCGAGCGGCTGGCGCGCGCCGCCTGCGATGCGTTGAACACCGCGGTGCGGCTCTTGCCCGCGAGGCGCTCGGTGTTCCACGCCGAATAGGCGAGCGCGCCGACCAGCGGCAGGATCACCAGCGTGAAGCCGGCGAGCAACAGCCCGAGGAAGGAACGTGGATAAAGCACTATGCGGCCCGGGACCATGCTGTGAGTTTTCCACGACATTGGACCGGGGCCAATGTCACACGTTCACGACGGTACGCCGATCCTTGAGTCGCTTTTCCACGACGACCGTGTCATGCGAAGGGACATCCTGTGTCACCACTGCATTGGGGCCGATCGTCGCGCCGCGGCCGATGCGCAGCGGACCGACGATGCGCGCGCCCGGTCCGATGAGCACGTTGTCCTCCACCGCCACCTCGCCCGAGAGGCTGGCCTGCTGCATCACCGTGACGCGGCTGCCGATGGAAACGCCGCGCTCCATGACGATGCCGAACGGATACGGCATCAGCACGGGCGAGCCGAGCCGGCAGCGAATCGCGCAATTCATGAAGAACTGCACGCCCGGGATGCGGTGGCGCACGGCGAACTGCAAAACACGCGCCGCGACCGGGTTGTCGCCGACCAGCGCGCCCGGATAGCGCCGCTCGACGCGGCACTCGAGCCAGCGCAGGATCGCGCGCTCGACCTCGAGCGTGGCGGCGGCGAGGCCTTGCGCGCTGTGGATTGCCACCACATCGCCACGATCCTTCATCGTTGGGGAATCCAGCACCACGCGAAGGTGCGCGCGCGGCGCGTGCTCTCCGGCCTCGAACAGCGACAGGCCGAGCGGCGCGAGGTCGCGCCGGACGTCGTCGAGCACCGCCTTGCGCAGCGCGCTCTCGCGGCCCATGAATACCACTGCCGCGCGCGCCGGCTGGGCGAGCGCGCGGGCCACGGCGGCGGCGCGCGCGAGCACGTCGGCCGGATCGGGCCACACCGCGCGCCGCAGCGCGCGGCGCAGCGGCCCGAGGGCGGCGCGCACCGGGCCCCACTCGCCGTGCTTTGCCGCTTGGGCGATGAGACGGATACTGACGGCGTCGGGCCAGAAGCGCGCCACGCGCTCGATCGTGCTGCGCGGGTCCTCGTTCCACTGCGCGCACAGCCAGGCCGCGGTTTCCGCGCCGAGCTCGCCCCGCTCCACCGCGTCGATCAGCGAATGGCTGAACAGGGTGTCCGGATTGCCGGCCAGCAGCTCCTCGGCGCGCAGGTAGCAGCGCACGCCCCGGCAATAGTCGCTGCAGACGCGAGCGCTCATGAAGCGCGGGCGCCCGACCTCGTCGGTCCACGCGAGCACGCAGCGCCAGGCGCGCGAGTCCTCGGGCGCGAGGTGCACGAGCTGGAGGTCGAGCTCGCGGCAGAACAGGCCGAGCGCGCGCGGCACGCCGTCGAGCGCATCGCGCGCCACGGCGATCTGCACTTCCGCCGGCGCGCGCTCCGGATAGCCCTCGGTCTCGCCCAGGATGCGGAACGCCACGCCGTCGCCGCTCAAGCGGTCGAACAGCGCCTGGGCGACGTAGCCGCGGTCGTCCATCAGGCTGGGCTCGGGTGCCGGGCGATGACGGTGCCGACCACTTGCGCCTTGCACGCGGCGAGCAGCTTGCGCAGCCGCTCCAGCTTGTCGGAGCTTGCCGGATGCGGCGTCACCACCAGCGCGCCGCCGCCGAAGGCGGCGAACAGCTGCAGGTCGGGACCGCTCGCCGACGGCGGCGTGTCCACCAGCACCACGCTATAGCGTTGCGCGGCCTGGGCCAGCAGCGCCTGCATGCGCGGCCGGCTGAGCAGGTCGAGCGGGTCTGCGCTCGCGCGCCCCGCGACCAGCACCGACAGGTTCTCGGCGCAGTGCGCGAGCGCGCCGCCGCGCCCTTCGAGGAAGTCGGTGAGCCCGGCACGGTTCGGCAAGCCGAATTCGGCATGGACCGCCGGCGAACGGAAATCGGCGTCGATCAGCAGGGTTCGCTCGCCGAGCGCGGCGAATGCGCGCGCGAGCTCGGCAGCGGCGCGCGTGCCGCCGATGCCGCGTTCCGCGCTCACCACCGGCAGGACCACGCGCCCGCGCTGGAACCAGTGCGCCAGCAGCTGTTGGGCGAGGGCCTGCGGCGCGAGCGGGCGTGCGGCGAGCAGCGGAATGCCGAGCACTTCGACCAGCTGGTTTTCGGAGCGCAGCTCGCGCCGGCGCGAAGGCAGGAAGGCCGAGCCCACGGTGAGCCCGGCCAGGCCCGCAGCGCCAAGGCTGAAAGCGAGTGACGAAAGGAGCAGTGTGTTAGTCATGTGTTGCAGGGGCGGCACTCACGAGCAATCGTCGTGCCAAGCCCACAGTGCCGAAAAATCAACGGCTTCCTATTTGCATGGTGGCACGCGCCGTCGCTGCCTCCCGACAGTCCGGCATAGTCCGTTTGTAGTTCCGGCACGGCAGACAGCGGGCGAAACCGGGGCCTAGAATCGCGCCGAATCGAACAAAAGGAAGAAAGCGCCGCATGATTTCACGCCGCATTCGGGCTGTCGCAGTGCTTGCCTCGCTGGGCTTCGCGTCGGGCGCGCTCGCCTTTACGAGCGTGGACACCATGCTCTGGCCCTCCTACGGCGCGTTCCCCGCCTACCCCGGGCCCGATTTGCGGCCGTGGTCGCTCAAAGCGTACGGCGGCATCATGTGGGACGACAACGTGCAGCGGCTCGACCAGAACATCTTCGGCGCCGACCTTTCGGACGTCATCACTCGCCTCGGCGTCGGCGGCAGCTATGGCGCGCGGGTCTACGGACGTCAGGCCGTGGTCCTCGACGGGTACGTCGAGTACCGCGACTACGACAAGTTCAACAATCTCGATCACTATGCGTACGGCACGCGCGCGGACTGGCTGTGGCAGCTCGGCAACCAGCTCGACGGCACGGCCGGCTGGCGGCGCACGCAGCGCCTCGCCGACCTCGGCGAGACCGCGATCCCGCGCAAGAACATCATCACCGAAGACCGCTTCGACCTGACCGGCGCCTACCACTTCGCGCCCGACTGGCGGCTCACCGCCGGCATGGGCTGGGTCCATGTCGACAACGACGGCCGGCCGGTCGAGCCCACCAACGCCTGGGCCTCGCGCGTCGGGATCGAGCACGTGTCCGCGCTCGGCAACATCGTCGGACTCGAGATGCGCTACGGCGAGGGCGATGCGGCGGTGGACGACCCGATCATCGGCATCTTGCCGGAGAACCGCTACCAGCAGCAGGACATCGCCGTCACGCTCGCCTACGGCCTGACGCCGGATCTACGCATCCGCGGCCGCCTCGGCTACACCACGCGCACCTACAACGACCTGCCGGCGAGCGATTTCGAGGGCACCACCGGACGCGGCGCGATCGAGTGGCGCCCGGGACCCAAGACGCTGATGGTGTTCGAAGCCTACCGCCAGGTCGACCCGCTCATCGACGCCGACGCGCTGCACGTCGACCGGCGCGGCGCCGTCGTCGGCTTTACCTGGGCGCCGACCGTCAAGCTGGTGTTCGGCACGCGCTTGACGCACGAGCGCCGCATCTACGAAGGCACCCCTGGACAGATCCTGCTCGGCGGCCCGCTGCGCGACGAAACCCTGCGCTTCGTCAGCTTTACCGCCGGCTGGGAGCCCGCGCGCTTCTGGCAGCTGAGCGGCGCGGTCGACTTCGGGGAGCGCGAGTCGAACATCTTCGGCCGTAACTACGACTACACGGCCTACACGCTCAACCTGAAGTACGAATTCCGCTAGGCGTAATTCGGGGTCAGAGCCCGAATTACGCGGTTCTGCCGTAGACGTCGTCGAACCTGACGATGTCGTCTTCCCCGAGGTAGGCGCCGGACTGCACCTCGATCAGCTCGAGCGGCAGCTTGCCGGGATTTTCCAGGCGGTGGCGCGTGCCGGGCGGGATGTAGGTGGATTCGTTCTCGGTCAGCAGGTAGGTCTCGTCGCCGCGCGTCACGCGCGCGGTGCCGCGCACCACGATCCAGTGCTCGGCGCGGTGGTAATGCATCTGCAGCGATAGCGAAGCGCCCGGGTCCACCACGATGCGCTTCACCTGGAAGCGCTCGCCGCTCTCGATCCCGTCGTAGCTGCCCCACGGGCGGTGCACCTTGCGGTGCGCCAGGCATTCGGCGCGGCCGAGGGCCTTGAGCTTCGCCACCAGCGGCCCGATGGCCTGCGCCTTGTCCTTGCGCGCCACCATCACCGCGTCGGCCGTCTCGACCACCACCACGTCATCCAGGCCGACGCAGGCGAGCAGTCGGTGCTGCGCGATCAGAAGGGCGTTCCGGGTGTCGGCGGCGTGCACGTCGCCGTGGATCACGTTGCCGTCGGCGTTCTTGGGCTCGATGTCCCAGAGCGCATCCCAGGCGCCGACGTCGGACCAGCCGGCGTCCAGCCGCACCACCATGGCATCGGTGGTCTTCTCCATCACCGCGTAATCGATCGAATCCGACGGGCACTCGGCGAACGCCGCCGGGTCGACCCGGTAGAACGCGCCATCGCGCTTGCCCTGCCGATACGCGCGCTCGCAGGCCTTGAAGATGTCCGGGCGGAACTCGCCGATCGCATCCAGCCACACCGAAGCCTTCACCGCGAAAATGCCGGCGTTCCACAGGTACTGGCCCGAAGCCAGGTATTGCGCGGCGGTCGCCGCGTCCGGCTTCTCGACGAACGCCTCGAGGAACTCGCCCTGCGACTTGATGTAGCCGTAGCCGGTCTCGGGCGCGGTCGGCGGCACGCCGAAGGCGACGATCTTGCCCTGCTCCGCGAGCTCCGCGCCGCGCGCCATGGCGCGCTGGAACGCATCGCGCTGCGCGATCCAATGATCCGACGGCATGGCGAGCAGCACCGGGTCGTCGGCGGTAATGGCGTGGATCGCCGTGAGCGTGAGCGCGGCGGCGGTGCCGCGACCCTTGGATTCGAGCAGGATGGCGCGCGGCCGGATGCCGGCGCGGCGCAGCTGCTCCTGCACCAGGAAACGATGGCTCTCGTTGCAGATGACCAGGGGCTCGCTCTGGCAGCGCAGCGCCGTTTCCTGCAGCAGCGTACGCTCGCCGTTCACGGCGTGGAGAGGCTTGGGGTGGTACTCGCGCGAAAGCGGCCAGAGCCGCGTGCCCGAGCCGCCGCACAGGATTACCGGTTGCATCATGTTTTTACCGAGGTCAGACGCGCGCTGCGCGCCGCCGCTCGCCGAACAGTATTGGATAGTTCCAGTCTGCTAGAAAGCGGGCGCGATAGTCCGCCTTCGCGCACTCCCCCATCTGGCGCATCTTCTCGGGAAACGCCTCCGCCCAGGCCAGCCGGCGCGCGAGGTCGCGCGAGGAACCGGCCTCGAACAGCAGGCCGTTGCGGCCGGGCTCGACGATTTCGGCCAGGCGGCCGATCCTCGCCGCGATCACCGGCAGTCCGTTGGCGAACGCCTCCACCAGCGGGCGCGGCACATCTTCGTAGGAAAGGCTCGGCAGCACGAGGTACGCGGCCTCGCGCATGCGCGCGAGAACTTCGCTCTGGCCTACGCGGCCGAGCAGCCGGATGCGCGGATGCCCGGCCAGGCGGGCCTCCTCGGGCCCGGCGCCGATCACGTCGATGCGCGCGCCGGGATAAAGGTCCACCGCCTCCGCGAGGGTCCCCAGGCCGCTCTCGATCACGAGGCGGCCGATGAACAGGCCGCTCATGCGGGCGTAAAGCGACGGCGGGTGCGGTATTCGATCTTCGGCGTCTTGCGCGGTTTGGTCTCGTCCGGCTTGTGCTCTTCCGGCTCGCGCTGTTCCGGCAGGACCGCGACGCGGATCTCCCCGCGCGGCGCGGCGCCCTTCTTTTCCTCCGGTCGCTGCTCTTCGTGATGCTCCTGCTCGCGGGCTCCGCGGCCGCGCAGGCGGCCGGAGGCGTACAAGTATCCCGCGGCAGTGGCTGCTGCTGACATTTCTTATCTCTCCTCGTTTACGCCGGCATCCATGCCGCGCGTTTCTCTAAAAGCTTCCAATAGGCGCCGACCACCGGGTCGGCGCGCTGCGCGCCGCGGTGCAGGATCACGCCCAGCAGATAGACCAGGGTGAGCGCACCGATCACGCGCGGGCGCCACGACCACTCGGGGTACGCGGCGAGCGCGAACTCATGCGCGCGCACCATCGCGCGGCGCAGCAGCGGCACGGTCTTCAGGCGGCGCTGGATCATCAGGTAGTGCAGCACGTCGTCGAGCGGGCTCGCCTCGGCGTGGGTATCGCCCCAGTCGACGACGAACAGCTGCGAGCCAAAGCGGCGGATGTTCCAGGGCGCGAAATCGCCCTGCGACAGCACATACGGGCCGGTCCAGTAGAGCAGCGCCGTTTCGCAGTCGTAATACGCCTGTTCGAGAACCGCGTTCTTCTCCGGCAGATCGCTCAGCGCCTGCTGCAGCCACTGGCATTTGCCGGAAACCTCGAACTCGCCGGCGCGGAAGCGCGCCTTGCCCAGGGTGGCGAGGAAGCGCGCGTGCTCGCTGGTGAACGCCCTTGTTTCGCCGATACCCGGCTGGATGCCGACCACGAGGAAATCGCGCCCGCTGGCGTCGATGCCCTGCTCGATCAGGCGCGGCAGCTGGCCATCGAGGCTGCGCACGTCGCCGAGCTCGCGCAGCCACTGCGCTTCTCGCGCGAGCCGCCGGGCGGCCGCCGCGTCGGTTGCCGTCTTGACCAGGCGCAGCTCGAACATCTAGCGGCGCACCTGCAGGATCTGTAGGCCCTTGTCGAACTCGGCCTTGTCGAGCTTGCCGTCCTGGTTGCGATCGGCGCGCTCGAAGTTCGCCGACAGGCCCGGGATACGGCCGGCTTCCGACTTGTCGAGGAAACCGTCCTTGTTGCGGTCGGCTTCCTCGAAGCCGACGTGATCCGGCGCGATCGCGGCCTGCGGGGTGCTCGCCGCCTGCGGAGCAGTTGCGCCCTGCGCGGCATCGGCCTTCTGCTCGGTCTGCTGCTTGTTCTGCGCCACGACCAGCGGTAGCGCGGTCATGAGCGCGACGAAAACCGTGGCGAGGAACACGAGGAACACATTGCGTTGCGGGCGGTAGTTCGGGTCCATGGCGGTCTTGGAGTTCACACTTGGTGGTAACCCTCAGTGCAAGCCCCGTGCCAGATTCGCCAAGGCCCTACGGAACAACGAGTTGCGACTACAGAAAAACGAACAGACACCACCAGCGCGTCGGGCGCGCGGGACCGCTTTTCGCGGCGAATCAGCAAGCTATTGTTTCGAGGATACTTTCCGCGTCGCGGAGGCGCGACGTCGACGACCGACTAACCGAGTAATTGCTTCCACCATCGCGGCGGGATTGGCGCGGTTCTTCCCGGCGATATCGAACGCCGCGCCGTGCGCCACCGAGGAGAAAAGCACCGGCGTGCCGATCGTCAGGCCGGCGACGCGCTGCGGCGCGAGCAGCTTCGCCGCCACGTGACCCTGGTCGTGGAACATCACTACGTAGGCGTCGTAGCCCGCGCGCTGGATCATGATGTCCGCGCCGATCGGGCCGTCCACCGTAATCCCTTCCTTGCGCGCCGCCTCGATCGCCGGAATGACGCTGCTCTGCTCATCGTCGCCGAACAGGCCGCCTTCCCCGGCGTGCGGATTGACGCCGCCCACCGCGATCTTCGCCTTCTCGATGCCCATGCTCGCCAGCGCCGCCGCGACGGCGCGGATGGTTCTCAGCACCCGATCCTTCGTGATCAGCCGCAAGGCATCGCGCACGCTGATGTGGAGCGTGACGTGCGCAATGCGCACCTCGCGCCCGCCGTGCTCGAAGCAAAGCATGAGAATGCCGTCCTGCGGCGCGAGCCCCGCGGTGCGCGCCACGAACGACGGATAGCCGTCGAACTCGACCCCGGCGGCGTGGATCGCGGTCTCGCTGTGCGGAGCCGCAACCACCGCATGATACTTGCCGCTCATCGCACCGCGGATCGCGGTGCGCGCTGCATCCAATGCCGCGAGCCCGTGCTCCGCATGGATCTCGCCGACATGGAATTGTCTTGTTTCGGTCGCGACCGACTGAACGTTCTTCTTCAGTCCATACAGCTTCAGGACGTCCGGTGCCCCGACCACCACCGGCTCGCAAATGGCCCGCACCCGCTTGTCGAGCGCCGCCTTGAGCGCGATCTCGGGGCCGATGCCGCCGGGATCGCCCATGGCGATGGCTACTTTTGGTTTCTTAATCGGCGATCCAGTCGCGGATACACGCGGCGCGCATTGCCTTCGAAGATTTTGCGCTTATCGCTGTCCGAAAGTTTGAGCTGGTCCACATAGCGTTTCGTATCGTCGAAGTTCTGCCCGGTCTCGGGATCGACGCCCTTCACCGCGCCGAGCATCTCGGACGCGAACAGGATGTTGTCGACCGGGATCACCTTCGCCATCAGCTCGATGCCCGGCAGGTGGTAGACGCAGGTGTCGAAGAACACGTTCCCGAGCAGATGGTCCTTGAGCAGCGGCTTCTTCATCTCCTGCGCCAGGCCCCGATAGCGGCCCCAGTGGAACGGCACCGCGCCGCCGCCGTGCGGGATCACGAACTTGAGCGTCGGGAAATCCTTGAACAGGTTGCCCTGGATCAGCTGCATGAAGGCGGTGGTGTCGCCGTTGATGTAATGCGCGCCGGTGTAGTGGAACGCCGGGTTGCACGACGAGGTGACGTGGATCATCGCCGTCATCTCGAGCTCGGCCAGCTT
>Ga0207648_10007464_pt1 | contig 10749 bp, 8 predicted proteins | sample KBSMisM32_FD_184310 | JGI IMG/M metagenome (GOLD analysis project Ga0207648, IMG submission 184310) | Miscanthus rhizosphere microbial communities from Kellogg Biological Station, Michigan, USA - KBS Miscanthus M3-2 (SPAdes) (version 2) | ecosystem: Host-associated > Plants > Roots > Rhizosphere... | reverse complement strand
TTCGCTATGCCGGGCGGCAGATCGATCTTGCCGCGTCCCCATGCCGAATGGATCACAGCGTTTCTAAGCGGAGTCAGTGTCAAAGGGTCGAGCGTTGGTCTCAGTGAGGCCAACGTCCGGCTGTCAGTCCTTCTGATGTTGCGCGGATCTATCGCGCGACCCCACGCATCCACCGGCACAATGGTGACTGCGCCCGGTATGCCAAAGTTGCTAAATTGTCCGGGCGTTACATTCGCCCGTGTCAGATAACGCGGCTGCCAATTGGAGTCGTAATAACGCGGTGCATAAATATCGCCTGGACCAAGCGGGACCCAGCCGACTTGGTTGCCGTCGTTTAGATTAACGAAACCAACGAGGGCTGGGGCATACGCCGACGTCGTGTTCGCGCCATCGGGAATCCAGTACCACTGGTTATTAACGTTGGCCCAACGCCCATAATGATAGGGCGCGTAGCCCCAGGGCTCACTTGAAACCCAGGTTGGCCCATATGGGTAATCGTTGGTCCACTGGCCTTGCTGATACGGAACCCAACCTGAATCGACCCGCGGCCTCCAGGCATTACCATAGCCGGCAACATTCTGCCAATCGCCGTAGTAATCCAGATCGTTGATGCCCGGAATGTTTGCACTCGCATACTTATAACTCGCGTTGCGACTGTAAGGATCGTAGTAGTTAGGATCGTTAAGATAAGCGTCGTAGTCGTTGTATCGACCATCGTAGGAATTCGGATATTGATACCGGTAATAATCGTCCACTTGATTTCCGGCGTCCTGGTTATTCAATCGCGACAACGCAAGCTCGGTAGCCGCCTGGCCCACGAGCGTAAGCATTTCGCCTTTACTAATTTCCCCAGAACCCGATTGCCCAACAACCCGCGCGAGTCCGCTCAACACTGAGACGAGCACTCCGCCATTGTTGTCAAAACCGAGGTTGTAAAGCCCCGGCTGATCGAAGTTAACCGAGCCGTTGGGTGTGGCTACTTCAAACAATTCATTACGCTCTAAATGACCGACTTCGAACATTGCCGAGCCGTCGCGGAGCGCGAGCTGAGTCCGGCGGTCTCCCAGCGATACAACATCGAGTGATGTGTTTGGATTGAGCCGCGCGAAATTGCGTCCGCTAAACGCTAGCGAGGCGTGGGAGTTATCACGTGTGTAAATCCGATCCCCATCTGAGAAGGGTTGATTCGGAGTCGCGGCTGTCCACTCCGCATTCGCATTCGCGGCATCAGTGTTAGGGAGGTTATCGCTGAAAGCGACCTCGCCATCCACTCGTTGTATCCGAGCCGCATACGGCAGTTCTTCGGCGGATGCGGTTTGTTCATGCTTCATCCAAAAGCCCACGCCTACTGCAGCGATAAGCGCAACTACCCCTGCCATGATCGTAATATGCGGCCATACCTTGATTCTGTTCATAAACTCTCCTCCACTAAACGTCTTGCCGTCTAACTTAAGCGAAGAGTAAGTCCGGCCTGGTTATCTCATCTGTGGGAATGACCGTAAGAGGAGCTACAAGGTTGATACAGGGACATCTTTGGCTGTCTGTTAGTTGGGAACTTAGTTACAACGTAGTCCAAGCAAGCTGTGCCGTCTGTGCGCTGGGCCGCATATAGTCTTTTAGTTAGCGATTGCCTATCAAAGCACTCGCATATGTGTGGTGTCGCACTGACCGACACAATTGCCGCTTGTAATCTTGAAATTGAAGATGAGATCCTTCAGCCTTGAGGTGTTGAAGGTGAGCAGATTCCAACTCCGAGCGAGCACGCTAGAGTTCGACTAATTCAGAGGGTATATTAGGTGTTGTTCCGGGAGGTAAAATCGATGGCGCATAAAAGAAAAGACCACGCAAAGAAAGAAGAGGTCGTAACTGACGTACGCTTGAAACCGATGGGTCAAGTGCGGTTAGTGCCAACGGAAAAGCCAAGCGAGCCGCCGCCCGACAAACGGATTCACGAGCGCCGCTACATCCCTTTGGTTCCCGAGGGACCTGACAAAGACGACAATCCTGATGACTGAAAGGCAGGTCATCAACTCGCTCGACAACCTGCCCCACAATTCCTAAAGAAACTCAATTTTCAAAACCGGATGGAGTTCAATCCCGTTAAATTGGGACACTCCCGTCTGGCCATGCACTTTATCGAAAAAGCCCACGCCGGTTATCCGTACCGGGGTCGGCTTCACCTTAGTCTGGAAGGTCGGCATGGCAACTTCATTGCCAGCTTCTGGAGTGGCGAACGAAAGAACATTCGAGGGCGCCGGTAGCGCTTGCATCTGCAGGCTTGCGGGAAGAGATTCTCGAGGCACAAGGGTGCCGGTGCCGGGCATCTGCACGAAGTTTGCCGGCGACAAGTGATTTACCAGTTTGTCGTCGACTTGTTGTCGCACAGTTTTGATGTTAGCCAACCATGGACTCTCACCAATAAACTTCTTTGTCGGAGTTGGGACCTCACCAACCAGCGTGTCGCCGCTAGCTCCCTGTAGCACAAGATGGTAGTCGCCATCTGTTTCAAGTTTTAGAACAGTGATGTCTCCCTCCAGCTGCCAGACGGTAATTTCAACCACACCGAGTCTGCTCGCATGAAACGTTGAATCGAAATTCTTACTGACAGGACGCATGCCGACCGGACGTCCGAATTGAATCAATTCTTCAACAGTAGCCTCAACAATCCCTGCGCCCAGGTTTTGACCGCCCACTAAGTTCTTGCCAACCAGACCAACGTGAATGTCAGTCCCAGTTTTCACGGGCCATCGTTCTACACCGGGCTTCGTGACTAGCTGGAGTGGCACAATAGGGATTTCCAATGGAACTTCCTGGAGTCCTTCGGCAAGCGCCGCATTCTTGATTTGGGCCGCAATAGCGGAATTCACAATCGAAAGAGTATTGACGTTTTTGAAGGGTGGGCCAGGGTCGCCTGTCGGAGGTAGAGTGGGTGTCGTTACATCTACAGGTGTCACGATTGGCGGAATGACAACTACTGGAGGAGTAACAACCACCGGAGGAGTAACGATCACAGGCTCTACAACTGGAACCGGGATCGGCGTAGTGCCAACGTCTGATGATCGACCAAACACTACGAACCTGGGAGTGCAATCCCGATTCGACGTATCGCCGGGCCCCTTCATGGTGAAGCCCGTCGCGGCAAACAGCTTTTGATTCGGGAAAACTCTTCGCAGCGTTAAGTAATCTCCCCACTCGCTCTTTCCAGTATCCGGGTCAGGCAACGGACCCCGATCCCCGTGCGCCACTACCAAGTCCTTACGAGTACCCGTAAGAATTCCAACCACGTGTGATGGGTTGAGTGGCCCGCCACCTGTCATGTAGGAGATTCCCACTTCGTCATTTTGGTTAGTGGAGAGCGCCGGGTAAGCCGTTGCTGAATTGGAGTCGAAGATGTTGATATTGTCGATCAGCGTCAAATTCGTTGAATCAATCTTGGCGATCTGGATGAATGGCCGCGGGCGATGATTGGAACCACGATCAACTGTCCAGGCAAACCATAGTTCTTTCTTCGTCATCGTGGCGCCCGTAATTCTCGGGTCGGCGCGATCCAACCAGCGGCGCCCGTCTGCGGTCCTCGACACGTATCCATTTCCACCGATCCACCTCGCTACCGCAATCGAATTCTGGGTGGGAGTTTTTTGTCCTTCCTTCCAGGAAAATAATCCGAGCGTGCTGGTGTCTTTGTGAGCGGCGAAGAACGCTGTGTCGCCACAGTTTTGCGCGACACGTAAACTCTGAAAGGCAAATGTGACGAACGACTGTGCTGTTACTTTTCCACTGGCGATACTACTGAAAGGAATTCGGATTACAGCCGAGCCGAATTTTGAGCCAGGGCCAAAGATATTCGTAGTGACGTAAAGATTATTGGAGCCAAGTGCAAGATCGGGAAAATCCAGAAAGGCACCGGCGACGTTTAGACTTGGGGTTGTGATGTCAAACAGTTTCCACTTTCCGGCCACCACGTCCGCTGTTTTAGCAAAGGCGAGTCGCTGAATGTTGTCGCCGGAGTCTGGGCCGTATTGAAGGAGCCAGACGAAGGTGTCGATCTTGCTGATGTACTGAACAACCTGATCGCAGCAGAACTCTGAATTTGGTTTTGGGTTTGGAAACGCTTTTGCCGGGTCGATGAACTTAAATGTTCGACCGGCGTCTGACGAAAAAGCCGCATACCAGTTGCCGGTGAAAAAGACCACAGAGCCGTTCATCGCGGCACTTGGCTCGCCAACATTCGAGGCGGTTCGCTGATCAGCAGCGCTCTTGAGTTCAGTATTGGTAACGACCGAAAGTTCGTCGGAAGACGCCAACGGTAGAAGCGTAGTTAACGCTGCCATCGGGCTTACCATTGAGTGCGGACGAAGAAAAGCCTCTTCGCTCTGACTGTGAAAGCCGCGTTCAAGTCCTTCCCGGATGAGTGGCAATACGTGTCGCGGGTGAATTTTTTTTGGCTTCACAAAGGTGGGCGGTGCAGCCAGATGTTTGACGGGTGGACACGACACCTTTCGTAGTTCCAGCGTATCAGCTCGTTCTTCTCCCTTTCCTAGAGGTGCTTTTTTTGCGCTCTTCTTCGAGTAAGTTTTCTTCGGCATGACTGATCTCCCAGTGAGAGGGGCGCATCTTCCGGTGGACGGACAATGCGCACTATTACCCTTGGAAATTTAGTCACAGGAACCTGGGGAGGGTTCTTTCATAGAGGCGACGAGCGCGAGTGAAACTCATCAACGGTATGTGTGGCGGGTGGGATGCTAGCTCCGGAGAACCCTCATGTCAACGGGAAATACTATCAAGAGTCGTACGTCGGAACTTCAGCATCCGCCGTGTGAATAACGTCTGGAAATCTTCTAACCATTCAATAGTTAGTAAGGATATCGTCCGAAGCAAAACCCATCCGGGTAAGACGTTCTCGAGTTTCATTAATCATTTGAAGCGAGCCGCAGACTAACGCGACTGGTGAGGTGAGATCAGGTAAGACGTGATCGAGGAGCGACTGAACGTAGCCCGTGGGACCTGACCAATCATGATCTTCTGGTCGTGAGATAACTTGTCGCAGTTCCACTCCGGCTTCGGCCCATTCATCCACCTCGTCTCGATAGCAAAAGTCGTCCGGTGTGCGCGCGCCATAGAGAACGACGAGCTGGCCAAAGTCTTCTTTGTGCCTCAACACGTGACGCAGTGCAGACCGCAGGGGTGCCACACCCGTGCCCATTGCTACGAAAACCAGGTCACGCTGCTTCTGTTCGGAGAGTGAAAAACCATGACCTGCGATACCTACAAGCTCGATCATCTCACCTTCGTGCATGTCGAAAATAACCTTGCTAGCCCCGACCTTCTGTTTTACGAGTACTTCTAGTTCAGCTTCATCGGGTGCACTCGCAAAGGCAAAATAGCCTTGCTCGTCGTTGACCTTCAGGATTGCGACTTGTCCAGGAGAGAAGCTGATTCCGTGATGTCCGGTGACTGTTACAGGTCGAAGATCAAAAGCACGTGTGTCGCGAGCCTGTTCGCGAACTCCAGTGATGATGAGTGGCTGCGATTCCATCTTTTTTCTAATCGGAGTTTAACAAATCCGTCGTTTGGATCTCAGATTTGAGATTTCAGATCTCAGCAGTAGTGGTACAATCCCACCGCCTGCTCCCCAAGCACCCAGTCAAAATGAAAAGCATAAAGCTCACTTTTGGGATCGTCTTTGCTTGTCTGATGATCTTGTCCGGCTCCCTCGTCTCGCAGGCACAGTCAGGACGTCGTCAGCAACGCACTGAGCCAGCCGCGCCTGTTCCAACTCCTACACCGGAAGCAACTCCAACCCCAAAAACCGAGAAGAAGGAACCGGATCTAATTCTCTTTGTTGCCGCTGATCGAAGCGGGAGTTTCACGCCCTATCCTTATAGCTTCTACGATGCTGCCGTTATTGGTTGCTCTGATGGACTGAGAAAGAACGCTTCAGCAAGCGTGGACTTCTCCACCAAAGAACTAACCCGAAGCGACGCCATCAGGAAAGCCAAAAGTGATTCAAAGACTTACGTCATCTATCTGCAATTGAGAAGCGACTCGATGGCGGGGACCGCAAACCAAACCGCAGACATCCTACTCGAGTTCACGGTCTTTGCTCCCAGCACAGCCAAGGTGGTTACCAGCGGAACCTCATATCAAAACGCCAGACGCGCCGGACCGGTAATCCTCGGGCCTCCTGGTGGAGGATCGACAAGCATCTTGTATCGTGAACAACTCCTCAAACGAGCGGGCGAAGACGCCGCCGAAAGAATCTTGAAATCCCTTCACCTCAACGATCCGGGAAGAACAAATTAGAAAGCAGTCTTTGGGCTTTGGGAATTGGGAATTGGGCGCCATTGTGTAGTGATCAAGCTGGGCAAGGGTGGCATCCGGGGAATTGGAACCCCACTGTGGCTCGAACAGGCTGGGAAGGGGGTCAGCGGAAGTATGGGCGTCTCTCAATTGTGACCCCGAGCGTACCCCCGCCAGAGTCGACTTACAAAACACATTAGTGGCCCAATTGAATCTCAGCGGGGGCGCGCTCGGGGTCAATGCTGTAAGGCGTTCAACTTTCCGCTTGCCACCCTTCCCAGCTTGTTCAATTGACTGAGGCGTCCAACTTTTCGCTTGCCACCCTTCCCAGCTTGTGCAATTCACTGCGACGCCCTGCCAGTTTCAGCGGCCTCATACATTCGATCAATCACTGCCTTGTACTTCTCATCGATCACGCGTCGCTTCACTTTCATCGTTGGCGTTAACTCGCCTCCTTCGATCGTGAATTCATCTTCCAGCAACGCGATAGCTTTGATCTTTTCATAACGAGCGAGATCCGGAGTGAGACCGTCTATCTGTCGCTCGATCAAGTCGATGATGCGTGGATTGCTGCACAACTCGGCACGACTCGCCACTTCAATTCCTTTTAGTCGCGCATAGGATTCAATCTGTTCCCACACCGGAACTATCAATGCCGACGCAAACTTTCTTCCAGCGCCAATAAGCACTGCCTGGCTTACAAAGCGAGAACCCTTGATCGCCTGTTCGATCGGTTGAGGTGAGATGTACTTTCCACCGGAAGTTTTGAACAACTCTTTCTTGCGATCGGTTATGCGCAAGAACCCATCATTGTCGATGGTTCCGATATCTCCTGTTTTGAACCAGCCGTCCGCAGTAAATACCGCGCGCGTTTCCTCGGGCCGGTTGTAATAACCCTGCATCACGTTCGGTCCACGGGTTTCGATTTCGCCGTCTGCCGCAATTCGAATCTCAACGTTAGGAATCGTTTTGCCGACCGTACCAATTCTGTTGTTGTCGAGCTGAGTCGTTGTGATCACGGGAGAAGTTTCGGTAAGGCCGTAGCCTTGAATGATCGGTATACCAGCGCCGATATAGATGGACGCGAGATCCTCAGGTAGGGCAGCGCCTCCCGATAGAAGCAACCTGATGCGCCCACCGAATGCGCGGTGCCACTTCGAAAACATCAACTTCGAGGCAGCGGCGTGCTGAACCTTCAACGACGCCGGGATGGGTCGATGGTTCGTGATGTGATCTGCGTATTCTCGAGCTACGTTCACCGACCAATCGAGCAACGCGACGCTTAGTTTCCCCCGCTCTGCTGCACGCTCACGAATCCGGTCGTAGATCTTTTCGAAGATGCGCGGCACACCAACCAGAATGGTGGGATGAACCTCGCGGAGGTTTGGACCGATTGTTTGCAGCGACTCAGCAAAGTAGACAGCCATTCCCTGGTGCAGGTACATGTACATCGCCTGGCGTTCAAACACGTGTGAGAGCGGCAACACCGAAAGCGCTGTGTCCTGTTCGCCCAAATTGAGATGGCCTGAGGAGTCGACCAGGTTAGTCACCAGATTGGAGTGAGACAGCATCACTCCCTTCGGCTCACCGGTCGTCCCGGATGTGTAAATGATCGTGGCAAGATCGGCGGCATTGGTTTCACTCGACAAACGATCCACCAGATCAGGTTGTTCGAGTATGAGTTGTTGACCTCGTGCTTCGAGTTGTTCAAGAGTGATCGCATCGATGTCGTCGACTCCCTCGGGATCAAAGACGACTATCGTCTGTACTTCAGGACACTCTTTCAAAACCTCGACCAGCTCATCGAATTTTTCGCGGTTAGCAAGAACGAGCACACGCGCGCCCGAGTCTTTCAAGATGTAACGAACCTGGGGCGGTGTTAGGGTCGGGTAGATGGGAACATCGATCGCGTCGCAGAAAATGCAGCCGGCATCGGTCAGCGTCCATTCCGCACGACTTTCCGAGAGTAAGGCGACACGATCGCCGCGACGGACCCCGATGGCGTAAAGCCCGCCGGCGATTCGTCGCGCGCGCTCGAGCATTTCATCCGAAGAGATAGAGACCCATTGACCGTTCTTTTTGAAGTTGAGCGTGTCAGATCTTTTGTGTTTGTGCGCAACTCGCTTGAAGACGTCAACGAGCGTTACCGGCTCGTCCGCATAGGCAGGTAGGCGATGCGGGCGGCTTATCCGCGACTGATCGGTAATCGGGGCCACCTCATTCACTCGGCGTTAACTCCATTGAGAAAAATGTCGAGCACTTGATCTGCCATCGGCGCGAGTTTGTAGCGACGTTTCGAGAGGATCCAGTTTGTCGCCATCTCGTCGAGCGCGCCAAAAAGAATTTTTGCTACGACCTTGGCGTTGAGGTCGGCCCGAAAGACACCCGCCTGTTGGCCCTCTTCAAAGGTTGAACGGATCAATGCCAGGTACTCGGCAAAACCCGCGGCGGAAAACTCTTCCATAAACTTTGTCGACCCGCGAAGCTCGACCTGAAAAACAACTGCGAGATCTCGATCGTCGCCAAGTCGTTCGAGATGAAGCAGAGCAATTTGGCGCAGCTTTTCTTTGGGATCGTTGATCGTTTCGACGATCTTCTTTGCTTCAGCGATTGCTTCGTCGACGCTTCGATCAAAAACTGAGTGGAGGATGTCTTCTTTGCTTTTGAAGTAGAGGTAGACAGTTCCATCGGCGACCCCCGCTTCACGTGCAATGTCGGCAACTTTGGAATTGAAGTAGCCGTTGTGTGCAAAAACGGTAATAGCTGCGCGCAGGATCGCCTCGCGCTTATCGCCAGTGGGCGGTCGAACGGAGTTGATGGAACGGGCGGTACGCATGGTTTGTGCTTAGTGCTTAGTACTTTGTTGTCTCGTTTACGCGGTGTCTTCGATTCTAGAAAACTGGTTCACAAGAGAAACCAAGAACAAAGATCAAAGCACAAAGATCAATTGGTTTCCAGAAATGAATGAACCCTCACTCAGTTTTGTCTTTAGCCTAGACTGTTGCCCTGCATTGCGCAAGATGTTGATGGGGGCATTACTGAAGTTTTACAGAGAAGGAAGGAGGTCAGTACCACTACGCGGTAGCGCGTGGCTTGGTCATAAGCAAATAGGAACCGCTCAATACAAGAAGAAAGCCACACGCTACCGCGTAGTGGTACCGACCTCAACCTCAATCTCAATCTCAATCTGAGATTTGAAATCAATCTTCACGTAGCAACTCCGAATCCGGTCTTAGAAACTCCGAATCCGGATGTTCGGGCAATTCCAAATTCCTCAACAGAAACTCCTGCTTGGGATACGGAATCTTGATCCCACGTTCTCGAAACAGGCGTGCTATGCGGTAGTTGATGTCGCTGCGGATCTGCATATTTCGACGCGGTTGATTCGTCCACACCAGTAATCGGAAATCCAGCGAGTACGCTCCAAACCTTAAAAACTGTACTCGTGGCGGAGGATCGCCCAGTACGTTTTCTACTTCCTTTGCTACGTCGAGCAGCGTGCTGGTCACCAGCTGAGTATCTGAATCATCAGCAACGCTAACCGGAATCGATATGCGAGCGCGCGGATCTCCGTACGACCAGTTAACCACCCGCTGACTAACCAGCTTTGAATTTGGGACAATGATGGCAACCCGATCGTTCGTTGTGACCACGGTCGTGCGCAAGTTGATGCTCTGAACATCGCCTTCGTCATCTCCAATCGTGATGCGATCACCGACGCGAATCGGACGCTCAAAAAGCAAAATGAATCCCGAGGCAATGTCGGCAGCGATGTATTGCAAACCAAAACCAATACCAACAGACAATGCAGTGAAGATAACGGCGATTGAAGTAAGGTCGAGGCCAAACGCCTGTCTCAAGGCGATGAGAGTCCCAACCATCATCAACAAATACTTTACTAGTCGCGCGATGGTGTAACGAAGGCCGGGATCGATGTGGCGGCGTGCGGCTATTCTTCGTTCGAGTAGTTTGCTGCCTGCGCTCGAAACGATGATGGTGATTGTTAATACAATAGCGCCAAAGACTACGCTTACAACTGAGACTCTAAGTTGTCCTAACTGAAACTCGAGCGTCAGGTAGTACCAGACGCGGCCCAGGACGTTGCCGACTTCCTGCATAAGCAAGAAACTTTGATTAGACATCACCGAGTTGGACATCTCACCTCACCCGAGTAGGGTAGACCAACATTCAACGCAAGAACCTAGCAATTACATTCTAACCATACCGGAATATTCTTGCGTACTTGCCAAGTTTTTTTGGACAGCGTTTGGAGTAAAGTAGTTGAAGTGTGTCGAACAAGCTGCGAAGGGTTGGGCGCCTCAGTGGATTGAACAGCTGGGAAGGGGGCAGCGGAAAACTGGACGCCTCACAAATGTGATCTCGAGCGTGCCCCCGCTGAGTTGCAATTAAAACACCAGGATTAACAAGGGCACCTCAGGCGGGGGCACG
>Ga0207648_10007460_pt1 | contig 10750 bp, 3 predicted proteins | sample KBSMisM32_FD_184310 | JGI IMG/M metagenome (GOLD analysis project Ga0207648, IMG submission 184310) | Miscanthus rhizosphere microbial communities from Kellogg Biological Station, Michigan, USA - KBS Miscanthus M3-2 (SPAdes) (version 2) | ecosystem: Host-associated > Plants > Roots > Rhizosphere... | reverse complement strand
GCAACTCCCCCTTTCGCAACGTGGCAATGCTCGCATGCGTTTGTTTCGGAGCAACGTAGACTTCATAAGCATAGCGAGCAAAGTACGGAAGAAATGCGATCGCTGAATCATTCTCACAAATTATTCTGCGGCCATCGTCGAGTTCGGCTTGCAGAATATCCTGAAACAACACGCGTCCAGTATCTGAAAGATGTTGCTGCGAGAGCCGCGCTTCCGTTTCGATCGTCTTGAAGACGAAATTAGTTGCGTATATCTGACAATGAGGATGAGGGTTGGAAACACCCACTGCTTCCCCGTTGTTCTCGAAGATCAATACGTGGTTGATATCATCTCGACTTGAAAGGTCCAGGTATTGTTGTTGCCAGACCTGTAACAGTGTTTCGATCTCAGAACTTTCAAGTTCTGCTAATGACAAATTGTGTTTGGGGCTATAACAAACAACGCGCGCGATGCCTCGTGCCGGCTGGTTTCGAAAGAGACTCGCAGGTCGAGACAAATCTGTTGGCGCGTTGTGACCGACACAGGGGTGATCGTTATCAAAGACAAAAGTCCCGCTATAGTTCTCATTCCTGTTGCCGCTAACCCGAAGGTTTCCAGGACACAAATAACAGTCAGCAACATAGCCTGGTAATTCCGAGCGATCATGTTCAAGTGTTTCGCCGTTCCAGGGCCGATGCTGCCGGTGTGCGGCAATAATTACCCACTCCTCACGCAACGGATGCCATCGTTCTTCCCAAGTCATACTCTTAACCCAGACTCAATTTAATGATTGCGGATCAGCGCAATCGTGGCCTTCCTGCTACCGGCATCAACCGGAACCTCGACTCGACTCTCAACATTGTCACCCATCGTAAAATTTGAAATGGTTTTCTGGCCGATTTGCAAAACGTAAGATCCAGACGGCAATCCGGAGACACGAAGCGTGGTCGAATGGTTCCTGGGATTGTCGCTTTCCAGTCTGAATCGAACTTGAGAGAAGTCCTCTTTCAATTCGATAGGACTTGAAGCCGCATAACGATCGCGATCCAAAATCATGTGCACTCTCTGATCGTTCAGCAAGGCATGAAAACGGCGACGAAGACCGTCTTTCGGAATTACGTCGATACCCGCAGGCGTCGCGCGCCAGTCGCCTCCGAAGCAGAATCTACCGAAGATTGGGTCGTCCGCAAGAATAGTGGCGGCCGTTCGCAGAGCGCCGCTGAATCCGAGATCAACCTCGCTTGAGTAATACCATGGTCCTCGATGGTGAGGTTGGTTAAGCCACGTCTGACCGTAGGGTGCAGGTTCAAAGCCGCCGCCCGCGCCACCGTCGTTTTCTTTCCCTGGATACCAGTAGCCGTAGTTCGATTCAGGTGTCCCCGTATTCATCAAGGACCAGGCACTTAGATATGACGCATAACCGAGGCGCAAATACCAGTCGGGCTTGGGAGCGTAGTTGAGAGCGTAATCAAGAACCGACCAGCCTCCCATTTGCGACATATAACTCAAGGTGAATGAATTGCCACCATTACCTCTATAGTCACTACCTAACAAGTAGTAAGCAGGCTCAGGCCACCCTCGACAAAAAATATTCGACGCCAATTGTATTCTCATGAATCGTTCGGCGTTTTCGAGAGAGATACCCGACTTGCTCTCGCCTGGTTTGTCGGCAATTTGAAGCGCGTACCTGGCAAGTGCGTGGGTCGCTTCGAAACCTGTTGAATCAAACGCATATTCTGATTGAAAGAGATTGAGTTGACCGTTGACGAACGTCTTCACTTTCTGTTCCCAGTGATTTCGCAGTGTGTTTGCTTCATTCGTCAGGCCAGCGGTTTCAAGATCGCTGATGAGACTGACTATCACAAGCTCGTTATAAAGACCGGTGCGATAGGCAGACCAGTGTTCGACTTGCATCGGCACCGTAAAGAGCGCGACAGCAGTGCCGTATGCGCGACGCAGGTATTGTTCAGCAGTTAATAGAGTCTTGATTTCAGGATAGTTTTTTGCGATGCGATACATCGAGTGATATAGCAACACGACGTGAGGGTAGTCGTAGATGCGCCAAATATGTCTTTGACCGTTGCGGCCGGGATCAATGCTGTCGCGATTAGTCTTCCAATCGGGAATTCCGTAGATCGCATACGGGTAAGGCTCGGAATCAGTTTGCTGGAGACCACCCCAAACAAAATTCTTAATGTAATAGTCGAGCGCTTCGACTTCATTCTGGTTTGGAAACTCGGCGTTTTTCGACGCGAGATACGCCGGCTTTCCAAGACCTGGATCGTCGCAGGTCACGGCATAGATCCGCCAACTCTGAATTCGATCATAGTTGTCTGGACTCAGTAGTACTTTTGAGTCCATGTTCCAATCAGTGACTAATCCGTTGTACCACTTCGATGGATCTCTATGTTGGCTACGAGCCAGAAACGCAGCGCGTTTCTTAATCAAAGTCTCCAGCGGCTCAGTTGAAAAGAACTCAAGAAACATGTGCTTCGAGTTTCCATAGTGGACCGTCAAACGGTTTTCCCCGAGTCGCTTAAATGTCACCTGGTAGAAATGGTAATCGCCTTTCGTACCGAGCGATTCAATCTTGGTCTGTTCCGGAAACTCTCCTTCAACCGTCTGAATGGTTTGCTTTGTGCGGAGAGCAATACGAGCAGACAAATCCGATGGCACCGTCATTCCCGGCACAACGTGAACATCGATAAGATTCTCATCCACTAAAACCTGTCGAACGGCATCGTAGTCATTCGCCCAATGCAATTTGAAGCCATAGGAACGCGCCTCACCCGGTGCAAGTTTGAGTGACGTATTTGGTTGGCGCCACTTTGTGCCTTGCGCTTTTGCTTCAGCCCCTGCCGCGGCCGAGTGAATGTAAACGCGATAGCCCACGCCCGTAGGTTGAGACTGACCGCTCGGATTTCCAATCGACGTCGGTGGCAAGCGTTGCGCATCCCAGTACTCAAACTTTGTGTCTTCTCGAGGAGTCAACATTAGATAAGGACCAATGTTGTTGTTGCGCATCCAGAACATGTAAGAGCTGTAACCGGCAACCAGGCTGTGTTTGAGAATCGTGATGCGTCGATTTCCTTCAACACCGGGAACTGAGTTCGCGATAGGCAGTGGGATAGCCAGATCGTCAATCTGTCTTGGTGCGGCGCCGACATTCTTGATTGTTAAAGACCAAAGGAGAGTGTTTGGTTCGATTGTTATTTCAATGTCGAGATTTAGAATCGGCACCGGCGGATTTTGACTTGTGTTTGGACCAGTGTTCGAACTGGCCGGTGCATATAGGATTTGATAGGTGGCCTTGTACGTCCGTCCATCACCACTGTTCGTGAGCGCTACTTTTCCGTCGTTAGCCAGTTGAGTTGTATCTACAGATTGCCAGGCTCCATCCTTTCCGCGATATCGAAGTGAAACATCCCCCAGCCGACGATTGTTTTGAATGTACTCGGTGGGAAATGAATCACCTGCCCGTCTCAAACTAACGATTGCTCCTGCCGCTAGTCTTAGATCGAATGTACTCTGCGAGTCAGCTGGCGTGCTTGAGAGAAGCAAAAGCACGAATAGTGCGAGCTTGTAATAGGAGAAGAGAAATTTGGATTGATCCCGCAACAGGTTGCCTTTCTCAGGCGTTTCAGAATGCTTTAGCAAGAAGCCCGGTCCAATTGCTCAGACCGGGCCCCTGGCCGTCGGCAACGAATGGCCTCCCTCAGAAGCTGAGAGTTGCGCGCAGATTTATTGTTCTACTGCCTGCGGGGCCGCCAAGAACTCCGAACGAAGTACTAAACACATTCAAAGCGGCGGGCGGGTTTCCTGTCGTGTCAGGGCTAAAGGACCAGCGCGGATGGTTCAAGACATTGATCATACTCGCGAAGACTTCAAGCCTGGTGCTCTCAACGATTCTGAACGTCTTGGTAATCGACATGTCCCACTGGAACGTATTCTTGTCGCGAATGAAGAGTTGTTGACCAAAACTTCCGGGTGTTCGATTGGGAATGATGAAGGCCGGATTGGCCCTGAAATCCGGACCGACCAAACTCGGATCAACTGCCAAGCGCTGCAGATCAGTGAATGTTCCTGCCGGACGACCAGTCAAACGAGTGAGTGGCGCGTCAAAGAGTTTCTGGATTTGCGCCAGAGTTACGCCCGGCGCAAGCACCACTCCCTGTGCGCCTGTGCTGTTACTCGTGTTAACGGTTTGGAAACCTCCCGTCAATTGAATTGGTTGGCCGGTCGCAAAAACGAAAATCGATCCAACTGTCCAACCGCCAATCGCGCCATTCAGATACTTGTTGTCGATATTAAACATTCGCCCGCGACCAACCGGCAGATCGTATGTGCCGAAGGTCTGCACGACATGCCGAATATCAAACTGTGATGGGCGTTTGTCTAGATCAGTGTTACGCAGCGTCAGGAAGTCGATACCCTGGTTCGCATTGTCAGCCGGAAGATTAGTCAGGCTGTTGCTCCAGGTGTAGTTTGCATTCCAGTTTAGACCATGGGTGAAGCGTTGACGGAACTGAAGCTGGAGTCCGTTGTAACTATGCCAACCTGTGTCGTCTACATAATTCATACGACCAGCAACGAACGGATTCAGCATGAAGAAGTTGATTGGATATACGCCTGGTGCGTTAGCAGTTGGCAGAACTCTCGCGCATGGGCTGAAGGAGCTGCCAAACATTCGGCACACGTAGTTCTGGTTTGTTGCCAGCGTGTTTGCCAGCGCTCCAGCTTCGCCATTTTGCAGGTTTGTGATGAACGCCGAATTCGTGTAACCGGAAGCTGCGGCGATGGCGGCAAGCGCTCCGCGTGGACCAAAGGCGGCGTCGAAAATCGGAAGTGCAACTTGTCCTGGTCGCCCCTGGTTCGCGAAGCCCGTTGATCCTGCGGCTGCATTGATCGCCAAATTGCTTTGCGCGTTTTTGAATTCCTGGAGGAACCCGTTTTCAAAGATATTTATTTCGTTTAGGTTGCTCGTGCGCCACGCAAGATGGGTTTGCGTTCCGACATACCGAGCTTCGATCACGCCGTTGTTCCAGACCTCACGCTGAAACCCAAGATTCCAATTCACTGTATAAGGCGCACGCAACGTTGGATCGAATCCGCTGATTGTTCGGGCGAAGGTTTGGTCCGCTTGATTGATAACCGACTTGTAGTCAGTGCCCGACGGAAATGCAAAATTCGAAACGGTCAGAGGGTTCGCGACGATATTCGCCAAAGTGTAGAACCGAGGCAGATTTGTTTGACCTGCTTGTCCCGGTACGAGTGCGGTAGCAGCTATTGTCTTACCCGCATTTGTTCCCAGGTTCTGAGCGTAAAACTGAGTGCCTTCATCGTATACAACCAGACCGTAGGAGCCGCGCACAACACTCTTTGAGTCGCCAAATACTTTTCCCAGAAAGCCATCCTTAAAGCTTGGATTCCAGGCAAAGCCAGCGTTAGGTGCGAGCGTTAGCCAGTCAGTTTTGTAAGCCGGCGCGCCGACTGTAACCTGCGGATTGTTATTTCCACTGAGTACTCCGGGAGAGAACAATCCCTTCGACGGCCCAAAGAGACTAGCAAGATCCGGGACCGCGGTGATCTCTTTCACATCATGCATTGGCCCCTGAACTTCCCAGCGCAGACCGTAATTGAGCGTTAATGTAGGAGAGAACCTCCAACGGTCCTGCGCATAAGCTCCACCCATCAAGGACCGAGTCCACGTGAAGTTATGAAAGCCGTCGTACTTCAGAGTGTCTGGATCTACGACTCGAGTGAAGTTCGATGCAGCAACTCTTCCGATCAAGGTGTTATAGAGGGCAGCAGGATCACCGGGCAGCAATGTGTTGTTGATGCCGGGAAAATTCGCGGCAGTAAATATTGCGCCGGGCAAAGGATCGCCTGACGGCGTTCCAAGTGCGTAAGTCGGCACCTGGAAAACCTGGCCAATATCTTTCCAATCAGTTTTGCGATAGCTGAAGCCGACGGTGAGCGTGTGATTGCCACGATTCATCGTCAAAGTGTCGTAGATTGTTGTGATGAAGTGTCGTCCCGTCGTGTTCTGTTGATCGATGAACGGGACCGTTGGGCCAAATGGCAGGGTCGCACCAATACGCAACGGCTTGTCCTGGACGGTGTAGTAGGGGCCGTAGTCGGCAGACGCATTAGAGTCACCACTGTGCTGCACGCCATAACGAAACTCGTTAAAGGTGTTATTGGTGAAGGTTGATTGCAGCGCAAATGCCCACACAAAATACCCAAGCCTAAACGGATTAGTGCGGCTGATATCGGGCACCGGCAGGCGCCGCTCACCGGCTTGCCAGTTATGCCTGTAGTTCCACGACCAGGTGACTTGTTGTTTCGGGGTGACAAAGAAATCGAATCGTGCGGCAGGAAAGTACGCGTAGTTATTATTCTCGGCTGCCCAGGTGAAGGTATCTCGATTTAGATCCGTATCAGCGATCTGCGACGCGTGCTGCGGAATCTGATTGTTGATTGAGAGAATATTGGCAACCACCGGATCGATCGCGGTGGGATTCCCACCTGCACCAGCAAGACTCAAAACATTTTGAGTTCTGATCTCATTTGTGCCTGGTACGATGTATGTGTAGAAGCCTTGTTGAGCCGCAGGGGTAAGCACAGTTACTGTCCGCGCAGTATTGATTGGCTGATAGCTGCGTTCCAAGTTAATAAAGAAGAAGGCCTTTTTCTTATAGTCGCCAAATGGAATTAACGGACCTCCAAGGTTGCCACCATATTCCTGTGTACGGTTGAAAACGCGTGGCAAGCCTTGCGCATTTCGGCTCCACGTGTTTGCGTTGAATCGTTCACTTCGCGGTTCGTAGAAGAAACTTCCATGATATTTGCTCCCTCCCCGTTTAGTAGTGAACTTGATGTTCGCGCCACTTTGCGCACCTGAGTCAGCTCCGAGTCCTGCGGTTTCAACTGAAACCTCTTCAACTGCGCCAAGACGAACCGGAACCGTAGCGAAGAAAACAGTTCCTCCACTCTTGAAACCGTTTGATGCGTCATTGATTCCGTCGACCGTTACGTTTACTGCACCGCCGGGAAGATTGTTGTACCGACCTGAATTGCCACCGCCGATAGGTGGTGAAATTCCAGGAGATAGTCTCGCCAAAGCCAAAACATTTGAGCGGTTTCCAAGCGGCAACTGCGTAAGCGTGTTCGACGTTAGGGTGCTAGCTACCAGCTGTCCGGAGGTTTCGAGGAGTTGTGATGCACCGCCGACCACTGTGACCGTTTCCGTCGGTTGGCCCACCTCGAGACTAATCTTCACGTCCGTAGTTTGGCTCGTTGCTACGTTGATATTAGGTAGCAGTGCTCTCTGAAAGCCCGCCATAGTCACGGTCACTTCGTAAACACCGCTAACGAGGTCTGGAAAGAAGAAGCCTCCGTTATTACCGGAAGTCACTTCCTTTGTGAGCTGCGTCTTAGTGTCTTTCAAAACGACCTGAGCGTTAGGAACAGCTGCGCCTGAAGGATCTATGACCGTTCCGGAAATCGATCCCACGACACGCAGCTGCCCGAAGGCTGCCTGGTGACTAACAAGAAGAGCGATTGCTAAAACGAGCAGACGTGCTAGGTAGTTAGTTTGCATTTCTTCTCCTGAGGACAACATTGCAATAACGCAATGCTTGTTGGTGACGGCGCAGAAGAACTACGTGGCGATCGAAAGAATTCGATCGACTACGGTTCTGCGAATGGAGTTGTCTCTCACACGCTTTGACCAAGAAACCCGTTACTGGTTTTGTTCTCGCAAGACCGCGGATGCGGGGTGACCCCAATGCTTGATCGGACTAGCTGCGATTGATGTGGAGGAACACGCTCGGCAGCTTCACAACAACGACAGTCGCTTAATGCTTGTCCGAACTAAGGTAAAAAACCACTGGAGGTTGGGCGCAACTTAGATCACAAGCATGTCTAAAGTCAAGAAAGTTTTCGCGAAATAAGTTTTACCGCGCAGCAATGCTGCTCATTATTAGCTTAAATGAACATCGAACAAGAGATAGCCCTAAGAGCGCGTGGGGTAAGATCCTCCACAAAACCAGTGCAAATTTGATGGTATTAGCTTAGTAGGCTTTCAACGATGGATTACTTTGCTCTCCATTCCTGAATACCTGCTGACCATTCAGGCTGAAGACTGACTTCGAGTCGCAACCCGTCTGTGGTAACCGGCTTAAAAGTCACTTTGTTGTATCGATCCTTTTCAACACCAAACGACTCAGATGTTTCGACTGGCTTCCAGCTCTCGCCATCTTTGTAGAGCAGTCGCCAACTCTTCGGTACTCGACATTGACCGGTTCCTGTGTCGTCAAACCAGTAGAGTTCTACTTCTGAAACTGTGGATGATTGGGTAAATGAGTATTCAACCCATTCCACGGTTCCCTTTTTCGGCCACCAGTGAAAGTAGGATGCTGACGGGTCGCGTGAACTCTGCGGTTCATTTTGATCATTAATAGCTCGCGGATTCTGCCCACCAGACGTAGTTACTTTGCTCGCGGAGGCGACTGTTGGATATGGAAGAGCGCGGACACTGGCTGCGTCGTTTGAGATCCAGACAGCCATCTCACCTACGCCGCGATTCGCCCACGCGTAATACGGAATTGCCGTGAACGTCTGTTGTTTCCGTTCAACTGTCCCTTGCTGATTGTAGGAGAGACTAAGAGCATCTCCTTTGACGACAACCACTCCATTCAACAAGTCTGGTTTGAACTCAGCTGTTAGATTCGAATCGTTTGGCAACAACAAATTCCTGACGTGTCCGCCAGGGTTGTCTGGCCATTCAGCTGTATAAACAATTGGGCCACGCTGAAGCGCGACCCGTCCACTGTCTGCCATAACCAAATCGTTCGCTTGTATCCGGCGCACAGGCATTGGCAAATTGAGTTCGAGGACGTCGCCTCGTTTCCATTTGCGCTTCACACTCGCATAGCCCTTGTCGACAGTGAACGGTACCGGCTTACCATTCACCTTCAACACTACCGGCTCGTCGTTGCTGTCGATAAAACGATAGAGCGAACTCGGAACTGGTTCATTCCTCGCCCAGCCGGGAATCCTCAAATTCATCGTGAGGTTCGTAATGCGATCCGGAGTAACGGTAAGCTTCACCACTCCGTCCCACGGATATCGGGTATCCTGCACAACCTTCAATTTCTGCCCGTTATCTAGCTTGATGTCAGCCGTGTTACCCACATAAAGGTTCACATAGACACTGTCGTGCTGTTGCGCATAAACGTAACCAGGTAGTGACGGTAAGAAGCGAGTAATGTTGCCCGGACAACACGCAACTCCGAACCACGGACTGCGTCGATGCTGTCCGGCAGACTCCAGAGGGTTGGGATAAAAGAACGACTGTCCATCTAAAGACACTCCGGAGAGCAGCCCGTTGTAAAGCGTTCTTTCCAACACATCCACATACTTCGCATCGGCGTGCAACAGGAATAGGCGCTGGTTCCAGAAGTCATTTCCTACGGCGGCGCACGTTTCGTTGTACGCGCTCATATTCGGTAGTTCATAAGGAGCGCCAAAAGCTTCGCCCGCGCCGGTAGCTCCGATTCCGCCCGTTATGTAGAGCTTCTTCTCCGCAACATCGCCCCAGATTTTGTCGATTGCATTGACGTACGACGGATCGCCGACGAGCGCGGCGACATCTGCCATTCCGGAATACATATAAGTTGCTCGAACCGCGTGTCCAACCGCTTCGGTTTGGTCAATAACTTTTTGGTGCGACTGGTTGTACTTACGTCCCGCTCCTCTGGATCCATCCGGGCCACGAGCATCCAACAAAAACTTGGCAAGGTTCAGGTAGCGCACATCGCCGGTGGCCCGATAAAGTTTAGCCAAGCCCATCTCCGTGATCTGATGCCCTGGCCAAATCGACAGCTTCCCTGGTCCGAAAGTCTTGTCCAACAAGTCCGCACTCTTCAGTGCCACGTCTAACAACTTTCGTTTTCCCGTTGCCTCGTAATAGGCGACAGCGGCTTCATACAGATGACCCAGGTCATAAAGCTCGTGGCTGTCGACCTTCTCCAACTCCCATCGTTTGGTACCTGCCCACGGATGCGGTTTCTCCGGATTGATCGTGCGCGTTGTATAAAGATATCCGTCAGGTTCTTGTGCCGCTGCGATCTTATCGATCAGCATGTCGACGTAGTTCTCGAGTTTCGGATCCGGCTCAACGTTTAGGGCGTAGGCTGCGCCTTCGATAACTTTGTAAACGTCGGTGTCGTCAAACGGATATCCGGGCGCCGTTTTGTCGGTTAAGGTCTCGCCTCTAAGCACCGCGGCCGCGCGCTCAAAGTGATAGACGCGTTTTGTTTCCTCGTCTTTCTTGAATGCAAACGGGATCGTGATCTTGCGGTTGATCTGAAGACGCGGAGACCAAAACGCATCATTAAAGTGAACTGAAGTGAACGGCACCGGCTTCACCGGGTAATCTCGTGGCGCCTCTCTTGTCGCCGCCGAGGTTTTCGCAGGAGCGACTGGCGTCTTGACCTTTTGACTCGAGGAAGTACCCGTAAAAGAACAGATAAGAACCGCTAGTACGATAGAGAGGAAAAGTCGATTCGGCATGATGCGTTCCCTTCAGTTGGGTAGTGACCTAATTTGGAATCTCTGTGTTGCCTCTGTGCACTCTGTGACTCTGTGGTTGAGGAAGTTGCTGAGATAGATTTCACCACAGAGACACAGCGCGGCCTCAGCCGCAACCAAAAGCTACGATCCACGAACTCACACGAAACATCACGAACTGTATTTCGTGTTGGTT
>Ga0207648_10007456_pt1 | contig 10755 bp, 4 predicted proteins | sample KBSMisM32_FD_184310 | JGI IMG/M metagenome (GOLD analysis project Ga0207648, IMG submission 184310) | Miscanthus rhizosphere microbial communities from Kellogg Biological Station, Michigan, USA - KBS Miscanthus M3-2 (SPAdes) (version 2) | ecosystem: Host-associated > Plants > Roots > Rhizosphere... | reverse complement strand
GCCTGACGCTTATACTGGCGATCGATGTCAAATTTTGAAGCGTCTTCATCGACACCCAATTCGGCGTAGTAATCCTTGTCTGTTTGCTTGCCATTCATCGAGTTTCGCAGATTCTAGAGGTCGAATTTTCGTTTGGCAATTACTGGGACCGCAGGCGTCCTCGCCTGCCGCTCAAAGCTGAAGTGTCACCGCTCAAAGTTCGCAGCCCCGAGGACGCCTGCGCCACTAAAGTGTTATTCTGAGCTCAAATCATGTCACATCAATTTCAACCTGGCGACGATCTGATTTTCCAACTCGAAAGCGCGTTCGGGCTGCTTAGAGTGCTTGCCGTCGAAGGTGAGGGCCCAAATACTGTTTGGCATCTCCTGGCCTATGACGATTTCTTTCCCGACGTCGAATCTGCGGAACTCGCGCTAAACAGTTCGAAGGCGTTGCCTGTTATGAAGCCGCACTTGGCGCTGACCAATCGGGCCTTTGAAAGAACTCCCGCCGCGCGCCTCGGGAATCGACCCGTCAACGACGATGAACTGATCGAATATAGGAAGTGGTTAGATTCCGACCGCGCCGTCTCAGATCGATCGGCCCTGCTCATGCTCGGTATTCGCTAACATCCGAGGTGACGGCCATCTGGAGAAACTGAGTGCGATTAAGACCTCAACTTTTCACACTTCGCGTCGCAGTTATTTTCGCAGCTCTTGTTATCTGGGCTGTCCCTGCATTAGCAGCTCGTCGTGAACGACTAATCGATACCTGGCGACCAAAGCACTTCAATGTCAACATAACACTCAACAAGCAGCTAACTGAGATCTCCGCAGCGCAAGTAAGAATCGACATCGTGGCCGTGAAGCAGCTTGCGAGCGTAGATCTCGACTTCGGTGACTTAGTCACTGACAAAGTTTTGGTTGACGACAACGAAGTCACATATGTTCACCAGAACGGGAAGCTCAATGTAACGCTCGGAAAGAGCGTCAGTCCCGGAACAAATTTAACGGTCACTGTTCTTTATCATGGGAAGCCGAAAGACGGTCTAATCCTCACGAACAACAAAGATGGAACTCCTTCAGCCGTAGGCGATAACTGGCCCGACCGGGTTCATCATTGGATTCCTTGTCTTGATCACCCTTCTGCCAAGGCCACGGTGAGCTTCATTATCTCCGCCCCGAGTCCCTACGTCGCAGTTGCGAATGGCCGGCTGACGAAGGTTGAAAGAAACGAAATCGGCGGCCAAACTTGGACCTATACGGAAGCCGTTCCTATTCCACCATATTGCATGGTTATTGGTGTCGGTGAGTTCTCTCAACGCGAACCAGGGCAGTCAACCTCAATTCCCATCTCTTACCTTGTTCCCTATTCGGACCGCGAGTATTCAATAAAAGGCTTCGGGTCGGCATGGCCATCCGTGCAGTTTTTCAGTGAAACAGTTGCTCCGTACCCTTATGAAAAACTGGCGCTCATCATCGGCGCAACGCGTTTTGGCGGAATGGAGAACTCGAGCGCGATTGTTTTCACGACTTCACTATTCACTCCACAACTCGATGCACCAATGAGCAAAGCCTTCGGTATCCCGACCAACATTGAGAGCGTCGTTGCACATGAAATCGCTCATCAATGGTTTGGAGACTCGGTGACGGAATCGACGTGGGCCGACTTATGGCTCAGTGAGGGCTTTGCGACTTACTTTGCGGCATTGTTCATTGAGAAGCACGACGGTGAAGAAGCTTTTCAGCAGGCAATGAAGGCCGCCGCCGAAAAGGCTTTGACGTTCGAAAAGAAGAATCGCATCCCGATTCACGATCGAGATACTGAGGACCTCTTCAAACTCCTCAATCCAAACAACTATCAAAAGGGTTCGTGGGTTTTACACATGTTGCGTTCTCGTCTCGGTGATGATGCATTCTTTCGCGGCATCAAGGCTTACTACAGGGATCACAAAGACGGGACCGCGGACACTGACGACTTGCGCTCGGCGCTTGAGCAGAGTTCGGGGCAAAAGCTGCAATCATTTTTTGATCGATGGGTTTTCAACAGCGGACACCCGCAATACAAGGTGAGTTGGGAATGGCTTCCCGCACAGCATGACGTGAAGATTACGGTTACTCAAACACAGCAGTCCGACGCGTTTCTGGATCCGGTACCAATTGCAATAACAACGTCGTCGGGAACAACCACCACCCTGATAACACCGACCGGAAAAAGTTACGTGAAAACTGTGCAGGTGAAGGACAGGCCAACAAAGATCGACTTTGATCCCAAGAACACGTTATTGAAAGAAGTGAGCGTTGATGAGCGGTGAATAGCCGTCGGTGAAGAAGATCGGGGATTGGACTTCAGCGGTGGGCGGCTTTGCCGCCTCCCGTGCGGAAAGCCTCTGGCTTTCCGTTTGCCACTTAGAAAGGAATCGGCGGCGTAGCCGCAAAAGATCGCAGCCTTGACGGAAAGCCAGAGGCTTTCCGCACGGGAAGCGGCAAAGCCGCATAACCATCCAAATCAACTAAAAACCATCCCAAAGCAACTAAAACCAAACTTCTTCTAACGTTTTCTTGATCTGCGTACCTCTGCGTAGATCTGCGGCTGAACTCTTCCGACACGACAAGCTAAAGCTTATTGGACATCAGGGGCCAAATCGGTGTCGATACTCGCCTGATATCAGAAATGATTTCACCATATCGGCGTTTATGAAGTTGCCGTTGAATTGGTTTAGCTTACCAAGCCAGAAGTTGAATCCGCTGAAGTCCCCATCAGGTAAGTCGTTTGGATTTCGACGGAGGTAACCAAAATACTGCATCAACACAAAGGCCCGATTGAAGTCTCGACTCTTTAGGTCCTCATCTTCAGCTATTGCCCGGAGCACTTGAGCACGCTTGGTTACATCATTAGGCGTGGCTCCAAGAATTGCCACCAAATTATCAAACTCCGTTTGCGACAACACTCCCCCGGCGTTCGTATCCATGATAGCGACTACTTGATTGGCGCTGAGGTTGCTTGGGTATGAATTTAGAAACACGTTCTGTTGCACGAACGCTAGTGCATACGCTTGCTTGTTCGATTCGAGTTGCGCCTGCCAGTTCCCTATTCCAACTCGCACATCCTTTTGGATCTGCTGAGTATCGATCAGGAACCTACCAAACATAATCGGCACCGGCTGACCTTGAGTACCGAAAGCAGCCTTGTGGATTCTATAGACGAGATAACCCGTTTCCTGAAACTCAATCGAGAGGAAAAACGCGGCTGAGACGTTGATTCGTTTTGTCTCGATGCATTGCGCGTCGCTTCCACACGAGTTTATTTGATTCGTCCAGAAGTTAAACCCATCAGTGTCAGGTTCGCGATTAAGAAAATCGAGGTAATGTTGACGAACAAAGAAGCCTGCTTGATCTATTGGGTTGGTGCCATTGATCGGATCGTTATCCGTGATTATTACGATTGCCGTTGAAGGTAAATTCAGACTCGCGCCAGAGGGGTTGCTGAGTACAACGTTAAAAGTCTCATTTCCCTCCGCGTATGCATCATCAACAAGCGAAATTGATATGGTCTTGGATCCCTCGCCGGGATTAAAGATCAGCTGTCCGCTGGTAGTTTGATAGTCGCACTTCAACGACGCGAATCCGTTGTTGACACTGCAGTCCTGGTCCCCGAAGTCTCTAGTTATGTAGTCGACAGTGACGGGCGTGGTACTGGAACCAACCAGCGTAACTTGAACATCCACATGTCCTGCATTTTCACCCGCACTGAATGTCGCGCTGCTGAATTGAAGAGTCGGTCCCACGATCTGTTCAATCTGAGCAGAACTTGCAGCGAACTTTGTGTCTGAAGCGTAAAGGGCAAAAATCTCGTGAACAGCCATTCCAAGAGTCGTTGTGAAAGTGGCTTGACCGCTTGCGTTTAGTGAGACCTGGCCGATCGGCGTGGTTCCATCGTAGAAGGTGACCATGCCAGTCGGAGTGCCGGAGCCATTTGGTACTGAAGAAACTGAAGCTACAAAAGTCACCGATTGACCGGGATTAGGAGGACCGTTTGATTCAAGCACGGTCACGGTCGCATTGGCATGAACCTTTTGCATCATCGTAACTGAAGACGATTGATGACTGCCATCGCCGCTGTACGTGGCGGTAATGAAGTGGTTGCCTAAATTAGTGCCGCCTGCTCCAAGCGCCGATGTGGTAACAGTCGCACGACCATTACCGTCAAGCGGTACATTGCTGGCCAGTATTGTCGTAACCGGGGTGAGTCCGTTGTAGGTAAGATCGGTGAACGTAATAGTGCCGGTCGCTAAGACCCGTGAACCGGAAACGGTTGCGGTAAACGTTATCGGAGTGCCAACGACGGTGCGCTGCACATCTGGTGATGACGAACTGATAGTCACGGCAACCCCCGGCTTCGTGCCAACCGCAAAGAAGTTTCCGCCGTTGAGGGTGTAGAGCGTTCCATCAGGTCCAATCACTGTTGGAACATAGGGCTGACCAAGGCCTGGTGACAGGACCACCGCCTGATCGATTACGTTCGTGACGAGGTTCCAACGATAAATGTGTCCGTCTTCGCTATCGAAAAAGACGCTTTTGGTTGCGGGATTAACCGCCGGAGCGTTGATGCAAAACTCCTGGACCGCAAATGGAAACTGACCGCCTGTGTCATCAGGTGTTGACCCAATCAGGGTCAATACTTCACGCATTTCAACCAAACCTGGCGCCGATGAGTGTGGATCGGTCTGAGTAGCGTTCGGATCGAGAATAGCAACGCGGTTAACGCCGTAACCATCCTGAGATATGTAGTTATTGTATTTGCAAAACAGAAGGTAGGAGGAGTTTCCAGTATAGGAGGGTACCATGCTAGCCGGAACGATGCCCGGCGTGTAATCCCAACCAAAGGCACCGGGAGTTTTAGTCGTCTGCAAATCACCGCTGAAATGAAGTAGAAATCCACGCGATCCGTTCCCTGAGCTTCCGAATACACCGAAATAAACATCACCGTCTGGTGCGACCATCGGGGTGGAAGTCGCATCGTCAGTGATCCGAGCGCCGAGGCCGTTATTGCGAGGATCAAGCAATCGTACAGTGTGCTTTGTAGTAAGAGTATTGGAGTCCAACTCGACGAGATAACACCTTAAGGAATCGCTTGATGCTTTTACAGGGAAGTATACGGAAGATTCATTGTTGCTGAGGGCGGGACCCGCTGCATTACTATCACGATCGATCAGTCCATCGCCTGCAGCGTTCCCTACCAACACAAACGATCCATTTCCGTTTGCAGCAATTCGAGCCAGTCCACTTTGAGTTGTACTCAGGGGTGCCGGAGCTGACCCTTGCACTCGGAAACCGAAGAAAATGTTTCCAGCTGAGTCAGCAGTGATTGGTGTGTTAACGAAGACTGTGTTGTTGAAGGCAGCGGCATTGGCGTTGTAGTTAGCAAGCGATGTGTAGAACACTTCTCGCGTAGGCGCGGTCGGTGAGTTTGAATCAATGTTATCGATATGGAACATCGTGCCGCCAGCGCCTGCGAAGTAGAGACGGGTGCCAACAACGCAGATGTTGTACGGAGGAATCCAATTGTGCGCCGGCATGATGTAGTCAGAGTTGACGGTGTACTTCAGTGTCCCCGTAGTGCCGTTAAAAGCATCGACTCGGAAACCGTCTGCGGCTGTTCTTACCGGGACAAAGACCGTATTGTCGGCCGAGATTACCGGCGAGCCGTAGTGAGCGAGAGCACCCGTATTGTTAAAGTCAATACTAGTTTGCCACTTGATTGCATTCATTGATTGAGCTGGTGCATTAAAGATGCCGGTGTGTTGAGCATTGCCACCAAAGGTTGTTTGAGCTAGCGCCTGGCCTATTGTGAGGACCAACAAACACGAACTAAAAAGTGCCAGTCTCAAAGCGGTGACAAAGTAGATTCGTTTCAAGAATTTCATCCCTAAAACCTCGTTCCGATTCTCTGTAGTTGCGACAGAGTAGCATTTAGGAAATCCGAATCAAACACGTTCTGAAATCTTAATCAAACACGTTCTGATTGCGATTTGGTTCCCGTCAGTATGATTTTACAGGTGACTTTGCGGCGAGGCTCCGCCTCCTCCCGTGCGGAATGCCTCCGGCTTTCCGATTGCGACACGAAACACGATCGAGGCTCCGCCTCCCCCGTGCGGAATGGCTACGCCTTTCCGGCGCGACTCCAAACACGATCGAGGCTCCGCCTCCTCCCGTGCGGAATGGCTACGCCTTTCCGGACAGCAACATCTCCAAAAGCTTGAGGCTTCGCCTCCCTTCAAGTATCCTTCCGCGCAGCTTTACAACACTCACAATCGAAAGGATGCACCTCATGTTTCGCATCTCAAAAGACACTCCTGCTTACTATCTAACTTCAGTCACCAAGGATCGCTTACCTGTTTTCCGTTCTGACGCAATCAAAGAAATCACTTGTGCAGCACTCGACGAAGCGCGGCGATCCGCAGGCTTCTTACTCTTCGCCTATGTCGTGATGCCAGATCATCTGCACACAATAATTGGCTCAGAGTTAAAACCCTCAAAGGTTCAACAATACGTCAACGGAATCGTTGCTCACCGGGTGATTCAGTACCTCAAAGAAAAAGGTCATGAAAGCTCGCTTGGAAAACTACGGCACGAGGAAAAAGGTAGAGGCTATAAACATTCTCTTTGGGATCATCATCCCAACGCCAAGCTGCTATCGACTGAAGAAGTATTTCTTCAAAAGGTCCATTATCTTCACCAGAATCCCGTGAGAGCTGGATTGGTCGATCGAGCCGAAGACTACCGCTTTTCAAGCGCGCGTTGTTGGTCGAGAAAGCCGATAGAGAATGAACCTCTTCTTATTGATATTGATCAGATACTTTGGCGATCAAGATAAGGCGTAGCCTCGAGAATTTTTGAAATCGTTGTCCGGAAAGGCGCAGCCATTCCGCACGGGAGGAGGCGGAGCCTCGGTTTGTGGGGTTGCTGATCGGAAAGCCGGAGGCATTCCGCACGGGTTGCGGCAGAGCCGCCTTAGAGTACCTCGTTGCCTGTCCTGATCTGTCCGGCTCTGTCCTGATCTGTCCTATCTGTTCTTATCTGTGGCCAACTTTCTGTAGCCCAACTCTGTGGCCATTCCTTACGGTCCGAATCGCTGCCGGTATTCGCCCGAAACCAGGAACGCTTTCACCATGTCGGCATTCACGAAATTGCCACCAAATGAGTCCAACTTGCTCAGCCAGAAGTTGTAACCACTAAAATCAACATCGGGCAGGTCATTTGGATTCCGACGCAGATACCCAAAGTACTGCATCAGCACAAACGCCCGATTCGTTTCTGCATTCCTCAAGTCTGTGTCATCGGCAACCGCACGCAATACCTGGGCACGCTTCGTTATGTCAGACGGCGTCGGATCCAATACGCCAACGAGGCTCGCTTTCTCAGAAGGCGACAACACAAAACCAGCATTGAAGTCCAGCTTGTCGACAACCTGCTGCGCTGTCATTGAATTTGGAAACGCTGCCAGGAAATCTGTTCGTTGCACAAACGACAAGACGTACGCCTGTTTATTCGCTTCCAACTGTGCCTGCCAATTCCCTACTCCGACTTGAATGCCCTTGCCAATCTGTTGTGAGTCCTTGATGAAGTCCACAAACTTCACCGGCACTGGAGCACCCGGGAGATTCCCAAGTCCACTCTTATACACGCGATAGGCGAGATAACCCGTTTCCTGAAACTCAATTGATAGGAAGAACGCGGCCGACACGTTCACTCGCTTCGCCTGGATACATTGCTGATTGCTACCGCACAGGTCGATTTCATTAGACCAGAACGAGTAGCCTGGCGGGTCGGGCTCGCGATTCAGAAAGTCGAGATAATGCTGACGCACAAAGAAGCTCGTGACGTCGATCGGGTTAACACCTGTCGCAGTATCGTTGTCGTTGATTGTTACCACAGACGAGAATGGCGGTCCCAATGTAGCGCCCGATGCGTTGCTCAGAGTGATCGTGAAATTCTCACTTCCTTCCGCAAAGCCATCGTCAACCAACGGGATCGAAAGCGACTTACTGCTTTCTCCAGCACTGAATGTCAACGTTCCTACTGCAATCAGGTAATCACAGCGAGACGATGCGGCTCCGGTGACGCTGCTGCATGGATTCGAACCGGCCGTATCGCTGGTAGCGTAGTCAACACTCGCCGCACCTGAAGTATTGCCAAGTCTCGTTACTGTTAGAGTCACCGACCCTTGGCCTTCATTAACGACGTACTGAGTGGCGCTCAACTGCACGCTGCTCGTGGAAGGGGTCGAACTAAACTGTCCGCGAATTTCGCCGTTAATGAAATTGTTTGAATGGACATTGGCATACCACAAACCATTCTTCAGGTCAGTCGCCTGACCCGGCGATAGCGCAATCTGGAAGTCGTTTACTTGCCCATTTGGTAATGGGAATAAAATCGGACCGGGTACGCCGACTGCTGCCGGGCCATGGATGTGCGCGGCAGTTTGCGCGCTTGAAAGACCGCTAAAGTTGAGCGACACCCTTGCCGTTGTTTCATCCGGGCTCAACAGTAGAGTGGCCGTTCCAGTTCCGGTTGAATTGTTCGCCGGTGTTTCCTGAGCGCCGGTGAGTGTCGCGGTGAAAAGCATTGCTGGCTTCGACTTGATTTCATAAACCGCACCATTCGATAACGAGACAACATAGACATTTCCGTTTGGCGCAGTTTCGATGTCCGTTGCGACTCCGAAATCGCGACCAATTACGAGGCTCTCGCTTTCCGTCTGGTCAAACTTGTCTACGTTGTCAGCAACTCGATCTTCAAGCCGAGAATCTGTGAAGGCAAAGTGTTGCCGATTCGCAGTGAACTTAAACCGGAAGAGGAAACCATTCAGGAGCGTCGTACGTGAAGCGCCTACAAGTAAGTCGCCTTCATACTGCGGTCCAAGCCCGCGTCCTTTGACGAAGCCGATTCCTGCGGGTGCCGTTGCATACTTCCAACTAAATTCGGGATCGACGTATTGAGCTCCTGCCAACATGAACATACGGGCGAGCGCCTGTTGCGGAGTGTCTGCGATATTGCTCGTCGGCCAACGTAATTGCTGCAAATTCCCTGCTCCGTAAGTCGACTCGATCGATTTGAATTGATCGATCCGAGCCAACGGGCCCATCACCTGAATCCACCCACCGTTGAATCCCGGGACAACGCGGTTCATCTCGTCGAATGCGTCGTCTCCGTTTTCCTGCGTCCACAAGTATCCGCTCAACGGATCGAAAGCCATTCCAAAGCCGTTGCGGACTCCATAAGCAAAGATCTTTCTGATGTTTGTTGCGGCTTCACTTGGCAGCGCCGTTACTACATTTGAAAAGGGATTATCGGAAGGAGTCGAACCGTCGTCGTTCAAACGAAGCACAACGCCAGTTAAATGAGCATTGTCAGGTTCGGGTCCGCCGAACTGATCGTCCGGAACCGGACCGCCGCTCGTGATGTTTTGCAGTAAACCACGGCGGCCGTTGTCTCCCATGATGATGTAGAGCTTCCCGTCAGGACCGAAACGAAGCACGCCACCATTGTGATTTGCGCGCGACGGCTGACCGGCGTCCTGTTGGAAAGCACGCAGCTTGATCAAGTTGCGATCAAAGGTGAGCGCCGTCCCGTTCCAGATGTAACGATCGACTCTATTACCAAGCAACGGCACATCGTCGGTGTTCGCGGTGTCGACTCCGGAATTGGTTTCTGTCCAATAGAGATAAACGAATCCGTTCTGAGCAAACTGGGGATGTAATGCGATTCCCAGCAGACCTCGTTCTGATGAACTGTTCACCGGCAAATCCAGAACAGTACTTTGCAACACACCATTAACTATCCGTTGGACCTTGCCGGTTGTCTTTTCCAGGACGAAGAACTCGTTGGCACCGATAAACGCTAAGCTGGTTGGTTGATTCAATCCTTGAACAACAGTGGTGACGGTCAGGTTTGGATCCACCATCGTGGGTGAAACTGACGCCGGCAAAACTTGAATCGTCGCGCTTGCTGAATTGTCACTCGTGTCAAAATCGCTTTCACTTCCGACAACTGTAGCTGTGTTTACGATCTGACCCTGTGCAGTTGGCGTCACGTTGATGGTGACGATCGCACTCGAATTCAACGACAAACTTCCAAGGTTGCAATTCACCGGGCCACTACCGTTGCAGTTCCCTTGCGTAGTTGATGACGAACCAAACGTTACACCCGTTGGAAGATTGTCTGTCACAACGACGTTGGTAGCGTTGGCCGGACCGTTATTGGTAACCACGATTCGGTAAGACAAGGTAAGCCCGACTTGCGCGGGATTAGGTGACGCGGTCTTGGTTATCGAAAGGTCTGCGCTAGTTGCACTGACAACCAACAACGTTGCCTGCGCGGAGTGCGTCGTCGCACCCGATTGGCCGTTGATGTCGAACTGGTGACTACCGAGCGGCGTGTTAGCAGCAGTTCCGAGTGTCAATGTTGCCGTCTTCGAAGTGGCGTCATTGATAACTACTGACGTGGGACTGAACACCGGAGCGCCACCGGCGGGTAAGCCCGTTGCACTTAAGTTAACCGTGCCAAGAAATCCAGCAAGAGGTGTAACCGTTACGGTGTATTGAGCGCTGCTGGCAGGAACAACTGTTCGAGATGAGGGACTGACGCTGACAACAAAATCAGGTGTCGCCGAAGCCGGTGCTGCGGCAACGAAAGTTTTGTAGATGAAGTCGCCTGACGAATTGCCATCGTTGTTAGCTTGATTGCCGGCAACGTAAAAGGTAACGAATCCAAT
>Ga0207648_10007455_pt1 | contig 10756 bp, 9 predicted proteins | sample KBSMisM32_FD_184310 | JGI IMG/M metagenome (GOLD analysis project Ga0207648, IMG submission 184310) | Miscanthus rhizosphere microbial communities from Kellogg Biological Station, Michigan, USA - KBS Miscanthus M3-2 (SPAdes) (version 2) | ecosystem: Host-associated > Plants > Roots > Rhizosphere... | reverse complement strand
GCATTCAAGTCCGAAGCCGAAGCGAACAAGCTGCGCGATCGAGTGCGCACGGTCAGCATCGCTTCGTTCGTCGACCATTCGGGCAGCGGCGAACAGACCCTGTGGCGCGTGCGTGCCGGGCCGTATGCCGACCGGGCTGGCGCGGAAAGCGCGCGCGCGACACTCAAGCAGAAGCTGCAGACCGACGGCATGATCGTGACGCAGCCCTGACCTGCGTGGAACTGGAAAAGTTTACGCATGAACTTTGCCGACTACTGCATCATCGGTGTGCTCGGATTGTCCGTGTTGATGGGACTGTGGCGTGGTTTCATCGGCGAAGTGCTGGCGCTGGCTTGCTGGGTCGTGGCGTTCTGGGTCGCATGGGAGTTCGGGCCGCGTCTGGCCGCCGCGTTCAGCGGCATCGATGCGCCGTCCGTGCGCCTGCTGCTCGGCTACGCGATTTGCTTCATCGCGGTGCTGATCGCCGGTGCGATCGTGAGTTTTCTGATGCGCAAGCTGGTCGCCGGCAGTGGTCTGACCGGCAGCGATCGCCTGCTCGGCATGGTGTTCGGACTGATGCGCGGCCTGGTGCTGGTCACGTTGATCGTGCTGCTGCTCGGCTTCACGCCGCTGCCGCGCGATCCGTGGTGGCACCAGTCGCAGTTGTTGCCGACGTTCCAGGAGGGCGCGCACTGGGTATCGGCGCGATTGCCTCCGGAAGTGACGCGGTACCTTGATTTGCGCGGGTTGCTGCCGCAAATACCGGCAGCGACTGCAGCACCGGCGCCGAAGCCGCCGGAAAAGGGCAATTGACCGTCGCCACGGGGCGGCGGCAGGTTTTTGATCGCGGTTTGGGCAGCCACGGCATTGCGTTCGGTGCCGGGCGAGCGCGAGCGGCGTCTTCGGAGCAAACCAGAGCATGTGTGGAATCATCGGTATTGTCGGCAAGTCCGAAGTCGCGTCGGCGCTGTACGACGGCCTGACGGTGCTCCAGCATCGCGGCCAGGACGCGGCGGGAATCGCCACGGTCGACGGCAATCGCCTGCGCCTGCACAAAGGGGCAGGCTTGGTCGCCGACGTGTTCCAGCGCGAGGACATGCTGACGCTGCGCGGCCACATCGGGATCGGCCACTGCCGCTACCCGACTGCCGGCTCGGATTCGAGCGCCGAGGCGCAGCCGCTGTACGTGAATTCGCCGTACGGCGTCGCGCTATGTCACAACGGCAACCTGATCAACACCGAAGCGCTGCGGCGCGAAATGTACGAAGGCGACCGCCGCCACATCAACACCGATTCGGATTCCGAAGTCCTGCTCAACATCTTCGCGCACGAGTTGCAGATCCAGGAGCGGCACGCGCTGACGCCCGACCATATCTTCAAGGCCGTCGCCGGCGTGCACGAGCGCGCGCGTGGCGGCTACGCCGTCGTCTCGCTGTTGCTCGGCTACGGCATCGTCGCGTTCCGCGATCCGCATGGCATTCGCCCGCTCGTTCTCGGCGAGCGCGATACGGCTGCGGGCAAGGAATATGTGGTCGCCTCGGAATCGGTGGCGCTAGACATCCTCGGCTTCAAATGCCTGCGCGACGTCGCCCCAGGCGAAGCGGTGCTGCTCAGCGCCGACGGGCGCCTGTTCACGCGCCAGTGCGCCGACGGGCGTGTGCACGCGCCGTGCATTTTTGAATATGTATACCTGGCCCGGCCGGACTCGATGATCGAGGACGTGTCGGTATACAAGGCGCGCTTGCGCATGGGCGAGCGGCTCGCCGCGAAGATCCTCAAGCTGCGTCCCGACCACGGCATCGACGCCGTCATTCCGATTCCCGACACGGCACGGACCGCGGCGAGTTCGCTGGCGCAGGCGCTCGGCGTGCCGATGCGCGAGGGGTTCGTCAAGAATCGCTACATCGGCCGCACGTTCATCATGCCGGGGCAGAGCGAGCGGGTGAAATCGGTGCGGCGCAAGCTCAATGCGATCGGGCTGGAATTCCGCAAGAAGAACGTGCTGCTGGTCGACGACTCGATCGTGCGCGGCACGACGTCAAGGCAGATCATCCAGATGGCGCGCGAGGCCGGCGCAAAAAATGTGTACTTTGCCTCGGCCGCGCCGCCGGTGCGCTTTCCGAACGTGTACGGCATCGACATGCCAGCCGCAGCCGAACTGATCGCGCACAATCGCACCGAAGAGGAAATCCGGGCCTTTATCGGCGCCGACTGGCTGGTGTATCAGGATCTGGACGATCTCATCGCCGCGGTTGCCGATGGCAACGAGAATCTCACGCATTTTGACACTTCATGCTTTTCCGGCGAATACGTCACCGGTGTCGATTCCAGTTACCTCAGCGACCTCGAGTTCGCGCGGTCGGACACTGCCAAGTTGCAGCGGCGGACCCTGGCGAGCTGAGATCGGGGAACTCGAGTTGCGGCCGTCATCGAGCCTGCAGCGGCCGCGCGCGCAATCGCGGGTCGGCGCCGCTTGCCACGCCCTCGCAGCTCACGTCAGGAGAGTAGCTTGACGTCGCCGCCCGCGGCGCGCGCGCGCGACCGCCAAGAAGCGAGCATCGCAACGCATCCGCCGGGAGCGACTGCGACCGTCATGCTGGTCGCGGTCGTCGCCGCCGTCTACTTCGGTCTGTTCAATCACGACTTCAGCGTCAATGGACTGCGCTACGCCGACGACGTCGAACGCGGCGTCGGATTGTTTCATCCGAATCACCTGCTGCCTAATGCGCTGTTCCGAGGCATCTACGTGTTGGCACAGGGTGCCGGGCTGACGGGGATGCGGTCGATCTGGCTGATGCAGGCGGTCACGGTCGGTTTCGGCATCATTGCTGCGGTCGGGATCGCGCGCATCGCCCAGTGGCGCAAGGATGCGTCCGGTGCTTTCCTTGCCGGAGCGCTGTACGCCTTCGGCTTCGCAGCATGGAATTTCGCCGAAGAGCCTGACGTCTATGCGCTGCCGGCCGCGGCTGTCTCGATCTCGCTGGCATTGCTGCTGCCACGCGCGAGGTTGTCCTGGCGCGCAGTCGCCGCGCTCGCCCTGCTGGCGATATTCGCTGTACTGACCTTGCAGCAGTATGTGTTCTGGTATCCGGCGTTGCTCGCGCTCGTTGCACGACGCGATCTGGGTGAGGCGAGGCGGGCAAAGGTCGCTCTGCTTGCGGTCGGCGTGCCGCTGGCATGCCTGGCTGCGTACCTCGCGATTGGCTGGTCGCAGCACCGCCTGCATTCGCTCGACGATGTGCTCGGCTGGTTTCTCGGCTACGCGTGGAACGGACAGCATGGGTTCGGTACCTACCGCGCGGCGCCCGAGCTCGGCGCACGCGTGTTCGGCACGCTTCTTGGACTCGGCAACCTGGTGTTCGCCTACGAGGTCGTGCTGTCGAAAGTGTCCATCGCGATTGCGATCCTTGCGCTGCTGTTGCTCGTGCTGATTCTGCGCCAAGGCGTCCTGGGCCTGCGGCGCGAACCGGCATCGCTGCGCGGGGATGCAATCATCCTCGTCACCTGGAGCGTAGCCAACCTGCTGTTCGCGATGTGGTGGGAGTCGCGCAACATCGAGTTCCTGTTTCCGGCGTGGGTCGGAGTCACCGCGTTGCTGGCCCTTGCCACGCCATCCGTTGATCGTCGGCTGCTTGCGCTCGCAGTCATCCTGGTCGGCGGCGTGAATCTGGCGGTGGCGTTCTGGCCGCAGCACGACTGGCCGGCGCGCTATCGCCTGGTCGAACCTCTCGCGCGCGATGAGCGCCTGACGCCGAAGGACGCGCTGATCACCGAGGAACTGAACACGGCCGGCTATCTGCACTACTTCCACGGTGTCGACGTGCAGTTTCTTCCAGGAGCAGTCAGCGCTGCGATGCAGGCATCCGAGCCCGTGGCGCAGGCCCGCCGCGCAGTAGACGCAGCGCTGGCCTCGGGTGCCCGCGTCTATACGACCGAGTTCGACGAACACGGGCGGCTGCGCGAAATGGCGCGATGGTTCGCGCCGCTCGGGCGCGCCGGTTTCGACGGCGCGATCGACCGCGACATCGAGACGTTCTATCGCGGCCTGGACGTGGCGACGCAGCCGGTGCCCGGCGTTCGCCGCGTACAGCCGACGATGTCATCGCATTGAGCGTCAGCTGTGGTTTAATTCGCTCCGTGCAGTCGCTCGCCGAGCGCGGACCGGGGATGGCGTGGTGTTGGTGCAGGGAAATCTGTTCGCGTGCGCCGAGCGTTGTCTCGACTGTGCCACTCTCCCCGAGAAACTTTCCCTCACCGACGCCGTAGCGCGGGCGTTCGAGGCCGGCGCGCTGGATGTCGATTCGACCGATCCACCCAAGCCGATCGGTCCGCCGGGCCGGCCGGCGCGGCCACGTCTCGTTGCGCCGCGCCAAGTGCCGCACCGCGGCCTTGGAACCGTGCTCGGCCGCGCCGCGCTCGTTCATGCCGTGGCGCATATCGAATTCAACGCGGTCAACCTGGCCTGGGATGCGGTCTATCGCTTTCGCGGCATGCCGGTCGACTACTACCGCGACTGGATCGGCGTCGCCGCCGACGAAGCCCGCCACTTCCGCCTGCTCGAAGCGCGTCTTGCTGAGCTCGGTTACCGCTACGGCGACTTCGACGCCCACGACGGACTTTGGGAGATGGCGGTAAAGACGGCCAATTCCTGCCTGGAGCGCATGGCCCTGGTGCCGCGCGTGCTCGAGGCGCGCGGACTCGACGTCACTCCCGGCATGATCGAGCGCCTGCGCGGTGCCGGCGATCCCGCCACGGTGCGGATCCTCGAGCTGATCCTGCGCGAGGAGGTTGCCCACGTCGCCGCGGGTTCGCGCTGGTTCGCCTGGTGTTGCGCAAGCGCGGGCGTCGATTCGGAGGCAACGTTTGCTGCCCTGGTCGGGGAGTTTGCGCGCGGCGCGATCCGCGGTCCGCTGAACGGCGAAGCCCGCCGCGCAGCCGGGTTCAGCGAAAACGATCTTGCTCGCCTCGCGGTGCTGGCCGCATGACGCGAAATCTGCGCCTGACCCTGGCACTGGCTTTGGTCTGGCTGCTGGTGCTCGGCACCGCGGCGCGAATTCCATGGTCGGCGCCCTTGACGCCGCGCACGACAATCGCTCTGGATGGCCAGGATTTCCGGCCACTCGTTGGTGCCGGCGTGGAAGACGGCACGGCGCTGGGCATCGGCGCGATTGCCACTGAAGGGTATGCCCTGCAGACGACGTTGCTGCAACACCTGCGCGCCGCGGACCTGCCGATCCTGCGTTATCGCTTCGAGGATTTCCCGCGCACGCTCGAACTCGTGCTGGTATTCCGCCGCGCCGATGCCCCGGACGACGTGCAGACCGTGGCATTGCCGTGGCCCGGGGACGGCGGCGTGGCAGTCGACCTGCGCGCCGCGAGCGAAGCCTGGCGCGGCGAGATCACCGAATTGGGGTTTGCCGAATACCCGACCGCGCAACTGGTGCCCCCGAGCATCGCATTCCGGCCATTCCGGCTCGTGCAAGCACGCCTGCAGTCGGCCGCATGGAATGCGGCGCCGGCCCTGTTGCTCTCGGGCTGGTTCGGCTATCGGCCGTGGAGCCAAGCTGCGATCAACGTCGTCGCCCAGGGTGCCGAGAGCAGCGCATCGATGCCGCTCACGCTGGCGCTCGGCGCTGCGCTGACATTCGCTCTGCTGGCGTGGCTGCGCCGCGAATGGCGCGCGCGCCTGACCCAGCTCGCGCTGCTGGTCGGCATCACGATGTGGGTCGCGCTTGACCTGCGCGGGCTCGACGATCTGTGGGCCAAGCACAAGCTCACTACTTCGATCTACTCGGGCAAGTCCTGGCAGGAGCGCGCGCGACTGCAACCGGACGAAGACATTGCCGGATTTGCCCAGTTGACCCGCCAGTACGTGGCGGTCGCCGGCTCAGGACAGCGAGTTCTGGTGGCCTCGGATTCGGTGTTCAAGACGCTGCGCCTGATCTATTTCCTGCTGCCCCTGAACGCCGCACCGCTGGATACGGCGCTTGCAGAGGCGCCGCCGTCTTCCTGGCCCGCAAACAGCGTGGTCGTGATTTGCGCCAGCAAGGCGTGGCTCTACGACGATGCAACCTCCACGCTGCGCGCCGGCGCCAAAACGCTGCCGGTTACCCCGTTGTTCATCGGCGGCGACCTGGGTGTCTATAGTTTGCGCGCAGCCAAACCATGACGACCGGGTATCTGCTCGCATGGTTCGTCGCGATCGCAGCCGGGGTGCTGCCGATGGTGGGTCTGACCGTCACGATGCGCGCCGGCCGGATAGCAACAGTGTGCGGCTATGGCGTCGTATTGGGCATGCTGTCTGCCGCGGCAACGACTGCATTGACAGCCCGCACCGATACGACGCATGCATGGATCCAGGCAGCGCCATGGCTGGCTGCATTCGCCGTAGGGGCGGGGGCCGCGGCATATTGGCTGCAGCGGCGCGCGCCGCGCGCACAGTTGCTCCCGGGCGACGACGAAGGTTCGACCTACTGGCCGCGCCTTGCCGCGATCGTCGCGCTCGCCTCGCTGATCTGGCGCGGATCGATCCTGGCGAGCGAAGTGCTGCTGCGACCGACGTTTCCCTGGGACGCCTGGGACGCATGGGCCGTGAAGTCCAAGACCTGGTTCCTGCTCGGCCACTATGGCGCGTTCGTTTCGCCTGCCGAATGGCTGGCGCGGACCGATGCGGATCTGTATAGCGGACCGGCATGGGCATACCCGTCGGCCGTGGGCTGGCTGCAGGTGTGGTTTGCCAGTGCGGCCGGCGACTGGATCGAGCCGCTGGTCAATCTGCCCTGGTTTGCACTGTGGGTCGGCCTGCTGCTTGGCCACTACGGTCAATGGCGTGCGCTTGGCCTGGATCGGACGCGTGCGATGATTTTCGTCTACCTGTTGGGCTCGCTGCCGCTGCTGGCCACGCACGTTGCCCTGGCCGGATATGTCGACCTGTGGGTCGCAACGGTTTTTGGCTTCGGCATGCTCTCGTGGCTGCGCTGGCAGGAGCAGGCTGACCGCGCCCAACTCGTGCTGGCGCTGGTTTGCGCGGCAATCCTGGCGTTGTTGAAACTCGAAGGCATCGTCTGGTGCCTGAGCCTGCTCGCGACGATCGGCCTCGGCGCACTGCCACCGCGCTGGCGCTGGCGAAGCGCAATGATCGCCACGGCGGTACTTCTGATTGCCGCGGTGATTGGCCAGGCGCACGTGATGTTCGCTGCGATCGGCTGGGTGCGCAGCGGCACCCGCGTCGTCGACATCCCGGTCATCGGCTCGCTGTCGCTGGCGTGGCACGGGTCGGCTGCCGCCGGCATTGCTCGCAGCCTTTTCGTGCAGTCGAACTGGCACCTGTTGTGGTGGCTGGTCGGCCCTGTCGTCGCGTGGCGCTGGCGCACCTTGCGTTCTAACGGCGCCCTGGCCTTGTGCGCACTGTCGTTGCTGGGCTGTCTTGGACTGCTGGTCTTCCTGTTCGTTTTTACCGACGCCGCCGAATGGGCCGAGAGCTACACCGCGGTCAACCGGCTAGTCATGCACATCACGCCGGCCGTCGTCACCCTGCTGGCGTTGCTGTTGCGCGAGCGGCGCGTTGCTCCAGCGTCGATTCGTACAGACGCAGGACCTGATCGGCTATCCGATCCAGCGTGAAGTGCTCGCGCCAGCGCCGTTCGCCGTCACTGCCGAAACGGTCCCGTTCCGCATGATCGGCGGCCAGCTGGCGCAGAGCCGTCGTCAGTGCCGGCGCATCACCGGGCGCGACGAGCAGGCCGGAGCGCCCATCCTGCACGACGAATCCGACTCCTGATCCCGGTATCGCGCTTGCGATGACCGGCAGGCGCGCGCGCATTGCCTCGAGCAGCACCAGGCCGAACGATTCGGCGCGCTCGGTCGATGGCAGACAGAAAATGTCGGCGCTTGCGTATGCGGCGCCAATTGCCGCTTCGCCTGCGGCATCCATGTCGATGCGTCCGGCGAAGCGCACGCGCGCGTCGATGCCAAGCTCGTTGGCGAGTTGCTCGAGAGGCCTGCGGCATTCGCCGTCGCCGATCAGCAGCAAACTTGCGTCGTCGACGGCGGCGAGCGCACGCAGCAGCACATCGAATCCCTTGAAGTAGCTGAGTCTGCCGACTGCGAGGATGCGCACTTTTCCGGGGGGCCAGGCAGGAGGGCTGAGGGCAGAGGGCTGAGGGCTGGCGCTATCGATGGCGGCGATGCCCAACGGGATCACCGTCGTCTTCGCGCGCCACGGCTTGAGCGCTTCGCTCGAATCGAGGTACGGCTGCGAAGTCGCGATCACCGAAGACGCGCGACTCAGCAACGCCTGCTCCCACGGTCGGTAGATCCGGTACGCCATGCGCAGGCTGCGCTTGCGCGTGTCGAGCGGGATATCGGCATGCCAGTGGACAACCCACGGCAGCTTGCGGGCTGCCGGGATCAGCAGCGCCGAGAACGCCGCCGGATTCGGCACGTGCAGATGCAGCAGGTCCGGCTTGAAGCGGCGAATCGTCCTTTGCAATAGCCACGGAAAACCCGGACTCACGGGCGTGTGCAAGGCAAGCCCGTGGCACGCGGCGAGCGTGACGTCGATACCGTCATGATCCCGGCGTTGCGTGCGATGCGTTCCCGGTTCCGCATGCGCCAGCAGGGCCGTGCCGACGCCGCGAGCGGAAAGCGCTGCGCACAGATCGGCGGAACAGCGCTCGATCCCGCCCGGATGAGGCGGATGAAACTTGCCGATGTGCAGGACGCGCATAGCGCGACGCGGCGTCAAACGTCGGAAGGCTTCGACAGCGGAATCACCTGGGCGCTCTTGATACGCGGCGTGGCGCCCGGCTCGGACGCGCTATCGCGGCGCACGCTCGACAGTTCCTGCTCCAGGATGGCCAGCTTCTGGGCAAGGCGGCGCAACTGGCGTTCCTGCCGCGAACGGTCGATGTCGGTGCGCAACATGCGGATCAGGATCATGCCGATGCCGACGATGATCGGCAGCACCGGCGGATAGCTGATGCCGGTGATGCTTCCGAGCCAGTCGATCACCGGCGGGAACACGCCGAGTATCAGGATCGCGGCGGCGATCGCCAGCCACCACAACGCATACGAACCATGCATGTGATCGCGGCGGACCAGATACAGGATCGCGCCGGCCAGCAGCGCGCCAATTACCCCGGCGGTCAGCTGGCTGTTCATGCCGTGCCCCTCCGCGCGGTCTGCGAGCGAAACAGCACGCGCGAGCGCACTCCGAGTTGGGCGAAGCAGAGCACGGTCGTGTGCAGCATGTAGCGTGCTACGAGCAGCCAGGATGCGAAGACACGCGACGCGCCTGTGCGGCGCGGCGACATGAGCGTCGGAACCTCGTGCAGGATCAATCCCTTCTTGCTCAGCAGCATCAATACGCCCATGTCCTGGTAGTCGAGCAGGCTGGCCTCGCGCGACGCAAGCGCGCGGACCGCGCGCCGGTCGTAGGCGCGCAAACCGGACGTGAAGTCCTGCACATTCATTTGGGTCAACAGGCGGAAGTAGCGTCCGGCCAGTCGCCGCGCGGCGCTCATGCGTGCGGAGTAGGTGCCGATCACGACGTTGGAACCGGTACGCCGCAGGCTTTTGAGCAGCGCCGGCAATTCCTCCGGATGGTGCTGGCCGTCGGCGTCGAGCGTCACTACGGTGCGGTAGCGGTTGCGCTGGGCATAGCGCATGCCTGTCTGCGTGGCGCCCCAGGCGCCGAGGCTGAAGGGCAGGTCGATCACGGCGGCACCAGCCGCTTCGGCCAGGCCAGCAGTCTCATCGGTGCTGGCGTCGTTGACGACGAGGACGTCGCACTGCCCGCCTGCAAGGGTGCGGCGGACGATGTCCGCGACCGTGGGCGCCTCGTTGCGCGCCGGAATCACGGCCAGTATCGATCGTTGCGAGGCAGCGCTGGCAGGCACGTGGGTTCCGAATGTCGAGGTCAAGCTATTGTCCGGGCAGGGCGAATCGGCGTCAATGCGGGCCGAAGTCACTACCCGACGGGCTGGCTTCTATCCTGCGTCGCGACGCCGGCCAGCGGATATGGCATGCGCTCCTCGCACGGGCTGAAATGGAGCGGCGTAGCTACCCCCTCTCCCGCTGGCGGGAGAGGGTAGGGATGAGGTGGCGTCGGAACATGCGATCAGGCATCAGATTCGCCACCCTTGGGGCCGACGCTGATTTGCTGGCTCGACCCGAGTAACTCGAGGGCATGGGCTGCCAAAGCGAAACTTCTCCGCAATGTGTCCGGTTTTGCAACCGCCTTTCGTTTATTGATATCGAAGGCCCGCTAGGTGCGGGTAAATTTAGGTCCGGAAGCGCCTGCTTGGCAGTTGAAGAATCGCGTTCAAGTTGTTGACGCGGCTCGCAACCTCGACTAAGCTCCGCGCGTTCGGGTGGTCTTGAGAGTTTTTCATAGGGGATGGAGCAATCGGCTTCCACCCGAAACACTTGGGAGAAATATCATGAATTCGTTTCGCATGAAGGCGTTGTCGCTCGCAGTACTCGGTCTGGCAGGTTTCGGAATCGCGGGTTCGGCATTCGCCGCGTGCCCCGTTGCAAATACCACGAAGGGGCTTGTCTCTCCGGGTGGTGGTGGCGCCTGGACCTCGCAGTTCATTGCGGCTGACGCGACGTTGGACATTCACACGCCGGGCCTCAATGGCACGAACTGCTCGCTTGACATTACGCTTGGACCGGCGGGAAACAGCCGCGCAGCTGTCCAGGATAATTCGCCGACGGCCGAACAGCGCTACAGAGCGCGCTTCTACATCGACCTGAACAACCTCATCACGAGCCC
>Ga0207648_10007452_pt1 | contig 10757 bp, 6 predicted proteins | sample KBSMisM32_FD_184310 | JGI IMG/M metagenome (GOLD analysis project Ga0207648, IMG submission 184310) | Miscanthus rhizosphere microbial communities from Kellogg Biological Station, Michigan, USA - KBS Miscanthus M3-2 (SPAdes) (version 2) | ecosystem: Host-associated > Plants > Roots > Rhizosphere... | reverse complement strand
CCGCCTCGAAGTACGAGACCAGCTCCTCGTCGGTCATCAGTGAATCTCCGGCTCCCCGATCGGCGCCGTCCCCTCGAGGAAATCGAAGTCGCAGCCCCGGTTGGCCTGCGTGACGTGGCGCGCGTACAGGTAGCCGAAGCCGCGCGGGTACCCGACTTCGGCCGGGCGCCAGGCCTCGCGCCGGCGCGCGAGCTCGTCGTCGGCCACGCCAAGCGTCAGCCGGCGCGCCGGCACGTCCAGCTCGATCGTGTCGCCGTCGCGCACCAGCGCCAGCGGCCCGCCGATGAACGACTCGGGCGCCACGTGCAGCACGCACGCGCCATACGCCGTCCCGCTCATCCGCGCGTCCGAGACGCGGACCATGTCGCGCACGCCCGCGGCCAGCAGCTTCTTCGGGATCGGCAGCATCCCCCACTCGGGCATGCCGGGCCCTCCGAGCGGACCGGCGTTCTGAAGGACGAGCACCGAATCGGCCGTGACCGGCAGCGCCGGGTCGTCGATCCGCGCGTCGAGATCGTTGTAATCGCGGAACACGACGGCGGGCCCCGCGTGCCGGAGCAGCCGCCGCTCGGCGGCCGTGTGCTTGATGACCGCGCCGTCGGGCGCCAGGTTCCCGCGCAGCACCGCCACGCCGCCTTCCGGGCCGAGCGGTTCCTCGCGCCTGGCAATCACCTGGTCGTTGCACACCTCGGCGCCGTCGATCGCGTCCCCGATCGTCCGCCCCGTCACGGTGAGCGCGTCGGTGCGCAGCAGATCGCGGATGCGCGCGAGCACGCCGCGAAGGCCGCCGGCGTAGAAGAAGTCCTCCATCAGGTACTGACCGGACGGGCGGATGTTGGCGAGAAACGGGGTGCGCCGCGACAGCTCGTCGAAGCGATCGAGATCCAGCGCCGCGCCGGCGCGGCCGGCCATCGCGATCAGGTGGATGATCGCGTTGGTGGATCCGCCGAGCGCCATCGCCGCGGTCACGGCGTTCTCGAACGCGCCGGTGGTCATCACCTCGCGCGGCGTCAGATCCTCCCACACCATGTCGACGATCCGCCGCCCCGCGGCCGCCGCCATCCGGGCGTGGCTGGAGTCGGCGGCGGGAATCGACGATGCGCCGGGGAGGGTCATGCCGAGCGCCTCGGCCGCCGCCGCCATCGTCGAGGCGGTCCCCATCGTCATGCACGTCCCGAACGAGCGCGCGATGCCGTCTTCGATCTCGCGGATCGAGCAGTCGTCGAGCGTCCCGGCGCGGCGTTCGGTCCAGTACTTCCAGACGTCGCTGCCAGACGCCAGCGTCCGCCCGCGCCAGTTCCCGCGCAGCATCGCTCCCGCGGGAACGAAGATCGCCGGAAGGTTCGCGCTCGTCGCGCCCATGAGCAGCGCCGGAACCGTCTTATCGCAGCCGCCGAGGAGCACGGCGCCGTCGGCCGGGTAGGCTCGCAGCGCTTCCTCCGCCTCCATCGCCAGCAGGTTCCGATAGAGCATCGTCGTCGGCTTCATCAGCGTCTCGCCCAGCGTCAGCAGCGGGATCTCCATGGGGAACCCGCCGGCCTGCCAGATCCCGCGCTTCACTTCTTCCGCGCGCAGCCGGAAGTGCGCGTGGCAGGGATTGGCGTCGCTCCAGGTGTTGAGAATCGCGATCACCGGCTTCCCTGCCAGGTCTTCCTCGCTGAACCCGGATTGCTTCGCGCGCGAGCGATGCCCGAACGAGCGCAGGTCGTCCCGGCCGAACCAGCGATGGCTGCGCAGCTCGGTCGCGGTCTTGCGTTGGCGCGTCACGTGTTGGCCTCCAGCAGTTCGCGGGCGATGGGACGGACCGCGTCGATCTGCTCCGCATCCAGCCCCGACACGTAGGGCGGGATCGGCCCGGTCGGCGCGACGCCGGCCAGTTCCGTCGCGTGATGCAGCACGCGCGCCGGCCCCCATCGGTCGCGGAGGTCCTCGAGGGGCATGAAGCCGTCGCGCGCCGATTGCGCACGCGCCCAGTCATGCGATGCCGCCGCCTCGAAGAGCGCGCGGCTGCGGCGCGGCGCGATGCATCCCGAGCCCGTCGTGAAGCCCGACAACCCGAAGTCGCGCAGGTGGACGATGGCGGGGCGCTCGCCGATGCCGCTGATCACCGTGCCTGCGTCGACCCGATCCAGCAGCGCCTTCAGATACGGATCGTCGGCCGGATCGCTGCGGACCACCGCGTACTTGATGCTGGTGCAGATCCCGTCGTTCACGAGGCGACCGACGACGTCGAGGCCGCGGTCGCGGTCGCTGCCGAAGGCGTCGTCCGACTTGAGGTACAGCATCAGCGGCACGCCGCAGGCAGACGCCATCTCACGCAAGCCGGCCTCGAGCCCGCGCGCATCGCGCGGGTCCGCACACGGCAGCACCATGACGCAGGGAAACGCGTGCCTGCGCACCAGCGGCGCCTGATCCATCGCACGGCCGAACGACGGGCCGACGCTGGGAATCGCCCACCGGTCCGACGGAAAGGCCGAGAGCCATTCGACCAGCGATCCGTATTCCTCGAGCGTGAGGTGATAGAGAAACGCGTTGCCGCCGTAAATGTACCGGGTCACCCCACCCGCGGCGATGTGGTTGGCGATGGCGTCGGCGGCGGTGAAGTCGATGGTGCGGCGGGCGTCGTGCCGCCGCGGCAACGGAGGGACGGCATAGACGTTCATGTGGCGTGTGGTAGGGTATCGCGTCCGATGAGCGTTCAACAAACGCCCGTCGCCTCCGACGCGCTCGCGCGCGGCACGGTCAACCGCGTCCTGTGGCGGCTGATGCCGTTCCTCTTCCTGTGCTACGTCGTCGCCTACCTGGATCGCGTCAACATCGGGTTCGCCGCCACGCAGCTGCAGCGCGACCTCGGCTTGAGCGACGCGGCCTACGGATGGGGCGCGGGCATCTTCTTTCTCGGCTACTGCCTGTTCGAGATCCCGAGCAACCTGGTGCTCGAGCGCGTCGGCGCGCGACGATGGATCGCGAGGATCATGGTCAGCTGGGGGCTCGTCTCGATGGGGATGGCGCTGGTCCGCGGGCCATCGAGCTTCTACGCGGTGCGCGTGCTGCTCGGAATCGCGGAAGCGGGCTTCTTCCCCGGCATCATTCTCTATCTCACCTACTGGGTGCCGGCCGCGGATCGCGCGCGCGCCGGGGCGTTCTTCATGGCCGCGGGCCCGGTGTCGGCGATCGTCGGCGCGCCGGTGTCGGGCGCGCTGCTGGAGCTGCACGGCTGGCTCGGCCTGGCCGGCTGGCAGTGGCTCTTCGTGATCGAAGGGGTGCCGGCGATCGTGCTCGGCGTCGTGACGTGGCGCTACCTGACCGATCGTCCCGAAGACGCGAGGTGGCTGAGCGACGACCAGCGCCGCTGGCTGACGAGCGAAATGGATCGCGAGCGCGCCGCCCGCGCGTCGCATCAACGCGGCGGCGAGCTGCACGCGCTGGCGAGCGGCCGCGTGTGGCTGCTGGGAGTGATCTACTTCCTCAACGCGCTGGTCAACTACGGCGTGTTCCTGTGGCTCCCGAAAATTCTCCACGACGCGTCGGCGCTGCGGAACGTCGCGCTGGGCGTCGTGACGGCGATCCCGTTCGTGCTTTCTCTCGGGGCGATGGTGCTGGTGGGGCGCCATTCGGATCGCACCGGCGAGCGCAAGTGGCACGCGGTCGGCTGTGCGCTCACCGCCGCCGCCGGACTGCTGCTCGCGGCGCTGTTTCCGGCGCACTTCCCGCTCCTCGTGCTGAGCCTTGCGCTCTCGGAGCTGGGCCATCGATCGACGCTGGCCGTCTTCTGGGCGATCCCCCCGATCTTCCTCGCCGGATCGGCGGCGGCCGCGGGCATCGCCCTCATCAACTCGATCGGCAATCTCGGCGGCGCGGTCGGGCCAACGGTCGTCGGATGGCTGCGCTCGGGATCGGGCGGCTACACGTCCGGGCTGCTGTTCCTGACCGGGTGCCTCGTGCTCCAGGCGCTGCTGATCGCGTCGCTGCGCATCTCGAAAGAAAAAGGCCGCCGGTAGCCGGCGGCCTTTCATGGCATCTACCGCGCCGGCGCGCCTCAGCCCACCTTGAACGGCGCGGCGGCGCTCGTGGTCCCCCACTCGATCCGCAGCGTCCCGCCTGCGGCGGTGTCGTCGATGGAGATGGTCACCTGCTCGACCGGCTTCGCGGTCTTGCCGACCTTCATCGGCGCCTTGCCGAGCTCGAGCGGCGCCTGGTACGGGATGCCCCACTGTTTCGGCTTATCGAGCTTCCCGAAGAGGATCTGCCAATCCTTCTCTCCCGGGACCGTGTTGATCGTATAGGGAGTGTTTGCCTCGAGCTTCACCGATCCGAACGTCAGCGGCTTGCTGCTCGTGATCGTCGTGGCCTCGTCGGCGCCCGTCCGCCACGGCTTCCCCGCCGGCATCATCTCCGCCTCCGGTCGCCCCTTGAGGTACGGCCGGCCGTATTCGAGCGTGATGGCGGCGCCATCGACGGTCCATTCCGACTTCACGTGCGGGCTGCCGCCGCCGCCCGTTCCCGTCTGCGTCGTCTTCTGTCCGGCCAGCGGCACGGCCACCGTGCACGCGAGAGCAACCAGGTACGTCGTCATACGTCTGCGCATTCAAGTGCCTCCGCGATCATTGTAGTCAATGCGCGCGCGCGACGAGTGCGACTCCGTCGCGATCGCGGAGTTGCACGTAGTGAAACACGTCGCAGCCGCAGCGCGCGTGCCGCAGATCCGCGGGCGAGTTTCTTGCAGAATGCCCGCCGTCACTCGATCCTGATGTTTCGTCCCACATCCGCTTCCCACTGAATACGCTCATGGCCAAATCCACGCGTCGATCCGCGAAGTCGAAATCCGTTCGTCCCACGTCCGTCAAACGCAACAGCCGCGCAACCGTGAGCGGTCCGGCCAGGCCGGCCGCGCCGCTGCCGCCGAGCTCGACTGACGATCTCACGGCGAAGTACGTCGGCGCCCAGCAACTGGCCGCCGCGATACCGTTCAATACCAACAAGCCGAACGAGTTCGATCCCGACAAGGCCGTCGAGCCCGACAGCGGCGCGTTCGTCGTTTCCCGCGATCCGATCGTCGGATCGAGCACCGTCACCGAGATGAACGGCTCGGACAAGGTTGGCAGCGGCGGCCCGCCGATCGGGCAGAACAAGACGATCGCTCCACTCGACCGCGTCCGCGCCGACTCGAGCGGGCGCATGCTCACGACCGACCAGGGCGTGCCGGTCGCCGACAACCAGAACTCGCTCAAGACCGGGCTCCGCGGCCCGACGCTGCTCGAAGACTTCATCCTGCGCGAGAAGATCACGCACTTCGATCACGAGCGCATCCCCGAGCGCATCGTGCACGCCCGCGGATCGGCCGCGCACGGCTACTTCGAGTGCTACGAGCCTCTCACCGATCTGACGCGCGCCTCTCTCTTCGCCGAGGCCGGCAAGCGCACGCCGGTCTTCGTCCGGTTCTCCACCGTGATCGGCGAGCGCGGGTCCACCGACACGGCGCGCGACGTCCGCGGTTTCGCCGTGAAGTTCTACACCGACGAAGGAAACTGGGATCTCGTGGGCAACAACATCCCGGTCTTCTTCATCCAGGACGCCATGAAGTTCCCCGACCTCGTGCACGCGGCAAAGCCCGAGCCTCACTTCGCGATGCCGCAGGCGGCGACGGCGCACGACACCTTCTGGGACTTCGCTTCGCTGATGCCCGAGATCACCCACATGCTGATGTGGGCGATGTCGGACCGCGCGATTCCGCGCAGCTACCGTACGATGCAGGGATTCGGCGTGCACACGTTCCGCTTCGTCAACGCCGACAACGAGTCCAGCTTCGTCAAGTTCCACTGGTCGCCTCGCGCCGGCACGCACTCGCTGGTGTGGGACGAGGCGGTGAAAATCGCCGGTGCGGACCCTGACTTCCATCGCCGCGACCTGTGGGAGGCGATCGAAGCGGGCGCCTACCCCGAGTACGAGCTTGGCGTCCAGGTCTTCACCGAGAAGCAGGCGGATGGCTTCACCTTCGACATCCTCGACGCGACGAAGCTCGTGCCCGAGGAAATCGTGCCGGTGCGTCCGATCGGCCGGCTCGTGCTGAACCGCAATCCCGACAACTTCTTTGCCGAGACCGAGCAGGTGGCCTTCTGCACCGCGCACGTCGTCCCGGGGATCGACTTCACGAACGATCCGCTGCTGATGGGGCGCATCCACTCGTACGTGGACACGCAGATCTCGCGGCTCGGCGGACCGAACTTCCACGAGATTCCGATCAACGCACCGGTGGCGCAGGTCCACAACAACCAGCGCGAAGGCATGCACCGGCAGACGATCAACCGCGGCCGCGTCTCCTACGAGCCCAACTCGCTGGCCGGCGGCTGTCCGTTCCAGGCTGGCCGCGCCGGCTTCGTCTCCTTCCCCCAGCCGGCCGAAGAGGACGACCGCAAGCTGCGCGGCAAGCCGGAGCGATTCGCGGATCACTACACGCAGGCGACACTCTTCTGGAACAGCCAGACCGACGTGGAGAAGAACCACATCGTCAACGCCTTCCGCTTCGAGCTGTCGCGCGTGCAGGTCCCGGCCGTGCGCGTGCGCATGGTCTCCGGACTGCTGAACGTCGATGGCGAACTCGCGCGCCGCGTCGCCGATGGGCTCGGCATGCGCGATCTGCCGGAGCCGATGCCGAAAGTGCTCACCCGGCGGATCACGCCGGAAGTGCGGACCTCCCCGGCGCTGTCGCTGTTCACCCGGCCGGGTGACGGAAGCCTCAGCGGCCGTCGCGTCGCGATCGTCGTCTCGGACGGAGTCAACGGGGATGGCCTGCGTGCGATGGCGGCCAGGCTGACGGCGGCGGGCGCCGTTCCGCGCTTCCTCGCTTCGCGACTCGGCGCGGTGCAGTCTGCCGCCGGCGATCCGATCGAGATCGACGCGACCGTCGAGGTGACACCGTCGGTGCTGTGGGACGCCGCCGTCGTCGCCGCCGGGCCGGCCTCGGCCGCGACGCTCGCGGGCGATGGACGCGCGGTGGAGTTCGTCAAGGATCAATATCGGCACTGCAAGCCGCTGTTCGCGATCGGTGCCGGCGCCGAGCTGCTCGCGAAGGCCAACATCCCGACACGCCTGCCGAACGGCAAGCCGGATCCGGGGCTGGTGGTCGGCGCCGCGTCCGACGAAAGCGCCACCGAGGCCTTCGTGGCGGCGCTCGCCCGCCATCGTCATTTCGAGCGGGAAACCGACCCGCCGCTCGTGTGAGCCGCTCAACGCGGCGTGTCACGCCGGCGGCGAGAGTGCCTCTTGCACGGCGGCAAGAAGTGCGGCCGCCGTGAATGGCTTCGCCAGGAAGACCGCCTTCACGCGGCCACCGCGAGTCTCCGGCATCACGTCGCTGTAGCCGGAGACGAACAGCACGCGAAGATCGGGACGCTGCGCCAACAGTCGTTCGGCCAGCACGGGACCGTGCATCCCGGGCATGACGATGTCGCTGAGAAGCAGGTCGACGCGCGACCGCTCCTGCTCGAAGATGTCGCACGCCTCGGACGCCGTGGCCGCGCCCAGCACGGTGTAGCCGGCCCGCTCGAGCATGCGGGCGGTCGTTTTCCTGACCGGCACCTCGTCTTCGACGAGAAGGATGGTCGCCGGCGTCGCCGCGCTGACTGATGGTGGCGGCGCCGGCGCCGGCGCCACCGCGGGACCGTGAAACGGCGGCAGGTACAGCGACACGGTGGTCCCCTGCTGCGGCGCGCTCTCGATCGTCACGAACCCGCCGGCATGACGCGCGACACCCTGCACGAACGGCAGGCCGAGACCGGTGCCTTCGCCGACTTCCTTGGTCGTGAAGAACGGCTCGAACAGGTGTGCCTGGACGTCGGGCGTCATGCCGACGCCGTTGTCGCTCACGCGCAGGCGCACGTACTCTCCGGCCGCGGACTGTTCCCGCGCGGCGATTGTGGCGTCAACCGCCGCCGTGTCCAGCGAGATTCGGATCGCGCCGCCCGACGGCAACGCGTCGCGGGCGTTGATCACCAGGTTGAGAATGACCTGCTCGAGATCGGACGGATCGACGAGCACCGCGTGCTCGCCCCGGAGATCCATCGTCAGCTCGATGTCCTCGCGGACGACGCGCGCCAGCATGTTGCCGAGGACGCCGATGGTCGCGCCAAGGTCGACACGCGTGACGCGCGGATCGTGCTTGCGCCCGAACGCCAGCAGCTGACGGGTGAGCACGGCGCCGCGCTCGGTGGCGCGGCGGATTTCCGTCGCGGCCGAGCGCACCTCGGGGTCCTCGCGATCGTCGAAGAGCATGTCGGCATAGCCGAGCGTGACCTGGAGCAGGTTGTTGAAGTTGTGCGCGACGCCCGCCGCGAGCTGGCCGACGGCTTCCATCTTCTGGGCGCGCCGGACTCTCTCCTCGGAGGCGCGGACGTTTTCGAGCGTGGCGCGCAGTTCGGCCTCGCGGGCGTGGAGCGCGGCGGTCGCCCGGTTGCGGCCGTCAATCAGGCGGCTGCCGATCAGCGCGATCGCGGCAAACCCCGCGAACGAGACGGGATTCCAGGGAAAACCGGGCGTCGACGGAAACGCCAGCGCGATGCCGGCCACCGCCAGGACGATCGCGAGCAGCCCGGCCCGGCCGTTCCCCCAGTGCGTCGCCACTGCCACCGCGCCAAAGACCGGCGCAAACGGCGCAATGGAAAACACCGGCCAGGTCGCCCGTGTGATCGCCACGCCCGCCAGCGTCACCAGGACGGCGAGCGCATAAGGTTTCCAAACGATACGCAAAGAACCAGCGTACCACGACCGCTGTGAGCGGCGCGCGATCGACCGGCTCGTCCATCGCTATACTGCGGCGCATGGACGGCGGATGGACGCGACGCGAATTCCTTGGCACGGGCCTGGCCCTGGCGCTGACGCCGCAGATGGCGGCGATTCCCTGGTACCGCCGCGCCTACCGCTGGGGCCAGACCAACATCACCGAGAAGGATCCGGTCCGCTACGACATCGGCTGGTGGCGCGCTTACTGGAAGCGGACCGAGATCCAGGCCGTCATCGTCAACGCCGGCGGCATCGTCGCCTATTACCCCAGCCGCTTCCCGCTGCACCATCGCGCCGAGTTCCTCGGCGGACGCGATCTCTTCGGCGAGCTGACCAGGGCGGCGCACGACGACGGGCTGTTCGTGATGGCGCGGATGGACTCGAACCGGACGGCAGAGGATTTCTTCGAGGCGCATCCCGACTGGTTCGCGCGCGATCGCGAAGGGCGCCCGATCCGCGCCGGCGACAAGTATGTCGCCTGCATCAACAGTCCGTACTACGACGACTACCTTCCCGGCGTGCTGCGCGAGATCATCGAACGCTCGCATCCGGACGGGTTCACCGACAACAGCTGGGCGGGCCTGGGGCGCGAGAGCATCTGTTACTGCGCCAACTGCGAACGCGCGTTCACGGCGAAGACCGGAAAGGCGCTGCCGCGCGACGCGGACTGGAACGACACCGGCTACCGCGACTGGATCATGTGGAGCTACGCGCGGCGTACCGAGGTCTGGGATCTGAACAACCGTGTGACCCGGCAGGCCGGCGGCGCCGACTGCATCTGGGCAGGCATGAACAGCGGATCGGTCACCGCGCAGGCCCGGTCGTTCCGCGACCTGAGGGCGATCGGCTCGCGCGCGGCCATCATGATGCTCGATCACCAGCGGCGAGACGACGACACGGGGTTCCAGCAGAACGGCGATACCGGCAAGCGCGTGCACGGCCTGATCGGCTGGGACGCCCTCGCGCCCGAATCCATGGCGATGTACGAGTCGGGGCCCGGCTATTACCGTGTCGCGGCCAAGCCTGCCGCCGAAGCGCGCATGTGGATGATCGCGGGCATCGCCGGCGGCATCCAGCCGTGGTGGCACTACGTCGGAGCGTACCAGGAAGATCAGCGGATGCTCCGCACGCCGGAGCCGGTGATGCGATGGTGGCACGCGAACGAAGGCTATCTCGTCGAACGCACGCCGGTGGCGAGTGTGGGCCTCGTCTGGTCGCAGCGGAATACGGACTTCTTCGGGCGCGACGATCCGGGCCAGCGTGTTGATGCGCCCTATACAGGCATCATGCATGCGCTCGTCAGAGCGCGCGTGCCGTACATTCCCATCCACATCGACGACATCGAACGGAAGCCTGGCGGACTGAGAGTCCTGATCCTCCCGAATGTCGGCGCGCTCTCGGATGCGCAGGCAGCCTCGCTGCGCGGTTTCGTCGAGCGGGGCGGCTCGATCCTCGCGACGGGTCAGACGGGCCTCTATGACGAATGGGGCGATCCGCGCGCGGACTTCGCGCTGGCCGATCTTGTCGGCTGCCATCTGGTTGGTGATGCGCGCGCGCCGCTCGTGCGCGGTCCAAGAGAAGGAGGTCAGGGCGGCGGCGCGTTCGCCCCGAGCCCGAGCGGCCACACGTACCTGCGGCTCCTGCCCGAGCTGCGCGCCCGCGGAGACGGACCGAAGGCGGGCGACGAGCCGGCAGCTGCGGGCTCACGTCATCCGGTGCTGCGAGGATTCGACGAAACGGACATCATCGCTTTTGGCGGAACCCTCACGGCATTGAAAGTCGACCAGGGCGCGACCATCCCGCTCACGTTCATTCCACCGTTTCCCACGTATCCACCTGAGACGGCTTGGATGCGCGAGCCGAAGACCGACATCCCGGGCAGCGGCGTGATCCGCGTCGAGCCCGGTGTGCACGACGCCATCTCGGGCGCGCCGGCGCGCACCGTCGTGGCCGACCAGTCCCGCATCGAGATCACGTCA
>Ga0207648_10007451_pt1 | contig 10759 bp, 8 predicted proteins | sample KBSMisM32_FD_184310 | JGI IMG/M metagenome (GOLD analysis project Ga0207648, IMG submission 184310) | Miscanthus rhizosphere microbial communities from Kellogg Biological Station, Michigan, USA - KBS Miscanthus M3-2 (SPAdes) (version 2) | ecosystem: Host-associated > Plants > Roots > Rhizosphere... | reverse complement strand
GCCGCCTGCGCGCGGCTGCAGAGGCTTTCGACCGAGCTCGAGTCCTTCCGCGTCGCGCGGCAGTCGACGCTCAAGAAGCTGTTCGCGCCGCCCGCCGTCCCGCGCGGCATCTATCTCTGGGGCGGCGTCGGGCGCGGCAAGACGTTCCTGATGGACGGCTTTTTCGCGACGACCGCCATCCGCCGGAAGACGCGCATCCATTTCCATGCATTCATGCGCGACGTCCACGACGACCTGGCCGAATTGAAGCGCGAGGTCGACCCACTCGCGATGGTGGCGGAGCGCATCGCGGGCCAGTGGCGGCTCATTTGCTTCGACGAGTTCCATGTCTCGGACATCGCCGACGCGATGATTCTCGGGCGGCTGCTGGGGGCGCTGTTCACACAGGGCGTCGTGTTCGTGATGACGACCAACTATCCGCCGGACGCACTGTGGCCGAACGGCCTCCAGCGCGAGCGGTTCCTGCCGACGATCGCGCTGCTCAAGAAGTGGCTCGACGTGGTCGAGGTCGACGCCGGCGTCGATTACCGGTTGCGTGCGCTCGAGCAGCTCGAGACCTGGTACATGCCGCTCGGGGCCAAATCCGATGCGGCGCTCGCCGCCGCCTTCGAGTCGATGCGCGCAGGGCCGGACGAGGATCCGAAGCTCACGATCGAAAGCCGCGCGCTCGCGGCCCGGAAGGTCGCGGGAAGCATCGTCTGGTACGACTTCGCGACGCTGTGCGACGGCCCGCGGTCCCAGCGCGACTATCTCGAGCTCGCCCGCCGGTTTTCGGTGCTCTTCCTGTCGGGGATTCCGCGCCTGACGGCCGAGATGGGCGACCGGGCACGGCGCTTCACTTGGCTCGTCGACATACTGTACGATCACCGCGTGAAGCTTCTGGCCTCCGCCGCGGCCCGTCCGGACGCCCTCTACCGGGAGGGGCCGAACAGCGCGGAATTCAGCCGCACCGTGAGCCGCCTCGTCGAAATGCAGACGCGCGACTACATGGCCGAGGCGCACGTCGCGGCCGACGTTCGTCCGCCGGACTAGACAAGCGGCTCTGCTTCCATACACCTAGACCAAGACCGCATCCTACGGGGAGACTCCATTGCAGAAATTCAAGGCGTACCGGACGTTCCAGGAAAACGACGCGGTCACGAGCCGCTTCGTCGAGTTGACCCCCGACGAGCTCGATCCCGGCGACGTCGTCGTCCGGACCAAGTATTCGACGATCAATTTCAAGGACGCGCTTTCGTACAACGGCGCCGGCAAGATCATGCGCAAGTACCCCACCAACGCCGGCATCGACATGGCGGGCACGGTGGAGTCGTCGCAGGACACTCGATGGAAGCGCGGCGACAAGGTCATCGTCCACGCGTACGACCTGGGCGTCTCGCACGACGGCGGCTACGCCGAATACGTCCGCGTTCCGGGCGACTGGATCGTCCGCCGTCCCGAGAGCATGACGGCCTTCGACGCGATGACGCTCGGCACCGCCGGCTACACGGCGGCGCAGGCGATCATGCAGATGGAGCACAACGGTTTGAAGCCGGAGAACGGCCCGATCGCCGTGACGGGCGCCACGGGCGGCGTCGGATCCGTGGCGGTCGAGATCCTGGCGAAGATCGGCTATCACGTCGTCGCGATCACCGGCAAGCCGGAGGAGGCGCGCTATCTCCGCGCGCTGGGAGCGAAGGAAGTGCTGCAGCGGCAGGCAATCGAGCTTTCGAAGATCCGTCCGCTCGACAAGTCGACCTGGGCCGGGGTGATCGACAACCTCGGCGGCGAAATGCTCGCGTGGCTCCTCTCCACGTCGAAGATCAGCGGCACGGTGGCGGCCATCGGCCTTGCGGCCGGCATGAAGCTCGAGACGACGGTCGCCCCGTTCATTCTGCGCGGCGTCTCGCTGCTCGGAATCGACAGCGCCAATACCCCGATGTCGCAGCGCCAGCGGATCTGGAACAAGCTCGCCGTCGAGTGGCGCCCCGACCGGGTCCACGACCAGGTGCGAACGATCGACTTCGACGAGCTGCCGACGCACTTCGATCCGTACTTGAAGGGCATGGTCCGTGGGCGGACCGTGGTGCGGATCGCGCCGGACACCCATCCCTAGCGATGGCGAGCTACGAGGAGCTCTATCGCCGGTCGATCGCCGACCGCGAAGGCTTCTGGCGAAGCGAAGCAGCACTCGTCGACTGGCAGACGCCATTCACGTCGGTCCTCGACTACTCGAAACCGCCTTTCGCCAAGTGGTTCGTCGGCGGCCGCATCAACCTCTGCCACAACGCCGTCGATCGCCATCTCGCGGAGCGCGGGGCAGCGACGGCGCTCATCTATATCTCGACGGAAACCGGCGAGACGAAGCGCTATACATACCGCGAGCTCGCCGCCGAGGTGAACCGCTGCGCGGCCATCTTCAAGGCGCAGGGCGTCGGGCGGGGCGATCGCGTGCTGATCTACATGCCGATGATCGCGGAAGCGGCGTTCGCGATGCTCGCCTGCGTGCGCATCGGCGCGATCCATTCGGTCGTCTTCGGCGGGTTCGCGGCGGCGAGCCTCGCCACCCGGATCGACGACGCCGCGCCGAAGCTGATGGTCACTTCCGACGCCGGGATGCGTGGCGGTAAGCCGATCCTCTACAAGCACCTGGTCGACGAAGCGCTGCGGCTTGCTGCGAACCCGCCGCGCAAGGTGGTCATCGTCAACCGCGGGCTCGATCCGGAGATGCCGATCGTTCCGGGCCGCGATGTCGACTACGCGTCGCTTCGCTCGAGCATGATGGACGCGAGCGTGCCGTGCGAATGGCTCGAGTCTTCCGAGCCGTCGTACATCCTCTACACGTCCGGCACGACCGGCAAGCCCAAAGGAGTCCAGCGCGACACCGGCGGCTACGCGGTGGCGCTCGCGTCTTCGATGCGCCGCATCTTTTGCGTCGGGCCGGGCGAGACGATGTTCACCACGAGCGACATCGGCTGGGTGGTCGGCCACTCGTACATCATCTACGCGCCGCTCATCGCCGGCGCGACGACGATCCTCTACGAAGGACTGCCGATCCGGCCCGATCCCGCGATCTGGTGGAAGATCGTCGCCGAGAACAACGTTCGCACGATGTTCAGCTCGCCGACGGCGATACGGGTGCTGAAGAAACAGGACCCGGCGTTCATGAAGCGGCACGACCTGTCGGCGCTCAAGTACCTGTTCCTCGCGGGGGAGCCCCTGGACGAGCCGACCGCGCGCTGGGCCGCGGATTTGCTCGGCGTCGCCATCGTCGACAACTACTGGCAAACGGAGACGGGCTGGCCGATCCTCTCCGCGCAGCCGGGCATCGAGGACACGCCGCGCAAGTTCGGAAGCCCGTCGTTTCCCGTCTACGGCTACGACGTCCGCTTGCTGCGCGAGGGGACGGGCGAGGAAGCGGAAACAGGCGAGAAGGCGGTGCTCTCGATCGTGCCGCCGCTGCCGCCGGGATGCATGAGCACCGTCTGGGGCGACGACGAGCGCTTCGTCAGCACTTATTTCTCGGATTTCGGCAAGAGGCTCGCCTACTCCACGTTCGACTGGGCGACGCGCGACGCCGACGGCTACTACTTCGTGCTCGGCCGTACCGACGACGTGATCAATGTCGCCGGACACCGGCTCGGCACGCGTGAAATCGAGGAGGCCGTGCAGGCGCACGCCGGAATCGCCGAGGTCGCGGTGGTCGGCGTGGCCGATCCACTCAAGGGCCAGGTCCCGGTGGCGTTCGCCGTCGTCAAGGATGCCTCGATGGTGGAGCTCCCCGACGGCGCCGCGCGAATGCGCGACGAGGTGCTGGCGACCGTCGACCGCGAGCTCGGCGCCATCGCGCGCCCCGGTGCCGTCCACTTCGTCACGCTGCTGCCGAAGACCCGGTCGGGCAAGCTCCTGCGACGCACGATCCAGGCGCTGGCCGAAGGTCGCGATCCGGGCGACCTGACGACGATCGAGGACCCGGGCGCGCTGGAGCAAATCCGGTCCGCTCTCGCCCGGCAGCGGGGAGAAAAGCGGGGATAATGACGGCCCCGGTCCTGCCCGCTCACATGTCAGACCTGTCCGCCCCTACCGCTACATTTCCCAAGGCGCCCGCCGCGTCCGCACCCCGGCACGCGCCGCTTGCCGCCGTACTGCGGGGCGACGCGGTCGACAGCGTGCACGTGGGGTCGGTCGCGGTCGTCGATCGCGAAGGCCGGCTGCTGTACGCCGCCGGCGATCCCGGTTTCCTGACGATGACGCGGAGCTCGCTCAAACCGTTCCAGGCGATGCCGTTCGCGGCCGCGGACGGCATCCGGCGCTTCGATTTCAGTCCCCCGCAGGTCGCTCTGCTCTGCGCAAGCCATTCGGGGGAGCCCCGCCACGTCGCGGCTGCGGCGAGCATGCTCGCCAAGGCAGGCAACGCCGTGGCCGACCTGCAATGCGGCACCCATCCGCCACGCTTCCACGAGGTGCGCGGGGAGCCGACGCCCCCGCCGCCGTATTCGCCCCTCGAAAACAACTGCTCGGGCAAGCACAGCGGGATGCTCGCCTATTGCTCGCTCTGCGAATTGCCGAAGTCGAGCTACCTCGCGTACGACCATCCGCTGCAACAGGCGATTCGCGGCGCCGTCGCGCACTTCACGGCGACCCCGGAGGACGAGCTCGTGAGCGGCATCGACGGTTGCTCGGCGCCGAACTACGCGGTTCCGCTCGACCGGCTCGCGCTCGCGTTCGCCCGGCTCGCCGCGCGCCAGGACGATGCCGTCTACGGGCGGGCGCCGCAGGTCCTGGCGGATGCCATGACCGCCCACCCGGAAATGGTGTCCGGCGAGCTCCGGAGCGACCTCGAGCTCATGCGCGCAGGACGCGGCGACTGGGTGGCGAAGATCGGCGCCGAAGGCGTGCAGGGAATCGGCATCCGCGGCGCCGGCGTCGGCATTGCCATCAAGGTATCCGACGGCAACAAGCGCGCGCTGCGACCGGTCATCGCCTCCGTCCTCGAGCAGCTGCGCCTCCTTGATGCACCGGCCCGCGAGAGCCTCGCGCACTGGTTCGAGCCCTTGGTGCACAACTATCGTGGAATCGTCACGGGGCGCATTTTGTCTCGTGTTGTCCTGGACAAAATGCCTACGGCCACCGACGCTCCATCGGCTGCGCGGCAATAACCCTACGTCGCGATGAACTTACGGTCCCTCTCGTGGTCTGTCGATGCAAGCGCGCGCCGCATGGCGCTCCGGGTGAAATGGAAGGCAGTCTCCGGGGTGTCTCGAACTTGAAGCCGGACGCCGCACCCGCCGTTCGGCGGGCATAACAACAAATGACTCAGGGATTGGATGGGTGATCGCGAAATCGATCAGCAGCTCGTCGAGCGCGCGCAGCGTGGCGACAAGCGCGCTTTCGAACTGCTGGTATCGAAGTACCAGCGCAAGCTGGGGCGGCTGTTGTCCCGGTTTGTGCGCGACGCGGCGGAAGTCGAGGACGTGACGCAAGAGGCATTCATCAAGGCGTATCGGGCGCTTCCCAGTTTTCGGGGCGAGAGCGCTTTCTATACGTGGCTCTACCGGATCGGAATCAACACGGCCAAGAATTATCTCGTGGCCCTCGGCCGGCGCGCTCCCACGACGACCGGCTTCGACAACGAGGAAGCCGAGGGTTTCGAGGATGCGGAGCAGTTGCGGGACTCGAGCACGCCGGAGTCGGAGCTCGAAGGCAAGGAGATCGCCGCCACGGTGAATCGCGCGATGGATGCGCTGCCGGCGGACCTCCGCACGGCCATCACGCTGCGGGAAATCGAAGGCTTGAGCTACGAGGAGATCGCCAGCGTGATGAACTGTCCCGTCGGCACGGTGCGCTCGCGGATCTTCCGCGCGCGCGATGCAATCGCGGCGGAACTGCGGCCGCTCTTGGGTACGGAAAAGGATCGGAGATGGTGATGCGAGAACAGATTTCGCGCCTGATGGATGGTGACCTCGAAGGCGCCGAGGCCGAAGCTGCATTCCGCGAATTGAAGCGGGTCGACGGCCTCGAGTACTGGACGTGCTGCCACGTCATCGGCGACGCGCTTCGCCGGAACGGCGCTCCGATCGCCGGCTTCGCCGAGCGTTTTGCCCGCCGCCTCGAGGCCGAGCCCACGGTGCTGGCCCCCAAGCCGGTCCACACCGCCAAGCTGCCTCTCGCCTGGGCAGTCGCCGCTACCATCGCGGCCGTGGTGGTCGTCGGCTCGGTCGCCGTCAACATGCTCGATCGTCCGCCTACCGCGCTTGTCACGGTGAATGAAGCCGGTGGCGTCCGCGGTACGCGTGCGCCCTTGCGGCAAGTGTCCCCGGACTATCTGCTCGCGCATCAGGAGTATTCGCCGACGACCCAGATCCAGGGCGTCGGACCCTACCTGCGGGCCGTGTCCGCAGGTGGTGTGGACGGTCGTCCGTAGGTCGTTGCGATCAGTCCGAACGAAATGACTGCCGTTCTTTGCCGCGCATCGGGGCCGGGCAAGCTGTGGCGCCGACGCGCATTCCTCGCTGCGGCGTTGTTCGCCGCTATTCCGCTGGCCTCGGCGGAAGACGCCACCGCCTGGCTGAGCCGCGTTGCCGCGGCCGCGCAGCAGCAGAACTACGTCGGCGTCATCGTCTACCAGCACGGCGGACGGTTCGAGACGTCGCGCCTCGTCCACCTGAACGACCAAGGGAAGGAATTCGAAAAGCTCGTCAATCTGGAAGGTCCGGCCCGGGAAGTCATTCGCATGAACGGCGAGGTCCGTTGCTATTATCCGGACGCCAAGCTCATCCGGGTCGAGCCCCGCACGTTCCGCAATGCGTTCCCTTCGCTGTCGCCGCAGCAGCAGGCTGCGCTGACCGAGTTCTACACCTTCCGGATGGCCGAGCGCGGCCGCGTCGCGGGCATCGAAACGCAGGCCTGGGTGTTCGAGCCCAAGGATGGGCTGCGCTACGGACACAAGTTCTGGGTGGACCCGGAGTCCGGCCTCCTCATCAAGGCGCGGATCTTCGACGAGCAGAACGAGGGAATCGAGCAGTTCGCGTTCACCGAGATCACGATCGGCGCAAAGATCGACCGCCAGATGGTGAGCCCCACCTGGCCGATGGTCCCGCCGGGCTGGCAGGTGCGTCAATCCGGCCCGAAAGACGAATCGAAGGAAACGGGCTGGACCGTCACCCGGGTGCCACCCGGCTTCGTCAAGATCGCCGACGGCTTCCGGCGCCTGCGGGATGCGGGCCGCGTGGCGCACCTCGTCTATTCGGACGGGCTCGTCGCCATCTCGGTATTCATCGAGCCGGTCGGCTCCGCGTCGCATCCTTTCGGCATCTCCCGCCAGGGCGGCATCAATGTCGTCATCCGGCAGCAGGACGATAATCTCGTCACCGTATTGGGCGAAGCGCCCGTCGCCACGATCAAGCAGATCGCGCATTCCGTCGCGCGCCGCTGATTACCGTCGTTCTTTCCCTTTGCTGAGCCAAGAGGCAGACTTACCATGATGCATCGCTACCTTTCCTTCGCCGCCGCGATCGTCTTCGCGGCACTAGCCGCCATGCCTGTGGCCGTCAATGCCCAGGTGTCGTCGAGCCGGGGGGTGGGTCTCCCCGATTTCACCGAGCTCTACGACAAGCAGGGTCCGGCCGTCGTTGCCATCGACGTCACGCAGCGAGTGCGCCGATCCCGCGGGCCCGAGCTTTCGGAAGACGATCCCTTCTACGAGTTCTTCCGCCGTTTCGGGCAGGTGCCGCGCGGACGCGGCGCGCCCGACCGCGAATTCGATCAGCAATCGGTCGGCTCGGGATTCATCATTTCGAGCGACGGCTACCTCATCACGAACGCGCACGTCGTCGACGGAGCGGACGAGGTCACGGTCAAGCTCACCGACAAGCGCGAGTTCAAGGCCAAGGTCATCGGCGCCGACAAGCGCACCGACGTGGCGTTGCTGAAGATCGAAGCCAAGGACCTGCCGAAGGTCACGATCGGCGATCCCGAGAAGCTCAAGGTCGGCGAATGGGTTGTCGCCATCGGCAAGCCGTTCGGCCTCGAGAGCACGATGACGGCCGGCATCGTCAGCGCGAAGGGGCGCGATTTGCCGCAGGAGAATCTCGTCCCCTTCATCCAGACCGATGCGGCGGTGAATCCGGGCAACTCGGGCGGACCGCTCTTCAACTTGAGGGGTGAAGTGGTCGGCATCAATTCGATGATCTTCTCGCGCACCGGCGGCTACATGGGGCTGTCGTTCGCAATCCCGATCGATCTCGCGATGAATTCCGTCGCGCAACTGAAGGAGAAAGGCCGCGTGACGCGCGGACGGATCGGCGTGCAGATCACCGAAGTGAGCCGCGAGACCGCCGAATCGTTCGGGCTTGCGAAGCCGATGGGCGCGCTCGTCAACTCGGTGGAGAAGGGCGGGCCCGCGGAAAAGGCCGGCGTCGAGGCAGGCGACATCATCCTGAAGGCGGACGGCCGCGAGATAAGGACCTCTTCGGAACTCCCGCGGATCGTCACGATGGTCAAGCCGGGGAACAAGGTCAACCTCACGCTGTGGCGCAAAGGCGCACAGAAGGACCTCGCCGTCACCGTCGCCGAAATCAAGGACGATGCGCCGGCCACGCCGTCGCGCAAGAGTGGCCCCGCGCCGAAGGAGAAAGCCAAGCCGAATCGACTCGGTCTCGTGCTCTCCGACCTTACCGACGAGCAGCGGAAGGAGATCGACGGGCGTACCGGCGTGCTCATCGAAGACACATCCGGCTCGGTGCGCGGCAACGTGCAACCCGGCGACGTCATCCTTTCCATCGTGAGCCGCGGCCAGACCACCGATGCGAAGAACGCCGAACAGGTGAACGGCATGCTGTCCAAGCTCGAGAAAGGCGCCTCGGTGACCTTCCGCCTCCGTCGCGGCGAGCAGGAGTTCTTCTCGACGCTGAAGATCAACAATGGCGACTGATCGCCTGGACACCGCGCCCCGCAGATGACCCTCACGCTGCTGACGCGCGCCTACTGCCACCTCTGCGATGAGATGCTCGCCGCCGTGACGCCGCTGGCGGCCGCGAGCGGCGCGTCCCTTGCGGTGGTGGACGTCGACGCCAACCCGTGGCTCGAGCGCCTCTACGGCGATCGGGTGCCGGTGCTGTTCGCGGGCGAGCCCGACGGCGGCCGCGAGTTGTGCCATGGACGGCTCGATCGGAGGCAGGTCGAAGCCGCCTTGCAGGTGCAGAGCGGCGCCGCCGGGCCGGAGGTCGCGCCCGGAGCGAAAATCCGCTAAAATTCAATGGATTCGTGCAAGCAGGGGCACTTTTCCGGTGCCCCTTTGTTTTGGCGCGCCCGTGACGGCCCCCAACCCCAAGCCCAGTAGACCGTGCATCTGATCCGCAACTTTTCGATCATCGCCCATATCGACCACGGCAAGTCGACGCTGGCCGACCGTTTCATCCAGCGCTGCGGCGGTCTCGCCGAGCGCGAAATGGGAGAGCAGGTGCTGGATTCGATGGACCTGGAGCGTGAGCGCGGAATCACGATCAAGGCCCAGACCGCGGCCCTCTCCTACAAGGCGCGCGATGGCCAAATCTACAATCTCAACCTGATCGACACGCCCGGCCACGTCGACTTCGCCTACGAAGTTTCGCGCTCGCTCGCGGCGTGCGAGGGCGCGCTCCTCGTCGTCGATGCCTCGCAAGGCGTCGAGGCCCAGACGGTGGCGAATTGCTACACCGCGATCGAGCAGGGCGTGACGGTCGTGCCGGTGCTGAACAAGATCGACTTGCCGTCCGCCGAGCCCGATCGCGTGATCGAGGAGATCGAGGACATCATCGGCATCCCGGCGCACGATGCGCTGCGCTGCAGCGCGAAGACCGGTGCGGGCCTGGACGATGTCCTCGAGGCTGTCATCGCGCGCATCCCGGCGCCCCAGGGCGATGCGGAGCTGCCGCTGCAGGCGCTCATCATCGATTCGTGGTTCGACAACTACGTCGGCGTGGTCATGCTGGTCCGCGTGATGCAAGGTACGTTGAAGCCGCGCGACAAGATCCTGCTGATGGCTGTGGGGGCCACCTACAACTGCGAGCAGGTCGGCGTATTCACTCCGAAATCGGTGGCGCGCGAGTCGCTCTCCGCGGGCGAGGTGGGCTTCATCATCGCCGGGATCAAGGAGATTCACGCCGCCAAGGTGGGCGACACGGTGACGCTGGCGTCGCGCCCGGCGCCCGCCGCGCTCCCCGGGTTCAAGGACGTGAAGCCGCAGGTGTTCGCCGGGCTCTACCCCGTTGAATCGAACCAGTACGAGGCGCTGCGCGACGCGCTGGCAAAGCTCAAGCTCAACGATGCGTCGCTTCATTACGAGCCCGAAGTCTCGCAGGCGCTGGGCTTCGGCTTTCGCTGCGGGTTCCTGGGTCTCCTGCACATGGACATCGTCCAGGAGCGGCTGGAGCGCGAGTACGACATGGACCTGATCACGACGGCGCCGACGGTGATCTACGAGATCCTGTCGCGCGACGGCACCATTGTCGAAATCGAAAATCCGTCGAAGCTGCCGGACTTGTCGCGCGTCGAGGAAATTCGCGAGCCGATCATCACGACGACGATGCTGATGCCGCAGGAATACGTCGGTCCGGTGATCACGCTTTGTACCGAGCGCCGCGGTGTCCAGAAGAACATGCAGTACCTCGGCCGGCAGGTGATGCTGACCTATGAGCTGCCGCTCGCTGAAGTCGTCATGGATTTCTTCGACCGGCTGAAATCGGTGTCGCGCGGCTACGCATCGATGGACTATGAGTTCAGGGAGTTTCGCGCGGCTGAT
>Ga0207648_10007444_pt1 | contig 10766 bp, 8 predicted proteins | sample KBSMisM32_FD_184310 | JGI IMG/M metagenome (GOLD analysis project Ga0207648, IMG submission 184310) | Miscanthus rhizosphere microbial communities from Kellogg Biological Station, Michigan, USA - KBS Miscanthus M3-2 (SPAdes) (version 2) | ecosystem: Host-associated > Plants > Roots > Rhizosphere... | reverse complement strand
GTACGGCGCGTTCCGCTCCCTAGACAATCAGTTTTCTCAGGAGTGGGACATGCGTACGACCGGCAAGGTGAAGTGGTTCAACGACGCGAAGGGCTTCGGTTTCATTACCCCCGACAGCGGCGAGAAAGACTGCTTCGTGCACTACAGCGCGATCCAGGGGAGTGGCTTCAAGTCTCTCGCCGAGGGTGACTCGGTGGAGTTCGACATCGTGCAGGGCGCCAAGGGCCCGGCAGCCGAGAACGTGTCGAAGACCTGACCCGATCGGGCTCACAGTGACCGAAAGCGGGGCGGCCTCTGGGTCGCCCCGCTTTCTCGTTCAGCTCAGCCCCGGACCGATCCCCGCTGTCGCGGACGGCCTCGGCGAGGACGAGGGGCGCTCTCGAGCGCGTCTGCCAGCTGTCGCTGGAGATCGCGTTCGAACCGCTCCCGATCGAAGGCCAGGGTGAGGTGCGGGCCGGCACTGATAAGACTGTCGGGGGCAGCGAGAATTGCGGCGGCGAATGAAACGGCATCGCGCACGGAGCAGCCGATCCTGACATGCAACTCTCGGATCAGGGCGATGTGAACCAGCGCCGGCCACGAGATGCCTCGCGCCACCCCGCGCGCTCTGGACTGCACTCCGGCAAGCTCATGATGGGCGATGAGGTTGTCGGTCCATTTCTCCGGGGCCTCGATTGCAACAGAAGCAATGGCAACACTATAGAGCCTCACTATAATTTCCTATATATTTAGGACTTATGACAGACCATTCGGTTCTGCTAATTACCCTCAATAATTAGGAAATTTATAGATATTCGCTCGGGGCGCCATGGGAATGGCAGGCCCCTACAGGGAATGAGCGAAACCTGCTCCCACCCGGGCGTAACTGACCCTTGCCCTCAACCGCGTCGCTTCGCGCGTCGCGTAGGCGGGGCGCGCAGAGGGTCGTCCGGCCATTCATGCTTCGGATAGCGGCCGCGAAGCTCGCGGCGAACCTCGAAGTAGGAATTCCGCCAGAACCCAGCCAGATCTCGCGTGACCTGAACGGGGCGATTGGCCGGCGAAAGCAGATGCAACGTGACCGGCACCGCGCCGCCGGCGACGGTCGGCGTCTCCGTGAGCCCGAACAACTCCTGCAACCGGACGGCGAGCACCGGAGAGTGTGAATCCGAGTAGTCCACGCGAATGTTGGAGCCGCTTGGCACCTCGAGCGCCGCGGGCGCGAGCACATCGAGCTGCGCGCGCTGCTGCCAGCTCAATCGGGACAGCAACAACTCCGACAGATCCAGCGCCTCCACCTGATCCCGGCGGCGCAGTCCGACGAGATGCGGCAGGAGCCATTCGGACGCGGACTCCGCGAGCGCCGCGTCCCCGACGTCCGGCCAGCCTGGGACATGCGCGTGAAGGAAGGCAAGACGATCGCGCGTCCGCTGCGCCTGAGTAGACCAGCGAACATCGAGTCGCTGGTTCGACGTCAGCCCGCGCAACAATGCGTCGGCGACGAGTGCGTCGTTTCCCCTGCCCCTGGCCGACTCACGTAACACGAGTGCGTCCAATCGCTCCCGCTGCGCTGCTGACACCGTGCCTTCGGTGTCACTCCACTCGACGACATCCTCGCGCACGATCTGCTCCGCGAACAGCTCTTCGATCTCGGCGATCGACAGCGGAGCCGCGAGCGCGATACCAGCGTGAGGGCGCCGTCCATCCACCTCGGCGACGGCGAGATATTCGACGCGCGAAAGCGCAGAGCCGTCGGGAAGCTCGGCGCCGAGCCCATTGCGCAACAGGAAACGTTCACGAAGACCTGGACGTCGCTGAGCGATACGGTCCGGAAAGGCGAGAGCGACCAGCAGTCCCGCGTCCTCGTCGCGCGGTTGTTGATCGTCAACGCCGAGTGCGCGTCGCCAGCGCTGTGCCTGTGCACGTATGCGGCGCAGATCATCCGCATCGGTGTCCGACCCGTGATCGCGTGACGCAATACGTGAGACACGACCGCGCACGTCCACGTCGCGCATCTTGCCGTCGCGACCGACATCACGCTCCTCGAGCAGAGCAGCGACAGCGCACGCCGTGGCGCCGACGCCGAGATCGCGACCGCGCAAGAGCATGTGCGCCAACCTCGGGTGCGTTCCGAGTCGTGCCATCGCGCGACCGTGCTCCGTGACGCGCAAATCGCCCGAGACAGCACCCAGCTGTTGAAGTAGCTCGCGCGCGTGCGCCAACGCCGGCGCTGGAGGTGTGTCGAGCCAGCGCAGACTGCTCGCGTCGGTGATGCCGGCCAACGCGAGATCCAGCGCAAGAGGCGTCAGGTCCGCCTCGAGAATCTCCGGACGATCACGCTCCAAGAGACCGATGTCGTCCTCGGCAGCCCACAATCGGTAGCAGACGCCAGGCGCTGTGCGACCCGCCCGTCCACGCCGCTGATCCGCGGCAGCGCGAGACACACGCACCGTGCGGAGTCGAGACATTCCCGTGCGAGGTGAGAACGACGGAATGCGCGACAGCCCACCGTCGATCACGACACTGATGCCGTCGATCGTCAGACTGGTCTCGGCGATGGACGTCGCAAGCACCACCTTGCGCGATCCCACAATCGGAGCGGCAATGGCTTCATCCTGCGCAGCGGCCGTCATCGCGCCGAAGAGAGGCAGCACTCGCACATCACGCGGAAGCACCATCCGACCGAGCAGTGCCTGGGCGCGCCGGATCTCGCCCACGCCCGGCAGGAAAACGAGAACGCTTCCATCGTGCCGGTCGAGCGCGTGCATCACGGCCGATGCGACCGCGCTCTCCACCGGCTGATCCATGCGTCGCGATCGATAGTGCGTCACGACCGGAAAAGCACGACCCTCGCTGACCACCGTCGGTGCGTCGCCCAGTACGGAGGCGACGGCGGTGCCATCGAGCGTGGCCGACATCACGAGCAATCGAAGGTCCGGGCGGACCAACGACTGCGACTCGAGCGCGAGGGCGAGACCAACGTCGGCGTGCAGGCTCCGCTCGTGAAACTCATCGAACAGAATGACGCCAACGTGCTCGAGTGTGGGGTCGCGATGCAGCATCCGCGTCAGCACACCTTCGGTGACGACTTCGATCCTGGTGCGCGGTCCGACGCGCGTTTCGCCGCGCGTTCGAAAACCGACGGTCGCACCGACGGATTCGCCGAGCGACAGCGCCATGAATCGAGCGGCAGCACGCGCCGCCAGACGTCGCGGCTCCAGCATCACGATACGCCGGTCTTCCAGCCACGCCGCGTCGCGAAGTGCCAGCGGCACGCGCGTAGTCTTGCCCGCTCCCGGCGGAGCCTGAAGCACTGCATTCGGATGCGCAGCGAGTGCCGCGCGCAGAGGCGACAGCACGTCGTCGATCGGCAGAGCGGACTGAGACGGGACCGAGCGACTCATCGCGAGCAATCTAGTAGAGCAGGGCATCGCGGTGATGAACGTCCGCGCTCGAGCGGGTATAATGTGAATCACCTTCAGCTCGAGCCACGCCGCCTGGATCCGCATGCGGCGGCACGCCACGAGGACCATGGCGAAATTCGGCATTTTCCGCGACACCGAACTGGCGACAGACTGCGACGAGTGCGGCGGACGCGTGGACCTCTTGAAGGGCGGCGCATGCGTGCGGTGCCGCCGGATCCTGTGCTTCACGCACCTCCACGGCTCGTTCGTTCGCCGCCTGGCGACTGACCTCGGCGCCGAGACGCTTTGCGTCCGCTGCCGTACCCGTGGCGGACGCGAGTCATCGGACGACTCCTGATCGACGCGCGACGCCCGAACTGCTATCTTGTCGCACCCACCGTAGCATCCGTCGTCCCGTCGGTCTCTCTTCGCTGGTCCCGGCATGACCCGTCGGTCCGCTCACATAGGTGCGTTGTTGTCCGCGACGCTTTGTGCGTCGACGCTGTGCGGTGCGCAGGAAGCGCCCGCGCCCGTTCGCCCGATTGTCGAGGCGCTCGCGACGGAGGGAACGACCGCGGTGGTGACGGTCGCCGGCCGCGCCACCGTCGGGGCGGGGCAGTTGCAGTCGAGCGGCTTCGACATCGCGCTGCAGGACGCCAGCGGCGGCGTCAGAATCTTCTCGCGCACGTTGAAGTTGCCCGTAAAGGAAGGCGACAGCGTCGTGGCAACGGGAACGATCAGACGATATCGCGGGGATCCTGAGCTCCTCGCCACGCGACTCACCATCGTACCAGGTCCACGCCGACAGACCATTCCGCGCGACCTCGCCATCGACGCCGCGACGATGGCACGGCATCCGGGAGAGCTCGTCCGCGTGAGCGGACGCGTCATGGCATCGGGACACAGCGAGGGCGGACGATGGATCCGTTTGGCCAATCCGAGGAATGCTGACTCGAACACGGTAACCGTGTGGGTGCCCGCGAACCACGGCGCGCAAATCGATCTCGCATCGATCCGGGCGAACGACAGTCTCACCGTCGCCGGCATCGTCACATCGTATCAGGACAACGCCGACGACCGTGTGGTCTGGCAGCTCGTGCCGCGCACGATGGACGACGTCGTAGTCATGACGACGGAGCCTCTGTTCCCCGCGTGGTTGCTGTGGTCACTCCTCGGGGGCGGCGGTGCCGCACTGGCTGCTCTCGTGCTCGTCCGCCTCAACTCGCGCCGGCACCTGCGCACACTGCGTGAGACCGATGCACGCTACCGCCAGTTGCTGGCGCTGTCACCAGAGGCCGTACTGGTTCACGCCAACGGCAAGATTCTCTTCACCAATCCTGCCGCGGCTGAAATGCTTGGACTCGCCAGCGAGGAAGCTCTCGTCGGGCGGCCCATCGACGACTTCGCGCATGAGGACACGCGTGCTGCGCTGGCGGGACAGGCGACCGACGATGCGGGTGGCCGCGCGCCACGTGTTCGCGGTCGCTTGCGGACGGCAGGTGGCGGGACGCTGGACGTCGAGATCGTCTCGAGCCCGTGCGTCTATCACGATCAGCCGGCCGTCGTTGTGCTCGCGCGCGACATCAGCGCGCAACTCCGCTACGAGCGTGACCTGCACGCGCTCGCCCTGATCGACGAGCTGACAGGGCTGCACAATCGGCGTGGGTTCACTCTGTTCGCCGAGCAGGAGCTTGCACGAGCGCGCCGCCATGGACGCGTTCCCGTGCTCGTGTTCGCGGATCTCGACGATCTCAAGGCGATCAACGATCTTCACGGCCATGCTTCCGGCGACGCCGCGATCAAGCTCGTGGCCTCGGCATTCAAGAGCATCCTGCGTGAGGCCGACATCGTCGCACGCTGGAGCGGCGATGAATTCGTCGCGCTGTTGAGCGACGGAGATCAGGCCGCCGCACGACAGATCGATGCGCGGCTCGCGAGCGCGATCGCCAGCCATGCGCAGCCCGATCTGCCGTACACCGTCAGCGCGACGGTTGGCACGAGCACGCTCGATCCGATGCTGGCGTTGCGTGAAGCGCTCGAGCGAGCGGACGCGGAGCTCTACTCCCGCAAGAAGCACGGACGCCGCAGCCGCCTGTCGCCGGTGACGAGAATCGACGCCATACGCGAACCGGACTAACTTCCGGGGGTACGAGTCGCATCGGCTCACCACGATTCCCACGCTTCACAGAGGACGCTCGGCCATGGACGACACGCAGATGACGCGGCGCGCGTGGATCGCGCGCGCCGCGACGACCACGTTGAGCGGAGCCGTACTGCTCGCGCTGCGCCCATCAGTGAGCGCCGGTGAATCGAAGCCCATCACGATCACGGTGTACAAGGATCCCTCCTGCGGGTGCTGCACCAAGTGGGTGTCGCATCTGCAGGCCAATGGGTTCGCGCCCGAGGTACACGATCGACCGGATGTGGACGCGTTGAAGGCAGGCCTCGGCGTACCGTCCGCGCTGCGCTCGTGTCATACGGCCGTCGTCGGGAAGTACGTGATCGAAGGGCACGTACCCGCCGCGGACGTGAAGCGACTGCTGGCGGAAAAGCCTGCGGGAACGTCCGGACTTGCCGTGCCCGGCATGGTCACCGGTTCGCCCGGGATGGAAATGGGCAATCGCCGCGACCGATACGACGTCATCGCGTTCAGCACCACGGGCGCGACCCGCGTCTTCGCGCAGCACTGAGAAGTCCGAAGCGGACGACGCGCCGCACGGATCGACCGTTCGAAGCACCCGAGAGCGTCAGGACGGTCCATTTCTCGCACGCATCCGCCGGAGACCTTTCGAGGAGCACCGATGGAGGCGGCCGAGCTACGAGAGCAGCTCTGCGGCGCAATTCGACGCCGATCGCTCGTGATGTTCGAGTACGGCGACCTGATCCGCGTCGTCGAGCCACATCGCTTCGGCGTGAACAGCGCTGGTCACGAGATGCTGAGCGGATGGCTCCGCGCGGGCTATAGCCGCTCGGATCCCGCCGGCGGGTGGCGGAACTATCTGCTCCACGAAGTCACGGCACTTCAGGTGCTCGACGCACCATTCGCCGGCGCACGTCCCGGCTATGCCGCGAACGATCCGCGCATGCCCGAGGTGTTCTGTGAATTGGGGCCATCGGTCGAGGCAATGCCGGTCGAGGGACCGTTCATCGTCCAGGAACGGGAGGCGATCCAGCCAACGGCGGCGTCACAGACGAGTGGCAGCAATCCAGACGCGCCAACGCGCCCTGCCGAGGCGGTTCGCGCGCGGGATATCGACGCCGAACCGCCCCAGCCGTCGCGCTAGGACTGAATTCTCAGGGGATGGTGTTCGTCGACCGCGGCGTCGGTGGCGGAGCGAGCGCTGCCTGAGCGGCCTCGAGCTGCGCACGCACGGCATCAGGGCCGGTGCCACCCTCGACCTCGCGGTGGATGACCGACCGCTCTGGACTCAGGGCCTCGTACACGTCCTCCGCAAAACGCGGATGTGCCGCGGCGAAGGACGAGAAGGGAAGCGCCTGCATCTCCTGTCCCGTCGATTCACTCTCGCGGACGAGCCGGCCGACCGCTCCGTGCGCTTCGCGGAACGTGGCGCCTTTGCGGACGAGATAGTCCGCGAGGTCGGTCGCCATCATGCTGCTCGACAGAGCCGCACGCATACGCTCTGGCCGGAAGGTGCACTCGGCGAGCGCGCCGGCCACGGCGGGAAGGACGAGGAGCAGGGTGTCCGTGGCGTCGAAGAGCACGCGCTTGTCGTCCTGCAGATCCTTGTTGTAGCTCGACGGCAGTCCCTTGAGGGTCGCGAGCAGCGTCGTGAGGTTGCCCAGCATTCGTGCCGCTGAACCGCGGGCCAGCTCCAACGCGTCCGGGTTCCGCTTCTGCGGCATCATGCTCGAGCCGGACGTGTAGCCCTCGCCGAACTGCACGAAGCCGAACTCGCTCGAACCGTAGATGATGAGGTCTTCGGCCAGGCGCGAGAGATGGGTGCCGATCATCGTCGCGGCGAACAGCACTTCCGCGATGAAGTCGCGATCGCTCACCGCGTCGATGGAGTTCGGCGAGAGTGCGTCGAAGCCGAGCGTGCCCTGAATGAGGATGCGCGAGATTGGATACGCGCAGCCCGCCACCGCGCCGGAGCCCAGGGGCAAGACAGCCGCAGAGCGATGAGCGGCACGAAGTCGCGCGCGATCACGCTCGAGCGGCCAGAAGTGCGAGAGCAGCCAGTGCGCCGCAGAGACAGGAATGGCGCGTTGAAGATGGGTATACGACGGCATCAGCACCGGCTCGAGGCCAGCCGCCTGCTCCAGCATCGCGCGCTGCAGTACGCGGAGGGCGCTGTCGAGCTGCTGGCACACGTCGATCGTCCAGAGCCGCGCAGCTGTCGAGACCTGATCGTTGCGACTGCGACCGGTGTGCAATTTCGAAGCGACGTCACCGATCTCCTCGTGCAGCAGGCGATCGATCAGCGTATGCACGTCCTCGTCAGACGGCTGCGGCTGCTCACCGGCTTCCAGTCGCGCCGCGACGGCGTCGAGGCCCTTCTCGATCGCCTTGCTCTCCTCGAGCGTGAGCACCGTTGCCCCCCAGAGCGCAACGGCCCACGCCTTGGAGAGGCGGATATCGTAAGGCCAGAGCCGGAAATCCACGCCAATGGAGTTGTTGAGTGCGTCGAACTCCGGCGTCGGGCCCGCGCCGAACCGCCCACCCCACAGCTTGTGGGTGCGGGGCTGGGTCTGGGGCGCCGGCGGCGCCCCCACTTCGATATTCATGCGGCTCTCCGTCCCCGCGTCGCGGCTCAGACGCCGACGAGCACGGGGGACGGAACGGACGGCGCACTCGGAAGTGACGGCTCGCCGTTATCCACCGACTGCGCTGCCGCGAGCTCCTGATCCTTGATTGCACGCACCCGTGCCGGCAGCGCGAACAGACGGATGAAGCCAGCCGCGTCGCTCTGCTGGTAGACGTCGTCCTCGCCGAAGGTGACGAAGCGCTCGTCGTAGAGTGCCTGCTCGCTCTGCCGGCCGACCACGCTCACCGAGCCCTTGTACAGGCACAGCGTGACGGTCCCCGTCAGACGCTCCTGCGTGGCGTTCACGAAGGCGTCGTATGCCTCACGCTCCGTGGTCCACCACCGGCCCTCGTAAACGAGATCGGCGTAGCGTGGCGCGATGAGATCCTTCGCCGACAGGGTGCGCCGATCGAGCACGAGCTGCTCGAGCTCGGAGTGCGCCGTGTAGAGCAGGGTACCGCCCGGCGTCTCGTAGACACCGCGCGACTTCATCCCCACCATCCGATCCTCGACGAGATCGATCCGGCCGACACCGTGCCGGCCACCGATCGCATTGAGCGCCGCGACGAGGTCGACCGGACCGAGCGTCTTGCCGTTGACGCTCACCGGCGTGCCGCGCTCGAAGCCGATCACGACGTCCTCGGGCTGATCGGGAGCCTGCGACGGCTCGCTCGTGAGCATGAACATGTCCGGCTTGGGAGCCGAGTTCGGATCCTCGAGGTTGCCGCCCTCATGCGAGAGGTGCCACAGGTTGGCGTCGCGCGAGTAGATCTTCTCTTTGGTGGCGGCGATCGGAATGCCGCGCGAGTTGGCGTAGTCGATCGCGTCCTCGCGGCTGCGGATCGTCCACTCGCGCCAGGGCGCGATGACCGGAAGATCCGGGGCAAGGGTGGCGAAGGTCATCTCGAAGCGGACCTGATCGTTGCCCTTGCCAGTGCAGCCATGCGCGAGCGCATCCGCGTTGACGCGGCGCGCAACCTCGACCTGACGCTTCGCGATCAGCGGGCGCGCCATCGCCGTACCGAGGAGGTACTTCCGATTGTAGACGGCGCCCGCCCGGAGCGTTGGGAAGATGAAGTCGCGGACGAACTCCTCCCGCAGATCCTCGATGTAGCACTCCTCAGCGCCCGAGGCGAGCGCCTTCTCACGCACGCCACGCAGCTCTCCGGCGCCCTGACCGATGTCGGCGGCGACGCAGATCACCCGTGCGTCGTAGTTCTCGCGAAGCCAGGGAACGATGATCGAGGTGTCGAGCCCCCCGGAATACGCAAGGACGATGGTGCGCGGCATGGCAACTCCTGAGTGAGAATTATGCAGACTTCATGCATATTTACACAACGAGATAACCCCCGTCAAGACACCAGGTTCCCGCGGAACCGCGGGTGGCGCGCACGTTCGGCCTCAGCGATCTTCCGCGAGGGTCCGGAGGTGCTCGGTCAAGGCGAGCCGAGCCGCGACGGACCGCGTCACGATCAGGATCGTGTCGTCGCCGGCGATCGTACCAAGGACTTCGGCGAACTCTTCCTGATCGATCGCTTCGGCGATGGGCTGGGCGCCGCTCGCTACCGTATGAAGTACGATCAGCTCACCGACCCCATCCACTCGCGAGAAGAGTTGGGGCAAGAGGTTGGCGAGTAATGGCTTGCCGTCATCCGTCGCGAGTGATTCAGGAAGCACGTACCGCGCACCGCCCGCCTCGGAGACCCGCGCGAGGTGGAGGTCGCGCAAGTCACGCGACAGTGTCGCCTGGGTGACCTCCATCCCCCGCGCCAAGAGTAACTGGCGCAGCTCTTCCTGGCTGCCCACGACATGACTCGCCACGAGCTCGAGGATCGCTGCCTGCCGCTCGTGCTTTCTGGTCATCGCTCCTCCTTTAGCCTCGCGGAGTCTATCATTCATGGTCGGGTCTGGAAAGACCATTGACCGCAGAATCATGCATGATTATGCATTATAATGTGAATACCATCCCGGTGGGCGTCCTCGGGGCCAGTGGATACGCTGGCCGCGAGCTTTGCGCTCTCGTTGCTTCGCATCCTCGCCTCTCACTCGCCTTCGCGACGGCGAACGAGCAGCGCGGGCAGACCATCCGTGTCGGTGGGCGCGCGGTCACCTTTCAGGGACCGGACGACGTTGCCCTCGACAGTGCCGCGGTGGTGTTCTGCGCGCTGCCGCATGGCGCCTCGCTGCCGTGGGTCGCGCGCGCCCGCGAGACGGGCGCACGCGTGGTAGACCTTTCGAGCGATCTCCGGCCGGGACACGGCGGCGGTGATGCTGTCTATGGAATGCCCGAGCTCCCCGCCGGCGAGAACGGCGCGTTGCTGCGCGAGCAGATCCGTACGGCGGACGTGGTCGCCAACCCCGGGTGCTATCCCACGTCGATCCTGCTCGCACTCGCGCCACTCGTGCGCGCGGGAGTCGTTGCGCCCGGCGCCACCGTGATCGCGAACTCCGCCAGCGGAGTGAGCGGAGCAGGCAACACCCCGAAGCGTGAGTATCTGTTCGCCGAGATCTCGGGCGACTACCGCGCATATGGCGTCGGCAACACGCACCGCCATCTCAAGGAGATGACGGCGACACTCGGCACCATTGGCGCGAATGCGGATCTCGTCTTCACGCC